>Ga0180437_10001937_pt1 | contig 34380 bp, 30 predicted proteins | sample SS_ome_4_FD_132410 | JGI IMG/M metagenome (GOLD analysis project Ga0180437, IMG submission 132410) | Hypersaline lake sediment archaeal communities from the Salton Sea, California, USA - SS_3_D_1 metaG | ecosystem: Environmental > Aquatic > Non-marine Saline and Alkaline > Hypersaline >... | reverse complement strand
GCAGTGGCCAGTCACTTGAGACAGGTATTCATCAACCTGGTGTTGTTCTATGTGGAGGCGATGCCGCATGGCGGACACCTCACCGTGAGGACATATGTTGACGAAGGCAGCGAGCAACTGCTCATCTGCTTCAGCGCCACCGGGGACGGCTTGCCTCCGGGCGACCTGCCGCGCGTATTCGAGCGATTCTACTCTTCGAAGGAGACCATGGGGGGCCTGGGGCTTGCCGCCAGCCGAAGCATCGTGGAACGACATGGAGGCAATATCGAGGTCAGGAGTCGGGCAGGAACGGGCGCCGCGCTTACCGTCAGACTGCCGTTGGCAGGTGCGAGGAGTGCCTAGGTCGGCCAGGATTCTGGTTGTGGACGACGAGGAGCACGTACGCTTCTTGCTGTCTGAGGAACTCTCACAGCACGGCTACGATGTGTCCACGGCGGAGAGCGGTGAAGAAGCGGTTACCATGCTGCAGAAAGACGAATACGATCTCATCCTAGTGGATCTCAAGATGCCCGGCATGGATGGGCTGCAAGTAATGGGAGAGGCACGCAAGCTCGCCCCAGACACCGTGGTGATCATGTTGACCGCCCATGCTACCCTCGACTCAGCCATTGAGACTCTACGCCAGGGAGGCCATGACTACCTGACCAAGCCTTCCAGCACTGAGGAGATCCTGTCCAGTGTGAAGAAGGGTCTGTCTAGGCGCCAACGCCTACTCCAGCAAGAAGAACTCATGCGTAAGATGGGAGACATCGCCCGGCAACTAGCAGATCGCAACACGGGGCCGGCGGACGGTGAGGACGCGGTTGAGGAACAGGCTCGCTACCTGCGCGCCGGCGACCTGGTGATGGATAGGGTGAGACTCAGCGTGACCTCGCGCGGGGAGCCAGTACATTTCACCCCGAGCGAGTTTCGGCTCTTGCTGTGCCTGATGGAGGACGCGGGAAGAACGGTGAGTTTTGGGAGGTTAGCGGAGGCGATCCACGGCTCTGGGTCTGATGAGAGCAGCGCCAAGGATGCGATAAGCACTCACATGTGGCGTCTGAGACGGAGGCTTGAGGTTGCGCCCGGAGGACGCACCCGTTTGGTTAGTGTGAGGGGTGAGGGTTATGCGCTGCTGACACAGACTGAGTAGCCACGCAGATGTCCGCTGGTGGGTACGCGCAGGCGTGGCGACCCTTGAATCCACTGCATAATCCTCACGAAGGGCCGACGAGAAGATAACGAAACTGGGACTTTGTCGTGACGTTTCTGGAAGAACACGGACGAGTGATTCGGTATATACTAGAGTCATCTCCTAGAATTTGGAAAGCTTATGGCTATTCGTCACGCAAACAAGGCCAATGCTACGACCATACTACGCGAATCTTGGAAGTGTATCGTCCAACTATGCCACTCACCGCGCGGGGGAGCGGCTTCGGCGGCCCCCCAATCCCCGTGATGTCCTTCATCTGAGCCTCACCTCCCCGGTTCTCCGCCTCGCTCCGCGCAGAAGGTCTTGCCGGGGCGCCGTATTCTCAACTTCAAGGCTAGAGCTAGCCTCTCGTGAGTTCTCTCTGGAAGAAGTCGTGACCACCTTCAATCGGCGGGTCACAGGGAAATCACGCCACTCAGGATTCGAGAAGCTACGTCATACCATAGGACAGTTCATCCGCCAGGAGGAGCGCGAAACCCGGGTTGGAGTGCAGCTCTACTCTCGACAGTTATCCGGGGGAAGGATGAGTGGAGTGCAGTGCAGAACCTCACTCTCCCCCGCATTCTCCAGTAGGCACTGCGCAACATGAACACGAGGGTGAATTCCGGAGCCTGTCGAGTTCATATCGGAGCGACGCATGGACATATCTTTCGTCTTGCCTCGGGAAGCGTCCCCGGGACGTACGCAGTGCTGGCAAACAGGACTCTAACCTGAGGTGCAGATGAGGCGTACCATCGCCATGCATTGCTCTGCTTGGCAGGGGGGTCATGGGGTAGAGGCTTCACGTGACGGGTGCACGTATCTTAGTCGTTGACGAGGCAGCAAGCACCGTGCTCAGGATGGTGGAACAGCTTCAGCAGGAAGGATTCCAGCCACTTGGGGTCACCGATGGTGCTCAGGCCGCAGACATGTACAAGGAACAGTCCTTCGAGCTTGCTCTGATTGGAGTGTCGACCGACGGTGCGGGCGGGATCGACGTGTTGAGAGCCATCATGCTCCACGATCCCGAAGCGTTGGTGGTGATGATGAGCACCGATGCCACGGTGGACGTTGCGGTCGAAGCCATGAAATCTGGGGCGAGGGAGTTCACCAGCAAGCCTTGGGACGCCCCGGCGTTGACCGCCAAACTGATGGCAGTCCTGAAACGGCGTGACGAGATGGGTCTGCGAGGCAATCTTCGAGACTTATCGCTCACCACCATTGTGTCGGTGAACTGCAACGAGTACGCTCAATCGGAGTTGCTCGTGCGTGACCAGGGGCGGGTCGGGGCAGTCTACTTCGAGCGGGGGGGCATTGTGCACGCCAGTCTGGACGATGAAGAGGGTGAGGCAGCGATCTACGAACTACTCACCTGGGAGGACGGCAGTTTTGTACTCAGGCAGGGGGTGCCCGCGCCCAAGCACACAATCCAGATGGACTGGGCCGGCTTGCTCCTTCGAGGGGTGCAGCAGATCGATGACACCTCAAGGGAGGTTGAGCTTGATATTGGAGAGGAGGCAGGTGCGCGGGGATGGCAGGACAGAATGGCGACGGCTCTGGCAGCAGTCAAGGGCGTCGAGAGCGTAGTCGTGTGTTCGCCCGGCGGCGAACTCCTCGCGCAGGCGGCGAGCACTGACCCGGTAATGGGAGCAGGGTTGACTGCACTTGTGGCCCAGAGGGCGCTGGGCATCTCTCGCTCATTGAACGCCGGGGAGCCCAGATATGCCTCGATCACAGATGGGGGCGGGCGGTTCTTGGTCGTTCCTTGTGAGGAAGACTACGTGGGCCTGTGGCTGTCTGAGAGACATCCGCCAGAGTCGATCATGCTTGAGGTCACGACTGTGATGCGCAGATACCGTCGGCTGAGAGGGGAGCAGCGATGATTCTACCTTTGGGAAAGGCTCAGCACGAGAACCTGAATACCTCATTCGTCGACTTTGCTGAGCTTGTCCACGATCTGGAGGGAAACAGCTTCACCGGATATGTGCGAGTCAGTTTCTGGCAATACGACGGCGTTGTTTTCATGGACAGCGGAACAATCGTGAACGCTGTCGAGGAGGTGGACGGCATACGGTCCACCGGCCCGCGAGCTGTGACCAGCGTGATGGAGAGAGCCCGGGAGAGGGATGGCACCCTGGGCGTCTATGCGCTCTCGGCCGAGGTGCTGACGATGCTGGTCAGCGCGCTGAGAAGCAAAGTTGTGCACAAGGACCTGAATACGGACTTCAGCAGCCTGGAACAGTTGATAGCCAACCTCGAGAGCGAGGGACACACCGGGTACATCGAGGTCGCCGTCAAAGACGGGAAGGGCGATGCACTGATCTTCATCAACGCTGGTCAGGTGGTGGAGAGCGTCTTCTTGGCAGGTGGAGACGTGGTATCTGGCGTGCGGGTTCTGCCGCACATAGTGGACACGGTTGCTGCCCTCGGCGCGGTCTTCAACGTCTACAGGGCATCGTACGAAGAAGCCTTCGGAGAGACCACGGAGGTTGCGGCTGCCCTAGACCTCCCGCACTTGTTGGTGGTGTGGCAGGATATCCTGGCTGCCATCGAAATCGTCGTCGACAGTCGGGTGGGGGAGCACGGCTTCCTGGGCGCGTTCAAGGACGCCCTGCTCAATAAGGCCGAGGACTACCCACTTCTAGATCCCTTTGCTGGCGAGTTTGAGTACAAGGAGGGTGGCATCACCTGCACTGGAGCAGCTCTGGGGGACTTGAGCCGGGGGCTGACTGACTGCTTGCTGATGACGCTGGACAAGGTCGCGGAGCGCACTCCGAAGACTGACCTTCTTGCCGTCATCGCAGAGCGATTGGAATTGGTGAGACAAGAGCACGGCGAGGTCATCCGCAAGCTCGGAATGGGGGACTACATATCTGCGTTGTTTGCTGAGGAGTGAGGGTTGATTGGGGAATGGTTGGCAGAGATCGAGGGCGTGGAGGGCGTGCGTAGCTCCTTTGTCTGCGACGCCGGGGGGCAGGTGATCGCAGGATCGATCTATTCGGATTTCGAAGAGGGCTTTCTTGGCAACGCCGGCCGTGAGCTGGCACATACAATCGCAGCCCTGGCCAAGATCGTGGGATCCTTGGGTGAACTGGACGTCCCGTGCGACAGAGCTCGAGTGGTCGTGCGCGATCTGGGGGCTGGGCTGGTCGGCGTGGTATGTGAGCCTGGGGTCGATATCGCCATGCTCAGATTGATGTTGAACGTGGCGGCAAAACGGCTTCGAGATGATAGCGATCTGCGCAGTCAGCTGCGGGACGTGACAACAGAGAGAGATGTGCTGGTCGACCTTGATGAAATCTCTTGGCAGTTGCTACAGGCACTCGGCGGAACGGAGGTGTAATATGCCTGAGATGCTTAGGGGCGATATTTCCCAGGTTCCACTGCCCGACGTTCTCAGGTTGCTGGTCGGTAGCCGTCAGACGGGACGTCTGGACCTCTTGGACGGGGCAAGCGCCGGCGCTATCTACCTAGAGAGTGGGACCTTGATCCATGCGGTCAACGGAGCGCAGATGGGAGAGGCTGCGGTGTTCTCGCTCATGGCGTGGCAAGAGGGAGGTTTCAGCTTCGTGCCCGATCAGGCTGCTCCTGAAGAGTCGATCTCGACTTCCACAGATCATCTGCTAGAAGAGGGATCACGGAAAGCGAGGGAGTGGGCTGAGGTCATGCGTGCGTTGCCTGGGCTCGACGCCGTCTTCAGACTTTCTCCGTCTGGATCGCCTAGTGGTGTCAGTCTCGAGCCCAACGAGTGGCAAGTGCTGGCGCAGGTTGACGGAGCACGAGATGTGTCCGATATTGCCGATGCTCTGGGCTGGGATGACTTCGAGGTGGCCTCGGTTCTCGCCCGCTTGGTCACTGGGGGCCTGCTGGACTGCGAGCAGGGCAGAGAGAGTGATCTTGCGCCCACTCTTGACAGTGTCTTTCTCAAGCGCCTTGATGCTGAGTTCCTTGACATCGTCGGGCCACTGGGACCAGCGATAGTCGATGACGAGATCGCGACCATGCGCGAGACGAAGGAATCGTTCCCCCTCGCCAGGACGGCTGAACTGATCGAGCGTATCAGCGCTGATATCGCGGACGACGAGAAGAGAATAGGTTTTCAGCGGATCATGCTTAACGTGCTGCGAAGTCTGTAGCTAGTGATTAAAGAGGGTCCGACTCCGCGCACGCCGCCGGGCAGCTGCCTGTGGGAAAGAAGCGAAAGGAGATAGTGAGATGAGACTGACGATTGCGAGGAAGTTGTGGCTAGCTTTCGCTGTCGTATTGGCGCTTTTGGTTGTTCTTGCCGTGCTGGCGGTTTCCACCCTGAACGCGGCGCGCGATGCCGTCGCGTACCTGATCGAGATTCACCGAGTCGTGGAAGCAACTGACCGAAGCACTGAGCAGCTGCTGGAAGAAAGGGGAGCCCTGGCTGAGTACTACACGACAGGTGATGACCAGTACCTAGTTGAGGCGGAGGCGGCTCGCTCCGCGCATTCGGAATCGTGGCTGGCCGTAAAGGAGTACGGTCTCCGCCAACGCCTAGGGGTGGTCCAGATGGTAGAAGACGCAGCCTTCGCCTACCACGGGATCCTCCAGACATCCATGGGGATCTACGAGGCGAATCCTGACAACTTCACGGCTGCCTTCCAGCAGCTGGACATCGCCGACGACTACTACAGCTACGTCTATGCACCGCATCGCCGGGAGCTGTCGGCAGAAATCAGCGCCAGAGTTGGAGCAGCCCAGGATTACGTTGGACGACAACTCGCCGCTATGCGTGCAGTAGCTGTCGCGGTGGGTGCAGTCGCGCTTGTGATAGCGACTGCATCGGCTTATGTCATCAGTCGGGGGATAACGCGGGCCGCGAGGCACCTCTCGGCCGCCGCCGAGAGCATGAGTCGTGGTGACCTTGATGTGGAGATAGAGGTGAAGACAGGCGACGAGATGGAGGATCTGGCCGAGGCGCTCGAGAGGATGAGAGCCAGTCTCAAGGCCGCCATTGAGCGGCTGCGCCGACGCACATCAGCCGAAGCTGTGTAGGAGTGTGGCGGAGGATTCTCTCTCCACAGTGCATCGACAGAAGGGCCGCCATCCGGGGCGGCCCATGGATGTGACTTGCGCTGGTATTGCTGCACAAGCTGGACATCGCCATAGAAGAGATCGACATCGAAGCGGCTGCCGTGTCATCGAGGTCTCAAGGGGCGCACCGGATCAGGGAGGTGTACGATGAAACGCGGGTTGTATCTATCAGCGGGGCTGATCGATCAGATGGATCGAATCCTGGCCGAGTTGCGTCAGAAGACACGAGTGAACTGTGTGATACTGGCCGACATAAGTGGCCAACTGGTCTCTGCGGCCGGCGTGACCGCGGGATTCGACGCCCAGACGGTGGCGGCATTGACAGCGAGCGACATGTCGGCCACCGCAGAGCTGGCCAGACAGCTGGGAGAGACCAAGCCTTTCCGCCTCCTGTTTCATGAGGGGGAGCAACGCCATCTCTATCTCTCCGATGTGGGCAATAGCCTTATCCTCATCGTAATCTTCGAGACTAATGTGCCCATCGGCTTGGTGCGCGTTTTCACTGAGCGAGCCGCTAGGGAACTGCTGCCTTTGATAGACAGTTATGAAACAGCTCTTGATCATACGCCTGGTGTGTTGCATGAGGCTTTCGACGAGGCCTTATCTGACGAACTAGATGGGGTTTTCGGGGCATTCTAGAGCTTGGAGTTGCCGGATGTTTGTGAATCCCAAGCGGCGGGAAATCAGCATCAAGATCGTCTACTACGGCCCTGCCATGAGCGGCAAGACGACGAATCTGATCCAGATTCATTCCAGGATAGATCCCAGTGTACGCGGCGATCTAGTGTCGTTGAAGACGCGGGAGGATCGCACGATCTTCTTCGACTTTCTGCAGCTTGAGTTGGGGCGCATTGAGGGACTCACGCCGCGGATCAGTCTCTACACCGTACCAGGGCAAGTACGGTACGTGGCGAGCCGCAAGCTGGTTCTCCAGGGAGCGGATGGAGTGGTCTTTGTGGCCGATTCCCAGGTCGACAAGCGCGCCAGCAACATCCAGGCGATGCGAAATCTGGAGCAGAACCTGCGGGAGATGCGTCACAACCCTGCAATATTCCCCATAGTCCTGCAATTGAACAAACGGGACCTGCCGAACGTGGTGCCCGAGGCGCTCCTGCGGGCCGACTTGGGACGTAACGGAGCTCCCTGCCTGGCGTCAGTCGCCAGCGAGGGCACAGGTGTGTTTGCTGCCCTGAAGACCATCATTCGACTTGTCATAACAGACACGAGAGGGCGGGTAGCTAGCGCTCGCAAGAGCGAAGCGGTGATGAAGCGCGGAGATCTGCGCATTCGTTGATGGCAAGCCGTATCCCGAACGTGGTCCCGACCGTTATTCTCTTCGTGGGTAGAGAGCAGCGACGGCGGAAGGCCACGGCATCGGGGTATAGTCAAGCGTGGTCTGCCGCACAGGATGCGATTGCTGCAAGAATTCCGATGCACATAGGGGTCGGAGCAGCGACGGGTCGAGAGGGCGGCTGGGCAGGTGCCCCCTCCGCGTCACTGCGAGGACGAGACATCGTTCGGTGTGCGAGTTCCTCGGTGGACCCCTATCTACTCCTGCCGACCCTACTACGCGCGTTCCCCTTCGCAGGCAGGTGATCAAGATCCGCCCACCCGAGATACCGGTGGACAGACGGGTCTCGTTGCAGCCTGGTCTGCGCTGGCTCCTGATCGAGGTCAGCGAGGACGGGGCCAAGCCATGTCGTCCCCGCCTGGAAGCGGCGAGTCCATCTGGTGGCGTCTGCGGGATCGGGAGACGAGGACTGGCATCTGGGTAGGCTCGGAGCTGGCGGATCTTCGAGGCCTCGGATCGGACATCGGTTGGCGGCTAGCCAGTAACCGCATTGTACGAGAGGCCACGGGTAGCATTAGCCAGCACTCGGGAGCTTCCTGGGTCGGAATCCAAGCAGTGAATCGAGAATCCCGGCTTGATGTGCGTATGGAGGACTATGGCGTGGGGTTCAATCTGCTGGGTTTGGCGGCCGGCTGTCCTCGACGTGGCTTGGCTCTGGGTTTAGGCGGAGAGGGCGAGAGCCATTGGTGCAACACGAGAGATTGACTCAGACTCAGGCTGTGGTACGAGCACCAGCATCCTAGTTCCCAGACCGCTCGGAGACACATTGTCAAGGAGGACGGAAGCCCAAGGAGTATGGCACTTGTATGGGGGCCGTGGCTGGCAGCCGCCTAGCGTTCCAATGACGGAGGCAGTCGTATGTTCGTCAATCGCAAACTTGGAGAGCTGAATATCAAGATTGTCTACTACGGACCAGCGCTGGGCGGAAAGACGACGAATCTGGAATACATACATGCCAGCGTTGACCCGAAGTTGCGTGGCGAACTGGTCTCCCTCAAGACCCAAGAGGACCGTACCCTGTTCTTCGATTTCTTGCAGTTGGGGATGGGGCAGATCAAGGGACTCATGCCCAAGTTCAATCTGTACACGGTCCCTGGTCAGGTCATCTATGCTTCCACCCGCAAGTTGGTGCTCGAGGGTGCAGATGGGGTGGTTTTCGTAGCAGACTCGCAGGCTGAGCGCCTCGACGAGAACATCGACCTTTTTGCCAGCCTGACCGCCTATCTGACCCGGGCAGGCTACAGTCTCACCGATTTTCCCCTGGTTCTGCAGTGCAACAAGCAGGACCTGCCCAATGTGTACAGCCCCCAGACATTGAGCGAGCATCTCTGTGGGGATGGTGTGCCTTGTCTGGGAGCAGTGGCTTCGGAAGGGACCGGGGTGTTCGCTACCCTCAAGGCAGCCATCAACTCAGTGGTGAGCAGGATTTAGTGGAGACTGTTCTCCAGAGGGGAGCGGTGTGTCTGGCGCTGGTCCGGGAGCTAGTAGGAGAGAGATAGTGAAGTATTGACAGCACGAGTGGATCCATGGTGCGGATGCGACTCGTTGGCCAGGGAAACAAGGTCCTGTGGGAGCACGGAAGGGTGTGGCATGGGGGGTGACAGTGTGAGCGAGAAGGACGAGCGCAGGAAATGGAAGCGCATTCCGGCGGAGCATCTGGTGTCCTACATTCACTTCGACGAACAGATGATCCCGGATGACGTGGGCATGGCCCGGACTCTGGACCTGAGCGAGGGGGGTATCCTCTTGGAGATGGCTCACGATCTGGAGGAAGGGTCCCCTCTCGAGATCAAGATGGTTAGTGGGGACAAGACTTTGAGAGCCCGAGGGACAATCGCTCATAGCCAACGTCTGTCGTCTGGTCGATGGCGCGTGGGCCTCGGCTTCACCGACATCGCTGAGGGAGATCTGGTCGCCATCGCCCAAGAGGTGCTGAGGTCGCAAGATATGGGAGGAAGAGTACAATGCCCGGATGGAAGCTGAATTTCGACGAGGAGCAGATTGGCAGAATAGATGCTCGTCTTGAGAATTTGCTTGGCAACACCAAGGCAGTAGCCGTTCTTTTCGCCAGTTCAGCCGGGCAGCCGGTTGGACACGTGGGCGCGCTAAGTGAACAGGATAGAATCGCGCTTGCCACACTATCCGCTGGCAGTCTCGCTGCCACTGTGGCCATAGCCAAGTTGCTGGGTCAGACGGGAGCATTTGAGCAGGTGCTCTTCGAGGGCAAGAAGCACAGCGTGCACTCGTCGACGGTGGGGGAAGACTTCCTGTTGGTCATTGCTTTTGACAATCGCACGAAACTTGGTCTGGTGAGGCTGATGGCTCAAGAAGCTGCCAGAGACCTCTTGAAGATCGTTCGCGAGGGCAAAGAGAGTGCGATTGACCACTCCGTTCGAGAACTGATAGACAGGGAATTTGGAGATTCGCTGGCGGATGAACTGGACACTATGTTTCCGTGAGAGGGCGGCAGTATCCCGCGACGGCATGCGGGGAGGGGAGTATCTATGGCTGATGATCTAGATCAGCAATTGGAGCGGACCCTGCGTGGTCTGCGACAGGCTTCGCCCCATGTGGTGGGGGCCGCCGTAGTGACGGCCGATGGATTCATCGTGGCCTCGGAACTTCCGGACGAGAACTATGAGAAGAAAGTGACCGTGATGTCCATGGCTATGCTGACCATGGGCCAGGAAGCGACGGATGAGCTGGGCTCCAGTGATGTTGAACGAGTCTTGGTCGAGAGCAGGGACAGCTACATGGTAATGGTCAATGCTGGTCCCAGTGCCGTGCTGGCGGCTGTCGCGAGCAAGGAGATGGTCCTGGGATTACTCTTCCTGGCCCTGAGAGAGACGGCAGCCAGGGTGAGCAAACTGCTGTATTGATGCGGATCGCCAGGCGATTGGTGGAGGAACCTAGGTGTCGGTGGACGACGAGCAAGCACATTTGGACGGCATACTTCGCGAGATGAACGAGGATGGGCACTTCAAAGCCTCGGTCCTGGTCAGCGCCGAGGGGTTGCCGATTTGTTCGGCCTTCTCGCCCTTCGACTCTGAGATGCTGGCGGCAATGGTGAGTCTAGTCAGAAGCACTGTCGAACAAGCCAGGGAGAACATCGGCCTGGACGAGGTGGACGAGGTCTCGGTAGTGCAGGGCGACAAGCTACGTTTGGTCTGTCGCTACTTCTTCGTTGGCGGAGAGGAGCTGATCCTAGCTGTTGTCGCCCCACCCCATCAGACCTACCGGCGGCTGACGAATCGGGCCCTCTCCCGCATCAAGAAAGCCCTCAGAAGGTCCGCAAGGCTCTAGTTTCCCGAAGGCTTCATTTTCCCATCAATCTTCGATCTGCCATGGAGTGCGCTAGAGAGTTGCAGCGAGTATAGATCTGGTGGCTAAGGAGGCTGTCGGGGAAGCACAGAGGGGCACTGCCACGGGCTTCCAGGCCCCAACACGAGTCGTGAAGGGCTTGGCGGATGGCATTGACTTGCCTGACAAGGTGTCGACGGACCCCGTGACTCTCTCAAGAGTTGGATCGGAGCGTAGCGGGGTATTCGTCTCCCCGACCTACTCCGGCGTCACGGCGGCCAACAGTGCTCCGGGAGAGACTGTTGATGGCCTTCTGCGTCCTGATAGCTGGCGGCGCGCCGAAGGCGAGAGCCGACCGGACGGCAGGTACTGGATCGACCGTCTGACAAAGACGAGTGTGGAAAGCGGCTCTCGAAGTCGCATCGCGGTCCGTGACAGCGATGGAGACGCGGCGGGTCCGATAGAAGAGAAAGGAGATCGAGCGTGGCGAAGAAGAGCATGGCGAAGGCGCTGGCGGAGGTGCTGAGAGGCTTCCAGGGAGCGGCCCCGGGTGTGATGGGCTCGGCGGTAGTGAGCGTGGATGGTTTCGCCGTTGCCTCGGAGTTGCCTGGGAGCGTCGAAGAGAGAAGAGTATCGGCCATGGCTGCGGCGATGCTAGCCATAGGGGAGCAGACGGCCAACGAGTTCGAGCATGGTGAGTTGGAGCGAGTCTTCGTGGAGGGCGTCGAGGGGTATACGATTGTGACCTCCGCGGGGGCCGAGTCGGTGCTGGCTGCCATCGCGAGCAAAGATGCCAAGCTAGGCTTGATCTTCCTGCAGATGGGTCGCACCGCGGAAGCCGTGAAGGAGGTCATGAGTCGCTAGCACGGCGGGAGCGCAGCGACGGCACCCAAGGATGTACGCGCTTGTGGAGTTGTCTGTGCCTGGAGGTAGGTCTACCAGCGCGCTCGGCCCTCCGGTGGCGAGATGGAGCATCGTGCCAGCGACAACGTTTGCACTGCGATTGCACGAACTCCCATCGGGTGTTGGCACAGGACTGGGAGTAGCTCGGCACGAATGGCCCGCACTCTCACCATAACGGGCCGTGGTTTGGGTCCCGGCTGCGACCTACCCCGAGAATTCGCTCGAAAGTCCGCACCTCGTAGCGAGCTTGATGATCGACCGGTAGGCGGCCCGCATATGTGGTGGTCATGGTCCGGACGGAGGACCCAGTTGAGGCGGCGCAGGATCTCGCCCGCGCCCTGATGTGTGCGGGTTGTCATTGTTGGTGATTCTTGGATTTTATGAGGGACTAGCCACAAAGTACTATTGACGTAGCTGCGAATTCCCGGTATATATGAATAGGCGCCGTTGGGCGCTTTGGCAGGTTAGGTTAGCTTTGTATAGCCAATAGTCAGCGAGGACACGTGGCCCCGAGCGTTGGCGTCGGACGCCTGTCGTCTTCTTCACTGTATTCGTCGTCGGCCAAGACGGGCTCAGTTACTCTTATAGTACGGGCAGACAGGCGCGTGCAAGCCTGTCTGAGCCAGAGCGGGCACTCGTATGCCGGAATGGGCATGCGAGGTGTCCGCGTTTCTTTTTTCTTTCGGGGTTGGCGCCGCTGGATAGTCTGGAGAGGAAAGGAGAGATCCGGGGATGAGCAATCGGGAGCGCAGTTGGTCTGAAGGTGTCAAGTCGAGGGTGTCACGTAAGGAATTCTTGAAGGCTGGAGCTGCCGTGGCCGTTGGGGTTGGCCTAGGCGACGCGTTGGTCAGGGTGGAGCACCGGGGTGAAGGAGTGGTAGCCTTCGCCGGACCGGAAGGCTCCATCGTGGTGGATACGCTGAAGTGTGCGGGGTGCCAGAGCTGCATGCTTGCTTGCTCCTTGGGGCACACGGGGCTAGAGAACCTTAGCATGGCGAACATCTGCATCACTCAGGAGTCCTTCGTGGGATACCCTGATGACGTAGCGGCTCATGTGCGAGGCCGGTGCGACCTGTGTGCCAATACCCCGTTCTGGAATGAGCAAGGGGGAGTGGGCGGAAAGCAAGCATGCGTTGAGGTTTGTCCGATGCGTGCGGTGGAATTCGTGCCTGCGTAGGCAGGGAAGCTAGGATCAGTGAGGAGGTCAAGAAATGGCAGGCTACTCAGGTGAGATCTTGAGGATCAATCTGACGACAAGTCAGGTCACAACTATCAGCACGGCGGACTACGAGGAATGGGGTGGCGGGCATGGGATTGGCACAGCGCTCTTCTGGGACCTGATACCGGACAAGACGCTCACAGATGGATTCGATCCCGCGAACGTGGTTACCATCATGTCGTCCCCGTTGGCGGGCACTCTGGTCCCCGCAGCAGGCGGAAGAACAGAGGTGCAAGGAATTGGCACGGATGCCTATCCCACATGTTGGTTCACGAGAAGCAACTTCGGTGGAAGATTCTCTCCTATGCTGAAGTATGCAGGCTGGGATGGAATAGTCATTGAGGGCAAGGCAAGCAGCCCTGTTTGGATCGACATTAGAGACTACAGTGTGCAGATCTTGGATGCTGGGTCGCTATGGGGCAAGGACACATGGCAGACACAGACGGAGATCTGGGACTTTGTGAGCCCGGGGTGCGGCCCTGGCGGGCCCGGCTTCGGCGCCAGGAGTGCCCCCGCTGTTCTGACCATCGGCGCGGCCGGCGAGAACCAGACCAGAATGGGCTCTCTGATACACGATGCTGGGAATGGCGCGGGCCAGGGCGGCTTCGGCGGAGTATGGGGTTCCAAGAACCTGAAGGCAATCAGCGTCTTGGGAACCGGTGCCGTGCAGGTGGCGGATCCGAACGCATTGATGGACGCGCGGCTGTGGAGCAAGGACTATGGGTGGGATCCCAACAACCCGGTGCCGCCTATGTGGATGCTGAGCGCCTTTGGAGGCATGACGGGCTCGGCAATCTACGGGACACCTGATATTCCCCGCAGGAGCCAGGGTTGTCTCAGTTGCCATAGGGCTTGCCGCAGTAGAAGGCAGGGCGCAAACGGCAACGAGTCTTCCTGCTTCGACATGGGTATGTACAACGCCTATGACCAGATGGCGCATGGCGGCGCGATGACCGAGGTGACGTTCCAGGGAGCGGACTTGTCGCAGAAATACGGCATCAACAACGTCGCCGTGCACGGGGCCCTCGTCTGGCTGCACAATCTGCATTCGCAAGGCATCGCAGGCCCAGGTTTGGAGATCGATACCGATCTCCCCTTTGAGGAGCTCGGCGAACTCTCATTCCTGGAAGAGTTCATCGAGAGGATCGTCAACAGTCAGGAGATTGGCCAGTACCTGGCGGAGGGGAATGCGAGGGCTGCTGAGGCCCTGGGCAGGCTGGAACAGGATCTGGCAACAGGCACTCTGCCGCTTCAGTACTGGGGTTACACGCATCACTACGACGCGAGAACTCAAGTGGATTGGGGCTACAGTTCGATCGTGGGCAGCAGAGACGCCAATCAACACGATTTCAACTGGCCGTGCTACTGGATGCCTTCGATGACCATCCTCTACGGCCTCGAGCCACCCGTTCCCGCAGAGTACCTGGCACAGATGGTGGCTACCGCGTGCCAGCCGTACGGCGATCCCATGATGGCAGACTACAGTGATGAAGGTATCTACTCCGAGCACATGGCCAAGACCGTGGCCTGGAGCAGACACTATAGCGGGTTCTGGAAGCAGTCACTGCTGCTTTGCGACTGGGCCTATCCGGATATCTTCAACTACTATGGTCCAGGTATGATGGGACTCACGCCGCAAGCGGAACCGATGTTTTTCCACGCGGTCACCGGACAGAACCTGACGTTCGAAGATGGCATGGAGATCGGGAGGAAGGTTTGGAACCTGGATAGAGCCATCTGGACCTTGCAGGGGAGACATAGGGATCAGGAGGTGTTTGCTGACTATACCTACGACGTGCCGAATGTCCCGGGATTCTCAAGCCACGAGGTACCCTACGTCATGCCGACGTACGAAGATGGAGTGTGGGACTATCGGCCGGTTTGGGGTAGATCGTTGGATAGAGACAGCTTTGAGCTGTGGAAGACCAGCTTCTATGAGCTCGAGGGCTGGGACTCAGCCACGGGTTGGCCGACCAGGAGCACGCTGGAATCTCTCGGCCTGGGCTACGTAGCAGATGAGCTCGAGGCACATGGCAAGCTGGGGGGGTAGGTAGACGTGGTGCCGCTGTCGGAGCCAACGGAAGAGTTAGTCACCAAGCTGCTGTCGCCGGTAGGTGCTGGTGAGCATCTCGTGGGGCTTAAGATGACCCCCATGTCCGGGGTGCAACAGTATCCCATTCACGGTTTTCGTCAGGCTGTCAACTTCCTGCGGCTTGACAGCGCAGGAGAGGTCTTGGCGATGGGCCCCAGGGCTTCCATACCCTATGTCGAGCCCAAGGTACTGGAGAGGTGGGTAGCGGAAGTGTTCGGAGACACGGACCTGGCGGATGCGATCAGAGAGGCGACCAACCGCGGCAACTACTACGTCGAGAGGATGGACAGCATAAGGGAGTTGATGGAGCAGAGATTGAGCCAGTGTGAAGCTGCGCTGAGAGACGAGAGTACTGTCTAGGAATCTCGGGCCTTTGGTGAGGAAGCCTGACCAAGGGGTTGACGGACTACGGGCGAAACGTGGCCGCGGGGCGGAGGCACTGCCCGGTTCGTCGGGAGTGCCCCCGCATGCTCTGAGCTCCAATGGGGGAGGATCACTTGGGTTGAGAGTGGACGCGGTCGCATATTGGCGCGCAAGGGGTTGAGGTCCTGCCGCGTAGGGTGCGTCCAGGCGAACACAGTCTCCAGGAGTGGACTGGTTTCGCATAACCCAGCTGCGAGACTCTTGGGGCCGAGCACCTGCGCCGAACCTCGTCGGGAAGAAAGGAGTACCCATGTCAGAGGAGAGAGAAATACAGGCCGCAGCGGTGCGGACCATGCTTGACTCCATTGAAGACGTCGCGGGGACCAAAGGGAAGGACATGGTTCTTCGCCACGCCGGTCTGGAACAGTACATCGATAATCCGCCACCCATAGATCAGAACGATCTCTTCTTGCCGAACGATCACTATCGGGCTGTCTGCAAGGCTATGGCGGAGGTGTTCGGTAAGGGTTCTCGGGTGCTGCTAATCTACGCGGGGGAGGGCACCATATACCGGTCTCTGGAGGCCGTTCCAGGGACTTTCAGCTCGGCTATGAAGTTCTTGCCGGGTGGGTTACGAAGGAAGGCAGCCCTGAAGATCGCCCAAGTATCAACGAAGAGGATCACTGGCATATCGCCGAAGATTGACTATCAGAAGGATAGGATCCTCTACCGCTACTACAACTGCCCCTTCTGCGAAGGGTTGGAGAGCGACACACCCATCTGCTTCTACGACGTTGGAATCCTGAAGGCCTTTGTGGAGTGGGCCACTGGGAAACAGCACAAAGTGACGGAGATCGAGTGTTCAGCGATGGGCGCGGAGGCCTGCGTCTACGAGATTGTGGAGTTGTGAGCAGGTCTCTGGCACGGGGAGTGCTGGAACGTCCACCGTGAGTCAGTGATCGGCCACACCATCCGCGCCAGGGGTAGTTCTGGGCCGCTGGCTTCCCTCTCACAACAATGTGCGAACAGTCGCCGGGCGCACACATACCAGACGGTATAGAAAAGGGTCTACTCAGGGAGGTAATGAGATGAGCGCAAAGGACTTGGGCAAGGAACTGACGGGAGTGCTAAGGGGTCTTCAGGCGGCGGCACCAGGTGTGATGGGTTCTGCTGTGGTGAGTGTCGATGGTTTTGCGATCGCCTCCGAGCTACCAGGCAGTGTAGAAGAGCGGCGGGTGTCCGCCATGGCAGCAGCCATGCTGGCTATTGGTGAGCAGACAGCCCACGAGTTTGAGCATGGTGGTTTGGAGAGGGTCTTCGTAGAGGGTGATGACGGGTACACAATTGTCACTTCGGCAGGCGCGGAGGCGGTGTTGGCGGCGATTGCCAGCAAGGACGCCAAGCTAGGGTTGATCTTCCTGCAGATGGGCCGCACGGCAGAAGCGGTGAAAGAGGCCATGACGGGGTAGGATAGAAGCTTGTCTGGGGGGTGAAGACGCCCTTCTTCTTTGCTAGCTCTCGCCAGCGGAAGCTCCATCCCCTCTCGGCGCCGGTCGTGAGGGAGCTAGACCGCGATGTGCACCATCGGTTCAACACGGCGGGCCGCCTGGTGCAAATGGATCATTTCTCGACCAGGTCGTGCCAGGTCAGTGTCAGTTCTCTGATGGCCCGGTTCGTCAATTGCCTGTAGTAGCGCTGCTCACGAGGCACCACGACCGCCAGGATGAGATCCTCGCCGTCTATCTGGAAGCTGCGGCACACGAGCCTGATGTGGTCGCTGGCCCTGACCGAGACTTCGTCTAGAGCGGCCATGCCCACATTGTCTTGCGTCTGCTTCGCCACACTCCTCAGTAGAGCCACCATGGCGGCGGTGACATCTGTATCGTAGCCGGAGGGTGCGGTGGCGATGGGCAGACCGTCGCTGGTGGCCAGGACGGAGGCCTCGAATTGGCCTTCGCGATTGATTCTCTCCAGGGTTTCTTCGAAGGATACTGCGCCCATAGATCTATAACCTCGATACCACCAGGTTGATGATTGACTTCAGCGTCTCCAGAACGCCGACGCCCTCTGTTGCCACTGACTGGAATTGGGGCACCCCATCGAATGCTAGCTGCCTTCTGAGGAGGGCGATGGGAGCGATGCTTGGCAGATCTCGTTTGTTGTATTGTAGCACCAGGGGGAAGTCGCGCGTGTCCAACCCCAGTGTCCGTAGATTCTCCTCAAGGCTGCGCATGGTGACCATATTCGCCTTGAGCCTGTTCAATTGCGAATCGGCGACGTACACCACACCGTCCGCCCCCTGGAGGACCAGTTTTCTGCTGGCAACGTAGCAGGGCTGGCCTGGCACGGTGTAGAGATTGAACTTGGGCTTCAAGCCCTTGATGCGACCCAGTTCGAGCTGCATGAAGTCGAAGTAAACCGTGCGATCGCCTCGGGTCTTGAGGGAGATAAGCTCTCCCCTCAGGTCCGGGTTGGTCCTGGAGTGGACGTACTCCAGGTTCGTGGTCTTGCCGCTGAGCGCTGGCCCGTAGTATACGATCTTGAGATTCACCTCGCGCATTTTCCAATTGACAAACATGGTATCCTCTACGGGGAATGCCGCGGTATCTCTGGATCAGATGAAAGCTTCATCCAGTCCCTCGGCCAGTGCTCCGCCAAATTCGCGATCGACCACGGCGCTCGCCCTCTGCAGCCACGGTTCGAGCTCGGCGGCTACCTGCAGCAACTCGCCAACCGCGAGTCTGGCGAAGATGCGAACGAGACCCACCTGGGACAGCTCGTCGAAGATGATCACCAGCAAGAAGGTTTCCCCAACAGCCGATATGTATATGCTACGTCTCTTTCCCTCGTGGAAAAGGTAGGAGAAGGATGTCGGCTCACCCATCTGTCTCGCCATCTCTGCTGTCGCTGCCATATTGCTGGCGGCTACGGCGGCCAGGGCGGAGGCATCCAGTCCAGCATCCTTTCCCTTTTCCGTGATCAGCTGGCCACTGATTTCCGCGAGTAGCACGCACACAGCTCTGCTCCTGTCCAGCAGCCGCCTTAGGCAGTCATCGATGCGAATGAATAGTTGATCCGGAGGATTCAGAGACTCCATCTTGCCTTCTTTCTTGCCAGGCCTCTACTCTTCAGGCAGATCGTACCAGCGTCTGGCTTCCCCAATCCTCCCCCTGGCTTGCCAGCGCAGGGACTTGGGTACGGCCTCAATACTTTGGCTGAGTCGACGGGCCCGCGAGACAAAGCTCTCCTTCTCCTCGTCTCCGAGGAAATCATCCACCAGTTCGATGCTCTTGTCTATGTTCAAGCTGACAGTCTTGTACCATCCCCAGTCGTCGGCGCAGATGGAACCTATGTAGTCAACATCAACTTTGTCCTCTTCTCCCAGGCGCCCAAGTTCGTGATCGCACAAGATGGCGTAGATGTCTCTGAGGTCTTTTTCGTCCATCTGCACTATCTGTAGCTTCGAGAGCAGCAAATCCGCCAAGGGGATCGTCAACTCGCTCAACTCCAGCCGGTCAGTGAAGGGCAGTCTATGGCACATATGGAAGGTGTCAACGAATACGTCCAGCGCGATGCCTGGCTCAGCTTCGAAATACTTGAGGCGTCTGTGTCCGTGCAACGCGTTGAAGCGGCGCAAAGGTTCGTAGCCCAGACCCTCCATGGCCTGATCAAGCTGCGCACGTTGCTTGCCGTAGACAGCGAAGTCCAGATCGAGCCCTTCCGGCGGCAGGGCTATTCTGGCCGCGCTCTGACACACAGCTTTCACGGCCAGGCCCCCCAGGAGGCGGAGACATATCCCCCTCTGCGCTGCGGCGCTGACGGCTTCGTGCGCTCGCTCGAGCAGCAGTTCGGTGGGGTCTGCGACGACTGCCTCACCAGGGGCTGCGGCCTCCTCTACCGTTTGGGCCTGTTCCTTGGCCGGCGCGACGGTGGGAGCGGCCGCGGCTTCGGGCCCCGACTCTTTCAGTCGTGCAGCCAACTTCCTGGCGGTCATGTTGGCGGTCAAATTGAGCAGAGGCACGTTGATATTGCGCGCGCATAGAACGTACAGGCAGCCCGTGCGCAAGTTCTTGACTATCATCCTCGCGTCGTGGAAGACTATGTCCAGGTCGCTAACTTTGCGCCGCCTGGTCGTTTCCAGTCCTTCGATGGTCTGCAGTATGGTGCGAGCTGTGGGCAGCAATCTTTCCTCGTCTAAGGGTAGAGGCAGATCCTGCGCCACTATCGCCCCGTTTCCATCACAGACGAACGATCCCTTCACGCCAGCAACTGCATTGATGTCGGCCAAGAGCTGTTCCACGAGCCTGCCTCCTCCGTTTCTAACCCAGGATCTTCGCCGCCTCCGCGCTTACCAGGGCTGGAGACGCCTTGTCGCCCAGTGCAAGGCCGACAAAAAACGTTGGTCGTTCGACTACCAGCATTCTGTCCTTGCCCATGGTGATGAGCCCCCAGTCGAAGGGGGCAAGCTTCATGTTCTCACCGACTTCCTTGGCTGCGTTGCCCACGAAGACGGCCACGGCACCTTCCTTCTCTGCGTTTCCTTCTATGTCACTGGCGAAGACCACCCCGTCGTGAGAGATGATCACCGCTCCTTCGACACCACCGATCATTTTCATCTCGCTGGCCAGTCTAGTCATTTCGTCGCCTTCCTCGGGCACCACGACGTCGTCCTCCACCTCCACTGGTCCCCAATCCGGCGTTCCACCTTCGTCCACACGGCGTATGCCTTCCAGAAGGAGGGTGTTCCAGCTATTGGAAATGGTTCTTTGGAGGGACTGCTTTCCCTGCTCAACGACGAAAGAACCATCTGGCCAGCTAAGAAGCTCGTAGACGGCTTCCTCACCCACAAGGTCCCCGACGGCAGCGTGCACGATGGAACCATCGGCGAAGCAGATGACCCCCTCCATGTCTTCATAGGTCAGGCACACCGTGGCGGTGTTCATCTCATTGCAGTTGAGCTGGATGATATTGGTCAGGCTCAGCTCTTTCAGGTTTCCCTCCAGCGGCATCTACCTTTCTCCTTTCCTCGGCGCTCGTGGGCCTCTGCTCCGCCAGCGGACCAGATCTTGCATCCCTGCCTCGTCCCATTGGCCACCCTGTGTAGGAGGCGGCTGTCTTTCCTGGAAGAGGTTGTCGAGTTCGTCACTGAGAGATCTGGCAAAATCGGAGGTAAGGGTCTCCTTCGGCCTCGCGGCTTCGGTCTCAGCTACGATGCGCAGCAGGTCTTGGATGCTTCTCTTGATATAGAGCCAGACCATCCCGATCTTGGGGGCGTAGGTGCGCCTGTCGAAGATTAGAACCAAGAAGAGACCGCTCGCGATATTCGATCCGTAGATGTCGTACCTTTCCCCCTCATGAAAAGTGAGGTTGAAGGTTCTGCGCGTCTCTCGCAACTGACGCGACATCTCAGAGGTTGTGGCAAAGCTAGCCGCCAGAAGGGAGACGAGTGTGGTCGTGTCCAGCTCCCCGGCGTCCCCAGCCTGCGCTATGATCTGGCCCATGGTGTCCACCATGACCACAGCGATGGCGTCGGCGTCGATGAGTAGCTCTCTCAGTCTCCTGCCAATGGCCTCCAGATACTCTCCCGACAGCGACGAAACAGCCCTTCTTTTCATGAAGCTCCCCTTCCAGTAGCTGCTAACGAAAAAGGGCCAGCCCCCCATTCCATCTCAACGGAAGCTGACCTCATAAGACTACCACCGGGTAGGCCCAAAGACCCACTTCGTTGGGAAACGAGGGCCTTGCTGAAACAGTATATCATATTTCTTCGCATGTGTCAATAACTGAGTACTCATGTGGCAGTTGGTGCATTTCGTGCCATTCAAGAGCCTGTAGGTCTGACACCCGGTCGTACTCCCGACTATTGGGCAGGAAGGTGTACTGTGAACGTCGACCCCTTGCCGACGTCGCTTCTAACGTCTATCCGGCCTCCGTGTCTCTCGATGATCCCGTGGCTGACCGACAGTCCCAGGCCCGTGCCCTTGGGTTTGGATGTGTAGAAAGGGTCGAAGATGTTGGCCAGTTCGGCGAGAGGAATGCCGTCGCCACTATCGGTGAAGCTCACACCCACCTCTCCTCGCTGCTCGTCCCACACCGAGTCTATGTACAAATCACCACCATGGGGCATAGCCTCGACGGCGTTGATGGTGATGTTGAGAAAGACTTGCTTCAGCTGATTGGCGATCCCCAGCACTGGGGGCAAGGGATCGCAAGCATCCCGATGAACCACGATTTTCCCATGTTGTATGCGCTTCCCGGCCAACGACAAGACGTCGTCGAGTATCTCCTGTACATCCACAGGGCCCTTGCTCTCGGTGGTGGGACGGTAGAAGTCGAGCATGCGCTGCACCAGGTCGATCAGCCGCTGTACCTCTTCCTGCGCCATGGAGAGATACCTTTGTCGCTTGTCTTTGTCCAAGGAGCGCCTCTGCGTGACCAGATGCAGGCAGTTCTGAATGGCCTGCAATGGGTTGTTGATCTCGTGGGCCAAGGACGCGGCCAGCTTCCCCGTGGCGGCTAGCTTCTCGGCCTTGACGAGCTGCGCCTGTGATTCTTCCAGTTCGCGAGCGAATTCAGCGAGCTCTGTGTACAGACGAGCGTTCTCCAGAGCGATGGCGATGGTGGCTGCCATGGAATTGAGGAGTTCAAGGTCCTCTTGTGTGAATTGACCGTCCACCTTGTTTACCAGTTCGATGGCTCCGATCACATGGTCCCTGATCACCAAAGGTACGCAGAGTATGGAGCGAGCAGGCAGATCGAATTTCTCGGCTCCCTCCTTGAAGTATCTGGGGTCGGCAGCCACGTCCGGAACTAGGAGAGGTTCTCCCTCCTTGGCTACCCAACCTGCAATCCCCTGTCCCATCTCGAGCGTGAGCGGCGGTCTCTGTCGCACGTCGCCGCGTAGACTCATGCGGAAGACCAGGGTGCTCGTAGTCTCATCAAGTAGCAGCAGGGACCCGGCCTCGGCCTGGATGATCTGGTTGATGCCTCGCATGGCCAGGCGCAGCACCTCATCGAGATCCAGCGTAGAGGTCACCACTCTCGCCAGATCATTGAGGGCGGCGAGTTGGCTGGTCCTGCTCCTCGTCGCGTCGTGGACACGCGAGTTTTCGATGGCAATAGCTGCCTGACTGGCAAGGATGGACAGGAGGTCCAGGTCGTGACCGTCGAAGGGGTCTTCTCGATTGGTCTTGCCAGCATCGAGTACTCCGAGAACACGCCCCTTTATCTTCAGGGGCACGCAGAGGGCGGAGGCCAGCTCTTCTCGCTTCATGGCCTGCCTGACGGAGGGTTCTGCTGCGCTGCGGTCGGTCAGTAGTAGTGGTTCCCCTTGCTCCAGAACTCGGCCGGCGATTCTCTCCCCCCTTTTGACCCGAGCCGCACCGATCAGTTCGTCAGGGAGCCCGAGCGCGGCCTCCACGCACAGCTCCTGTGAGTTCTCATCCAGAAGCATGAGGGAGACCATGTCGGCGCCGGTTTCCCTTTGCACGACATGGAGGATGAGCTCGTAGAGACGCTCGATCTCGACTTCTGAGAGGAGGGTCTCGCTGACCTCCACCAGAGATAGAAGTGCTCCCAGATCAGCTCTCTCTTCGTGCTCAGGTTGATCGATCGAGGGACCTTTGGCAGGCATCTCTGCTCTCTTCGACGATCTTATCACCTTACGTGCCCCATGACAACTGTACTGTATATAACGTTGTACGTGTAGCTAGAGAAACGGGCCGCCAGAGGATCGGGCCAGGTCGCGGAACCTTTGATTCCGGTCTGGCGTCTTGTAGACGTAAGAGCGTCACCAGGGGTGACCTTGCCAGAAGAGAGGAGGCGAAAGATGAAGACGAGAACGCTGGTCTTGGGTTTGTTGGTGCTCGGGTTGCTTCTGGGGACCGCAGGAGTGGCTCAGGCCGATGGGGTGGTGATCGTGGAGCCCCCGCCCGGGGTGCCGCCGACTGAGACACCCAATCTAGTGATCGAGTACCACCGAGTCTCTGTGGACATCACCGACCAGGTGGCTGCCACCGAGGTGGACCAGGTCTTCCTCAATGACACGCGCCACGAACTAGAGGGAATCTACATCTTCCCTCTGCCCGAGGAGGCCGCCATCTCGGAATTTGCCATGTACGTGGAAGGGGAGCGCTGGGAGGGGGAGATTCTGCCGCGAGAAGAGGCGCGCGCGATATATGAAGAGATCGTGCGCCGCAGTCTCGATCCGGCATTGCTGGAGTACGTGGGTCGGGATACCTTCAAGGCCAGCATCTTCCCTATCGAGCCGGGAGATGACCGCAGGGTGGAACTGGCCTACACCCAAGTACTGAAAAACGAAGGCGGACTGGTGAAGTACGTCTATCCTCTGGACACCGAGCGCTTCTCGGCTGAGCCTCTGGAGGAGGTGGTGATCTCGGTGCGGGTGCACTCCGCGCAGCCCATCAGGGCTATCTACTCCCCGAGCCACGACGTGGCCGTAGATCGCGTTGACGAGCATACGGTCAATGTCAGCTTCGAAGCCTACGACGTACTGCCGGACCGCGATTTCGAACTACACTACACCGTCTCCGAAGATGACTTCGGGGTCAACCTTCTCAGCTACAACGAGCGCGGCGAAGATGGCTTCTTCTTGCTTCTCGTAGCGCCGAAGATGGAGATGGATGAAAGAGAAGTGGTGGCCAAGGATGTGATCTTCGTTGTGGACACCTCGGGGAGCATGGCGGGCGAGAAGATCGCCCAGGCCAAGGATGCTCTGGAGTTCATCCTCGACAATCTGAATCCCGAGGATCGCTTCAACATCGTGGCCTTCAGCACCGGGGTGAGGATCTATGCGCGAGCACTGGAGCCTGCCAGAGATGCCGAGGAGGCCTGGAGATTCATCGACGATTTGCGCGCCGTGGGAGGCACCAACATCGATTTGGCTCTGGTGGAGGCCCTATCTATGGCCGACGGCGAGAGACCGCAGATCATCATCTTCCTGACCGACGGGCTGGCCACTGAGGGGGTCACGGACACGGACAGGATCGTGGCTAACGTGAGCCGGCAAGTGGAAGACAATGTGAGGATCTTCACCTTCGGCGTGGGAGATGACGTGAACACCTTCCTTCTGGATACCATCGCGCAGGACAACAGGGGCGCCAGCTCCTACGTGCGGCCTTTTGAGAGCATCGAGGAGGAGGTGTCCACTTTCTACGCCAAGGTTAGCATGCCTCTGCTGGCCGACGTAGAGCTGGATTTTGGCGATCTACGAGTCGAAGATACGTACCCCTATCCTCTGCCCGACCTCTTCGCAGGTACCCAGCTGGTGGTAGTTGGGCGCTATCGAGAAGGTGGCCGCACGGACGTCGTGCTGCGGGGCCAGGTCAACGGCCAGGAGCAAGAGTTCGTCTACGAGGACCTTCGCTTCTCTGATAGCGGCGGCGAGGATTTCATTCCCAGGCTGTGGGCGACCCGCAAGATCGGCTACCTGCTCAATGAGATCAGGTTGCATGGTGAAGGCCGTGAGACGGTGGATCAGATCGTGGAGCTGAGCGTGCGCTACGGGATCATGACCCCCTACACGTCCTTCCTCGTGGAGGAGGAGCAGGATATCTTCACCCCTGAAGGTCGAGATGAGGCTGCGGAGGAGATGTGGATGGAGTCCACAGCGGTTCCTGCGCCTGCAAGCGGCGCCAGCGCCGTGGAGGACGCTGAGAACCGGGAGGCGCTGCGCTCCTCGGAGAAAGCCGCGGACAGCACCGAGCAGATCAAGTACGCTCGGGACAAGGTGTTTGTGCTGCGGGATGGCATCTGGACCGATACCACTTACGATGGCTCGATGGATACAGTGAAGATCGGCTTCGGTAGCGAGGATTACTTCGCGCTCATTGCAGCGAACCCGGAGTGGGGTTTCTACTTCTCGGTGGGGCAGGAAGTGATCGTGGTGCTGGATGGAACCGCTTACCAGGTGTCGGAGGGTGAGTTCGCGCCCATCGACATCCCGGCCGGTGCGCCGACGCCTGAGGCTTCTGTGAGCCCGTGGGAATTCCTGGCTCAGTTAGTGGAGTGGGTGATCAGCCTGCTGCCGGTCTAGTGTCTTGACGTACTTCCGTAAGCAGACGAAGAGGCTGGCTCGCCAGCCTCTTCGTCCTTCTCGCCTCGGCGTAGCGGCACGGCATGCCGTGCCCCTATAGCATCTGAGTTCGATTCCGGTCGGGGATTGCCCCAAGGATCAAAGGTGTGACGAGGCTGTAAGGTCGCGGCTGACTCACTGATATTGATTCGCCGCGAGGGGCAGCAGGCTCGCCGCGTTGCGTATCCTGACCTCGTCTATGGAATAGCCATCCGTCGGAAAGTCGTCGGTGTCGTAGAACTGGAACTTGACCTGGAAGACGTTAGTGAAAGCCAGGCCGTGGATCCTGGATTGCTCCGCAAGGTCCACGATGTCGTGTTGGTAGGTTGACGGCCCGTTGTTGAAGGAGAAGACCTGGTACCAGGTATCGCCCTGGTCGTCGCTGATGAACACTCCGTCCTCGGGGTTGTTCTCGTCGTTCCACTCTCTCCACCAGAAATCCAGCAGGGCACCCGGTTCCTCGCTGAGATCGACGGTCAGGATGGCGGCAGCGGTTTCGTAGAGCCAGTGTGTGTCGGAGCCATCCAGCAGCAAACTGCGAGTTCCCTCATACGCTGCGTAGTCGCCGATCTGCACACGTCCACCGCCCGGCTTGTACTCCTGCCAGACCGACCCGTCACGCTGACCCCCCTCGAAGCCGTCGTAGAAGGGAGGTGTAGCTACACCGTGAGGGCTGGAGTCGATCCATACGGCGTCGATGGTGTAGCCATTTGAGTTGCCCCAACTGCTAATGGGTTCCCTGGAGAAGGACTGGAACTTGATCTGGAAATGATCGTTCAGCGTGAGACCGTGACTGGCCGCTTCGGCACTCAGGTCGACGATGGGGTGGGCGTACCAGCTCACCGGGTCCCGGTCGAAGGGATAGATCTGGTGCCAGTTCACACCCCAGTCGTCGCTGATAAACACCCCATCTTGAGGCTGAGTCACGTCGTACCAGTCCCTCCACCAGAAGTCCAGGTAGACCTCCGACTGACCGCTGAGATCGATGGTCAGAATGGCCGCAGCGATCGAATCGGAGGCGTGCTCAAACTCGTTGTCGAGAGACAGAGTGTAGTTGCCCTCGTAGCGGAAGGAAGGGCTTGAAACCCGGGCGCGGCCCGTGCCGGTGACAAATGTGGACCAGCCCAAGCCCAGTGTGCCCGACTCGAAGCCATCGTAGAAAGGGAACCCGGCGATGGAGCCCATGGTGTAGAAGACGTGAAGCCACTCGTCCCATTCCTGATCAGCGGTGAACAGGAGCCGGCCCTGATACCCGTCGTAATCTTCGTCGTAGTCCTCCTCGGACTCGGGGAAGTAGATGCTGATGCCGTGGGCGTCGGGCCAGGTGATCGAGCCGCACTCGTGGATCACCACTCCGTCCACGTCGTCCATCACGGCGGCCGCCGCAGCGTTGATGGCCGTGTCGCTTACTTCAGCGGTAAGCTGCTCGGCGAAGTCGTACAGGTCCACGTAATGAGAGTCTGGGAAGGCCTGGGTGTTGGCGCGGGCAGTGGCGATGTCGGCGTGGTGGGTGGCCGCGCCGGCCATCAGAGCGTCCACCAAGTCATCCACCGCGGTGTTCAAGTCCCCGTATGGGGCTCGAAGGTCGGCGGCAGACATGGTGGGCTCGTTACCGTACGAGGGGCAGTACCAGTCCACGATCTGGTAGCCGAACTCGGCGGGTGTCATCTCCGCGACCACTGTCAGCCAAAACAAGACTTCGGTGTAGTCCCACCCATCGCCGGGCTCGGCCCCCTGGGACGAGACCCTGACGTCGGCGTATGGTTTCAACTGGTTGTCGATCTCCGCAAGGGCCATCCACGAGGCGTCGAAGCCCAGCAGGTCCAGCGGGTCCGCGCCATCGTTGGTGATGGTGCTGAGAGCGCTGCTCAGCTGCGGCATGCTCATGGCCCAGGTTGACAAGATGGGGTTGTCGTCGAAACAGATATCTCCGAGAAGAGTGTCCTCGGGAGGGTCGCGTCTCACTTCGCTGCCGCGGTCCCAGATGATGAGGGCGTAGTGCTCCGCAGGGTAGTTGGCCATCTCCGTCTGCACGAAGTCGACCAGGGTCTGGGGGTCCGACATGTCCTTCTCGCCCAGATAGTCTCCATTGGCGGGCTCGGGTGTCATGTCCTGGGTGACGTAGAACTTGTGCGTGTGGTGCCACGTGTAGGTGTCACCCAACGGATCAAACCAGACCACGATGTTGACGTCGCTGGTGGAGCCAATGCTGGACATCTCCAGGAAGTCGTCGATGGCCGCGTCTTCCGTAGCGCTCAAGACGTCGCCGTTGAGGTAGACCAGGAAGGTCCACTCGGGCAAACCGCCATCGCTCACGTCGGGGGCGTCCAGCTCTGTGGTGGGCGCGGCTGGGTTCCCCGGGCTGTCTTGGGCCTCGAAGTAGTAGGTGTAGTCAGATCCTTCCGCCAGTCCCGCCTTGGTGTAGCTGTAGACGGCGCCCGAAGTGTGGCTGCCGCTGACGTAGCTCATGGTGAAGGGACTGCCGGTGATGTCGCTGCCGTCCTTTTCGACGTGCACCCTGACGTAGTTGGGCGCATCCCCGTCAACGTCAGCGTACTTGATGCGGTAGATATAATCGTCGCTCGTCCCGCCACTCTCGGGATGGAGGCCGTCGGAGACGTAGTTGGTCTCGCTGGTCCAGCTCAAGGTGGGGGCGCTATTGCCGCAGGACACAGTGACGTCGAAGGAATCGGTCCACGGGCCGCCATTGGAGGCGGTGATGTCCAGATTGAAGTGGATCACGTGAGCGTCCGGCGTGCCGGGGTCGACGGTGAAGTCATAGTCGTCGGTATTGGTGCCTGTGCTTCCCCCCGAGATGTCAGGATAGCCACTGGAGGTGTTGCTTATGAGGGCCACATACGGATCGCTCTCGCTGATGGTGGCGCTCACTCCTGTGGCGCTATCCGTGCCCTCGTTGAGCAACGTCACAAGCAACTCGACAGTCTCTCCACACTCCACGATGCCATTGTCATTGCCGCTGCTGTCACCGAGGTCGTCGTCATCCACCGCGTGCGTGTCGTAGGCCAGCGGGCCCACCGCCGGCGTGGATGTGTCCACGGTGAAGCTCCACGAAGACGACCAGGGGCCATCGCCGCAGCCGTTGAAAGCGTAAACGCGCCAGTAGTACGTGTCGTCGGAGAGAGGCGAGCCCGGCGTGTAGCTGGAGACCGAGGGCGTGGCATCGACCGCTGGGGACCCGAAGTTCGAGTCATCGTCTACCTGAATACGATAGGAGGTGGCTCCAGTGACGTCTGACCAGTCGAAGGCGGGCGTGCTGTCAGTCGTGGTCGACGTGTTGGCAGGCGCTGACAGAGTGGGGGCAGACGAGGGCAGCGCGTCGTTGACGGTGAAGCTCCAAGGAGAGGACCAGGGGCCATCCCCGCAGCCGTTGTGCGCTAACACCCGCCAGTAGTAAGTATCGGGGGAGAGGGATGATGGCGCTGTGTAGTATGATACCGAAGGTGTGGCGTCGATTTCGGGCGAGCCGAATCCTGCGTCGTTGTCCACCTGGATACGATAGGACGTTGCACCACTGACAGCGGACCAGTCGAAATAGGGGGTCGAATCACAGGTGCCCGACCCGTTGCCCGGCTGCGAGAGTGCTGGGGCGGATGATGGGGCAGGCGTGTTGACGCTGAAGCTCCACGTTGGCGAAGACCAGGGGCCGTCGCCGCAACCGTTGTATCCTTGCACCCGCCAATAGTACGTGCCAGGAGACAGGGAAGACGAAGGGGTGTACTGCGACGCCGATGGAGTAGCGTTGATCTCTGGCGAGCCAAAGCCAGAGTCGTTGTCCACCTGGATTCGGTAGGCGGTTGCACCACTGACGTTGGACCAATCGAAGAAGGGAGTGGCATCACAACTGGCGGACCCGCTGGTAGGTTCGTACAGGCTGGGCGCCGAGGATGGCGCCGACTGGTTGACAGTGAAGCTCCAGGTGGGCGAGGACCAGGGGCCGTCGCCGCAGCCGTTGTATCCCTGCACCCGCCAGTAGTAGGTATCGGGCGACAATGGTGACGACGGTGTGTAGTTGGACACCGAAGGGGTGACGTTTATCTCTGGCGAGCCAAAGCCAGAATCGTCATCCACCTGGATGCGGTAGGATGTGGCTCCGGTGACGTCGGACCAGTCGAAGGCTGGTGTGGGATCGCAAGTGCCCGTGCCATTACCGGGATCGTACAGCGTAGGGGCCGATGATGGCGATGGGGTGTCGACGGTGAAACTCCATGTTGGAGAAGACCAGGGGCCGTCGCCGCAGCCATTGGAGGCCAAGACACGCCAATAGTATGTATCCGGCGCCAAGCCTGTTGGTGGTGTGAAGTTGGAAACCGATGGCGTGGTATCGATCTCCGGTGAAGTGAACCCTGAGCTGTTGTCTACCTGGATGCGATAGGATGTGGCTCCGCCAACGTCTGACCAGTCGATGTAGGGAGTCGAGTCGCACGTGCTGGACGTATTGACGGGCTGGGATGGGGTGGGCGCGGTCGTAGGCGCTGCCTGGTTGATGGTGACGCTCCACGCAGGAGATGACCACGGCCCATCCCCGCAGCTGTTGGACGCTCTCACCCGCCAGTAGTAGATGTTGGGGGATAGGGGAGAGCTGGGTGCGTACTCAGACACCGAAGGGCTGGCATCGATCTCCGGCGACGAGAAGTTGGAGTCGTTGTCCACCTCGATGTCGTACCAAGTGGCGCCAGCCACGTCGGACCAATTGAACGAAGGCGTGGAGTTGCAGGTACCTGACGCGTTGGGAGGCTGTGACTGGGTAGGCGGTATCGAGGGTGTGGGGTTGTTGATGGTGAAGCTCCATGTTGGCGAGGACCAGGGGCCGTCGCCACATGAGTTGGTGCTCTGGACGCGCCAGAAGTAGGTGCCCGGGGCGAGCCCGGTGCCGGGGGTGTATTGGGATACAGACGGAGTAGCGTCGATCTCTGGCGACGTAAAGCCCGAGTTGTCGTCCACCTGGATGCGGTACTCTGTGGCTCCGTCTACGTCAGGCCAGTTGAAATACGGAGTGTCGTCGCAGGTGTCGCTTCCATTCCCTGGCTCCGACAGAGAGGGAGCCGACGAGGGTGCGGCGCTGACAGTGAAGCTCCAGGTGGGCGAAGACCAGGGGCCGTCGCCACAGGAGTTGGTGCCCTGGACGCGCCAGAAGTAGGTGTCCGGGGCAAGTCCGGTGCCGGGGGTGTATTCGGATATCGACGGCGTAGCGTCGATATCCGGGGACGTGAAGCCAGAGTTGTTGTCCACCTGGATGCGGTACGACGTAGCCCTGTCCACGTCAGGCCAATTGAAATACGGAGTGTCGTCGCAGGTGCTGGTCCCATTCCCTGGCTCGGATAGGGAGGGAGCAGACGAGGGTGCGGCGTTGACGGTGAAGCTCCACACAGGGGAGGACCAGGGGCCATTGCCACACGAGTTCTCGCCTCTAGCCCGCCAGTAGTACAACCCTGGGTTCAGGGGCATGGCGGTGGTGTACTGAGAGCTAGAAGGTGTGGTGTTGATTTCCGGTGAGGAGAAGTTGGAGTTGTTGTCCACCTGGATGCGGTAGGAAGTGGCTCCGTCGACGTCGGTCCAGTTGAAGTAGGGCATGTCATCGCAGGTGCTGGTCGTATTCCCGGGCTGCTGGAGGGTCGGCGCCGAAGAGGGTGTGGGTGGGTTGACGGTGAATCTCCACGAAGGGAAGGAGAAGGATCCGTCTCCGCAATAGTTGGTGGCGGCCACCTTCCAGTAGTAGGTGTCGGGCAACATGTCGAAGCCCGGCATGTAGTTGGAGACCAGAGGCAAGGTGTCTATCACCGGAGTGCTGAAGTCGAAATCGTCGTCCACCAGGATATGGTAAGACGTGGCACGATCGACGTCCGACCAGTTGAACAAGGGCCTGGGGTCGCAGGTATCGGAGTAGTCGCCCGGCGAGGAGGGCGTTGGTTCGCCCGGTGGATTGCACACGCAAGGCTGAGCGTCGGAACTGTCGAGAATGCCGTCGCCATCTCTATCGGTATCGGTGGTGTCGCAGGTACCGTCTCCATCCGCGTCGTTGGGGCACCAGTAGCTGGTATCGTAGCCTGCGTCGGTGGCGGTCGTCACGTCGAGCCATCCATTGACTTGCTTCAGGGTGTCGGCCTTGCGAGCGCAGTCGTCCTGGTAATTGTCTGCACAGTCCGTGAGAGTCGAAGCGTGCACGTGACCCACGCAGGTGCTATTGAGGTAAGCCCTGGCATTCTCCATGTCGTTCCAGGTAGGATCGACGAGGTGGAAGGCCGTTCCATAGGTACCGGAGGTGTAGTGGGACTCCGACCATTGGTGCCCCCAGTAGTAGTTGACGTTGTTGCAGTAGACCCCACAGAGTGTGGTTGAGGAACCCTTGCTGGGATCGCAGCCGGGGGTCGACTCGTAAGTGCTGCCGCTCACCACCCTCGTCGGGATATTGACGGCGCGGGCCAGTCCTGTATAGAGGTCGGAGAAATCATTGCAGTCGCCCCGGAGGTCGCTGAGGATTTGGAGATCGGAGCTTCTGGCTCCATAGTCCAGATCGTAGGTGACCAGATTGTAGACGTAGGTCTTCAGGGTGCTCACGGCCGAGGAAACAGAGGTGTATCCAGGGGCCTGGTTCAATGCGGTCTCCAAGATGGTAGTGTTCGAGGGGTGGTGCCATGTATCGTCGCAGTAGTAGTTGGTGCTGACTCCGCCGGGCCTGTCGAAAAGCCAGTAGAACTTGTTGCCATTCCAGTCATCGTGTTCGGTGTCCGGCCAGTAGTCGATCTCCTCCCACAACTCCACGTCGAAGGTGAAGATACCGATGCCCGCTGTTCCGTTGCCGATGACGAAGGTATCCACCAGCCAGTTTCCTGCCGAGACGGTGGTGTGGGTGCCCTCGAAGTACTGTGTCCCACCGGTTGGCAGATGGAGCGTGACGTAGTGGTACAGCGTGTGCGACGAGGAATCGCCATTGTAGCTCCAGATCTCTATGCTCTGATTCTCGCTGCGGGTCAGCTTGGTGGTCCAGTAGACATCGGAGATGTAGATATCCCCGGCGCCCAATTCTCCCTCGCCCAGAGCCATGGGCTCCGTCATCATCTCCAGGTCTGAACGCGGGATGAAGTTGCCAGGATCAGACGTGCCAGAGGCGAGTTCGGGAACCGGCATGGGGGGTGGGTCCGCCGGGATCGCGGCCAGCTCTCCGGTCTCTGCGTCGACCTTGAAGCCTTTCACCGCGCCCGGTTCCACCACATCGTGGTTCTGGACCAGCCACACCAGGCGTCGGCTGTCCCGGTCGAGATCCAAGATGGTGGAGTAAGGTCCCGATACGCCACTATCCAATACTGTCTGCTCGGCCAACTCCTTGCTGATAGTTGTCTCCTGAGGGGCGCCTATCATCTTGGAGACTTCTTCGACGATACGGGAGGGGTGGCTTGGCGATGACCCGTGATCGACGGCGACGGAGAGATCGACGCTATTGCCGCTGGAGTGATATCGGTAGACGACAAACCACAGCGATGGGATGTCAGGCCTCTCGTCCAACCCCAGAAGCTCCATGTGCGAGGACACGAAGCCCTCGCCCAGGACGGCGTCGAGATACTCATCGGCGGCAGCGACGGCTTCTGAGTACGATGAGAGCGGTGGAGTGACTGAGGTTGGCGCGGAGGTCGCTCTGAGCACTTCCCGAGGCGGCTCCTCGACCACCTGAGTCTCGACGGTGATCTCAAGAAGCGGTTCCTCAGCCGTGGCAGCAGGCGCCACCAGCAGAACCAGAGCGATCAGCGTGACGGCCAACGCCGTGGCAGCCAGCGTACCGGGTTTCCAGGAGATCATCTGCAGCTCGAAACGATGGCTCATACGTCCTCGCCTCGGCAAAACAAAGACATCCTGATCGTCTTGATCAGAATGCCGGTAGGGAGGTAGCGCAGATGAGACCCGAGATCTTCGGTGTCGATCCACCACTTCGCTGTGATTCCTCTCCATCGCGAGTGCATATACCCTATGGTACCATATCTGACTGGCAAGGTCAAGGAGCCGGTGGCGCCCGTGTTAGCTGCTACACCCGAGTACTAGAGGGGCGTGCAAGCCCAGGTGAAACTGTCGTAGTGACGGCAGCCCAGGGGCTCTTTCCGCAGGCCAGCAACTGAGGTCTTGTGAGTCCCAACCTCTGCTTCCTTCTCGCTGGCCGCCTTCTCGTCATGTCGGCTACTGAGATATGATCCCCCTCTCGATTGTACGGGCCCCAGCTTAAACAGCCATAAACGCGGTCTTAAGAACGTATTAAAAAGGACGGCAAAGAGAAAGCCGGGGCAGCGTGGCCCCGGCTTGCGGAGAGCGAAATAGGCTGGTCTATGCCTTCGTGAACACGTAGCTGAGTTGACCGTTGGGCAGCGTGATGGGATCCGTCTTCATGGCCATCCCGATGCTCAGTTCCTCATCCGGGATGTCCTTGGCGATACGGCCAAAGACCTTGTAGTCACCGTAGTCGAGAAGGGCGATGGAGTAAGGCAGGTCGTCTTCGAACCCCACTGGGCCGTACATCAGCTTGCTGAAGCTGATCAGTTTGCCCGTGCCTGTGACCTCGAACCACTCCACGTCGCTGGACAGGCACTCGGCGCAGTCGGCGACGGGTGGGAAGTGTACGGTCCCGCACTGCTTGCACTTGGTGCCCATCACTTTACCCTGGGCCAGGTAGTCTATGAAGTCGTTGACCTTGGATATGGAGATGAAGCTGACGGTCCCGAACTTGCTGAACCGGTCGTCAACTTCCTTCTTCTTTCCCTTCGCCATGTTATGACCTCCCCAGGATGGTGACGTTGCCGTAGAGGCCCACGCCGCCGATGTTGTGC
>Ga0180437_10001936_pt1 | contig 34391 bp, 35 predicted proteins | sample SS_ome_4_FD_132410 | JGI IMG/M metagenome (GOLD analysis project Ga0180437, IMG submission 132410) | Hypersaline lake sediment archaeal communities from the Salton Sea, California, USA - SS_3_D_1 metaG | ecosystem: Environmental > Aquatic > Non-marine Saline and Alkaline > Hypersaline >... | reverse complement strand
TGAGTGGGTTTTGGTCGGGGCGCCGGGATTCGAACCCGGGACCTCTTACACCCCATGCAAGCGCGCTAGCCGGACTGCGCCACGCCCCGATTGGATAAGTTTAATTATAGCTCAGAAGACCCTTAATGACAATCCCAGCCAGTTATTTCAAGATTTCAAGATATAAATACTTAATTGCATCAAAGTGGCTATGCGCACATTATTGGTGGAGATGCAATCAACATTTATATAGGGCTAATAAAACACAATCCTGCGGCATTCGATCATTAATGTGTGTATAATTCCTTTTGTCCAAGTTTAAAATAAAACAGGATATTTCCGATCGTGCGTATTTCTATACATCTTATTTGGCTGTCACTATTCATTGCATCATGCAGCATCTCGCTCCCTTCTTTCATTCACAATCCCGCCGTGAATGCGCTTGATTCAACGCAGGTTTTCCCACAAAATAATAGCCTTCTGCAGTTAAAACGCCCTACGGAAACAGCGGTTCCCTCCATTACTCCTACGCGAACTACTTCACCCAGCCCAATCCCAACCACGCTTACCCCCACCTCGACCAGCACATCGACTCCTCTACCGCCATTCAATCTGTGCTCACCATTGGATGTTCACTCACTCGAGGATCTGGAAAAAATCACATCCGACCCATATAATCCTCCCGCTCCGGGTAAAGATTTCCGGCACCACGGCATCGATTTTTCACATTACACTTTTGGGGATTTTAAAACCATCCAGGGCATTGGCGTACAAACGATCTTACCCGGTATTGTCGCATCATCCATCGGCGGGTCCTTTCCCTTCGGAAATATGGTGATTGTAGAGACGCCTTATGAATACTTGCCCGCCCAAATGTCAAAGGAATTGCAGATCAATCCGCTCGAATCGCTCTATACGCTTTATGCGCACATGGAAGAAACTCTCATGGTAACACTCGGAGAACAAGTACTCGCTTGTTCTCAAATAGGTACGGTCGGTAGGAGCGGTAACGCCGGTATTTTCCATCTGCATCTTGAAACCCGGGTTGGAAAACAAGGCGCTCAATTCCCTGTGATGGGGTACTACCTGGATGAAAATACAGCGGAAGAAAAGGAATTTTATCTATTATGGAGGACGAGTGGAGAATTTCGACACTTCGATCCCATGTTAGTCCTGGATCGCAGGTGGGTACCGAACGGAAAATAACGCCGACTATATTCGTTTACCATACCTATATTGCTTTACACCCGTAAATTTTCAAATCAGCGGATTCCAAATTCATTCTGCCGCCATTTCCTTACCAGGAAGCATCAGAATGAATGGCACTGCCAGGAGGGATACGATAGCGCTCCACCAATAGACCTGGTTTAAACCGAATTGATCTCCCAGATAACCGATGATAACTAACGCTACAGGACGTACCAGGAAAGAAATCATCATAAATATCCCATTCCCGACCGCCCTGTTGCGCGGCAGCTGATCCTGTACCATTGCCAGCATCACCGGTCCGGTTGAAAGCGTAGTAAAACCTAACACAAGCAAAATTGGGATAATCAACCAGCCCTCCACCTGTAAAAAGACCAGCATCAAGATCACCGCGGATATCGTGGAAATCAACAATATTTTCTTGCGTCCCAGAAAATCACTGACCGTTCCGCTGACCAGCGCGCCGGCAACTCCGGCTAATTCCAAAATCGACAGCGAAGCACCCGCAACCCATAAACTTGCGCCTTCTCCTCTAATAAATATTGGCAGAAAGGTGGAAAGGCTGTCACGCATAAAACTTCTGAAGAACAAGATCAAAAGCAAAGGCAGGAATAGGCTCCTGATAAACGGGAAGATGCTTCGAATGCTTTCAGGCGTTTCCATCCTGGCCGGGACCTGACGCAAGCGAAAATATAATACAAGTGTGGCAGCCCAACCAATAAAAATTACCCTGTAAAAGCCACCCAATGTCCAGGTAGAGACAGCCCACACCGCCAGAAGCGGACCGACCGCTCGCGCCAGTTCACCGGCAGCCATGAATAAACTCATCCCTTTTCCGACCTGGTTTCCAGCGAGTCGTCCAATCATGGCAGGCGCAGGCGCATGGAAACACGCCACACTGATACCAGCTGCGAAAAGGATGATAGCCAAATCAAAATAACTCGAAGCGAATCCAAGACTACCGATCAGTGTAGCTGTGATGCCAGGAGCCAGAATGACGAAATAACGCAGGCTGACTCTATCAGCCAGATAACCAATAAACGGATATAAAATTGCCGGTAGTTGAAGGATTGCCGTAAGGGTGCCCACCAGGGTGAGCGAGAGTGAGAGTTTTTCGACGAGGACGGGCAGCAGAGCTGGGACTGCGGCTGTGTAGGTATCGTGTACAAAATGTGCGCCGGCGATGGATAGTACATTCCCTGTCTGGAATTCCTGTTCCTTGACCTGCGTCAGCGGTAAAGTTTCAGTGGCCATAAAAATCCTAATAATGAATATCTTTTGACCGAAACACAAAACAAATTATGTCCGGCATCGCAACATATGATTTAATGGGACAATTATACTTAAATTACGGGATCGAACGATATGACTTTCATCCCTCATACTCAGATCAATCTAATTTTGTGAGGTTTATATTACATGGTAAACGAGCATAAACGAATTTTGAACTCGTATTGGGTAGAAAAGGATCATTTTATGGCAGGAGAATATCCTTATTCTAATGACTCAAAACAGACGGATAAGATCCTACACTGGTTGATTTCGAAAGAGTTCACCTATTTCCTGGATCTGACAGAACCCGGGGAATATGGGTTGAAAGCATACGCTCCCAAAGTATTGAAGCGAGTTTCAAGTAACAAGATCATCCACAATCGAATGTCCGTGCCTGATATGGGGACGCCTTCCAGGGGTACGATGATCCGAATCCTCGACACAATTGATAATGCACTTGAAGGTGAGCATCGTCTATATCTGCATTGTTATGCGGGTGTCGGTCGAACCGGAACGGTTGTAGGCTGCTATCTCGTGCGACATGGGATGGATGGAGAAGGGGCTTTAGATCAAATCGCGCAGCTGCGGAAAAATTCGATTGAAGGATGGCAACGTTCACCGGAAACCGAAGCCCAACGCAGGATGGTGATAAATTGGATGGAATAGATATTTACACAATTTATGTACAGCAAGGTAAATAAAAATTTAAACACTTTGCGGGTGATATAATCTGCGCCATGTCTGAAGCAACCCTGGATTTTGAACGCCAAAAAGAAGCTAAATCATATGCTCGGATTCATCACCGCTTGATCGTAGTTGACTTAGCCATAGGCGGTATTTATTGTTTAGCCTGGCTGGTTTTTGGATGGTCACAGGCACTAAAAACCTGGTTATTAAATTTTACGAACAACGAATGGCTCTTACTGGCAGGATTCGGAATTATATTCGGCGGTATTTTTATTCTTATTAATCTCCCATTATCGTATTATGAAGGATTCCAGCTCCCCCACCGTTTCAAAATGTCCAACCAGACCAACAAGGGCTGGATCGCTGACCAGTTAAAGGGGCTGCTGATTGGAGCGATATTAGGTGGTTTGATTCTGGAGGTAATATATGCAGTTCTACGAGCAGCCCCCCAAACCTGGTGGTTTTGGGCTGGTTTACTCCTACTGCTTTTCAATGTGATATTGGCTAGTTTGGCTCCAGTGCTGTTATTTCCGATATTCAACAAATTCGTCCCTCTAGGAGATGAATACGAAGAATTGAAAACCCGGTTGGTTAACCTTGCGGAACGAGCTGGAACGCATGTCAGGGGTGTTTTCAAATTTGATATGAGCCGCCGCACAAAGGCAGCCAACGCGGCTCTCACAGGAATGGGAAATACTCGCCGTATCGTCCTGGGTGATACCCTCTTGGAAGCGTTCAATACGGATGAGATCGAAACGGTACTGGCACACGAATTAGGTCATCATGTCCATAAAGATATCCCGAAGGGGATATTGGTTGAGAGCATTATCACGATGGGTGGTTTGTATTTTTCCGCCCTGGTATTGAATTGGGGAACGAATTACTTTGATTTAGATGGACCCGCCGATATCGCAGCTTTGCCCCTTTTCGTCCTCGTAATCGGAATTTACGGATTATTGACAATGCCGTTATCCAACATGTATTCAAGGTGGCGTGAACGGCAGGCTGATGAATACGCCCTTATAATAACAGGCAATGGGAAAGCATACGCCTCAGCAATGAAGCGTCTTGCTAACCAGAATCTGGCTGATGCTGATCCTGAGCCCTGGGTCGAGTTTCTACTTCATTCACATCCAGCGCTCCAAAAGCGCATAAGAACAGCTCAAGAATTCAACATCCAGACCCAGTAGCCAATCCTTGTGCAATAAATAAGTGAATGTTTAATAGCTGTCACGATTAGTATCGCGCAGCACTCCATGGGATTGAGCGACATGCATGCGGAAAAGCGTATACACAAGATTCTTCCTCTAAACAGAAGCTTTACGTCACTCCCTGAAATATCAGGATAAAATCCTTCGTTCGAAGTTGACCTGGTGTGAGAATGACAAGCCAATTTGATCTATGTAAATAGATTCGTACTTTATGTATCTATATTCGTTTTAAATTTCCATGCTGAATATCTCAACCAGGGATGGGAGATGATTTTTCTTCGTTCGGGATAACGATCCACAATATGAAGTAGATCAACAACCCTGGTATCCCACCTGGCAGCAATGATAGCAGAAACGCCAGGCGGAACCACAATGGGCTGATCCCAAAAAATGTACCTAATCCACCACTCACACCTGCGATTACTCTATCATCCCTCGAACGGCGTAATGGCGCCCTGTTTTTTGACATTTTATTATTCTCCAAATTTGGAAACTACATCCACCTTCATTCCAATCTACGCAGTTATTTCAAAAAAGTTGCATCTGATTAGAAAACCTTTACCGCCGCGAGGATTCCATCACCTACCGGATAAATTGTACTGACAAGACGCTCATCACCTGCTGCAATTTGATTAAAATGACGCATACGTTCAATATTTTCGCTCTTATCATTTTCGTCCAAAAGCCGGCCGTATGCCAGGACATTGTGGGCTGCAATGATCCCCCCAACACGAACATACTCAACCGCCCAGGAAAAATAATCGCTGTAGCCTGATTTTTCTGCATCGATAAAAACAAAATCAAATTGTATTTCGATTGATAAAGCTCTTAACTGCGAGTGAGCATCTCCTGTACGGATTTCGACCATGTCTTCCAGTCCAGCTTTTATAAAATGACTGCGGGCAACCTGGGCGTGTTGATTTTCTTTCTCGAGGGTGATCAATACGCCTTCCGGGCTTAAACCACGTGCAATCCAGATTCCGCTGTACCCCCCTAATGTCCCAATCTCCAGAGCTTTCTTGGCATTACAGGCGCGTACTAAAAATTGTAAGAAGCGGCCTTCATGCGCTTCAATACTGATCTTCGGTAAACCCTGTCGAGATGAATTTTCCCTGGCAAATTTTAAAGGTTCGTCCTCTATTGCGAATACATCACTGATATATCTGGCAATTTTAGTTTCTTCCATTTCGTCAATAGACCTCAAGGTATTTTATGAATTTTAATAAATACTTCTTTCAAATTTTTAACGATACTCCACCTGTAACGAAAACGATGCCCACAATCAAAGGCACCGAATAGATATCTTTTCAACAATTTGTATTAAATTTGTTAAATGAAATTGATTCAGTGAGTTACATGTCCATCCAAAGATGAAAATCCACCTCTCCCAGTAAGTTTTCAAGCAGCAAAATCCAATATCAATGATAAATTAGATGGTTTTTCATCCTCACAGATGGATCCAAAAAAATCCGGTTACCACTGTTCCCAATGGACGACTTCATCAAAGGGTTTTCGTCCTCCCTTCACAGGGGGCGCATTCATTACATCCTGGTGTAATGGATAACCAAATGAAAGAGCAATGTGAAGGAATAGATCTGAAGGAAAACCTAGCAATTTGCGGGCAGCATCCGGTTCATAAATAGTGGCAAGGCAGGACACCACACCTAACTCCCATCCTGCTAACTGCATATATGCCGCAGCCTGACCGGCGTCAAATAAAATGCTTAACTTCTTATCAGGGGGTTCGGTAACAATTGCTACGCCTAAGGCTGCACCAGCCAGATGGCCGGCGTATGTACCCAATTCAGAAAGTGCCTGTAATATTTCCTTATCCTGGATTGCTATAAATCCCCAGGGTTGGGTGTTCTTTGAGGATTGGGAACGCCGTCCCGCATTTAAAATAGCGTGTACTACCTCTTTGGGCAGTGGATTATCGTTGAATTGTCGGACTGCCCGTTTATAAGTAATCGCCTGTGAAACGCTCATCATATTCCGATCGCTTTATACAACTTCTCAAAATCGACGTTTTCATTTAATAAAGTTTGGAATAACTCCAGCTTCTTTGTTTGCCCTAAGCGAGTTTTCCCATATATCGTTTCGATCTTCTCGACGGTTTCCATCGTATTTGAACGAACCAGCAGCACTGCCACACCAAACTCTTCCGCCTGGCGGAGAATCAGCGGGCTTGGATGTAAATTTCCTGTCAGCACTAAACATGTCGTGGAAGTCTCCAGAGCTGCAAGCTGGATATCCGTCCGGTCTCCGCCGGTAATTACAGCTTTCAGGGGATATCTTCGAAATCTGCTCAATGCCGCTTCAGCAGTCATCGCTCCTACGGTCAAGTTTTCAACCATTGATTGTGGACGGTAGTACTTAGTCAATATTTCTGCATCCAGAACATCAACCAGATCATTGACAGTCAAAGCAGCTAAGGTGTGCGCTTCTGGGAGTACACCAAAAATAGGTATCCCGCGCGATTCCAGGAAAGGTACTGCAAGATCATTAACAAAATCTTTGACGACGGCTGGTACACGGTTGATGATAATGCCGCTCAAACTATCACCGAGCCGGGTAAATGCTGTAAGCGCATCGTCAAGCAACCGTATCTGATCACGAAATTTTATAATCGCGAGGATCTCACTCCCCAGATCATGAGCAACTTGTGGAGTGGGCAATCCGACTACGTAACCCTCTCGCAAACTACCTCCTCCTTCGAGCAAGAGAATGTCCTGGGTTTCGGCTGCAGTTTCAAACGCTTTTCTTACTTTTGGCATGTGGTCAATTTCACCATTGCTGCTCAGGTGTTCTTGCAGGAGATCAGTGGTTAAAACAACTGGAGAAAGCTCCCACGGTTCTACATTGAGGTCTAATATCTCCTTGACGAATGCAGCATCCTCATCCGCTACGCGGCCACCTAGCATCCAGGGTTGCAAGCTAAGCGGTTTCAAATAACCGACTTTATATCCATCCATTTGGAAGTGTTTCCCTAATGTCAGGCACACCGCCGTCTTACCAGAATACCGCTCAACCGAGGTAACGTATAACGATTTCATTGATCTACTCCTCCAGCAGAATTATACAAAATTTTGATAATATATATCCTATTGATTAATCAACATTATGAGTCAGCTCATGCTTTTTTTATTAAGGATAAGCCGCATATCGATTGCCACCGCGCCTTGACCTTTTGAAAACACAATTAATGGATTTATATCAAACTCAACAATTTCGGGAAAATCCTGGACTAATTGCCCCATTCGAAGTATCGTATCTACAATTGCATCTTTATCAACTGGCGGATTACCGCGCACCCCATCCAGCAGCGCATTTGCCTTAATCTCATTAAGCATCGCTTGCGCATCCCGTTTTGAAAATGGTGCAACACGGAAAGTAACGTCTTTTAATGCTTCGACATATATTCCACCCAGACCAAAGGTAACCAATGGTCCAAATTGAGGATCCCGGTTCATGCCAACCAAAACCTCCAATCCACCCGGCGGCATCATCTCTTGAACAAGGCATCCCCAGATGCGGGCTTCAGGAACATATCTTTGCGCACGGTATACCATCAGTTCAAAAGCATCAAACACTTCTTCTTCGTTTCCTAACCCAACTCGTACCCCGCCGACATCTGTCTTGTGCAGAATATCAGGGGAAGCGATTTTCAGGACCACCGGATAACCAATCTCACTCGCGAACCCAACCGCTTCTTCCGGTGAGGTGGCGACTTTCGATTTCGGAATTCGTAATCCGTAGGCTTCTAAAATCTCGCGCGCTTCAGAATCACCAATAGAAAGTCGCTCTTCTGCCCTGACACGATCAAATACTCGTTCAACTGCCTTATTGTCCACATCAAAAGTTACGAAATCAGGCGCTGGCCGCTCTCGTATCAAACGATACTCATCCATTGCATGAAATGCTTTTGCAGCTTGTTCTGGGAAAGAATAATTTGGTACACCCATTTCTGTGAGTACATTAACACCAGGTTCGACCTGTTTTTCACCCATGAAACAAGCCAGAATTGGTTTTTTGGTTTTTTTAGATAAAGACCCAATCGCCTCTGCAGTCTCAACAATTTCAGTCATTGCTTGCGGCGTTAGCAGCACCAGGATACCATCTACATTTGGATCATTACCAATCGTTTCCAGCGCATATTGATAGCGGTCCGCCCTGGCATCACCCAGTACATCCACGGGATTAGCGGCGCTTGCAGCTTCTGGTAGGTATTGCACCAGCGCATTTCGTGTACCCGCATCAAATCTAGCCAGAGACATGCCTGCCCTCTCCAGTGCGTCGGTCGCTAAAATACCTGGCCCTCCCGCGTTGGTGATAATTGCTATCCGATTACCCCGTAATGCGGGTTGGTATCCAATCGCCTGGGATACATCAAAAAGCTGCTGCATAGATTCAACCCTGATTACACCAGCCTGTTGGAAAGCAGCATGATACGCTTGTTCTGAACCGGCTAATGAACCTGTATGCGATGAAACTGCCCGCGAGCCTGATTGGGTGACACCGGATTTGATCGCCACAACGGGTACATGTTTCGTGACCTCCCGGGCTACTTGTATAAATTCCTGTCCATTTGGCATGCCCTCCGAATAGATCATAATTACTTTCGTATGCGTGTCATCTTTCCATGCCCGCAGCAAGTCAATTTCGCTCACATCCGCTTTATTTCCTAAACTTACGAATTTCGAAAGACCCAAGCGTCCTGCAAGCGCGATATCAAGTACTGCCGTCCCCAATGCTCCGGACTGTGACATAAATGCCATTGGACCGCTGGGGGGTGTCCCGGCGGAAAATGAAGCATTCAGCGGAGTAAATGTGTCGATAATACCTAAACAATTCGGGCCGATCAATCTCATGTCGAACTCTTCAGATATCTCGATCAGCTCAAGTTCGCGTTCAAATCCTTCACTTCCTGCTTCACGAAAACCGGCGCTGATAACGATCGCAGCATTAATCTCCTTGCGACCACACTCCCGAAGGGCATCAGGCACATATGGATAGGGGATAACAATGACAGCCAGATCAATTGATTCGGGGACATCCATAACCGCTGGATATGCTTTAAGTCCTAATATTTCATCAGCCTTGTGATTGATTGGATATATGCGGCCGAAATTTATATACCCGCCGTCGATTAAATTCTTAATAACTGAGTGTCCAAGTTTTGCAGGATTCGTGGACGCACCAATTACAGCCACTGATCCTGGCTTAAAAAAATTATTCAACATTATTTATCCATCCTGAATTGTAATTTGAACGATCGTGTTATTTGTATCAGGATCAATGTTGATTGCCAATACAGCCCTTCGATCGTGTTTTTCATAGTGAATCAGGGCGCCATTTTCGTTGATTACAGAAGCCGAAATTATCGGATCCCACCCTGAATTTGGCATTTCATTTTTATAAAACTCAACCACATCCTGCACTTTTGCGTCAATTCGATATGACAAATTATCTGAACTTGATTGAAAATCACTTTTTTCTCCTTCCATCACAGGCAAGTCAGAGGGAGAGGGGTATCTTGTGACGATTGCCTGAACAGTCCCTTTTAATAATGGGACTTGTTCCGTTGCAAAATATTGGGCAGTTTGGAGCAATTCGGGTCCTTTTTCCGTTGCAACCGATTGGGCAGTTTCCAGTATACCGCTCTCTTGAAAACCGGTCGCTAGAGCAACTGCGGTTTGCCCGATACCGCTGCCCTCCACATTATCAACAATTGCCTGACCTGTCTCAAGTATTTCTAAACCCCGTCGCAATCTTGTTTCAGCTGCATTAGCAGTGGCTTGAAATTCTTGCGCTTCGTTCTCGAAATTTGCCAATACTTGACATGCGTTGATTGAAATAAACGCAACCAATAAATAGATAATTAAACCCGCATGCTGTCTAATTTTCATGTTTTTCTCCTGGAAAAATCAAGAGAAGGTATTCTACTTCATTATACCTTCTGCCAATGCAAACAAGCCTTCAAAATTTTCCAAATCAAGCCATTGAAGCATAACCCGTTGTACGCCTGCTTCACCTAACATCTCTAATTGCTCCAATAATTCTTCTGCAGTCCCGACGATGAAACCGCGCTTTTGGAGTTCTGCTGGATCAAACTGACCTTTCGTTCTCTTTAATACTTTCTCCTTAACTTCTTGGACAGTATTTCCAAAAATACATCCGGTCATTATTGAACGCCGAACTTCAGAAGGGTCTCTTCCATAAGTTCCAAGGATATTATCAAGTAGATCATTCAACCGGCTGAATTCCTCAAGCGGGATAAACAAGGCATTCCATTCATCAGCATATCGCGCAGCCACAGCCAGAGTCCGTTTTTCACCATTACCGCCTATGATGATTGGTGGACCGCCAGTCCGAATGGGTCGAGGCAGCAGAATTGCGCTGTTTAATTGAAAGAATTTCCCATTGAAATCAACCGGTTCATCATTGTGCAGTAAGCGTGAAATTATGTGGACTCCCTCTTCAAAACGGTCAAAACGTTTTGAAGGGTGACTCAAATCAAATCCGAAGTTATCATGTTCGCGCTCTTGCCAACCTGCTCCCAACCCCAGGGACATTCGTCCCCCAGACAGATCATCTACCGCAGCTGCCATTCTGGCGGTGTGCACAGGATGACGAAAAGACATTGGAGTGACGAGAGAACCAAACTCCAATTTGTTACTGTTTTCCGCCAACCAGGTTAAAGAAACCCATAACTCTAATGAATCGATATCCGGCGGTTTACTGTTTGTGAAATGATCTGAACGGAAAAGACTTGAGTAGCCAGCCTCTTCCACGGTTCGGGCAATTCGCTGCCAACGATCCCAATTCAATCCATTTTGCCCCTCGATCATTATTCCGATTTCAACCATTACTTCTCCTACGTTGATTTGAATTATAAAATTACCAAATTTGGAATAAAAATGACCTAATTACCCATACCTCCGGATGTAGTCTTCAGCCATTTGCACAAGTTCACGATTTCCAATAAAGAGCGGGCTGCGCTGGTGGAGTTCGACGGGTTGAATCTCCATAATGTCTCGCTCTCCATTCGAAGCATAACCGCCTGCCTGCTGGATTAAAAAAGCCAGAGGGATTGACTCATACAGCAATCTAAGTTTGCCTTCGGGCTTGTTTGGATCGATGTTATCTGCTGGATAATAGAATACTCCTCCAGAAAAAAGATTGCGATGAAAATCCGCGACCAGCGATCCCACGTAGCGTAATGAAAAAACCTTCCCATTATCATTTTCTCCCATGAGATAATCTGTAAATTTTTGCACACCCTTACTCCAATGAATACGATTTCCTATATTAGCGCTGAAGTATGCCGGATTATCCGGAAGTTTGATATACGGGTGTGAGAGAAGAAATTCACCAACGGAAGGATCGAGAGTGAACCCATGCGTTCCTTGACCGGTTGAATACACCAACATTGTGCTTGATCCAAAAATAATATAGCCTGCACCCACCAGGTTTTTTCCGGGTTGGAGGCAATCTTCCAGTGTTCCACCGTTTGATTTGGTTTTTCTGTGATAAATTGTAAAAATCGTTCCAACGGGAATGTTAAAATCGATATTAGAAGACCCATCCAACGGGTCAAAAAGCAGCACATACTTACCTTTTGGGTATTTATCTGGAATTTGGATAGGATCAGCATGTTCTTCGGAAGCCATCACTGCTAATCGTCCGGTATGATCGTTCAAGCGAATTATTGTGAGATCCGCAAAACGATCCAACTTCTGTACTTCTTCACCTTGAACATTAATCTCTTCAGTTCGTCCAAGAATTTCCGCTAAACCAGCCCTGGTGGTTTTACTGGCAATCACCTTCCCAGCCAGGGCTAAATCATAGAGTAAATTTGTCAATACGCCGGTAGCCTCCGGATGGCTGAGCTGCTCATCCATAATAAATCTTTCAATCGTTGTTATTTGAATATCATCCATTTCTGACATATTTATTCTCCAGGAATAATCATTATCTTTTATCAACGAACACCCACTGAAAGCGTTTTTTACATAGAAAATTGTCTTCAGATTATACAGTATGGAATAAATTTGGATTATTTTAAACGAAGGGGTAATTTCAATTTTTGTGGTTTTATTTCACACTAGGAAAATTTTCCATACGATAGATCCAAGTTTCTCAAGGAGGGGTGATAAAAAAATCACCCCTCTGGGTTATAAAAAATCCCTCATTTTTACAACCGCAGTTGATGACAATTACGACAAATTTTGGTAAATTTGTTGTTGCATTATTCTATGTTTGTAAGGGATGTAATAAAAATGGAAAAATCATCTCAGCCAAAAACACGCCGGGTGTTGATCGCTTCCAGCCATGCTCTCTTCGGGCAGGGTTTGCGCAGTCTATTGGAAGAGCGGAAAGAAACCGGGGTTGTTGTGGTTGGTATGGTCGCAAATCTTGAGGAAGCGATTGAATCCTTACACAGTCTTGACCCGGACCTGATTATTGTAGATTATGACGATGAGCAATTAAACCGGGATGAATTCTTGGCGCGCTTTGTTGAAGGGGAAAAAGAACAGCGTGTGGTACTCCTCTCGTTGCAAAGTGGAAAGGAAGCCTTAGTATACGATAGGCGGTCACTCGCGGCTTCAGAAATCGATGAATGGTTGCAAGATATAACCATTTCAGAAGAATCACAAGATGAAACTCCAAAAATGAATCAACCCAAAACAATTGACGGAAATAGGAGAAGGAATATGAAGCATCTCGTCATTGCAGGGATACTGGTTGTGATTGTCACCGTCGGGCTGATCATTGGATTGGAAAATATAAATTTATTGCCAGTCCAAGCCAGCGCCCAAGCTGTACCGATAGATAATCTCTTTGGTATCGAATTCAAAATAATCGCATTTTTATTTTCTTTGATTATTGTTTTTATGATATACAGCATCGTCGTATTCCGGCGTAAACCAGGGGATACAGAAGACGCTGCCCATATTGAAGGAAATATGAAACTTGAAGTACTGTGGACAATTGCGCCGTTAATCACCGTGTTATTTTTAGCATACTTGGGCGGCCAATCATTGGCAGAGACAATGCGTTCGGATCCAAAACCCCTGGAAATTAAAGTAATCGGTCAGCAGTGGTCATGGCGTTTCGAATATCCCGGTACGAACGTAGTTACGAATATCATGATGATGCCAGTAAATAAACAGGCGGTTCTCACCATGACCTCTAATGATGTCATCCACTCGTTTTGGGTCCCCGAATTTCGGGTTAAACAGGACATCCTCCCTGGTGGGGAAGAATTTGAACGACAAATCCGAATAACGCCAACGAAAATGGGTGAATATAAAGTCCGCTGTGCAGAGTTATGCGGCCAGCAGCACGCCGAAATGCGCGCGATCGTCAAAGTTGTGTCCCAGGAAGAATTCGAATCTTGGATTATTGATGAATCCGGGTTATCTGATGACCCGGTCGAACGTGGCATGCAGTGGACTGAACAATATGGCTGTTTATCATGCCACAGTACTGATGGAAGCAAATTGGTTGGACCGACCTGGAAGGGCGTTTTTGGAAATCAGGAGACGCTTTCAGATGGATCTACTGTCACAGTCGACGAAGAATACATTCGTGACTCTATTCTCAATCCAGGGGCGAATATCGTCCAGGGATTTTCCAATGTTATGCCTGCCAACTTCAGCCAGCAGCTGACAGACCAGCAAATCACAGACATTATTTTGTACATTGAGAGTCTAAAATAACCCAATTCGTCATCAAAACAATCCATAAGATTGATTTTGATCTTGGAGGAGTACATGAGTGAAAATAAAAATGCCAGCTTCTTTTCAATAGGATTAATCCGAGGTTCTATCGGTTTCATCATTGGTTTTTTCCTGGGGGCAATCCTCGTAACCCTTATCAGGTCGCTCACAGGGTTACCAGCATGGAACCCGGACACATTCGGGTTTACACAGGCAGCCTGGGTAGTTGGTGCTCTCGTGGGTGCGGTGACATTCATGATAGGTACAGGTGTACTCAACGATTGGTGGAAATGGGCGCGCGGGAAACAAACCCCCGAACACGCGCAAGACGCTTTTACTTCCGGTTGGGCACGCTACCTGAGCGTGTCATTCGACCACAAAGTTATCGGCATCCAATATGGATTTACATCCCTGGTAATGTTTTCCATCGCAGGTCTGTTTGCACTCATCTTTCGCACTGAACTGGCTACACCGGAACTTTCGTTTTTATCTCTGAATGCATATAACACCATAATGAGCTTGCATGGAATTGTAATGATATTCTCGATTCTTCTCGGTGTGGCTGCCATGTCGAATTACCTTGTCCCGTTGATGATCGGCGCAAATGATATGGCATTCCCGCGCTTGAATGCATTTGCATACTGGATAAACGTTCCAGCTGGAATTCTCCTTCTCGGCAGTCTATTCTTGGGAGGATTCGATACGGGTTGGACTGGATACCCACCCTTGAGCACACGAGCCCCGTTGGGTATGGATATGTTCTTTCTTGGAGTATATCTTTTTGGTCTATCGTCTATCCTGGGTTCTCTTAACATAATAACAACTGTTATTCGCTGCCGAGCGGAGGGCATGGACTACTTTAAAATGCCCATATTTGTTTGGACTGCTCTGGCTACTTCCATCATCGGGTTAACTGCTACCCAGCTGATCGGATTATCCTTCCTGATGGTATTGTTCGAACGTTTATTTGGAATGAGCTTTTTTAATCCCACACTTGGGGGTAATCCCCTACTCTTTCAACATCTCTTCTGGTTTTATTCTCACCCGGCTGTTTATGTATTTATATTGACAGGATTGGGTGTCATCAGTGAATTACTGCCAGTATTTGTTCGCAAGCCGCTGTTTGGATATAAATGGGTCGCACTTTCTTCATTTGCAATAGCCCTGGTTGGGTTCTTTGTCTGGGCACATCATATGTTCACCAGCGGTATGGCTTCATATTTGAGAGTACCATTTATGTACAGCACGCTGCTCGTAGCTGTGCCAACGGGTATAAAATTTTTCAGTTGGATAGGCACGCTTTGGCAAGGGAAAATGTCCTTTGAGACGCCAATGTTATTTGTACTCGGAGCGATTTCAATTTTCTTACTGGGAGGTTTAACTGGTCCTCCAAATGGAACAGTTTCTACCGATCTGCATCTTCAGGATACATACTGGATTGTCGGTCATTTCCACGCAACAATGTTCGGAGGGTATGTGTTTCCATTTTTTGCCGCCATTTATTACTGGTTCCCAAAAGTCACCGGAAGAATGTACAACGAACGATTGGGGAAACTCCACTTCTTCTTGATGCTTCCAGCATTTTATGTCCAATCTCTGGGACAAATGTCGACGGGTCTGCTTGGGATGCGCCGCCGCATTGCTGATTATGATCCAACCTTAGGTGTCCAAAACACACAATTACTGGTCACTATCGCCGGCTTCATCATCGGTATATCGGTCCTGATTGCAGTAGCAAATATTATCTTCAGCGCTGCCAGAGGTCCAAAGGCGGCAGCAAATCCATGGCGGTCAAGGTCTCCGGAGTTTCAATTGCCGTCTCCGGTGCCGGTTCATAATTTTGAAGAACCCATTGTGGTTATCGGTGAACCATACGATTATGGTTTACCGGGCAGCGCATTTGTGAATATCGATCGTGAACGCGCTTCAACCACAACTGAACCGGATACGGCAGCTGCACCTGCAGCCGCTGATTAATTGATTTTGTCATCCGGGCATTTTTATAGATAGAAATTGATTTGGAGAAAGAAGTATGGAACATATAGAGAAAAAAAAACAGGCATTTCGTGTTGGCACAACCGTTTTAATATTATTGGTTTTCCTTACAATAGGCGAGTTTATTGTCGGATCAATTGTGGTGGGTTGGGCAGGTGTGTTGATTGGAATCGCGCTGATCAAAGCGTTCTTTGTTATCCGTGATTATATGCACATCAATCGTTTATTTAATCCCACTGAGGAGGTTCAGTAATGGGTACTGAAGTGATGAATATCAAAGATTATCATCAAAAAACGATAACCAATCGAATTGGTATATGGCTTTTCATCATCTCCGATGTATTTGTATTCATGGGCCTTCTAGTCTCTCGTTTCTTCCTGCTTGGAACCGAAATCCGGCCGGAAGTCAATCAGGTGGTTGGACTGGTAGTGACGGGGATATTATTATTCAGCAGCTTTTTCATGAACCGGGCGGAAACAGCAATCGAATTCGGTGACCAGAAAACATTCCTTAGAAACACACTGATCACCATCATTCTCGGGACACTATTCCTCATTGGTGTTGTTGGAGTAGAGTGGCAAATAACACCATTCGGTCCCGGTGAAAATGTAATCTGGTCAATATTTTATGTCATGACAGGCTTTCATGCACTGCACGTTCTCTCTGGCTTGGTTATTCTGGTTGTCATCTATTTAAATGGCCGCAAGGGACTTTACACAGAAGAACGAAACTACCCAGTGGAAGCCGCTGCAGTTTACTGGCACTTTGTTGATGTTGTTTGGATTTTCTTCTATCCCGCACTTTATCTTATCGGTTTACCTACCGTGTGAGAATTGGAGCCATTCTGCCATAATGGGTTTTGTTCTCTTGATTTGATTTTTTATTGACGATATTAAATGATTAAATCTTACGTACTCTTGGTTATTGGCATCCTTCTAGGGCTGATCATCACATCCTCAGCCTGGTATTATATGAAGGGGGATTATACATATCAAGGCTCACTGATAGATCCGCCAGTTCCAGCTGCTGATTTTGAATTAATCGATCAATATGGAATCCCATTTCGCCTCAGTGAACAGCGAGGTAATGTCATATTAATATTCTTCGGATATACAAATTGTCCCGATGTTTGTCCGGTCACCTTATCGGATTTCATAGTGATCAAGAAGCAGCTTGGTGATCAGGTTGAAAGTGTGAAATTTGTATTTATCACCGTTGATCCTGAACGCGATGGACAAGAACATCTACGGAACTACCTGCAGCGGTTCGATCCAGAATTTATCGGATTGAGTGGGGAACGCGCTGAGCTTGAAGGTATTTGGAAAGACTACGGCGTCTATCAGGAACGTAAAGAGACTGGCAGCGCTATCGGTTACCTGGTCGATCACACGGCACGCGTGTACGCGATTGATAAAAGCGGGAACTGGCGGCTGACATATCCATTTGGAATGGAGACGAATAAGCTTCTTCAAGATATGAAACAGCTGCTGAAAGAGGATTAAAACAACAAATCATGAACAAACCAACCAGGTTTAAACCATATCTTGTTCGTTTTGCGATCGTGCTAGCCATCTCAGCAACAATCGTGGGACTATTCAATGAAGTCTCATTTATACTGCAAAAGGATAAGTATGATCGCGCACCCGAAACAATCCAGATAGTGATCCCTTATGGAACTGCCGAAAAGGTTGAAGCGGGTGAAGATGTGGTATCTATTCCAGATGAGATGGTTTTTGTAATCGGTGATGTATTGGAAGTTAAAAATAATGATGGGGTCAGCCACCAATTGGGTCCAATTTGGGTCCCATCGGGCGCAACCGGACGCCTGGTTATGGAAGAGATTGATAAGCTCGCCTATTCTTGTTCTTTCCAAACCAGCAGATACCTTGGGCTTGATGTACGAGCACCAACGACAATCAGCACTCGTATGACTGGATTAATTTTAGCAACCCCGACCATGACGGCTCTCATATTTATTTACAGTTTGGTGGTCTTCCCGGTTAATCTGGGTAAAAACGAAAAGCGCTCGAAGGAACTTCACATACAAGCAGAACAATAATGATTAAATTTATCGATGCTCTGACCATAGGAATTACTTCGTTCTCAACTATCCCAGTTGGTGAGTATTTTAAAGTATTTCCAAAAATGATCAGCCGTCGTTGGATCTTGACTACCATCCTCGTTGTTTCCGCCATGGCTGTAATGATACGCCTGGGGATCTGGCAGTTGGATAGACTTGAGCAGAGGCGTTTATTCAATTCACGCGTTCTTGCACAAACATCCCAACCAGCTCTAAACCTTAATGCATGGTCTGGTGAAGAAGGTCTCAGTGAAATGGAATACCGCCAGGTTTTTGTCGTCGGCGAATATAACCATTCACAGGAAATCGCGCTGCGCAACCAGCATTGGAGCAATCAATCGGGAGTACATCTGGTTACACCTCTGCAAATTTCTGGAAGTGAACAGGCTGTTCTCGTTGACCGTGGTTGGATACCTGCCATAGATTTTGAATTCGGAGATTGGTCAGCTTTCACCGAAAGTGGAAAAGTAAAGGTAAACGGAATAATTCGCCCGTCAATCAGCAAAGCTGATTTTGGTAGCAAGAGTGATCCATACCTGGGGACTATTAATGATCCAATAAAAGCATGGAATTTTGTAACTGTCGAACGAATTCAGGAACAGGTCTCCCAGCCACTGGTACCAATTTATATTCAACAGTCCCCCGATCCTTCATGGAACAGCCTTCCTCACAGATCGCAGCCTGAATTAGAAATTACTGAAGGCCCGCATATGGGGTATGCCATCCAATGGTTCACCTTTGCAGCAATATTAGGTATGGGATATCCAGTTTTCATACTGCGGCAATCACAAAAAACAACGGAGCAAGTTAGTGAATAGAAATTTTCTGTTTCCAATCATACTATCATCGGGTTTCCTCACTCTGCAGATAATTTTCGGGGCGGTTTCAACGTACGAAGAATTATTATGGGGTAAATCTTGGCTAACCAGTGTGCATCTGGGCCTTTCCCTGATCGCATTAGCAGCCATTACTACAATCGCTGTTTTAGCATTTCGACATGGACAATATCCAGCTGATAGAGATAAAGTTGAAGGTAAAAGTTTTCCAAAAAATCCTGGTTCTCAATCTAAATTTGCTAAATTAGCATTTGCAGCTCTATTGTCTATATTTATCTTATTGGTAAGCGGATCAATTGTCTCCAACGCTTACCCTGCCGCAGCTTGCAGCGACTGGCCTTTGTGCGGAGGTTCTGTTGAGACCTGGAATTTGAATATTTGGATCAATATCGGTCACCGATTAATTGTGCTGATAAGCGGTGTTCTTATATCATTATTGAATATCGAAGCCTGGAGAAAATACAAGACAAATACAACAATCCTTACCTCCGCTACTGCAGCAGCTGTATTATTTTTTGCCCAGTCACTATTGGGTGCAAAAATGGTCGAAGGGTTTCCTTTTCACCTGATTTTAATCCACCAGCTGGCAGCCGTATCGGTTTGGATAACCCTGGTTATACTAAACGTAACAATTGGATTAGGCGCCCAGGAGGACCCATTTGAAATTCGGAATAATCTCACCTTTAATTTTCTACTCGGTCGTTCAAAAGACTTTATTAAGCTTACAAAACCGATCGTCGTAATTTTATTATTAGTTACCACTTTCGCAGGAATGGTTATCGCAAGCGGAAAATTGCCTCCAGTAAATCTAACAATTTGGACGTTGTTGGGCGGCTTCCTGGCTGCTGGCGGCTCGAGCGCCATTAACCAATATATTGACCGATATGATGACCAGAAGATGCAGCGAACGCAAAAACGCCCGATTCCATCTGGTCGGATAACACCTGCTGAAGGGCTTGCGTTCGGAGCATCTGCTGCAATCATATCCATTTTTATAATGACAGCTCATGTGAATTATCTAGCTGGCTTGCTTACTTTGGCGGGGATTATTTATTATGTCCTGATATACAGCATATTTCTAAAAAAGGCGACCGTCCAAAACATCGTTATCGGAGGAGGGGCTGGCGCCATTCCACCGTTAATTGGTTGGGCAGCGGTCACGGGTAGTTTAAATATTCCCTCATTATTCCTCTTCGCGATTATCTTTGTATGGACTCCCCCACATTTCTGGGCATTAGCTCTAGTCCGCAAAAAGGATTACGCACGTGCAGGAGTTCCTATGCTTCCAGTCGTCCGTGGAGAAAAAGAAACACGCTGGCAAATTTTAATTTATACTATTGAGCTCGTTATACTCACAATGCTGCTACCCCTTTTTGGACTTGGTGGAAGCATTTACTTAATTGGTGCAGCTTTGCTGGGGTTATGGCTGATTTCGGCAGCGTGGAGATTATGGAAAAACGAAGGGAATAAAGTCGCCTGGAAAATGTACCGCTATTCAAGTATGTACTTAGCGTTTTTATTCTTTGTACTGATGGTAGACAGGCTGCTCTAATTTATTTTTAAAAGCTGTTGGTCAGTCAAGGGGTTAGAAGGAATCATTCTTTCAAGCTCGAAATTTGAATCCGCTTCTAAGGCATCAGGCGAGTTTCTCTTGAGCAAACTTTACTTCCGCTTATCAGCAAATTTATTTACTTTTCAGTACACAGGTAGGAAAAAGAGATCAAATAACCTTGATTACTGTTCCATAACCAGTCAATTCCCAATCATCCGGGCTTTCGATTTCCTGATCATAAACCGGTGTCGTCCACCGGAATATCCATTTAGCGTCCTCATTCCGCATGTTAACGCAGCCATGGCTCATCTGCAATCCAAAATTATTATGCCAGTATGTTCCATGTAAAGCGTATCCACCAGGACTGATAAAAAAGCACGTCCATGGAACACCCGGCAGTGAAAATCCCCCATTGTCATCAACTTCAGCGCCTCCTGCAACACTACCCATGTGCTTCGACGGCATCTTAGAATAGACCCGGTATTCACCTTTTGGTGTTGAAGTTGGTAATTGCCCATCCGAAATTCGGTTGTTTGGTAAACCTGACGACACCCTGGTTGAAAAAACTTCCTCATCATTTTCAAACGCCCGAACGGTTTGATGGTTGAGTGAAACCTCAATATGCTTTTTTTCAGGCGGAACATCCGATGATATGGGACTATATTCTTCTGGCGGTATATATCGCAAGTGTTCAGCGGGAACAAAATATTTTTCCATTTTGCTGAGTTCGCTGGTTAATTGGTACCAGGCTTTTCCATCCGGTCCTTCACCGATTCCTGTGACCCAATGGACGGATGAATAATACAGCCTGGAACCTCGCCAGGGAATCCATCCCTCCCATACAGAATACTGGTATGCATTTGTGTAAGGTACAGTCACCTCAAAGAGTTGGCCGCCTTCTCTAATTTCACTCAGCGGCTCATTTAAATTTACATGAACGATTTGAAGATGGGCGCTGTGCATAAATCCGCCCCATACACGATACCAAAGAGTATTATAAAATTCAGGTGCATCCGGTGGATGAAATTCTTCATAGATATGTATGAGCTGGTCTCGAAAACGATTTCCAACAATCGCAGATCTATCATTAGGTTTAACACGCACATCCACCTGGGAAGTGGCGACCCTAGCTAGCATACCATAGTCGCGTATCCCTTGCCGGGGAAAAACTGGCGTAAATGCCATGCTCCCCAAAGCTAACCCACCAATCTTGATAAATTCCCTGCGTGTAATATTGTTTGCCGACATCGTTCTTTAGTCTAGAAATATATAATCACATTTTTTTTTATTACAAATTGTAATATGTTAGCATAGTCATTCAAGGACTTATTAGAAATTATTAATTAGACCATTTATGTCCGGTTTTTTGGTAAAATGCGGTATTGAAATAACCAGATTGCCGAAAGGAGCTAAGTCGTGGAAAATGACATAGAGTTTTATATCTGCCCATTTTGCTTTCAGGTTTGTGAAACCGAACAGGAATGCCACCAACACCAGATGATTGCGTGTAATTCTGGACAAATTGGAGATGATAGACGAAGACCAGTAACTGACCATCAAGGTAAAATGGTGTCGCGTGCTCCGCGTTGGTACATTGAAGCTGTCGGCTTGATGTTTGATGATATCCGATAAATAGAAACACTCCCAGAGAATTATTCCGGGAGTGTTTGGTTTTATATATTTAAAAATTGTGTTTACATTAGTTGTTGCTGTGCTTCAAAGCCGCATGCGCAGCTGCCAAACGCGCAATCGGTACACGGAAAGGAGAGCAACTGACATAATTATTACCAATCAGGTGGCAGAATTCAATGGAGTCGGGATCTCCACCATGCTCACCACATATTCCTACTTCCAGATCCACACGACTTTTGCGGCCATCCTCGACTGAAATTCTCATTAATCGCCCGACCCCATCCTGGTCAATTGTTTGGAATGGGTTCTTTGGGAGAATTCCTTCTTCCACATACGTAATTAAGAAATTGCGTTCTGCATCATCACGGCTATAGCCAAAAGTCATTTGGGTCAGATCATTTGTGCCAAACGAGAAAAACTCTGCTACTTCAGCAATCTCCTGTGCAGTAACCGCTGCCCTTGGAATTTCGATCATCGTGCCAAACTTATAATCAAAGTTGACATCCTGCTCTTTCATTACATCAGCAGCAATACGTTCCAGGCGTGGTTGGATCCAGTCCAACTCCTTTACTGTACCTGTCAGCGGGATCATCACTTCTGGTTTTACTTCAATTCCCGCTTTTGTTTGTTCTGCAGCTGCCTCAAATATTGCTCGCACCTGCATTTCAACAATTTCAGGCATAGAAATACTCAACCTCACACCACGCAACCCCATCATTGGATTGCTTTCATGCATGGATTGGACATCTTCAAGCAGTTCCTCTTTCTCTTCGAGCCTTTCGGTCTTGCCCGTCACACGCATCGTGATGACTTCTTCCAACAGTTCTTCTTCAGACGGCAAGAATTCATGTAGAGGCGGATCGATCAAGCGGATGATTACTGGATATCCATCCATTGCTTCAAACAAACCAGAAAAATCAGAACGCTGGTAAGGCAAAAGTTCATCAAGCGCGGCGGTACGTTCTTCAGAGGTATCCGCCAGGATCATTCGTTGGACAATGGGGAGCCGTTCCTGCTCAAAGAACATGTGCTCAGTTCTGCACAACCCGATTCCAATAGCGCCATAAGATCGCGCCCTACGAGCGTCCGCAGGATAATCCGCATTAGCCCATACTTCTAAACCTTTTGTTGGCCATCCTTCAGGAGCTTTGCGAATCCCAGGTGCTGCACAAATTTCATCTGCCCAATTCAATAAAGTAAGCAAGTCTGTTTGTTCTTCGAGAGAAGGAGCAATTGTTGGCATTTTCCCTAAGAATACATCCCCGGTTGTACCATCCACTGAAATCCAATCGCCTTCTTTTACAATCTTTCCATTCACATCCATTTGACGTTTTTCTAGGTCAATCTTGATATCCGCGGCTCCAACGACGCACGGCACACCAAATTGTCGGGCGACTACTGCAGCGTGTGAAGTGGCACCTCCTTCGCTGGTAAGAATCCCTTTCGCGGCTAACATTCCATGGACATCATCTGGTTTTGTGAATGGACGCACCATAATCACGTCCTGTCCATCTTCCTTCGCCTTTAACTCGGATTTGTCAGCGTCGAAATAAATTTGGCCGACTGCCGCGCCTGGTGAGGCGTTCACACCATGGGCAATTTTTCTACCCTCATCTTCTGCTTGATTTAATGCGGATATATCAAATTGTGGGTGCAGGAGCGTATCGACTTCATCCGGAGAAATTCGTAAAACAGCTTCTTCGTTTGAAATTAAACCCTCATCTGCCATATCAACCGCAATTTTCACCGCGGATTTTGCGGTTCGTTTGCCAGTCCGGGTTTGCAGCATCCATAACTTGCCATCCTCAATCGTGAATTCTACGTCCTGCATATCCCGATAATGAACTTCTAACTTTTCACAGATATCCAGAAATTCCTGATATGCCTCAGGCAAATCGTTTTCCAGATTCTGAATTTTTTCAGTATTACGAATACCAGCTACAACATCTTCTCCCTGGGCATTCAGCAAATAATCCCCATACAATTTTCGCTCGCCAGTGGCAGGATCGCGGGTGAAGGCTACGCCTGTCCCGGATTCCCAACCCATATTTCCGAAAACCATAGTAACAATATTTACCGCGGTTCCGAGATCATGAGAGATGCCGGCTGCATTTCGGTAATCAACTGCCCTTTTACCATTCCAGGATTTAAAAACAGCTTCTGTCGAAAGTTTCAATTGTTCATACGGATCTCCTGGAAAATCAGTTCCCGTATGTTCCCGAAAAACAGCTTTAAACGTTTCTGTGATTGATTTCCAATCTTCCGCGGTCAGTTCCGTGTCAGACTTCACCCCCTTTTTGGCTTTATATGCTGACATAGGATGTTCAAACGCTTCATCGGGAATATCCAATACTACCGATCCGAACATCTCTACAAGCCGGCGGTAGGCATCATACACGAAGCGAGCATCACCCATTTTTTCAGCCAGCCCTTCAGCCGTTTCGTCATTCAGTCCAATGTTCAAAACCGTATCCATCATTCCCGGCATTGAAAACTTGGCGCCGGAACGACTCGAAACGAGCAAAGGATTTGATGGATCCCCAAATTTCTTACCGGTCAATTGCTCGACTTCCTTCATAGCCTCCAATTCTTGTTTCCACATATCTTCAGGGAATTTGTTCCCTTCATGCAAATAAGCCAGGCATGCTTCAGTCGTTACTGTAAAACCAGGTGGAACTGGTATTCCAGCGCGAGTCATGTCGCCAAGATTGGCGCCCTTACCACCTAAAAACGCACGAACATCTTCCCAATCGCCCCCAACTGCTTCCTGCGCTTTATCGACCTCATTAAACAAATAAACCCATTTCTTTTCTGACATTCTTTATTGCTCCTACAAAAATATTATTGATTTCACGTTAAAACACCAACCGTAAAGTTTACCACAATATTGCTCAACTTTTCACAAAAGCCTTCACTTGAAGTTATTCATTGCCAATAAAAATTTCAAATCTTATTTTTTTCTTCACTTTTTATATTCATTGGAATTTCCTTATAAATCTCTTACAGTGAATTCGTTGACATCAAAAGGTATCACCGTTATAATACACCTCGCACTGTCCCGGCAGTCCGATGCTGGGGCAATTTGTTGTATTCATATCCCCAACTTCCCCACACCGCTGCGTTAAGGTGTGAAAAATTTGAGGGTACGCCGCCTTTGTGGTGAAGTGAAGCTTGGAGAAAAAAATAAATGAGATATGCGATTATTGAAAATGGCGGTAAACAATATAAGGTATTTGAAGGCGCAACAATTGATGTTGATCTAATATCGGCTGAAGTTGGCGCTGATGTAGATTTAGACAATGTGCTCCTTGTGGCTGACGGCGAGAAAATTAAAGTTGGAACACCACTGGTCAAAGGCGCCCATGTAAAAGCCACAATCGAAGCCCATGTCAAAGGTCCAAAACTAACCATCTTCAAGTATCGACCTAAACAGCGGTACAGGGTAAAAACAGGGCACCGACAAAAATATACCCGGCTACAGATTGGAAAAGTTTTATTACGCGGAAAGGAAAAATCAACCGCAGAGGAAGGTAATGATGGCTCATAAAAAAGGTGGCGGCTCCAGCCGCAATGGAAGAGACAGTCGCAGCCAGCGTCTGGGTGTAAAGAAGTACGGTGGTGAACATGTATTATCCGGCAATATTATCGTTCGCCAGCGAGGAACACGTATTAAACCTGGGCGGAATGTCGGACGCGGCAAGGATGATACACTTTTCGCAACCATTGAAGGATTTGTCGTTTTTGAAAACGTTCGCGGAGATCGTAAGCGCGTCAGTGTAATGCCGGTTGAATAGTTACCCAAATTTTGGAATTTACACTGATGAACGTCCTCCATAAAATGATTTAGGAGTTTTATACGTAATGAAAAAGGAAATCCATCCAACATACTATCCTGAAGCGCAGGTAATCTGTGCCTGCGGAAATACCTGGACAACCGGTTCAACGACAGAAGTCATCCGCACTGATATTTGTTCAAAATGTCATCCATTCTTCACGGGAGAACAGAGAATAGTCGATACCGAAGGTCAGGTTGATCGCTTTTATAAAAAACTGCAGGCGCGTGAAGAATATATCCAGAATCGCGAGGAACGAGAAGCGAAGAGAGTCTCACCGGACCGCACTGTGGAAGAACTCGAATTAACCAAACGTGCTACAGATGCGCTCAAAAAAGATGGTTTAGGAACCGTAGGCGAAATCCTCGATAAGATGGCATTGGGTGAAAACGCAATACTTTCAATTGATGGTTTTGGTCGAAAATCCCTTGCCGATCTTAAGAAAAAATTACGACAGATCGGATATGATTTACCAGAAGCAATGGAAGAAATCGTCGTTTAGAAAAATACTTAGAATAAGAATTTGAAAAAGACAGGTTTTAATCCCTGTCTTTTTTTTATCCGTATTATCAAAATGCCAATTACATTTTAATTCGATGCTCTTCTTAGACAAATAAATTTTCATTGAATCAGGTCATTCTATTGTGTGTAATTGGATTGTGGCGGTACAATATGGCATACTGTCTCTTTTACCCTGAAAATCTGCAAGTTATTCTTCCGGATATTACATGTGTACACAATTTATATTATGGCAATTATTTAGTTTACGTGGAGGAAAAAAGCATCTATGAAACACCATTCGGGTTCAATTGAAGTCATTACCGGTTCCATGTTTTGTGGAAAAACTGAAGAGCTTATCCGCCGGTTGAGAAGAGCGACCATCGCAAGGCAAAAAGTTCAGGTATTTAAACCTGCTATTGATGACAGGTATTCGGTAGAGAAAGTAAAATCACATGCAGGGAGTGAATTTGATGCACAGCCTATAAACTCTTCCGATAATATCCCTCAAAAATTGCGCGGTGATACAACGGTTGTCGGTATTGATGAGGCACAATTCTTTGATGACAACATTGTTCCGATTGCCGAGGAATTAGCTGACCAGGGTTTGCGGGTGATCGTTAGCGGATTAGATACTGATTTTCGCGGAGAACCATTTGGTCCCATGCCAATACTACTATCAAAAGCAGAGGTAGTTACCAAACTTCATGCCATATGCATGGTATGCGGAGAATCGGCTAGTAAAACCCAGCGACTTGTTGATGGCCAACCCGCGCATTACGATGATCCGGTAGTAATCGTCGGAGCCTCTGAAATGTATGAGGCCAGATGCCGTGATCACCACAATGTCCCAAAAGATTGATACACTGAAGGAAAAGGCATGCAAGACTATCATGAATACCTGGATGAAATATTGATCGAAGAAGAAGTATTACAAAATCGAGTCGCTGAACTTGGTGAAGAAATTAATCAAGACTACCGGAATGAGCATCTCCATCTAATTTGTATCCTGCGGGGTGGGATTCTCTTTCTCACTGATCTTATGCGTAAGTTGACAGTCCCCAACACAATAGATTTTATGGCAGTTTCCTCATACGGGGTAGAGAGACAGACGACTGGTCAAGTGAGAATTACTTTAGATCTGAAGGAAGATATTCAAGACCGGCATGTATTATTGGTAGAAGATATTGTCGACAGCGGATATACAATCGCCTCAGTACTGGATTTTCTTAAAACCCGGCATCCAAAAAGCCTGAAAGTCTGCACCCTGTTAAATAAGCCTGAGAGACGAGAAGTTGAAGTGCCAATCGATTATTGTGGATTTGAAATTCCAAATAAATTTGTGTTTGGTTATGGGTTGGATATGGATGAATATTTCCGTAATCTCCCATTTGTCGCATCAGTAGACCTGAATCGCTATCGACCTGAGGAATAATCCAGCTGGAATCTTTACAAACACACTTCAAATTATTTAATAAGATTCGAAGTGCAATCACGGATACGGAACCGATTTTTCTAGTGGGCGGTGGGGTCCGTGATGCCCTATTAAATAAAACAACGCATGATCTGGATTTTGTTTTAACCAGAGACAGCCAGGAATCCAGTCGAAAAATAGCCAACTCTTTGAATGCTGCGTATTATCCGCTTGATGATAAAAGAAAAACCGCACGTATTATTGTCAGTACTCCTGAAGGCCAAAGACAATTTCTAGATTTTGCGGAACTCCGTGGAAACTCTATTGAAGATGACCTGCGTGCCAGAGACTTTACCATTAATGCGATGGCTTTACCCATAAGCCAAGAACTTGAATTGATTGATCCCCTGGGAGGAGCAAAAGATTTAATTAATAGAAAACTGCGTGCATGTTCGATAAACTCGTTCCTCGATGATCCTATTCGAATAATACGAGCTGTCCGTCAAGCTGTAGCATTTCAGCTTTCAATCGTACCTGAAACAAAGTACCTGATATCCGAATCGAACCTCAGACTTCCGGGAGTATCGCGTGAACGAGTTAGGGATGAAATCTTCCGGATATTAGAGGGACCTAAACCTGAAACTGCAATAAATATCTTAAGTGTCCTCGGAGCATTAGATTATATTCTTCCCGAAATATCTCAACTTCGAGATGTTCCCCAATCAGAACCTCATTTCCAGGATGTATATCATCACAGCTTGCAAACGGTATCAAAACTGAATGAAATATTTCATTTACTTTCACCTGAACGCGATCCTGAGAACGGGATGAATTGGGCATCAGGCTACTTATCGGTTCGCCTGAGTCGATTCCGGAAGCATCTTATTCCACACTTTGCGAAACAGATAAATCCAGATCGTACTCACTGGTCATTGACCTTGTTTGCTGCTCTATATCATGATTCTGGTAAACCAATCGCAAGTTCATTGTCCGAGAATGGCAAAATTCGCTTTCTAAATCACGAGAATGTGGGTGCAGCGTTAATACACGATCGAACCAGAGAATTGAAGCTCAGCAATATTGAGATTGATTGGTTGGGTTCACTCGTCAAGAATCACATGAGACCTTTGTACTTGACAAAAGAAGGAAAATTACCCTCGCGCAGAGCTGTGTACCGCTTCTTCCGAGATTGTGGGGAAAGAGGGGTTGATATTTGTATGATTTCTCTCGCAGATATTCTGGCTGCATTTGGACCAACTTTGGACAAGGACTTGTGGATATGCCATGTAAACACAATTAATCACTTGCTTGAATCCTGGTGGGAAAAGAAAAGTGAATATATATCCCCAGAAAAGCTTATTACTGGGAATGATTTAATGATGAAGTTTGATCTAAAAGCCGGGCCTGTTATTGGCAAACTGCTCTCAGAGATTCAAGAAGGGCAAGCAATCGGTGAAATAAATGATAAGGAAAGCGCCTATAAATTCGCTAATGGATGGCTGGTAGAAAATTACGGGTATATTTCCTCCAACACCGGTTGATAAAAACATTTGCAACCTAATCCATTTGAACAACCCTCGATAGGAAGCGTAGGAGCGGCTTCTTTTGCATATGCACCTTCGACCTCCCGGCACGTCGGACAACAATCATCCGCAACTGCAACCCGCACATAAATGATGCGTGGATTGTCCTGAATTCTCTTCAATGCTCTAGCTGTGGTAGACCATTCTCGTAAATCTGCCCCGCAATTTGAGCAATGGGTCAATGTATCTTCAACCTGTGTTTGACATTTAGAACATATCTGCACTAATAACCTCCAAACATTTTTTTAAGATTAGTTATTTATCGTTCATATTCCTAACTGTTTACGAAACTGCAATGCCAAAGAGTAATTCTAATCCAATTTTTTACTTGTTCAAAGGGTTTGATTTCCAATAAATTTATCCTGGTATTTCACTTGGGTTGAATTGATATATACCAATCCGTGTAAAATATTTATTTCAACCCCGGAATTAATTCAATTTATTATGTCTTCAACTTATGATATGATATTTTTATTGTAATATACTTTTGATAATAATCTTATCTTCGTATTCGAGTATGTTAACGGTAAATATTACAATATCCAAGGATGAACCTAATCAAACACAAACGCGATAAACTACGTCCTCAGGAACTAGAAATCGTATACAGTATCAGTCATATCGTCGCTGGAGCACAGAATTTAGAAAGCGCGCTCGAAGAGATAATTGTATTAGCACGCAAAGTTTTTGTTTTCGATAATATAGTATTATACGAGCCAAAATCCGAAACCCAGTTGGAACCTGTGCATCCCAGGGCTATTGGTCGTGGAAGGTTTCTTGGGGCCGATTTAGTTTGGGGTGAAACCGTTGCCAAAAATGCGTTCGATAATAACCAGGTAACAATTCAAGTAGAAGATATTTCCAGTCAAATTAAAGACCGAACCAGCATTCGCTACTATCTGAGCATTCCACTGAACAAGGGAGATAAAAAAACAGGTGTTTTGACTTTCATCCGGTTTGGAGGTCCTCCATATCTTGAGGACCAGATCCAATTAGCTGAATACATCGCTGATAATGTGGCTCAATTGCTGGAACACCGTAATTTGGTGCATAAAATCGCCGATTTTGAAGCAAACAGGCGGTTGGAATATTTACAGGATGAATTCATTGGGATGATTTCTCATGAATTATTATCCCCCTTAGGAACAATCAAAGGATATACAACCACTCTCTTAAGGGATGATGTTAAATGGGATGAAAATAAAAGATCTGAGTTTTTGGAGATTATTAATTCAGAGGCGGATCGTTTGCAAAATCTTATCGAAGTACTTTTAGATTCCTCCAGGTTACAATCAGGTTCTTTAGTTTTGAACCCCCAACTTGTAAACATGATTTCTCTGCTGGAAGAGGTTACTGAGAGAGTACTGAAACGCTCAAGTCAATTCGAATTTCAGTTAAAACGCGATAAAGAGATCCCTGATATTGTGGCTGACCCTATTCAGCTAACCCGAGTTTTCGACAACGTGATTTCCAACGCTAACAAATATGCGCCCGGTTCACCCGTTATCATCGAAATTCGAAAACTGGAAGACAATATACAAATAGCATTTTCAGACCAGGGGCTGGGAATTGCAAACGATCAATTAGAAAGGATATTTAATCGTTTCTACCGCATACCAGATCCACAATACTCGGATGTACAAGGTACAGGATTGGGATTATTTATATGCCGCCAAATCGTCGAAGCTCATAATGGATTAATCTTTGCAGAGTCAATTCCAGGCGCCGGTACAACAATTAAAATATGCCTACCTATAAAAACAAATTCATTATCATCATAGGGAATATTGAGGTTTAAATGAGCACAAATATCCTGATCGTTGATGATGAAGAACAATACCTGCGGTTGATGGATATAAATTTGAGAACAGAAGGATTTAATGTTCTCAAAGCTAAGAATGGTATCGAAGCCGTAGAAACAGTCGCTAAAAATCATCCAAATTTGGTTTTGCTGGATATCCAGATGCCTAAATTGGATGGTTTTGGCGCATGCCAACGTATCCGGGAATTCTCAAATATTCCGATTATCATCGTAACCGTGATTGGGAAAGAACAGGACCTAATACGCGGTCTAGATTTAGGCGCTGATGATTACATCGTGAAACCCTTTTCGATCAATGAATTGCTTGCAAGGGTCCGTTCTGTCTTAAGACGCGCCCAAACTTCCGCATCACCCTTTATTAGTGGCGTTTTTAACCACGGTAATATGAAAATTGATTTCACACGCGCAGAGGTATATTGTGATGATAACCCTGTATTTCTATCCGCAACTGAGTATCGCCTTCTTTTACAATTTGCTCGCAATATCGGAACTGTATTGACCTCCGAACAACTGCTTACAGATGTCTGGGGGCCAGAATACAAAGAAGATAAAGAAATATTTTGGGTGAGTATATCCCGGTTGAGGCAAAAACTAGAGGCTGACCCAAAAAATCCGCAACATATTGTTACTCGCTCTGGTCTTGGGTATACTATGCCTTTGCTGGAATAAATCCAAATGCAATAAATGGCAAGTATTCTCTTTCCAAGTGATTAAAATTGATAATAAGAAACGCCACGACACATGATAAACAAGCTCTAGCCAATCTGATCCATTTTGAAGTCTTTGTACACCGTCATCTGGATTGGCGTCCACCTCTTGATTGGATAGGCTACCAACCTTTTCTCGTTGCTGAAAAGTCCGGCAGTATCGTCGCTGCACTTGCCTGCCCACCTGACATACCTTCAGCTGCATGGATTCGATTGTTTGCAGCAGCCGCGTCACTGGATATTCAAGAAGCATGGCATCTGCTGTGGGAAAACGCGTTCACAATGTTGAAAGAATATGGATCGGAGTGGGTCGCTGCAATGCCAATACACGATTGGTTGATTTCGTTATTGTTAGAGAATGGATTTACAAATCCTTATCAAGTTGTTATGCTGAGCTGGGAAAATAGGGAAATACCACGTGCCAGTCCAATGCTTCCTGTAAAATTACGGGGCATGCGGGATGAAGACCTGGGTGCTGTTCAACAAGTAGATCAAGAAGCTTTCGTTCCAATATGGCAAAATTCAATTTCTTCAATAGAACTTGCCTATAAACAATCCGTGGTTGCTACAGTAGCAGAGATTGATCACGAAATTCTCGGTTACCTGATCAGCACGGCTACCCCGATGGGGGGTCATTTAGCGCGCTTGGCTATTCATCCAACAGCACAACATAACGGAATTGGGTTTGCATTACTGTGTGATTTATTATCGCGCTTTAATGCGAGGGGAGCACATACAGTGACTGTAAATACGCAAAAGGACAATATCCCTTCTCGCAGGCTTTATGAAAAAGCCGGTTTCCGGATTACTGAAGAAGAATATCCAATTTTCGAAATGTATCTAAGAAAGTAGATTGCTTTACAAATTCTAACAAATATGGCAAAATTTGCCTTATATTTAAATCAAAGGGAATTTATGGCACACTCAAAAAACAAACCAAAACTCAGCAAAAGACAGGCTCTAAGAGAAGAGAGGAAGCGGCGCGAACAACGCAAACGCCTGTTCACAATCCTTGCCATCATTGGCGCTGCTATCATTATTATCGGTCTGGTCCTAATTCCCACAATACAAACTTCGCGCGCACCAGTTGGAGAATTTGTTCAGATTACACCCGCAGTTATCCCTTTGGCTGAAGGAACTGCAATTGGGAATCCAGATTCTCCGATCAAAGTGGAAGTATTCGAAGATTTTAAATGCAAAGCTTGTAAGAGTTATTCTGAGGTTTTCGAACCTCAAGTTATTGAAAATCACGCTTCAAAGGGAGAAATTTATTATGTGATATATAATTATCCATTTTTGGATGACCAAAATCCAGTGAAGGATTCGGACCGTGCAGCATATGCGAGCGAATGCGCAGCGGAACAGAACCGCTTCTGGGACTACCATAAGCTGATATATGCAAATTTGAATTTTGTACCCAATGAATTCAGCGAAAAACGCCTGACTGCGTTTGCTGAATCCCTCGGTCTTGATATGGAGGCATTTTCAAGTTGTATTGATTCAACTGATGTGAAAACCATCATTAACAATAATCTTGCCAGAGGCTCTCAGATGGGAGTAACCGGCACTCCCAGTGTTTTTGTTAACGGCACCGATATTAAACCAGGAATGGTCCCCACATATGAAGATATTCAAGCCGCAATTGAGCAGGCAAAATCCAACACGAGCGGCTAGCGTTAATACTACGGAACTTGCCGATATCCTATTTTTCGGCTAACGTAACCTGTTCAATCCCCCAGGCTTTATTCTCAAATAGTTCAAGTGCAAAACACAAAGATGAAAGCCGGTTTAAATACCTCGGGATTTCTTCATTTTGCAGGAATTCCTGGTGATTTAATCTGGCAATCATTCGCTCTGCTCTACGCACGATCGTGCGTGCAAGGGCAAATGCTGCTCCGGAAGTCGAATCTCCTGGAAGAATAAATCCTTCTGGGAATTCTATGGAACTTCCGATTTCATTTGTAATTGATTCAAGCCAGAGCACTCTTGATTGATTTATCCATCGGAATTTTTCAGCATTTTCTGGGGTAGCAGAAACTTCAGCCATCATGTGATAAAGATCTTTTTGGATTTCAAGTATGATCTTTGTACTCTTATCCGATTTACATGAGGAACGCGCCAAACCGAGAGCTGATGTTGCTTCATCAATAGTCCCTACACACTCTATGCGTAAATCATATTTGGGAACCCTGCCTTCTCCCAACAATCCTGTATAGCCGTCATCCCCTGTGCTAGAATAGAATTTCTTCATATTTGGATTATAACCTGGACTTAAATTGCAAAATTTGTTTAATTTGTTTGTCCGGTGTATCCGCATTATAATGATTATTATCTATTCAACCATAAGGATATAATCGCATA
>Ga0180437_10001935_pt1 | contig 34394 bp, 45 predicted proteins | sample SS_ome_4_FD_132410 | JGI IMG/M metagenome (GOLD analysis project Ga0180437, IMG submission 132410) | Hypersaline lake sediment archaeal communities from the Salton Sea, California, USA - SS_3_D_1 metaG | ecosystem: Environmental > Aquatic > Non-marine Saline and Alkaline > Hypersaline >... | reverse complement strand
GGAGGCGTAAATGACACCAGCACAAATCCTGTCCACGATCCGAAACCAGATCTATGAAACCACGGCCGGATTCTGGAGTGATGATGAACTCAGGGCTTATGAATGGCAGGGTGAGTGCGAGATCGCCTCGATCACTGAGTGCACAGAGGCCACGGACTCGTCCACGACGACTGTGGCCTCAACCGCCACCTACGCCATCCCCTCAGATTGTCTGTACATCAAGGAGCTGACGTGGGACAGCTATCCGCTCAAGTGTGTGGACATCAGGGGCTTCGACGCCCTTGAGATGCCCAGCTACGGCAACACGCTTACCGAGGGTAAGCCCACCCACTATGTACTGAAAGGATCAGACGTGGGACTGTGGCCTGTCCCTGACAGTGCTGAGACGTTGATGTTCTACTACATAGCGGAACCTGCCGAGATCACGTCTTCATCCACGGCATTTACCATACCCCAGCTGTTCCATCACCTGCTGCCTGACTACGTGCTGTATCGCTGCTATGCGAAGGATCAGGACGAGGGAAGGGCCAATTTCCATAAGCGGGCCTGGATGGAGGGGATACAGAGGGCCCAGATGCTGTGGGCGAAACGCAAGTACGGGGGACGGTTCCCTGTCGTCAAGGACAGCAGTTACAACCTCAGTGCCGTAGACGGGTTGGTGTAGATCGACACGTTTTGTGTTAAGCCCACCGTCGTTTCAACTCACAGGCTGATCACCTGACAGAAGAGAGTATACCACTGTGCCATTCATGCCGACAACCACAAAAGCGAGCTATAGGGTACCTGTTTTTGATGGTGGCTTGAACTCGAAAAGGGTGGACTTGGATGTCCCGCCCAATCAGTCCCCTGATCTCCTGAACGTGACGTTCGATGACGGGGGAGCTGTCGGCACTTGTAAGGGCTTTTCTACCCTCAACACGGCCGCCATAGGCTCAGGCCCTATCGATGGACTGCATGGCCTCTACCAGCCCACAACAGGCGGAGAGACGCTTCTGGCGGTGTGTTCAGGCACAGCCTACGCCACGAACACACAGACGTTCACAACAATCCCCTCAGCGCAGTCTGTCTTCACTGCCGGCCAGGATGTCCGGATCGTCACCGTCGAGGAGGAAGCCTATTTCTCGAACGGCTGGGTGACTCCCTACCGGTATGATGGATCCAACTTCGTGCAGGTGGGGGTGCCAGAGCCCACATCAGGCTCTGCATCGGCTGTTTCGGGAGCCTTGGGTGATCTGGTGGGGAACTACCGCTGGGCCATTTCAGGGCTGAACGCCAACGGGGTTGAGGGCAACTATGCTCCCATCACCACGGCCCTGGTGGCTATCACCAGCGGCCAGGCCGACATCACAGGAATCCCTGTGTTCGCCGCGAGTGCCGGTGTCTCCACCAAGTATCTGTATCGGACGACTGCTGGCTCAACTGCTGAATACTACCGGGTAACGGCCCTTTCAGCCGCCCAGACGACATACACGGACGTTGTGGGTGATGCTTCCATCCCGGCCACCACAGGCTACACGGATCACAACCAGCCTGAGGCCTGCAAGTTCATGGTGTACCACCGTGGAAGGTTGTTCATGGCTGGGGATCCCAATTACCCCGACAGGCTATACTACTCAGATGCCAATCAGCCTGAGATTTTCGGCACCGGGAACGCCATCGACATCGGGAAAGGCGATGGATACCCGATTTCAGGCATCCGGATCATGGGAAACTCTTTGGCGATCCACAAGAACGATGACAACGGGGTTGGTTCAATCTATCTGCTCTACATGCCTGATTCCACAGGGGTATCCAACCCCAACAACTGGTACCAGGTGAAGAGCCCCAGCGCCTACAGCACCCAGAGTGACAAAGCACTTGCGTTCTTCGAGAACCTGATGATGTTCATCACCCGATCAGGCATTTATGCCTTCTCAGGCGAAGATATCGCCCGGGGGCCGGCTGATTCGGTGATTGGACGCTATCTGGTGGACTCGCTGTCCGATAATATCGAGCCAGACGTGCTGGCGTTCAAGAACAGCTTGCTCGATAAGGCTGCGGCCATCGATTTCGACAATAAGGTGTGGGTTGCAGTCCCCTCGAGTTCCAGTTCCACCGGGAATGACAAGATCTACATCTATGACTACATCCAGGCCTCATCCGTCGAAGCAGGCCCCACTGGAGGAGTATGGAGCGTCCAGGATGGGCCTGCGGTGAACAATTTCACCACATACGGTGGTGATCTGGTGGGTGGGGGAGTGACAGGCGGTACAGTCTACTCACTGCTCAGCACCAGCTACAATTTCGACGGCTCAGCCATTGATTCCAAGTTCAAAACCGTGCGATTTACCGGTATTCCTGAGCACAGGGACTACACGAAGGTGTGGAGGCATGCCTACATCACCGTCGACACTCCCGGTGACTGGCCAATGGATGTTACGTACTGGGTGGACATGTACGATGAATCTGGCACCACTGAGCAGATCTCATTAAATCCAGGGGGTGCGCTCTGGGGTGCCCTTGTTTGGGGATCAGGAACGTGGGGTGCAGCCCTTGAGCGTCGGACGTACCGGATCATCCTCAGGAATGCTGTAGGGAAAACCATCCAGTTCCAGTTCGCCACGAATACGGCCGATCAGTACTGGAAGGCCCATTCCATTGAGTTGACATACAACCTCCGTAGCAGACGGGGAGCATAAATGGCGATCACAGTAGCAGGCCCGACTATCAACCCTGTCCCTGTCACGGTGACAGCCCCTGTCACGGCAGGCACGTACGTCTCAGGGGCCGGAGGCGTTCCAGGAACCCCTGGGTTCGGTGATGCCCCCGGACTTGTCACCACGGCCCCCACGGCATACACGCTGACAGGGTTCGTCCCCTCGGCCATGACTGCCGGTGCTGTGGTGGTAACGTCCCCTGTGGGACAGACAACCACAGCCGGGGCACCGCTCACTGGGGCTCCTGAGTTCCAGACGTTCACCGGGGGTGGGGTAGGCTATGGTGCATATGACACGGCCATCGTCGCCCAGGGCCCCTATGCAGACTACCTCTCACGTCAATATGGCGAGCCCACAACAGGCCCCATCGACGTTGATGCCTACATTCCCAGAGATGCCGCCGGCCGCTCACAGTATGATCTGCAGCGCCAGACTATCGATGCAGCCTCCAATGCGGAAATGCAGGCCCAGCTCGAGGAGCTGGATGCCTACTTGGCCCAGCAGGGGATTACCGGGCCGGCTGCCGTGAAGATGCGGAATGAGCTTGTCCGCAACATCATGATCAACAAGGCTGCTCAGACGAATGAAGTCAATATGGCTGAGCTGGCCGCCAAGCAGGAGATTGCCGGCACCATTCAGGGCCAGCGGTGGCAGCGTGAGGAGCGTCTCGGCGAGCAGGCATTTACAGCTGAATTGAGCTATGCGAAGCTGAATCAGGACGAACGGGGGCTTGCTGAGCAGGCTCGGGAGTTCGACAATCAGTACGATTTCGATGTCTGGGCTGAGGAGCAGGGGTGGACGAATGAAGAGCGGAACCGCGTCTGGCAGGCTGTCCAGAATGACGCCAACCGGAGCCTGAGCTATGATGAGCTGGCCGTCAAGGTTGATGAGCTGCGGAACCAGATCGCCTTCGACTACACCCAGCTTGCTGCGGCCACCGGCGTGGACAGGGACGAGATCCTCGCCCGCATCAACATGAACCAGGCCGATTTGGCCTCTGCCGAACGGTTGCAGCAGTACCGCAGCTGGGCTGACATGACACTTGAGTCTTTGGGTGCCACCCTGAACATGATTCAGATGGGCTATGAGACTGTCCTGTCACGGGAAACGGATCTCATCAAAGCCAGGGCGCAGTCCTACTACAACATGGGGCTGGGTGGGCTGCAGATTCCTGAGGATCAGTTGGCACTGCTGGCATCGCAAGATCCGATGGCCTATTACAGCTATCTGGACGGGGCTGCAGGGCTCGCTCAAGAGGTGTTCGACGCCAATCTGGGCCTCCGGATGGATTATATGGCCGCACGCATCGCCAACCTCGGGAACTTGTCTGGCCCTGCGTTCACATCATCGCTGAACATGGTGTATCAGGACGCCGCCAACCTGTTCTCAAGCCCGCTGGTTGAAACCGACACCCTGTTCACGGAATTCCCCTTTGGTGAGGGGATCCCGTTTGCAGGCCCTGTCTATGGGATGACTGCCACCGGACAAATTACCCAGAATGCAGTCTGGGATCAGGATTCAGGGCAGTGGGTTGATGGTGACACAGGAGATCCTGTGACAGTCACCGGCCCTGCCCCGGTTACGACGAACCAAACCGGGCAGGAGGTGGTATCTGGCCCGAGTTTCACTCCGGTTGCCGTAACGGCCCCGAGTCCGGGTGTCCTGACTGTGGATGTGAATGGGAACAACGTGTGGACACCCAACATGTCATTCACCGGTGACAGGGATGATCCTGAGACAGGGTGGCTGAACAATCAGATCACAGCACCCCCTCCCAGCGGGTATGCAGACGGGTACTGGCAGCGGAGTGCCTATGATCCGTGGAAGCTCAGCAGTGTTCACGGAAACCGCTACTTCTGGCCGGCCCCGGTGAACCCACTGGACTACGATTTCGGTGCCCCCAACCCCAATGCCGGCGATGAGCCGCCTCCTGGCTTCGAGGCTGAGACGGTACGGCCCAACGCTGGTGTGTGGGTGCCTGATCCGTGGCATCCAGAGAACCAGGAAGTCATCTCAGGGAAGGGCCAGATATTCTGGCCAGGCCAAGGTGGGCCCAAGCAGAATCAGCAGTTCCAGCCGAACGAAGACGGCACCTATGGGGCCACAGGGGCAGGTGTCCTGTGGTATGGGCCTGAGGACATCTCTCGTGGCGGCATCCTGACAGGTGAGCAGTTGTATCGCAACATCACTCCTCAGTATCAGTATGGGAGTGATGAGGCCATGAACTGGATCTTCGACGTGTCGTCTTTGCCTCTGCAGAGCAACGACATTTTCGATGAACGCACCATGGTTGAGTCGTGTCAGTACAAATTGGACACCTGGGACGTGAGGCCGTACCCGGATCAGGGGTACTTCACTGATTCAGGCAAGACGTACCACGGGCCAAATGCGGATGTTCTCAATGAGTGGCCCGAGGATATCCTGCACTCCATCTACATGGCCCGTAACGAGATATCCGCGCTGGACTGCTCGATCATCGATCTCGACAGGCTTGATGAGCTGGCCGCCCGGGGCGACAATGAGGGGTTGGCAGCATACACAGGGAGTACAGTGAACATCGGTGGATCGCCCTGGATCATCCAGCGTTCTATCAACGCGGATGGATCCCCGGCACCTGGAATCACAGCGTACTGGCTCGGAGATCCTACTGTGCAGATGGGGTGGAGCATAGGTACGGGCCGTTACCAGACATGGGACTGAGCAAATGAGCGCACTTGGAGCACTGATCACACTCGCCTCACTCGCATCCAGCGTGTATGGGGCCATTGCGTCTTCCGAAGAGGAAGACGTGGCCAAGAGAGCCAAGAAGAAGCAAGAGGCCTACGAGCGGGAGCAGCAACGCATTGCAGAGCTGAATCAGAAGCGTCAGGAAACCGCACAGAGACGCAATGAGATGCTGGGTATCCTGCAGACGGACAGGAACGTGACGTTCCGTTCACCGTGGCTGCAGGATCAGCCCGAGAAGCCTGATATGTCCGATCTGGAACAGGATCTCGAGGAGGCACAGAGGAACAAAAACATTGCCAACTACATCGGGCTGGGGGCACAGGCTCTGGGAGGGTTGGAATCGCTGGGTGGCAGCACAACAGCCACCACCAGTAGCACCGCCACGCCGACTACGGACATCAACTACCAGACACCGACTGCCTCAGACGTTCGGCTGGCATCCTACACGCCGCCCTCGACAACTGCTCAGCCGACATCCACACCCAGCGTGACGAACCGGTACTCACCGGAGCGGTACTACGAACGACTGTACGGGAGTGCATAAATGGCGTATTCAGATGTGAACCCAATAGGGGCCCCTTGGACGGACAACGGGGTTGATCTGCTGTCGGATCTGGTTGAGCCGGATGCACCTGTCGTAGGAGCTGGCCTGCCAGGGACTGCGGCTCCTGTGGGTGTTCCTGATCCTGCGGCTGCCGACAAGTACAAGCGCCAGCTTGAGAAGATGGCTCAGGAAGAGCAGACAGGGATCGTGGAGGTTCCTGATCCCGTAAGCGGACGGCCCCGTAGAAAGCCGTACAGCGAACTCACGCCCCAGGAGCAGGCAGACAGGGACAGGCGTGTGTCCGAGGCGTTCATGGGTATTTCTTCGCTTATGACACCGCTTGTGGGCATTGCTGAGGCCATCGCCACGAAGGGTAAGTCGAGTGCGGCCACACAGGCCATGTCTGAGGCGTACCCGCTCATCCAACAGGCTTACCAACAGCGTCAGGGCGATATTGCGTCCAGGCTGAAGGCCCAGCAGGACGAGGAAGCCCGTCAGCGTCAGTTGGGGCTGGCTGAGACGAAGGCCGAGCAGGCTGCTGACATTGCCGCCGCAAAGGAAGCCCGAGCCGCCGAGGAATTCGGCCGTGAGCGTGAAATTATGGAAGCGTTCACCGCTCTGGGCAAGCCCGAGTGGATGTCTGATGAGGAGTGGGCGCTGGCCCAGCTCATGGATCCTGAGAAGGCGTTTGGCCCTATCATGACAGCCCGGATGAAGAAGGAAGCGGCTGACGCGAAGGCCAAGGAAGCAACCGAGGTACCCCTGAACGCTGGTGAGGAAAAGAATTTCACCGATATATTCGGTATGGCTTCTTTGGCGTGGGCTCAAGCGAACCCAGATCAGGCCCGCAAGCAAATCATGGCTTACACTTCTGGGGTAGGCAAAGCCCGCGCTGGTGCGGCCACGTCCGAATACTACCGTCAGGAAGGTGAGACACGCAAGGTTGAGCGTGAGAAGGAGGCCGCGAAGACAAAGGCTGTCCGTGAGGCTGAGGAGGCCGCCCGTGAGGCCAAGACGAACCTGAACAAGGTTGAGAACCTGTTCACCAACCTGTGGCACCAGAAGTCGCTACAGCTTGGGAAGACAGGTGCCGGCCTTGTCATGGGTGGGCTGAAGAAGGGGGCCGCCGCATTGCAGGCTCCGGGTGGGGAAGCTACGGCCCGTTACCAAGGCCAGGTGGACGAAACCGCCATCGCCCTCAACCGGATTCTCACCGGCCAGAACCGCGTCGTGAAATCCATCTATGATCGTATCCGCAGGACACTCCCCACGGATATTGACAAGTACGAGTACGCTTGGCCGAAGATCGAGCAGTCCGTGGCCAACTCCTATGGCCTCATCAAGGCCGTGCAGGCAGACGCGGATCTCATGCGGAAAATGGCTGCTGCTTCGGATGAAGAGTTGGAAGATCCCAACTCTGCCATCAACTTGCAGATCAACACCATCGGCGAGGGGGCGGCATACCTCACCCCGGATGACAGAGCACAGATCGATAAGATTCTGGCCCGTATCAAGAAGGGGCTGCCCGAGGCATCACCCCCCAAAGAAGCACCAGATGCAGGGCTTCCGGTGGTGAAGACGAAAGAGGACTACGACAAGCTCGATCCCGGCGATGAGTACATCGAGCAGGATGAGAACGGGAACGTGATTGGCACCTTCAAGAAACCGGGTGGGAAGTAATGGCTTCTTCACGATTTGGCGGCACCCCCATCGAGGAATCACAACCTCTTACGGTGATGCAGCCCGAGACTCCCCTGCAAAAGGCGAGCCGATTCGGGGGTGAGCCGATATCAACTATTCAGGGTGCAGCATTCGAGCCCAAATCTGGCCCAGGTACTTTCGGCCCTACCAAAGAGGAATTCCTCGAGGAAGTGGTTGATCCCATTCTCGATTACCCCGGGGCAATTGCTGAGAAGCCCGGTGAAACCATCTCCGGCACACTTGGTGGACTCGTTCAGTCCATCCCTGGTGTGACATATGCTACCCGTAAGGGCCGTGAGAAGCAGATTCAGGAAGCCGGGGAACTGCCACTTGAGGAGATCCGCCGCAGGACACTGCTGAAAGAGCGGCCTTATGCCGGCACCCCAGGGGCACCTTCATCCATGGATCTCATGGAGGAACTCGCCGGGCTGTCCGAGCGGGATCTCCGTCGCAGATACGCTCAGCATGGCATGCCCTCTGTCGAGGAACAGACAGGTGAGCAGGTGGGTAGATTCGGCGGCCGGTTGGCGCAATCCTTGGCTCTCACGAAGCTGTTGGCAGGTGCAGGCCCTGGGAAGCCCGCGATGAAGCTACCCAACAAAGAAGCACGGTTCTTCATGGCAGGTGCGGATGATTTTGCGGCACCGAGCTGGACTGTCCCCACGTCTGGCCCGATGAGGCGCTTGGCCTCTGACTTTGGGAAGGCCGCCATTGCCGACATACCATTCGTGACAGGGGCTATGGAAGAAGGCGGAACACCGGCGGCTCTGGAGGAGCTTGTCATTGGCACCGTGCTGAACATGGGACTTGCGGGGCTCAAACAGATTGCAGGCCCGAATACTGCCAAGCATCTGACTCAGTTGTCTGATCAAGTGAATCAGATTTCGGAGGCCAGAGTTGGACGCACTGCTATGATGTTCCCCAGAGACATCACGATTCCTGTGGATGACATTTTCAAGAGGGCTCAGGAGAACATCGCAGAGAGGACAGTCCGGAAGAAGGGTATGTCAGCGGCCAATTACGCACGATACAAGCAGGCGAGATCCACAATTGAGGGCCAGCTCAAGGATCTGGTTGCTCGCACACCAGATGCAGGAGTGCGGAATCTGCTTGAGATGCGGGGCCACGCCCTCATGGCCGCTGAGCTGGCCGAGAATAAAATTGAGCGGGAAGTGTACAAGGCATACGCTGACGTGCTGGCCCGCCGTGAAGTTGAGATGGCCAAGGAACTTGCTGAGCAGATGAGTAGGGGATCCGGAGTCATTCCCACCACCAAATTGGGGCTCGGTGGTGAGGTGTCCGGGGGTGCCGTTGTCACTTCTGTTGGAGAGAGCATAGAGGGTGTTCGGAAGGCTCAGAAGATCATTGAAGAAATGGCGGATGCCGACATGGCACTGAAAGCTAAGGCCCTCATGGCCAAAGCTACACGGCCATTATGGCAGACAGAGGCTGCGAAAACGACGTTCAAAGCTGTGGCACCCAGAGTAGCAGGGTATGGTGGTGCCGGCGGAGGACTCTGGCTACTGGGCAAGCTGCTTGGTGTTGGGGGAGGCGGTGGTGGCGGGTATTCAGGTGGATATGAGCCGTAAGGAGAAGAAATGGCCTACATAGCAGTAACCTACACATTTGTCAATGGTTCCACGGCTGATGCCACCGAGGTGAACACCAACTTCACCGACGTGACTGATGGACTGAGCAATGGTACTGAGGACATCAACGTTGCCGATCTGGAGTGCAACTCGATCACCTGCTCGGGTGCGGTTACCGTGGGAACCACTCTGGGTGTCACGGGTGCAGTTACCCTCGCATCGACTCTGGGTGTCACCGGGGCCACCACCCTGTCGTCAACCCTGTCAGTAGCCAACACGGCCGTGGTGGACTCTCTGCAGGTGACAACTGCAGCCACCATTGGGACTACCCTCGATGTTGGTGGGGTGATCACCGGTGCCGCGACAGGTGTCGTTGATTCACTGCAGGTAACTACTGCGGCCACCATTGGCGGTGCAGCCGATATCGGGGGAGCCGTTGCTGTTGCAGGTTCAGCAACAGTGGATTCATTGCAGGTGACGACAGCCGCCACCATGGGAACCACTCTGGATGTGGGTGGCGTAATCACCGGGGCCGCGACAGGCGTTGTGGATTCCCTGCAGGTGACTACTGCGGCCACCATTGGTGGATCATTGGATGTTGGAGGAGCTGTCGCCGTTGCCGGGGACTGTTACTCTACTCAGTACACGACGTTCACTCCTGCGTTCACCGGGCTCGATGCAGGGCACACTGAATACGGGTACTATCAACAGCTGGGTGCCATGGTGGATGTGTGGTACTATGCACAAGGCACCTCAACCGCCACCAGCATGCAGATGACGCTCCCTGTCACTGCCGCCACCGATGGGGTTGGGCTGCTGTTCCACGCCGCCGCCGTTATCGATAACACCTCGGCACTGACATTCCCTGGTGCTGTTGAGGTGGCCACCGCCACGAAAACTGTTGAGTGCTACAGCAACTACAGAGGTGATGGCTGGACGGCTGCAAATACCAAGGGGATTTCAGGCTACCTCAGATATAAGGCGATCTAAACTATGGCAGAGAAACAGACAGGCACCATCACATTGCCCACACAGGTTATCAAGGCCGATTCGGCATCCATGGCTACAGCATCTACCCCTGGTGGCATGGACATGTCCAAAGAGGGGATCTTCGCTGAGCTGAAGCGCAGTGAGGCTCGGACGGCCGCTCTCAAGAGGATGATGGAGCAGCTCGAGCAGCAGGGTAAGTGAACTCACACCTCATACGTTTCCTGAACCAAACGGAAGCCTGCTCCCCGGTACAGTTGATGGTGGAATTCATTTGAGGGTGCCACATTGGCCAGCAGTCTCTTCCCTTTGTGCACCCTCATTATGTGTTCCAGTATCTCACGGTGGTAACGCTCTTTCCCTCTCTCTGTATGGATCCCTATCTCATACATCGGGGTGAGGTAGTAGTACCCCACAGGCACCGGGGATGAACTGTGATTCTCACACACCATCTTGACGGCCGGCCACTCATTCGATATCTTCTCCAGGTACGCCAGATGCTGATCCCATGTCGGGAGGGCCCTGTGAGAAATACATGCAGCAGGTGATCTGGTGGCGAGCAGGTAATACAGGAACCCTGCATCAGAGTCCTGGATGTCCCGTTCTATCAACGTGTCAGACACTCTCATTTTGTCTGCCAAACCCACAGCCTACCTTGCCCCACGAACGTCCGTGATTCGAGTTCTGGAAGCATAATCCCCAGTGTATTGAGGGGGCTGTCGTACTGAGGCTCGAGGTTCTCTTGCTTGGCCAGCCACGCATTCACCACCCGGGACATGAGGTAGTACCCGGCACTGTAGTCGATGATACCCCACAGCGTGGCCAGATCGTTGTCGAATATCGTCTCCAACTCAGCATCACGGAGGTACCGGTTATGCCACGGAGGTTTCACGGGATCCAGCCCCAGCTTGTGCCGCCATGCATTCATGATGTCAACACCCTCCTGCGAGTTCTCCATCATGAGGTACACTCCCAACTCAGACGGCTCGAGCAGTGACAGGATGTGCAGGATGGCCCGTTTCTGCGTATCCCAATCGGGGAGGTTGATGAGGGTGCGCTCAGTGTAGATCGTTGAGAACTTGAACCCGGGATCGTAGTCGAGGACAGACGCCAGCTCGACTGTGGCCTCACACCCCTCTGACTGGAGGTGAGCCTTGCAAGCACCCACCATTCCATCGGAGTTGTCGATGCCATATAAATCGATATCAGGCATTTGGTTCTTGAGCCACGCCATGGATAGGCCGTTACCACAGCCTGCGTCCAGCACTTTTCCAGCAGGCCTCAGGTGCGTGGCAAGCGTCTCCATCTCCAACCGTTTCGCTGCCAGATCACGGGTACCGGCCATGTCACCCAGTTGGCTGCGGTGATTCCAGTAGTTCACCACTGATGCATGCGTGTCGTCCACTTTAGCCTTCTCCTCCAGTCAGAACCGCCGATGATAAACGGAAAGTTTCATCACACTGCACACCACGTCGGGGTACTTTCCCCCAGTCATGCTGGGCCGGGTAGATTGTGTATCGAATGTCCTGCTCGTAGGTGTGCCGGGCATCCCCCTCAGAAATGAGCACCTCATGGAGTTTCTCATGTGGCCGCAGTCCGATCTCTGTGACAGGGTACGGCTCGGGAGCGATCTCGCGGGCCATGTCGATCAGACGTCGGGCCCGGACAAATTTCGGTACGAATATGCATCCACGCTCAAAGCAATTCAGGCAGTACAGAACGAACTCGGCGGCGTCCTCTTTGGAAATCCACATCCTCGTCATTCGTTTGTCTGTGATCGTGAGCGGCTTCCCTTTCTCTTTTTGCGATTGCCAGAGCGGGAGGACTGAGCCGGTTGATCCGGTGACGTTGGCGTATCTACAGATGCTGATTCCGCAGGTTCCGAGGTTGTTGGCTCCGATTCCGAGTCGCTCCATGCACAACTTGGTTGCTCCGTAGTGGGTGATGGGTGCAACGGCCTTGTCGGTGGAGATGAGCATGCATCGCTCGACTCCTGATTCATGACAGGCTCGGATGACGTTCCAGCTCCCGTTGACGTTGGTTTGGACGAACTCCCAGGGCTCGTACTCTCCTGTGTCAACTCGTTTGAGGGCTGCGGTGTGGAGGACATATCGGTGACGGTTACCGATACTGCGTCTGACGCGCTCGTAGTCCCTGATGTCGCCGATATGGTAACGCAGTCCTGTGGATCCTCCCTCAGGGAAATCCCGTCGCATATCCGCTTGGCGACTTTCGCTTCGAGAGAAGATGGTGATGCGGGTGTCTCCCCCGCAGTTCTCTTGTATTTGGCGGACAAGCTCTCGCGCCAGAGTTCCGCATCCTGATATCCAATACACGTTGCCTCCATTTCCTCAATCAGAAGTTCTGCCTCATATGCCGTGCCACCGTTGCCGTACTCACGCATCACCCACAGCGTCTTGTACAACACCTCGGCCAATCGATCAGCCCTACTCATAGGTTTGCGTCTCCTCGTTGAACTTGTATCCACAACCCTTGGGGACGGCCTTGTCAGGATCGAGCCCAATTTTCTGGTACATGAGAGTCACAGGGAAAACCTGGCAGGCCAGCGGACGGCCCTCATAGATGTCACACTTGTTCTCTTGTGTCAAGTGTGGGCATCTCGTCCTGAGCACCCATTGGGTGAACTTATCATTGGACTGCCAGGCTTTGAACCCCCGTGCCCTGAGGAACTCCGCCTGCTCATCGTTGTTGGGGTACACGATGCTGAATTGGGTACAGCACTTCCCACACTGTTTGCAGGCCATCAGTCCTTCACTCTCTTGAAGATTGGTTCGGGCTCAGCCTCCAGCTGCAGCGTGTCCAGCTCCTTGACGATGGGCCGCATCTGGGTGATGATCAGGGAGTAGTCAGACGTTTTCCAGCTCATATGGGGGATGAGGGGGCCATTGGCCATCATCAACGTGCGGTACCTCCGGTACATCTCCTGGGACAGGATGGCTGCATAGTTCTTCTGCCCACGCAGCACCGTCCGTGTCCCATACCCCTCCAGCCACACCAGCCCTTCCCCCTCGTAGTTGAACTTCCGCTGGAAGTCATTGGCCTGATCATAGAACCGCATCAGCTCATCGTCAGTCGTCTTGTGCATGGTGGCGATTGCAGCGTCCAGCGTCGACTCTTCCCCGGCGAATGTCGATGAGACGAACACTCCTGGGGTTGACATGATGTCACGCCTGCCGGCACAGATCCCCAGCGGGTACCCACCTCCCAGGGCTTTCCCCATCACGATGAGATCAGGCTGTACGTCTGTGTAGTTGGCAACCACGAACTTGGGCACTCGGGCACCTGAGATCACCTCATCGAATATCAGCACGATCCCATTCTGAGTGCAGACGCTACGCAGTGCCTCCAGCTTATCAGTGACATTGGGATCCAGCTCCCACGGCTCGATGATGACTGCAGCCAGATCGCGGTTGTGATCGGCATAGTCTGTCAGCTCATTCAGATTCTGACACTTGCGGTATCCCTCGTAGTAGCATCCTGCCCCCGGGGACTCGGCGGCGATGAACAGATTGTGCCATCCATGGTAGCCTGTGCCGGCCGTCTGCCCTCTGTCAGTGAACGCTCGGGCATACCTGATGGCTGCACTGCACGCCTCGGAGCCAGTCTTCACAAGCTGCACCATGTCAGCACAACGAATGCGTGTGACGAGCATCTCAGCGAGGATCACCTCTTTGGTGGACGGCAGCGCGAAGTTGTTCCTGCACTCCCATAGGTTGCTCCCCAGCCCACCGGTGGTGTCGAAGATCACCTCGTTGTCCGGGCCAGTGAGGTAGTTCCCTTGCCCACTCCGAACGTGGGTAGGGTGGACACCCCTGATGTAGTAGTTGGGCTGCTTCGAGAATGTCGTCGGCTTGAGTACCTTTTCTGCCCGTGACTGCCAGCTCATTTGGATCTATCCTCCTCGATGCCAGACAGTGATGCCGGCTTGGCATCCATGCGTTCACGCAGACGCTCGAGATCCTCGGGGGTATCGACGGAGCACTTGTTCTCGGGGGTGTCCATCTGCAGCCCGTACTTCACGTTGCAGAGCTTGAAGGGGTGATCAGAGTGTACCAGCTCCGGCTCGTTCCAGTAGATGTAGCTGGTGCAGTGTTCCCTGTCGTAGGGTGTCCCGGCCATTTTGTCTACATGCAGCATCAGTCGCTGGCTGATCACCTCGACGTCCCACCCGTCAGGGGCCGTCCGTGCCAGCGGCCACCCGTTGCTGGTGAAGTCCATCTGGTTCGTCATGTGGATCCTGACACAATAGTCCAACATCGGGACAGACAGCAGTGGGCAGTCACTCGTCAGTCGCACCACATTGGCCACCCGGTAGGCAGTCATGCAGTCCAAGTACCGGGCCACCAGATCGTTCTCGGGTTCTTTGGACAAGTAGACGGGGATCCGGTTGTCGATGCAGTAGTCCCGCAGCTCCTGATCAGATTCCACACCCAGCACCACCACGTTCTGTACAACGTCCCGGGCAGACTCAACCACCCGTTGAAGGATGCTCTTGCCGGCCAGCTTCTCGTAGATTTTCCCTGGGAACCTGGTGGAATTTGAGTGTGCCTGAATCGCTGCCATGATCATAGTGTCAACGCTCCTTGCATCCACTTGAGGACGCGGTTATGTGCTGCGATGATATTGTCAATCCCCCACATCTGCTCCCCCCTGAGCCACGCCTTGATCATCGACACGTAGCTCAGCTCGAACTGATGGCGGGTAACAGGATACCCGTCTATGCGTACGTCGAACACAGGGCCCGTTTCCCTGGTGAGTCGGTTGGCCAGGTACACGGGCTGGATCATATCCCAGTCCCCGTCACCCCCACTCCATGGGCTCGAATAGTGGATGTTGTGGCATTGGGGGAACATCTGCCACGGGAACAGGAAGGCCCAGTTGTTAACCATGGACACACCAGAAGGTAAGTCCTTGAGCTTGCTGGCTGACGTGGTTATGGGTTTCTCGCACAGAACGTGGGATACGCCTGAATCGGACAGCCGCTTTATCCATTCCATGTGGGTGCCCACCGGGGTGGCGATGATGGCCCAATCAGCCCCCTTGCAACCGCCCCAACTCTTCCCGTCTGCAATGTCATGCCCCCACACATCGTGCCCCAGCGTCTCACAGATCTGGGTGTACCGGGAACCCATGTTGCCTCGGTTACCAACTATCAGGATAGTCATGCCCGGGGCCTCCAGAGGGGCAGGTAGTCCGGTGGCCATTCCACCGGCTCGTCCGTCTCCCGGCAGAAATCCAGCACGGACTGTGGGCTGCGTGCAAATAGAGCATCGGCCGTCGCGGACTTATGCTCCAGCCGGGCATGGAACTCAACGTAGCGGGCACCCCTGTGCATCGCCTGCCGTGTCTGGCTCCATCCCAGACTGTGATCAGACAGCCCGTCAAACGTGTCAAATAATCCATCCATGTCCACCAGGAAGGGTTGGGGGTATAGAGGTACCCCTCCCACCGATGGGCAGTACAGACGGATTATTTTGGGGTTCTCAACCCACGGCGTGTCGAACAGATCACCTGAGACGAACACCCGCTTGAACGCCGGCTCGTTGCATGCCTCATGGATGAGATCCAGGTTCTTCCGCTGTGAGAAGCTGAATTTGATGTTCTCAACCCCGCAGGCCCTGAGAGTCCGCAGCCCCTCCTCATTCCACACAGAACCCACCAACGTCACTCCCTCTTCCCGGGCCAATTCGAACATCCAAGGGGCAGACTCGAAATCGAAGGGCAGGTTGGGTGTGCCCTCTGCCTCAGATGCCGGCAGCAGTTGCGGCTTGAGCCATACCCCAGCTTCTTTGGCCAGGGCGATGAACTCCTGTGCATACCGGTTGTCCTCGTTATAGATGCTGCCGGGATCCATGATGAGCTGGCAATCGCTCATATCTCCAGCTCCTGCTCTGCAGCCCGCTGCCTGGCGATTCTGGCCTCGTGAGCCTCATCCATGTACACCACCCCTGGCTGTCGCATAACAGGTTTGTCGGCCATGTTGGTGTTCGACTGGGGCAGCATTGGCTCTCGAGAGGATCCAGGCTTGTCGATGGATCGGGCCAGTTTGACGACGACTATCAGACAGCCAACCTGCACAACCAGCACCGACAGTGCTGCCACCAACGCCAACAGCTCAATCATCATCTGCATCGGACAGCTCCTCATCGACGGTGAAGATGCACTTCAGTTGCTCCCTGAGCCAATTGCTGATGCTGCGCCCATCCTCATCAGCAGCAGCCCGCACCTTGTCGGCCAGCTCCTGACTCACGATGGTGGTGAGGGTAACCATGTCTGCCATGGGAGGTATGTCTCCGGGTTAAAAGAATATTAACAATGCTCAGAAGATACCACAGGAATCCTGAGCTGTCAAGTGGTTCTGTGAACGATTGTATACAATCTCTATTTTTCACCTCCTCGCTGACAAATGATGGTTGACATGCGCACACCCATGCAGTATTATCATGGGGAGGGTGAGGCAAGCTGGCGAAGTGAGCCTCGCTGACAAAGGACTGAGCACAGGTGATGCCTCAAAAATGCATCGACTTCCAGATGATTTCTTACGGGCCCTGCTGTATACCGGTAGCTCATCCCGGTTTTCGCCCAGCAGGGCCCGTTTCATTTGGGAGGAATCGATGCCCGCCAAAGCTATCCGCTACGTCAAACTGTCCCGTGGATTCATGACAGGCCCACAGTGGGTTCAATTCCGTCTTCGTACAGGGCCTGCCGGTGTCGGTGTCGTTCTGGCAGTCATGGAACAACTGCTGGACAACGAAGATGTCACCGTGGAATTCCTCGAGGAAATCAAGGATGCCTTGTGCCTGGGTGATCCAAACACCAAGTTCGCTGACATCATGCGTGCCGCATTCGCCACGGGAATCCTGATCAAGGATGACGGCGGAATCATCAGGCACCACGAGATCGAACGGTGCAAGGCCAATCAGGACACCTACAACGCTGACAAGGCCAAGGCCATGGCTGAGTCCCGGGCGCGTAAGAGCCAAGATCAAAAGACAGATCCAAGCTCAGGTTCAGGTTCATCTCATGATCGAATGATACATAATACATCTCATAAGCAGTTCCATGATGTTACCGGTAACAAGAAGCGTGTTACCGGTAACAACGGTGGCGGGCCCGCTAAGGCCCTTGAAGCAAAAGCCTTAGAAGCAACAGCAACATCAACAGCAACAGCACAGACAGGACGTGTTACCGGTAACACGATGGAACAAAAGCCAGAGCCAGAGCCAGAGATCACGAAACAGATCCGTACACTTGTCAGCAGGTTCAAAGAGCTGGGTGGAACCTTGTCTGAGTGGCCTGCAGAGAAAAAGAATTCACTTATCGAACTCAAGAAGGCGATCCTCAGGGAAGGGTACGATGTTGTCAGCGGACACATAGAAGACACCAAAAAAGGTGTCAGCCTTGAAGCCACAATCAGTCAGGAGGAAGCCGCATGAAAGTATCCTATTCGAACATCCACCCGTTCCGTGGCACCATGAGGGTGCACAAGATCTACGAGTTCGATCACCCCGAGGCTTTGGAGGATTGGCTCAGGGAAGAAGGCGAGGAAGTGTGGATCCAGCACCGGGCCGATTACAGGAAGGCTGAGAAGAAGTGGCGAAAGGACTCGAAATGATCCGGATCAATGACAGCATCGTGGACAGGTGCCATCGTTGCAAAGGCACCGGGAGGATCATCGAACACTGGCGGGGTGGTGGGGCATCATGGGAGAGCCTGTCCGGCCGGGACTGCCCACGGTGTGATGGCACGGGCTATGTGCGGTTCGCACCTGATGAGATCAAATGGATCACGCCCCGGATCGAGGGGCAGCAGGATGATGACGAGGACGAAGACGATGACTATGGCCCTGTGTCTGGGTGGTGAGGGGGGTAGGAAAAATGAACCTGCGGTGGTGGCTGAGAAACCTGTGGAGAATGTGGAGGGATCGGCTCATGAGTGCTGAGAATCCAATGCTGTGGGACTGTGAGACGGACGGGTGCTACAACAAGCTGAAGCGGCCTGACATCCACAAGCTCAACCGCTTCCTCGGTGAGGGCTGTCAGTTCGGTGACGTGGATGGGATGACTGAGAGGCACGGCTACATGCTGATGGTGGAGTGGAAATCGTGGAAGGGTGAACTTCCGGCAGGACAGGACAGGGCCCATAAAGCCCTCACCCGGCCCGGACAGATAACCACCATCCAAGTGGCCGGCGAGGCCAAAGCCGACGACACCGGGAAGATCCCGATCTATGCGTTCAGAGTGTACGTTAATGGGGAAACCACCGGATGGAGGAACACCGGTGACATGTACCGGAATTTTGATGATCTCGGCAGGTTCATCAACAAGTGGTGGAACGCGGTGAACAAGCTCACCCCGGCCCCTGTATGCTGCAGATGGGCAGGACTGCTATGAACGGATACCCAGTCGACGACGATTACAACAGGCTCAACAGTCAGGACTACTGGCGGACAGTTCGGCGGGAGGTGAACGCCACCAGCAGCAAGCGGGACGAGGAGCTGGCCCGGGCGGTTGCCGAGATGGAGGCCAGAAAGAGAAGTCGTCCCTCCAAAGAGAAGGCCTCATATGTGCGGGACGAGGACATTGGGGCATTCCTGCAGGAGACATTCGGGTGAACCGCTACGCCATAGCCAAAGGTGACAAGGCCATCCACAGCCCCCAGGACTTCATCGGGGAGTTCCTGGGGGAGGTGGAGAAGTCAGGCCTACATTATGAGCTGGACGATGAGAGCCAGTCAATCACGCTGTACAAAACAGTTGCCCGGCACCGCTGTTCAGTCAGATCCGGCATCCACGAGATAGTGGCCAGCAGTAACCATGCTGCCCGGGTGGCTCAGATCGAGTACAGTATCGACAGAAAGCTGATCGAGATGATCTTACAATCAGGCCGTGAGGGGGGAGCCCAATCGGCTGTCATCCTGCCCGGGCCAACCCGAAACCCAATACACCCGTAAGGGGGGGCGCATCACCATGATATCGATATCAGAGAACCATGTGAACGAGTACGCCCAACGACTCAGGGAGGCCGGGATCACCAGTGGCAGGGCCAGAGCCACGGTGGGACAATGTGCCCCCCTGGGTACATTCCGCATCAAAGACGGCGATGATGTGGATGTGATGCTCACCTGTGTACCTGAACAGGATTTGGACGCAGAGGGGCAGAGAAATGCCTGGAGGGACACTCTGGACACCACCCAGTACGACTACCCGGACAGAGCTGCATGGGTACTGAGCGTAATTACAGAGCTTACACACGGCACGAAATCCCTCCCGATATGTGACATCGGGTGTGGTGCCGGCAGGGATCTGCACTGTCTGGCTGGGGCCGGGTACACCAATCTCCACGGGATCGACATCGCACCTCAGTGCATCGAGATGCTGCGTTCCCCTATCCTTGGGTACTGTGGGCCAGCTGAGGACTACCCCTGGGAAACCAGCCAATTCCACGTCGTGATGGCCATTGCCAGCCTCGAGCACATTCCAAGGGAACAGCTCCCTTCCCTCATAACGAGGGTGTGTGACAGCTGCCTGTATCTGCTGGTGGTGTGGGATCCGTTCACCCAGTCAGCCCTGCACAACCAGCCGAATCTCATCAAGCTGATCGGCAACCCGGATGAGATCTACCATGGCATCCCCTATCCCCAACAGTACTGCGGGGCCCTATGGCGAACCGATACCAGATAGCTACCGGGAACCTGCCCAAGCCGGGGGATCCCCCTGAGCTGACACAGCCCGTCCGGACTGAGGATCCCCAAACCATCATGGAGGCCCTCACCAAGCTCAGCGAGTATGAGCGGTGGGCCAACCAGCAGGCTGAACTCGAGATGGGTGTAGAAGCCCGTGAGAGCCAGATACGGCAGAGCTACGATCAGGAACTTGAGCGGTACCGCCGGGCGACAGAACTCCGCAGACGTGAGTTTGAAATGGCACAGCAGATGCGTAGTATGAACCAGCAGAGGCAGCTCTTTGAGGCAGAACGTAACCTCCAGCAGTCAGCGGATCAGGCGGGCATCTCACGGTACAGCGACAGGTACGATCAGATGAGGGCCCAACTCGAGAGACAGGCCCGCAACGAGATACAAGCTGCAATCAGGGAGCATGGTGGGTACAATGCAAGGATGGATGTGGCCCGGATGCAAGAACTGCACCGGAGAGGGCTGGACTATCTGGACTCGTAACCCTGCAAATAACGCCTGATAGAACCACACAGGACGTTACAGCGTGAGTGGGATATCCCCACCTCCCTGCTCAACTCCAGCTGAGTATCTGGAATCACAACCCCTTCGTTGAGATGCAGACACAGGTAGTGAGCCAGAGCCCAACCGGAGTTGTTCCAGGGGGCTATCATCTCAAGTGCCCACTGCCTAATCAAAAAGGCCAGATCCCGTCGGATCAGGCCTTCTGGCATCTCATCATGTACCGGTACATCGAACCCCTCAGGGAGGCTACCGTACCGGTTGTTAATTCGTGCTGTGCGTGCTGATACCATCCACAGGTAGTTGCGAGTCAGATTCGACGTTTGGCCCGGCACACGAATATTCTGACACACCTGGTGTGAATGCATGTACAGCAGCGTATCTGCAATCACATCCTCTGCAGACATGCCTGGCCAATAGGCCCCCACGTACCATGTCCCGAACGCCTGCATGGTGTCGTAGTTGGACTCCACAAACCGATGCCAGTCCGATGAGTACGTCAGCATAGTTACCAATTTACAATCGAGAAGTGAAATCGTCAAGCGTTAATGATCTCTCAATTTGGTATGGCAGCCAAAAAGAAGAAAGCCGCAGCCTCCAAGGGTAAGAAGGGCATGCCGAAAGGCCACACCAAGATCACTGCCGCCCAGGTTGAGAAGGGCGTTCAGGAGTATCTGGAGGCCAATCCAGGGTGCCCTACTCTGCAAGGACTGGCCGTCCACCTCGGGATTACCTACGAGACGCTGTGCAATTGGCGTAGGGTTAAGTCCAATACTCCCAAGGTAATATCTGACGCAATCAAAAAGGCCCACGCCGAATTTGAGTCCCGGCAGGAGTCATTCCACATCCAGAATCTGTCCAAATCAGTCGTGGGTTCGATATTCTTCCTGAAATGCAAACGTGGATGGAAAGAGCCTGCCCAGGAAGTTGAACACCAAGGCGGGATCAAGATCGGCGGGATCAAGATCACAGTCACCGGACGTGACAACAAGCCCATCGACATCTAAACCCCTCGAAACATTGGACTTATGCAGGCCTCAACCATATCCCACAAGCCCCAAACTGTTGGAAACATTGATCTTAGCGATCTCCAGTGGGAAACTTGGGACAAACAAACCGAAGCCCTCGAACGAATATCAGATCCTGAGACGGAGTGTTTGCTGTATGGTGGGGCCAGGGGCGGTGGGAAAACGCACCTTGCCAGACTCTACGGCCTGCTGAGGGCCTGCAAGTACGAGGGCCACAAAGTCCTCATCTGCCGGCGTTCATTTCCAGAACTTGAGAGGAACATCATCGTGCCCATGCGCCAGACGTGGCCATGGCTCATCTATCAGGAAAGACACCACAGATTCCTGATTCCAGAATCTGACAGCATCATCGAATTGGGCTACACCGAGGGTGATTACCACCGGTTCCAAGGTGCCAGCATTGATACTCTTATAATCGATGAAGCGGGCCAGATCACCAAGGATGTGTATCAGTTCCTGCGCTCATGTCTCCGCACCACCAATCCACTTGTGAAGCCGAAAACCCTGCTGACAGCCAATCCTGGCGGCCCAGGACACCATTGGCTCAAGAAGCTGTTCATCGACAGGGAACCTGAACCAGGCGAGGACGTGGATCAGTTCCAATACCTGCAGGCTCTGGTGTGGGACAATCCGAGTCTGGTGGACAGCGATCCGGACTACGTGAAACGTCTTGAGGCCATGCCTGAGGCCCAGCGCCAGGCATACCTCATGGGTGACTGGACGGCCCTGCTGGGTTCCTTCTTCGTCCCACCACCGCCCCAGACTGACTGTGAGCCGTTCACCATCGAGGAATCATCCTGTGAGCAGTACCTGTTCGGATCGTTGGACTCAGGTATCCGTCACCCGACATCGTTCGGGCTGCTGTTCTGGGATAAGGGCCGCATCTACCGTCTATTCAGCTATCTGAACAGTGGAGGAACCATTGCCGGGCATGCCGAGGAGATCCGCAGCAGGATAGAGGCGTTCCCGTGGACGCATGGCCAATTCCCAGTCACCATCTGGGCTGACTCATCCATGTGGACTGAGGCACGACTTAACGAGCGCATGATCCGTTCCCAGATCGATGAATACAAGGACGCATTCCAAGGGACACGAACCAGGTTCGAGAAGGCCACCCGAGATAAGACATTCAGTTGCATGATCACTCAACAGATGTTTTCTGGTAGGGAATCCTATCCAGAGTATGTCCTGTGGAAGGGCACCAACCACGGCTGGAGGGAGTCCATCACCCTACCTGAGATCGATCAGAACCATCCCGAATCGTATCTGAAGTGCGATGGCGATGACGTGGCTGATGAAACCAGATATGGCTGTATGGGCCTCTGGGCATGGCAGAACCGGTTGAAGCAGGGCAACGTGCTGCAGCAGAAGGCCCGGGCCAAGATGAACAAGCTGAAGGAGAAGGACTGGTATGCGCTGTGAATCTGACACCTCAACAGTGATCTATCTCATACATGCCATTCCGTAGCCAAGCTCAGCGCAGGTGGATGCACGCGAATAAGCCATCCATGGCCGATAAATGGGAATCTCACACTCCCAAGGACTCAGCATTGCCTGAGAAGGTGGATGACAACGGGAAGTACCGTCGGGCCACCCGGAGATACCGCTGATGCCACTCTATCCATTTAAGTGTTCGAATTGTGGGACTTACGTTGAGGAAGTGGGATCGATGAAGTCCCCGCCTATAACGAAACAGTGTGACGAATGCGGGATGACGATGGACAGGGTGTACACCGCTCCACAAGTAGACATTCCTACGTATGTCTCTGAGTGGAATCCAGGGCTGGGGGCCAAGATCCGACACAAGCAGGACATTGTCGATGCCCAGAACAGGATCTTCGACAAGACAGGTAGCCGGCCCATCGAGGTTGGGAATGACACAGAATCTCTCAAGAAGTTGAAACCACACCGCAAACGATACCCCACCGGCGGAGAACTCGGATACAGCTATGGCTGATGGCTACGATACAGGTGGAAGTGTCCCCCTCACGATGGCAGGGGTTGGGAATTCAGTTTCCAGCCCAACATCGACGCTCAGGACTATCCACGAGTCTGTCCCCAAGACGTCTAAGTCCAATGTTTCGAAGGACAAAGACAAAGAGCTGCTGAAGTACATCCGCCGTCTCTACGATAAGGGCAAGGCCAGCAAGAAGCCATTCGAATCCGACTGGCAAGAGAACTGGGACATGTTCAATGGCAAGCAGTGGCCAGTGAACCGTCCAAAGTCCAAGGCCAGCCCGAACGTCAACGTGATCCGGGCGGTGGTGATGACGACGCTCCCGATTATGACTGACAGGAGCCCGTCATTCGGACTGATAGCCAGGGATCCCGCTGATTTCGCGTTCGCCGATCTCATGACACAGGTTCTGGAGGTGTGGTGGAAGCGCCGGGAGATGAACCAGGTGATTGTCGAGGTGCTGATGGATGCCCTCATCTGCTCAGCAGGGGTGATGAAGGTTACCTGGGACGAGAACGTGGATGACGGGGTGGGTGACGTGGTGGTTACTCCTGTGGATCCCAAACGCATCTTCGTTCCTGATGAATCCAGCGATTTCCAGAGGAACTGCAGCTGGGTTATCCATGAGCTGTACATGCCTCGTGGTGAGTTGATGAGCCAATTCCCTGAAAAGGCCAAGATGATCCTCAAGGCTCCCCAACAGGGAGTTAAGGAGCCCTCAACTTCCACATCCGATACCCGGATCAGAGTCATCAGTCCTGTCGACAAAGCCGTGAAGGGGCCTGACGACGATAAGGCCTCCTCGGACATGACACATGCTGAGATGGTTCGTGTCTGGGAATGCTGGCTGGATGATGAAACCGTTATCGAGCAGGAGAAGGCGAATTCTGAGAAGGATGCTCCCCCTGAGAAGGTGTGGGTGAAGAAGTTCCCCCAAGGCAAAGTGGTGACAGTTATTCCGGACGCCAAATGCATCCTTCAAGAGGTGAAGAACCCCTACAAAGACGGGATGAAGCCATTCGTTCGGGTTGTGAACACCATCATGCCGAGATCCTTCTGGGGTGAGGGTGTTGTCCGCCCACTTATCGAGTCTCAGCGGTTGATGAACAAGGTGTTCGCCACGATTGTGGACTGGAGCAACAAGATGACGAACCCCACCTGGGTGGTTGACGCCGACTCGGGTGTGGATCCTGACATGTTGTCCAATGAGGTGGGTGCCATCATCACCAAGATGCCCAATACGACTGTCGCCCGGCAGGATGCGCCTGGAATACCTCCTCAGATGTTCGAAATGTATCACACCATCATGCAGCTGCTGGACACCCAGTCAGGAATCCATGAGGTGACTCAGGGACGCCGGCCGACAGGGATTACAGCCGCCGAGGCCATCGAGGAGCTGCAACAGGCCGCCCAGACACGCATTCGACTTGCCGAGAGGAATCTGGAAGTGAGTCTATATCGGCTGGGACAGCTGGTTATCAGCAGGATGCTGCAGTTCTATTCAGAACCTCGAGTCATACGCCTCACAGGCCGTGAGGACATGACAGGCATCTACCCCTCATATGTTGAGTTTTTCTTCGAATCCATGCAGGATGAAGAAACTGGGGAGGATCTCATCCGTCCAGTTTCAACTCCTATTGAGTACGATGAGGCCACCAATGGCTACATCAGGGGTGACACCAGTGAGGGCACCCCCACGGTGGGGCAGTTCGAATTGGATGTTACGACAGGAATGTCGTTGCCATATCAGAAGGAGAAGCTCGGCCAGCAGGCGATGAGACTGTATGAGAACCAGGCCATCGATAGGGAAGCCCTGCTCGATGTCTTAGAGTTCCCAGAGCGTGAAGAGATCATGCGCCGAGCCGAAGAGAAAGAGCAGGCTGCACAGGAACAGCAGGCTGCACAACAGCAACCACCTCCAGCAGGAGCACCAGCATAATGCCAGCGATGAACGGGATGGGAGCCCAAGGACAAGGGCAGCAGATGGGGTATAGGAACGCTCAAATGGCTCAGAGACAGCCAGCAGCAGCCCGTAACAGGCGTGCATCACCCCCTGTCCGCCAACAGTACCAGCCAGGGATGGCTCGTCCACGTATGGGCCAGGGCTCAGCAGTCGGACAGCCACAGAGACAGATGGCTCAGCGCAACCAGAACCAGGCCTATCAGAGAGCCATGGCGAGGTACTAAGACGATGAACGGTGGTGGAACCAACGAGTATCGGATGGGCCGGCACGGGATTGCCGAGGGAGGGTTCTACTCTCCTGCAGGGCCTGCTATGAAGACACCATCGATTCCAGGCCCCCCTGATATGCTCAAGAAGTCGAAGACAAAATCGAAGGGCAGTGCCTACAAGCGCGCTCTAAGTCGTACCAAATAAAGGAGTTAGGCTCAATGAATGGAGCACCAATGTCACCTCCGGTTGCAACACCCCCGGGAGGTGCATCTCCTATGGCAGGGGCAGGCCCTCAGCGGGCAGCATACCCCAGTGGTGAAGAGGTGATGGCTCAGAAGGCCGGCATGCCTGGCCCTGGTGGTATGCCTGAACAGGGCCCTCCTGGTGAGACTCCTGAGGATCCAGTCATTGCTGGACTGCGCTCGTTGGTGATGTATGCTGCGTCGCTCACAGACGCCGGTAATCCTGCGGCAGGCAAAATCCAGCAGCAGGTGATGGATCTCCTTCAGTCAGTGCAGGAGGCTACGGCTGGACAACCAGGTGGAGGGGATATGCCGGGTGCCGCAGCAGGGATGGGGGCTCCTCCGGGGGCACCAGCTCCAGGGGCTCCCCAAGTGGGAGCAGGGGCACCTCCAGCGGCTGGGATGCCGACAGGAGACATGGCGTCTGCGGCACAGGCACAAGGTGGGGGGCCAGGGCCGAATGGTATGGCCTTCAACCCGTTCGAAGCACCGCCTGAGCCTGCAGGGGCACAACCGAAATCTCGTCCGATGGGTGCCCAGCAGAAACCCCAAGGTAAGCAGCCAACAGTTCTCACATAAAGTTCTCACATAAAAGGAGTGTAGAAAAATGGCAGGTGGAATCCAGGTAGCTGGGGGAGATCTTGCATATCACCCCTCAATCAAAACCAAGACGGCCATTCCTGAGCAGCCGAAGACATCATCTGGTGGCCCGATTGAGACGCCGGCAGGACTGGACAGTGGGAAGAAGATCAGCAATCCTGTTGATCCGGCCATCAACCGTGACACCACGATGCCCAAGCCTCGTGAGGGGATGAAGAAGATTGAGGGCCCCGACAAGACAGGGCCCGTCGTGAAGAAGCCGTAATTGATCTTGTAATAAAAGTCCAAGGGCATAGGAGTTGATTCGAGAACTCAAATGCTCCTGAGTAAACTGGGCAACTCCATTCAGTTGGAGCCCCGAGCCAAAAGGAGACGGCAGTCATGCCAGAGCCATACGATACGAGTGCACTTACTGACGACGCGGCGTCGCAAGAGCCCAACGACGAAGGACAAGACACTCAACAGCCAGACGCTGGGCAATCCTCTCAGGAACCCGAGTTGATGGCACCAGAAGGGTGGGACTCTCAACAGTACCCACTCAAGTTCCACGAGGAGACGCTGTACCCTGAGAATTATCAGCACGCCATCAAGCTGATGCAGCAGGGAGTCTCCTACGACAGAAGGATGGAAGAGCTCAACCGGCAACGGGCCGAGATGCAGCAGTCCCAGCAGAAGCTGGCTCAGTATCAAAGGCTCGAAGAGGCATTCAGTAGGAATCCTCAGTTCGCTTCTCAGATCTGGGATCTCTACAACCGGGTGAACTCAGGACAACAACCCCAAGGAGGACAACCTTCTCCCCAGCAACAGGGAGCCCAATCGAGCCCAGAGTACCAGCAACTTATGCAGAAGATCTCTGAGTACGATTCGAAGTTCCAGCAGTGGGAGCAGCAGCAGGAAGATGCCGACGTTGACAAGGAAGTGAACGGACTGAAGGCGAAATATCCCCAGGCACCGTGGGACACGCCCGGAAAATCAGGCCACACATTCCTGTATGAGGTGCTCAGTCACGCGGCGAAACACAACTTCCACACGCTCGAAGCTGCTTACCGGGACTTCACGTACGACAAAGTTGCGGCCAACCAGAAGGCTGAAGGTGCCCGTGCTGTAGCCAAGACTCGTCAGGCCAATGCGAAGCGTGGAGTGGTAGCACAAGGCGCTCCGAAGGCCGGAGGGAAAGAGGGAGAGGAAGCCACAGCCAGGGGATTGTCCTACGATGATGCCGCCAGGATGGTGGCAGAGAAGATGGGGCTTCAAACGTAACCACGGAGTGAAACCAAAATGGCACTTTCGTATACCGAACTGTCTGCTACGACACAGGAAACGTTCATTCCTATGCTCGTGGACAATGTGTTCAACAGCAATTCTTTGCTGCAGAGGATGAGGAAGAACTCGTACAAGGCTCTGAGCGGTGGAACCCGGATCGTTCAGCCTGTCCTGTACGCCACCACAACCGCCGGTGGCTGGTATTCCGGCACCGACACCCTCTCAACCACAGCCAACGATCAGATCACGGCTGCTGAGTACGAGTGGGGCTACCGCTACGAGAACATCACCATCGAGCACACCGCTGAGCTGCAGAACAACGGCGATGCCCAGGTGATCGAATTCGTGGCTTCGAAAGTCCAGGCTGCTGAGCTTACAATGGCTGATGCGCTTGGAACCGGGCTGTACAACCTCGGGACAACCACCGATGCCATCGTCGGGCTGCGCCTCGCCGTCGACTCGGCCGGCACCTATGGTTCGATTGCCCGGGGAACCTACACCTGGTGGAGTGCTCAGGAAGACAGCACCACGACTGTGCTCACCATGAACGCTCTGCAGGCCCTGTACGGGGACTGCACTGTCGGCAATGACAAGCCAACCGTGGCCATGACGACGCAGGACATCTATGATGACTACGTCAACCTCCTGACTCCTCAGCAGAGGTTCACCGACGACGATACTGCTCGTGGTGGATTCATGAACGTGATGTACAATGGTATCCCGATGATTGTGGATAGTCACGTTCCGGCCAGCCACCTCTTCATGCTAAATGAGAAGTACCTTAAACTTGGCTATCACCCCAAGGATAATTTCCGCTTCTCGCCCTTCGTCCAGCCAGTGGATCAGGCTGTAGCATCGGCCAAGATTTTCTGGGCCGGGCAGCTCCTGTGCAGCAATTGCCGTATGCAGGGGAAGATGAACGCCATTGCGTAAGGTTGACAAGATGTCATTGTGGTGGGGTGGAAGTTCAGGGTAAATCTTAACCTGGTACATAAGCCCCACCTTGACATAAAAGAAATTCATGAGTGTTGATAACTTGTGAATAAACCCTAAACCGGAGAATAGAAACCATGGCAGGGCCATATGGACTCCCGACAGTCTGGACAGAGTCAGTCTCCGCAGTGACAGCCACCAACAGTGTTGAAGTTGGGACGCTGCGCTACGAAGGTGAAATTCTGTACCAGTACGTGTACAATGCAGGAACTACCCAGATCAATCCTGGGGAAATCTGCACTCTGTCGGCCGTCACCGGGTACAGCGTCACGGTTTCCAGCATCATCGATCCCATCTCGAAGCCATTCGGTGTCGTGCAGAACGCCACCCTTACGACAGCCACCTACGGGTGGGTTGGCCGTAGCGGCATCATGATGCTCGAGAATGCTGGCAACACCGCGATTGCTGCAGGTTACCCGATTGCGACGGCTGCTGACGGTTCCGTGGATGCGCCCACCGGTGGAACTGGCACTACGTGGAGCAAGGCGGTATTCGCCAAGGCTCTCACGGCCACTACCACTGCGGGTAACTTCCACGCACTCGTTCAGTGTATGTAAGAGAAAAAAAGAGGGCGAGGCGGCTGTCGTTTCCTTCCGTGCCCTTGGAGGGAATGCGGCAGTCGCTGAGCCTTAAGAAACCCTCAAGGGCACGGAAAGGAAATAGGGCAAAAATGAGTGAGAAAAACGGTTCTTTGACAGTTCCGGCAACCTCTGCAACAGCACCTCTGGACTCGGCCATAGCAGGCCAGGTACCAGCCACAGCGATGACGTCGGTTTCGGCTGACATGACGGCGTTCACGAAGGACGAACTCATTCAGAAAGTGAAGGAGTTCGAACAGCAGCAGGCCCAGTGGGAAGAGGAGAAGAAGGGTATGGTGCCGATGATTCTGCAGTACCAGCCACCCATCGCCGCTCCTCCGCTGAACAAGTCCCAGCTCTACGGACAGGCTTGCTCGAACGATGCCATCACCGCCGAGTCATGGCGGGACATGTGGCTCGATCACATCCGCATCAATCGTGACAACAACGACATCGAGGGAAACTCGGTGATGAAGCTCCACGGCAAGTACGCTTACCGGCCTTGCATCTGTGCCGGGAGTGGGCCTTCGTTGAAGAAAAACGTCGATGTTCTGGCCAAAGAGAAACCACCCGAGATCCCCATCGTATCCTGCTGTCACAACTTCCCCTTCTTCAGTGACAAGGGTGTTGACTGCAAGTACTGGGTGAACCTGGACGCTGGTGAGATCACCATCTCTGAGATGTCTGAGGGTGGGGCCAAGAAGCCCGAGGAATATTGGGCTGAGACTGAGGACAAAGTCCTTATCGCAGCGGCCGTGTCACACCCTGAATTCATCAAGAAATGGAGAGGCAAGATCTACTGGTTCAACTGCCTGATTCCGGATCCTGAATTCATCAACAAGATGGAGAGCTTGATACCGAAGCTCAAGGTGGCCTACAACGTCGGAGGGAATACGTTTGGGGCCGTATTCTACCATGCCGTGTGCATTTTCGGTTCAGCACCCATCGCGTTCATCGGTACCGACTTCGCATTCGACTACACCCACAAGTTCCATGCGTGGGATTCACAGTACGATGCGAAATTCGCCGGGCTGGTGCCATGTACCGATATTTTCGGCAACAGGGTGTACAGTTGGCAGTCCTACCAAAATTTCCGCAATTGGATAGAATTCCAGTTGCTTGGTGGGAAGGGGAACAACCCCATGATGGTGTACAACTGCACCGAGGGTGGGACTCTGGGGGCGTATCCCAACGGGAACATCATCCAGATCCCCAACATGAGGCTTGCAGAGTTTCTGTACATCTTCAAACGCTACCAGAGGATGCCGGAGCTGTTGAATGATCCGAACGTGAAATACAGTTTCCTCATTTAAGAGGGAAAGGGACTAAAAAATGGCTTCTTCAGCAACGTGGGTTGTCAAGACTGTCATGGGTGATCAGCGTGTCCACATTGGCACAGTCACCATGACTGACGGCACCGATGCCGTGGCCACCGGGCTGCAGTATGTCAACGGGGCGATTGCTACCCCCCAGACATCGGCCACCAACGGTGCCGGGGTGGTGTACAACACCGCCGCTTCGGGTGTCGGTGATATCGCGTTCCAGAGCTGCGTCTCAGGGAGCATCTACAGCGTAGTCGTCTTCGGAAAGTAAGGAGGGCCACTCCATGGCTGTCTACAAGGTAGCTACGGCCACCATTGCCGATGGTGAGGCACTTTCTGAAGCGATCCAGGTGCTGGAGTATCCTCGGGTGGCTTTGGAGATCCCTACGTTCGCGGCTGGGTGCTCGACATCCACCACGTCAGTAGAGATCGAGGGATCGTCCACCTCTACCACGTCAGCATTCCGCTCTGTCCGGTACATGGGAGTGTACTCGGCCGGATCGGGGATCATGACGTGGGAGGTGAACACCTCGAGCGGCAACTACATCGCAGTGTGTGAGCCAGCAGCCTATTGCAGGTACATTCGCATCAAGTTGTCGAACCAAACGGCCACGGCCGCAGGACTCGCCTGTAAGGTGCATATGTATCGTGATCCCACCAACTGACGAAGGGAGGGCTACATGTCCCTTGTCAAGGTGGTTGATTCCAGGGTAACGACTGGAAGCAAATGGTTCAAGGTGGGCGATACAGCCTCTGTGGAGTGGTACATCCCTGGGGCCAAGTCCTGCTATCTGTCCATTCCAGATGTTGGCTCGTACTTCGGTACGGCCACCATCGAGATCCGCATCTACGTCTCCCAGAACTACACCGATTACAAAACCCTGTATCGTGGCAGAAGTGTGGGGTTCGGTGATCTATGGGACATCAAGACGTCGGGGGCCTGCGTAATTCCTATCCCTGTCACCGGCCTTCCTTACCTACGTGTGAAAACCTGGGAGAACGCCACAGCCACGATGAGCTGTGACTTCTCATTCCAGTACGGGAATGTGGCTCAGTTCCCGGCCCGACAGTACATGGCAGGAGGCCACCCCCATGGCTGACGTACTTCTGGCACACTTCAAACGCGGTACTCCCGGCAGTCCAGGTGACTCTGTCGACTGGCTCAGGAAGTACATGTGCCCGAATATGTCATTCTGTTCATATCAGATTGTCGATGAGGCCGAATGCGATAAGTGGTTCGCTGACTCCAAAGCTCTTAAGATGCAGAAGAAGGCCTATCTGACTCTTAAGTTCCCAACAAGTACAGAGCCATTCTTCATTCAGCAGTCGGGCCCTGTCCTCAAAAATGATCGGTGGGCTGATCCGAGTCTCCGGGATGACATCATCTGTGGGCACAAACTTTATTTGAGGCCCTCGGTGCTGTCGCAGCTCAACATAACCTCAGAGGACTACCTCTCAGGATCATCGAAGACGCCGTTCGACGGGAGTCAACTCAACCTGCAGGACACGCTCCTATTCGGCAGGGATGGAATGATTCCTGATGTTGATGTGCAGGTGGATGATCGTGCTGCTATCAACTCCGGATCTTACACCGTCGGGGTTGCGAAGGACTACGCTCTCTGGAGTAATTTCTGCGGCGACGTAGGGGGCCTCGCAGGTGATCTCACGGGAACCCAGGAAACCGATGTGTCAGAGACAGGAGCCTGCCACATCAACGTGAGCCTGGGTGGCCATAATCTTCTGCTGACGGTCGACTCATCCAACTGGCACGAAGGTGATATGACTGCCGGGTACTACGTGAGCACCAACTATAACGCTGACTCGCTGTTTGCCACATCTACGTACGGGGGAGGAACATACACCATCGAGAAGATCCGTCTCGAGTGGAATGCCAACACCACTCACTGGGCATTTCTGATCGGTGGGCAGGTGTCGGCTAAGACTGTGTACTGTCGTGAATTTATGACGGACGGGAATGGGTACTCGTGCAGAAGTTTCGGGCTCAATGATGCGTTCAACCGAGACACCTGCTATTTCTACGATCTGATAGCATGGGACGACGGGCTTGCTGCAAACGCCAGTTATGTGATGAACGGGTGCTCATCAGCCACGTCGGAGAACATCGTCCTGTACGGATCTGGAGCCGCAGGAGGAAACCCGTGGTACTATGGATCCAGGACGTACACCAACTACAACATGTGCGCCTATGACTATGATGCGTACACGTTGGCGATCAAAGGCACCATCGACACCATTTTCTGTGATGGAGCACCCACAGGAGCCGATAATCCTAACACTCCACAGGCGTTCGCATCCATCAACCCAGCAGACGGAAGCACTTTCCTTGAGCCGACGAGCACATACTCATCCTCTCGCTCTCCGGCCATTGGTTCCAACACCACAGATATTGCCGGCAACACCTGGGGCACCGACTATTTCGCCGGGGCCAAGTGGGCATCTCTTGTGCCTCCTAAGCCGTCTACCCTCCCGACAACCGGGGCAGCCTCCCCAGGCACCTATGGCAACTCTCGAGTTGTGAACGTCTCCATCGCCACCGGGGACTACTCATCAACAGCCTGGAACACCATGGAATGGCCTGTGGCTGTGGTGGACACACCCCAGTACAGCTCCTTCACGACATTGAGCACTGCCCGGGTGACGATGTATGCCGAGGTGTCCAATGATCTCTCAACCTGGCGTCCGGTGTATGGGGAAGTCATCGGATCAGGCATCCAGAGCTATGAATCTTTGCATTGGGGTGCCCAGAATGTAGCCATGCCGCCACTCTATCAGTTCGGAGAGTGGGCTCGTCTCACCATTACGACTGCAGCCACCACCACAGGCACCATCGCCGTCCATCTCATCAATCCCAGGAAGGACGGGTACTACAGTGACAGATAATGGGGTACTCACAGCTCTGGATAGGCAGAGGGCCGAATGCTGCCAGCTGTTTTTGGGTGTGGGAGCGTACTGGCGTTCAGTGGTGATAGGGATAGTGGCCGTCATTGGGCTCGCCTGTGGGGTTTTTGCGTGGGGCCTGCACGTCGATAAGGCGCTCACGCGATCTGAAACTGAAATATCCCACAACCGGGAGGCTCTCAATAGGTTGGAGGGCAGGATCGAGAACAAACTGGATATCCTGCTCAAAAATCAACCCAAGGGAGGGCAGTGATGCCTAAAGTAGCACGGAAGGCCAGGTTGTGGAATCGTGGAGACACTGATTTCCACCAGATCGTCAACGGCACGGAATATCACATCAAGGCTGGGGACTCTATTACTGTGTCCAGGCGTGAGGCGGTGGTGATCAGGGGCCACTACTGTGGAAAGAACGTCCCGGTGTCGCTCGAGATCGAGAAGATCTTCGAGAACGTGTCAGAGGACAAGACACCGGTTACGGATCACCGCACCGGGCAGCTGTTCCCAACTCAGGACGCCTATTTGCAGCACCTGGGGATCAACAATCGGGAGCATGTGGATGTGGGGGCCCTGAAGGAGCAGATTCTGGCCGAATTGAAGCAAGATCCGGCCAACAAGACGGTTGAGAAGGAGTACATCTGCCCGTTCTGTGAGGGCAGCTTCACCAAGAAGCAGGGCCTGATCATTCACATGAGGGCGTGTGAGAAAAAGCAGGAGAAGATGGGGGCCAAAGCCCCTGCGGAGGCGTAAATGACACCAGCACAAATCCTGTCCACGATCCGAAACCAGATCTATGAAACCACGGCCGGATTCTGGAGTGATGATGAACTCAGGGCTTATGAATGGCAGGGTGAGTGCGAGAT
>Ga0180437_10001934_pt1 | contig 34398 bp, 22 predicted proteins | sample SS_ome_4_FD_132410 | JGI IMG/M metagenome (GOLD analysis project Ga0180437, IMG submission 132410) | Hypersaline lake sediment archaeal communities from the Salton Sea, California, USA - SS_3_D_1 metaG | ecosystem: Environmental > Aquatic > Non-marine Saline and Alkaline > Hypersaline >... | reverse complement strand
TACCCCTTCATCGCCAACACTTTCGTGATGGCCGCCGTCAATGTCGTCTTCCCGTGGTCGATGTGTCCAATCGTGCCCACGTTCACGTGTGGCTTGGTTCGCTCAAACTTCTCTTTTCCCATGACCTTGCTCCCTTCCTTGCATCCTACAATATGGACTTGTGCAGCCCACAAAACCGCGCCATTCTACCCCAAAAGCAGATTGATGGCAAATTCCGAGGTGGCTATTACCTTCGTCCCCCCATCAAAATCCGTTCCAGCACGTCGGGTGCCACTTCGTCATAGTGGTCGAATTCCATCGTAAAGGTCCCGCGTCCCTGAGTCATCGAGCGGAGATCGGTTGCATAGCCAAACATGTCGGCCAGGGGCACCATGGCCCGCACCGCTTGCATGCCGATCCCTCGAGGATTCAACCCTTCGATCTGGCCTCCACGAGCGCTCAAATCGCCGATGACGGCTCCGCTGAACTCTTCAGGTGCCACAGCCTCCACATCCATCACCGGCTCCAGCAACACAGGGGCAGCCTTTTCCGCTCCGTTCCGCACCGCCATCGCGGCCGCCGCGCTGAATGCCATCTCGGTGGATTCGTCCTCATCGTAGGTGCCATCCACCAGTGTTACGTGCAGGTCCACCATGGTGTAGCCCGCCAACACGCCGCTGTCCAAAGACTCGCGGACCCCTTGCTCTACCGCGGCCGCAAAGCGCTGTGGAACTACATCTCCGTCGACCTCACTGGCGAACACAAACCCCGAGCCCGCTGACAATGGCTCCAAGCGCAGCACCACGTGAGCGTACTGATTCCGCCCCCCCAGTTGGCGGACAAACTCACCATCGCCGCGCGCCGGCCGGGTGATCGTCTCCCGATAGGCCACTTGGGGTTTGCCCACATTGGCCATCACCCGGAACTCGCGCAGCATCCGGTCTATCAGCACCTCGAGATGTAACTCACCCATGCCGCTGATGATCAACTGCCCTGTCTGCTCATCGGTCCGCACCTGGAAAGTGGGATCCTCCTCAGCCAGGCGCTGCAGAGCATCGTTCATCTTTTCCTGATCGGCCTGGGTGCGGGGCTCGATCGCCACCGAGATGACCGGTTCTGGAAACTTGATCGATTCGAGGATGACCTGCTGGTTGAAATCAGACAAGGTCTCGCCGGTGAATGTATCCTTCAGACCAACCGCCGCTGCAATGTCACCTGCCGCGATCGACGGAAGCTCCTCCCGCCGATTGGCATACATCCGCAGCAACTTGATTGCCCGTTCCTTGCGCTTCTTGACCGTATTCAGTACTGCACTACCTACGTTGAGGCGTCCTGAATACACCCGCAAGTACACCAGCCGCCCAACGTACGGATCCGAAACGACCTTGAAGGCCAAGGCTGCAAAAGGCTTGGCCTCGTCGGCATAGCACCTCCACTCAGTGTCCGTCTTGGGGTTGATACCCACAATTGGAGGCACGTCGAGAGGCGACGGCAAGTAATCCACCACGGCATCCAGAACGGGCTGGACCCCTTTGTTGCGCAGTGCAGATCCGCAGAGCACCGGCACTAACTCTCCCCGCAACGTCGCTCCGCGCAGTGCCCGCCTCAGTTCGTCCGCCGAGATCTCTTCCCCTTCCAGGTACTTTTCCATGATCTGGTCGTCGCACTCGGCGATCTGCTCAAGAAGACGCTCGCGGTAGTCGAGGGCTGTCGCCAGGAGATCTGCGGGAATATCTGCCCTTTTCTGCACCGTACCCAGATCATCCGTGTAGACGAGGGCCTGCATCGTCAGCAGGCACACCAACCCGCGAAATCTGTCTTCGGCGCCTATGGGCACCTGAATCGACACCGGGTTGGCGGCCAATTGCTCCCGGATCATCCCGATCGTCCGCCAATAGTCCGCCCCAATGCGATCCATTTTGTTAACGAAACAGATCCTTGGCACATGGTACCGGTCGGCCTGACGCCACACCGTCTCCGACTGGGGCTCTACCCCGGCCACAGCGTCAAAGACCACGACTCCACCATCCAGCACGCGCAAGCTGCGCTGGACCTCGGCGGTAAAGTCGATGTGCCCTGGTGTATCTACAATGTTAATCTGGCAGTCTCGCCAGAAGCAGGTCACTGCGGCAGCGGTGATCGTGATCCCACGCTCGCGCTCCTGCTCCATCCAATCGGTAACGGTTGTCCCATCGTCGACGTTGCCCAGCCGGTACGTTCGGCCGGTATAAAAGAGGATCCGCTCAGTCGTCGTGGTCTTGCCGGCGTCGATGTGGGCAATAATCCCAATGTTGCGCGTCCGCTCGAGAGGATACTCCCTGCTCATAGGGCGATCTCGATCCAGGACCAATGAAGAAAACAACCAATGACCGAATGATTACACATCAGTGGTCATTGGTTCATCAGCCCTTGGTCAATGCATACTACCACCGATAATGAGCGAATGCCCGGTTTGCCTCCGCCATTCTGTGGGTGTCTTCGCGCTTCTTGACCGTCGCGCCGGTGTTGTTGGCTGCATCCAACAGCTCATTGGCCAGCTTTTCGGACATGCTCTTCCCCGGCCGGTTGCGTGTTGATTGGACAAGCCATCGAATGGCGAGCGAGGTCTTGCGCTCGGGTCGGACCTCAACCGGCACCTGGTAGGTCGCGCCACCTACACGGCGGGGCTTGACTTCGAGGATGGGCGTGGCGTTCCTGACAGCCTGTTCAAAGACCTCCAGGCCAGGGCGCTTGGCCCGCGTCTCCACAATATCAAGGGCATCGTAGAAAATGCGCTGTGCGGTGCTCTTTTTCCCGCTTCTCATCAGCTTGTTGATGAAGCGAGACACCAGCACACTGTTGTACTTGATGTCGCGTGCAATCTCCCGCTTGGGAGGGCGATTCCGTCTTGGCATGTTTGACTCCCTAACTCACAGCGAAGCCGCGTACCGGGCTTCCTAACGAATAGCGCTTTTCTTGGGCAGCTTGGCCCCGTACTTGGAACGGCCTCGTTTGCGGCCGTCCACCCCAACCGAGTCCAACGCCCCTCGGACGATGTGGTAGCGCACACCGGGCAGGTCCTTTACCCTGCCACCGCGCACCAGAACCACCGAGTGCTCTTGAAGCCCGTGCCCCTCACCGGGGATGTACGCTGTGACCTCGATACCGTTCGTCAGGCGCACACGGGCGATCTTGCGCAGCGCCGAGTTCGGCTTCTTGGGCGTCATAGTGCGCACCTGGGTGCATACTCCCCGCTTCTGGGGATTGCCCTTTCGTTGCCGGGTGGTTCTGCCCTTTAACGCGTTCGAGCTGTAACGCAAGGCTGGGGCCTTTTCTTTTTTAGGCTTGGGCTTGCGCCCTTTTCTCACCAACTGGTTGATCGTAGGCAAGTCGCTCCTCCCTTTATTACGTCTAACACAGCAAGGTTCCCAGGCACATAGAGGGCCACCGCTTACGGCCTGCGATGGCCTTCCTTCACTCATCCGGCGCCAATACACATTGCCAGGTAAGTATGAAACTGGGAAGAATCAATTCGTGAAAGCCAACTTTAGCACAAGTACTGGCAAAAGTCAAATCGTTCGGGATACTAGACCGCGCGTCGCGCGTGCCATCCCATCTAGCCGAACAACCGAGCCAATTCATCTCGCCCAAAGTTGGGCAGTGGCCGTAGGCCATCGCCCGTGTCCACCTGCACCTGCGGCGGCCCGTCCAGGACCTTGCCGATCACGGCCGCCGGGATCTCAGCAGCAGCCAATGCCGCGATGATCCGCTGCGAGTCTTCCGGCGTCGCTGTGACGAGCAAGGCGCCCGAGGCGATCAGCCCCATGGGGTCCAGGTCCAACGCCTGGCAGAAGGCCACCGTCTCCGGATACAGATAGATCTCTTCCCGATCGACCACAATCCCCTTGCCTGATGCATACGCCAACTCCCACAACCCGGTAGCCAATCCCCCCTCTGTCGGATCGTGCATAGCATGGGGCCTGCCAACCCGGCAGGCGATCTGGGCATCGCGCAACACGCTGATGCCTGGCACCTTCAAGAAATGCTGACCACGCGCAACCAGAGATTCACCAACCCTCTCCAGCAATCGTTCCTCCAGTTCGTGGGCCAGCACTGCTGTGCCTTCGATAGCAATGCCTTTGGTCAAGATCACGTCGTCGCCTATGCGCATCCCCGCTGTCGTCACCAAATTCTCCTTCTCCACCTCACCCAGCAGCAAGCCCACGGCAATGGGACGGTCCAGGCCGAAGGTGATCTCCGAGTGACCGCCACAGAGGACGATCCCGAGGGCGTCACAAGCCTGACTGACCTGGGAAAAGATCCCTTCGACAAACGGCATGTCGGACTTGTTTTCGGGCAACAGCAGTGTCAGAAGCAACCAGCGCGGCGTAGCCCCCATTGTAGCAATGTCGTTGGCATTGACATGAACAACATACCAGCCAATCTCGTCGGTAGCAAAGGTGATTGGATCAGACTTGGCGACCAAATAGCGATCCCCCATGTCCAGTACCGCTGCATCCTCACCCACCTGCGGCCCGACCACCAGTCGCTCGTCCTTTCCGCCATAGCGCTCCAGCAATGTCTGCAGAAATTCCATGGGCAGCTTGCCGACGTCCAGCGTCTTTTGCGACACGTCCTCCATCCTCCCCCAAGACATAGAGAGAGGGCCTCCCCTATGGGGAGGCCCTCCGGTGTTTGCGCCGTAGCTTACCCAAAAAGGCGAGGTGATGCTACGGCGCCGGCGTTACAACTATGGTCCATTTGCATCACCTCCTCCAAAGAGATAGCAACTCCAGGGCGCAAGCCACACCGGCTTTGGCCAACTCTATTATTCCACAGGATGCCAGTTTTGTCAAACTCGCGAGTCTGTGATAAACTGTGTTTTGAAGCCATGGGCACTGTTCACACCGAGGAGCCCGGCACACCAACCGAGCCCAATCAGGATGTTCATGCGCTGGCCCGGAAACAGGACATTGTTGCATCACACCCCTTCCCAGGCCAGAGGATTTTGTGATTGCACCATGACAGCACAACGCAACGCACCGACAAATGGTCACTTTGTGCAGAAATCAACCCACAGATATAAAGAGATTTGTCTCGAAAAGATGAGCAATCGCTGGGCAAACTGGCATCCGGCTCCTGCATTGTCGTCCCTGGCGGAGTACACAGGGACCTGCTAGCGGCCAACAAAGGAACAAGGAATACAGACGATGGCCCAAGAGACCATTCTGGTCGTAGACGACAATAAGGAAATCGTGTCCGCCCTTGCTGACGTCCTAAAGACAAAGGGATATTCCATCCTTGCGGCCTACAACGGCCGACAGGCGCTGGCCCAGGCACAGAAAGGGCGACCCGACCTTATTCTCCTCGATTGGAACCTGCCCGAACTCTCGGGGTACCAAGTCCTCCAGACACTCAGGAGAAAGGGGAATCAAACCCCCGTCGTCCTCATGACCATCTATGGCTCCGAAAGTGTGGCCGTTCAGGCCTTTCGACTGGGCATCCGTGATTACATCCGCAAACCCCTGCGCGTGGTCGAAGTTCTGGAAGCCGTCGAGCGTGCACTGATCGAAGAGCGTCTGCGCCAAGACAAGGAGCGGATGTCTCGTCAACTCGAGGAAGCCAACAAGCAGATGGAACATCAGCTCATGGAGCTAGCCACTCTGCAGGCAATTGGCCAGTCGATAACGGCCATCCTCGATCTGGAGCAGGTGCTCTCGCGAGTGAATGAGGCCGCCTGCTATTTTAGCGGTGCCCGTGAAAGTGCCCTCTTGCTCTTGGACCAAGAGCGGGATGCACTCGTCCTCCGATCTCATCACGGCATCGACCGTAGCCGCCCTTCCGATTTCCGCCTGCGATACAGTACCAGCCCATTGCGCCAAGCTCTGGAAACTGGCGAGCCCCTGTTCCTGACCAGCAGTTCTGCCAACCGTTCGATCAAGCTCGAAACTGGCTATTTGGTCCGATCCCTGCTTTATGTGCCTCTCTATATCCAGGAAAAGCCTCTGGGCCTGCTAGGCGTCACGGACAAATTGGAGGGCAAGACGTTCACCCAGGACGATGTGCGTCTGCTGACTTCCCTGGGAAGCTATGCGGCCATTGCCATCGAAAATGCCCGCCTGTACGAGTCAGAGAAGGAATTCGCACGAGCAGCTACAGTCAAGCAGATGATCGTCACGCTTTCCCACTATATCATGAATCCCCTGACTGCCATCAACTTGAGTACGTATGAACTGACAGCCAGGCAGAATAGTGGGCAGATTGCATGCAACGACGGTACCATGAAACGTAACCTGCAGATGATCGAGATGAACATCAAAGAGATCGTGGCCGTCATCACGATTCTGCAGCAGTTGGCCTCACCAAAGAGCACTACCTACGTGGGTGATACAGAGATGATCGATATAGAGGATGAGGTCAAGGAACGGGTAGACAAGATCCGGGCAGAATATCCCGAATTAGAAACCATGCTCGCTTCTGGCAACCACTCGAAGGACTGAACCGCCCACCTGCGAGCCAACAATTCTCCCTCTCGGATGCCAGCGCGGTTCGACATCTGGCCCCAGATGTCAACCGACCTGTGCAGGGTACCCGGTGATTTCACGGATTTCTTCGTACAACGGTTTGAGCCGACCATACATCCGCTTGTAGACCTGGCGGTAGAGAGCATCGTAGATCTCGTGAGCGCCAGGATTCGGCTCAAATACCCTCCCCAGACGGGTCATTTCCCGCACAGCGGTATCAAAGTCAGGGTGCACCCCCAACCCAACTGCTGCATCGATCGCCGCCCCGAGTCCCGAAGCCTCGTACGTGTGAGGACGGGCGGTGGGCAAGCCAAAGATGTCTGCCGTCAGTTGCAGCGCAGCGTCGCTCTGCGAACCACCACCAGCCACCCGCAGTTCCGTGATCGGAATGCGGCTGCGGCGCTCAGTGCGCTCTTTACCCTCACGTAGGGCATAGGCCAAGCCCTCCAGAATCGCGCGGTAGAGGTGCGCCCGGGTATGCACATCTCCAAATCCGATGATGGCCCCTTTGGCCTCCGGTCCAGGCACCTTGATCCCTGGCGACCAGTAGGGAAGCAACGTCAATCCCATCGAGCCTGGTGGCACTTGGGTGACCAAGTCGTCGAACAGTTCCTCTGGCTCGACCCCCAACTCCTCGGCAATCCGTCGCTCGCGGTGAGCGAACTCTTTTTTGAACCAACTAACCATCCAGAAGCCACGGTGGATCTGAATCTCCAGGCTGTAGCAACCCGGGACAGCGGCAGGATAGGGTGGGATGAGTGGGATCACCTCAACATATTTCTTGTGCGTGGTGTTGACCGTGGCTGTCGTACCGTAGCTGAGACAGCCAACGTGGGGTTCCAGGCAGCCGGCCCCGATCACTTCACAGGCCTTGTCGGCGGCAGCGGCGACCAGGGGTAAGCCGGCAGGGATCCCAGTCGCTTCGGCAGCCTGGGGTGTGATCTCGCCCAACAGGCCCGCGGGGGGTACCAGCTCGGGCAAGATAGCCGGGTCCATCGGCACGGCCTGCCATTTCCAATCACGCGGCGACGCCCAGCCCAATCCCTTGTAGTCAAATGGCACGTAGCCCACCTGGCACCCCACAGAGTCCACGAACCGTCCGGTCAAACGGTGGGTCAGATAGCCCGACAAGAAAAGATACTTGTATGTCCTGTCCCAGATCCCGGGCTGGTGGGTGCGCAACCAGTTGGCTTCAGCTTCAGCCTGGAGGTAGGCTACCGTCTCTGTCATGCCCACTACCTTGAAGGCCAACCCCCACAAGCCTCCGACCGGCTTGAGGCCTTGGGTGCGGCGCTGGTCCAGCCATACGATGGCAGGGCGTAGTGGCTTCCCTTCCCGATCCACGTTGACCAAAGTCGAACGTTGGGTGGTCAACGACACACCGGCAATCGCCTCTTTGGAGATTTCCAACCTTTCCCAGAGCTGTTGGCAGGCTTGGCAGGTAGAGTCCCAGTAATAGTGGGGGTGCTGTTCCGCCCAGCCGGGCTGTTCCGAAAAGTAAGGATCCAGCATGACCTGCGACTTGGCGATCAGGTTGCCCCGGGGATCGAACAACAGCGCGCGCACGCTCTGGGTGCCGTTGTCGATGGCGAGGATATAGTCTCCGCCCATGCCTGCCTCCTATCATTGCGCGCTTTGGCGTCGCGCCGGCAGTGTTGTCAGATGAGAAACTGGGTCAAGGGCATGAAGAATGCCCTGCAACTGGCTTTCCCCAGCTATCGAGTATAGCACGCATCTGGGCAGATGTCAATGAGCGTTTCGCGCTCCAGGCCGTTTTGACTTCCACAACCGCCAGTACCAGACAGTCAGTGCCAGGGCCAGCGCTGCCAATCCCCCAGCCAGCACCGATCGCTTGACGACCTTGCGGCGGCGGGCCGGTCGCCAAGCCGCGCGCTCGGCCTGGGCTTTGGCCAACAGGGGATGCCAGTCCGGGATCTTTTTCCAGTCGGGCAAGCTGTAACAGGTCCGCCATAGGTTCAGGTAGGCCGCTTCCTCTGCCTCCCAACGGACGTCATCCCAGCCCAACTCCGGCTGGCAGATGGCGCGGACCTGGGATAGTAGGGCTTCGCCACCGCGAGGCAGCAGATGGCCAAGGCGTACGCGGCGAAGCAGCAGATCGTCCAGATGGACGACCCCTTCCGCCAGAGCTGCCCAGCGCAGCTCAGCCCAGAATGTCTGGGTGCCAGGAATCAGTTCCAGCTCTCCTGGCCGCGCCGCCGCGACCAGGGCTGGCGCATCGACCCCATAGCGACCCAGCAGGCGGCGCCGGGCTGCTTCGTCCAGAGACTCCGCACCCGGAAGATCCACCTGCACAGGGTTCAGAACTGGCACCTCGTCATCGAGCGGCGGCAGATCAGGCAAGCGATGGCGCACCGCCCTGATCGCGTCCAGGGCAATAAGGCGGAAGGTAGTGAGCTTGCCGCCAGTCACCGTCAGTAGACCATTTTCATCCCAGACGACATGGTCACGTGATTCCTGGGATGGGTCGGCCTTGCCCATGCCAATTACCGGCCTTACTCCAGCAAAGGTCGAAATCAGATCTTCCAAGCCCAAATGCAGCGAGGGGAACTGGGCTTCGACGGCAGCCATCAGGTATGCTACCTCCTCCGGGCCGATGCTTGGTTCGTCATCCAGAGGCTGATCGTGGTCTACGTCGGTGGTGCCCACCAGTGTGATCCCTTCCCAGGGAAAGATGAACACCGGACGGCGATCCACGGGGTGCAAGAAGCTTACGGCCTGTGCCACCGGCAGCCGCCAGGTAGGAAAGATGAGATGGCTGCCGCGCAAGGGCCGGATGCGAGGCTGCCCGCCTACTTGCTTCCGCAATCGATCCGCCCAGGCACCGGTGGCGTTGATCACCACCCGGCTAAAGACATCAACTGTACGTCCCGCGACCCGGTCCCGCAGCCGCACCCCCACGACGGGCGACGTATGCCTGGTGCCATCCCGCAATACCTCCTCAGCAACGGCATAGTTCAGGGCCAACGCGCAGCCTCTCGCCTGCGCGGCACCATCAGCCACAGCCTCACGGATGATGCGCAACACAAGCCGGGCATCGTCGGTTTGGGCATCACCGTAGCGAAAGCCGCCCTTTAGCTTTTCCCGTGTGATGTGTGGGGCGAGCATCTGAAAGTCCTCAGCGCTATAATGACGGTGACTCCACTGCAATGCCAGCAAGTCGTAAACCGACAAACCGGCACTGTAGGTCCATCGACCAGGCCGGTCACCTTCGTAGGTGGCCAGCAAAAAGCCTAGCGGATCGATGAGACCTGATCCCTCCTCCAGCAGCCGCTCCCGCTCGTGCACCGAAGCCCGCGTCAGACGGACCTGTCGCTCCTTCAGGTAGCGCAGGCCTCCGTGGACCAGTTTCGACGAACGGCTGGAAGTTCCCCAGCCAAAGTCCTGCTTCTCCACCAACAGAGTCCGCAGGCCCAGCCGTGTCGCCTCGCGCAGAATACCGGCACCGGTGATCCCCCCGCCGGCCACGACGATATCCCAGGGCTGGTCCAACTGGGACCAAATTCGATCTCGCCAATCTCCTCCCCACATGGTACATCCTCCATCGTTGGGCAAGAAGGAATCTTGCCCAATCCACTAGGCGAGCTTGCCCGGATTCATGATCCCTTCCGGATCAAAGCACGTGCACAGGCCGCGGATGGCCGCCATGCCCAAGGGGCCTTTTTCTTCCACCAGGTAGGGCAGATGGTCAGTGCCAATGCCATGCTGGTGGCTAATGGTACCGCCCTGCATCACGATAGCCCGGCTGGCTGCCGCTTTCAGAACCTCCCAGCGACGCAGTGTCTGGTCTGGATCAGGCGCGACCCGGTAGAGATAGGTGGTATAGATGCTAGAGCCGTAGGGGTAGAGGTGCGAAAGGTGCGTAAAGACGTGCACCCGCTCGCCTTGCTCTTCCAGGCCAGTGCGCAACGCCGACTCGATGGCTTGCACCATCGCCGGAATGCCGGCCCAGTCGGTGGCAGTCTCCAAGGTATCAATGGCGTAGCCCAGTTCCCAGAGGGTGTTGCGCAGGTAGGGTGTACGAAAGCGACTCTTGTGCCACTCGTTGCCAAAGGTTCGCCCTACGTGCACACCACCGTGCTGACTGGCGATGGCCAGCGCCTCTTTACGCGCCACTTTGACCAGCGCTTCGCGTCCGGCGAATCCGAGGAGCAACATGCACTTGTCCTCACCGATTCCCCGCAGCGAGAGCAGCCGCTCCAATGCACCGATGAGGCGCTCGCGACCGGCCAAAGCCAGCGTGGTCTGGGTCTCGACGGCTGTGCTGAGGCGAAGCATTGAGAGGGGTAGCCGGGCCTGCATGATCTCACGGACGGCCTCCCGGCCCCGATCAAAGTCGGGCAGAAAGGCAGCATGGAATGCTTCCTGCTCTGGCTGGGGCGCTACGCGGACGGTAACCTCGGTCAGAATGCCCAGACGTCCTTCTGAGCCCAGAACCACCTCCCGCAGATCGGGGCCGGCCGCCGACGCGGGAAATGGAGGCAACGCCAGGCTTCCGGCTGGCGCCTCCAAGTGTCCGCCAGCAAAGAGCTTTTCGATTCGGCCGTAACCCAGCGACTGTTGTCCACTGGATCGCGTCACAATCCACCCTCCCAGGGTAGAAAACTCGAAAGATTGGGGAAAGTGTCCCAGGGTACAGTCCCGCGCCCGGAGCTGGGCCTCCAGGTCAGGACCAGTAATGCCGGCACCAAAGGTTGCCAGATGGCTGGTCTCGTCAAAGTGGCGCAGGCGATTCAAGCGCCCCAGGTTCACGGTCAGGACGGGCCCATCGCCAGGCAAAGGATTGACGTGGCCAACCACGCTCGTCCCGCCGCCATAGGGAATCAGGGACGCACCTACCTCGCCAGCATAGTGGATCAGGTCGCGGACCTGGCTATCAGTCACGGGATGGGCCACACCATCGGGAAAGGCAGGGATCTGCCCACTGCGCACGGCGATCCAATCGGGCAGGCTCTGACCGCGCGCGTGACGGACCCGCGCGACTGGATCATCAGACACCAACTTGTGAGGCGGCAACCGGGAGGGCGGCACTGTGGCCACCACTTCCTCCAGCGTGGCGTCGCGCGGTGGCGTGCCAGGACCCACCAGGCCCTCCAGAAATTGCCTGGGACCCTCGTGCAGTGGATAGGGCACAGTGTCATCGCCCCAACCATTCCATCGTCTCATAGGAAACCTCCGAACTCGGCAGTGGAGCAGATCACTCGCTTGCTTTATGCCAGAAAAAGATGCTCTCTTGCATCACCTCACGGGTGACTCGCTCGGCCGCGATGGCGTCCTGGCGCTCAGCAGCCGCCAAGAGATCTGCGTAAAATGCCCTCGACGCCGCCCTCGCCTCAGGATGGGCGAAATACAGGCAGGCCATCTCTTCGTAAAAGCCGGAAAATCCGTTGAGGATCAACGTATAGACCGGATTGCCTGAGGCAACAGTCAGTGTATGGTGCAAACTCCAATCGAACGAGGCAAAGGCCTCGGAATCGTCATCCAGATCTGACTGGTCCGCCAGACAGGTAGCTACAGTATCCGGCGCGTTTTCTACAGCGGCCCGGGTGTAGACCGGGGCCAAGGCCAGCCGCACCTCTAGCAGGTTGGGGACAAAGTCCGGCGGAAGCTGCGGGCTGTAGCGCACCAGGGCCCCTAGCACACTCAAGCCACCGTCCCGCCAATAATCCCGGACCTGGGTAGGCTTGCCCTGCTGGATGGTGAGCCAGCCTTCGCAGGCCAGACGCTGCAACGTTTCCCGCAGAGTAGGACGGGTAACACCCAGTTGAGCTGCCAGGTCACGCTCTCCTGGCAAGGTTGAACCAGGGGGATAGGTGCCTTCCAGAATGGCAGTCACCAGCGCCTGTTCTGCATAGGCCGCCGGACGTTTAGGTGCTACCCAATCGGCCATGGGATCCTCCTACTGCAACGTACTCACTGGTCAGTGGTCTTACCAGTCGATCTCAGTATAATGAGTTTGGGCCCAGGTGTCAAGTAGAGTATCTACGGCGACAAACCCAGCATGACTGTACCAAATCGTATGGATGAAGCTAGAACAGATGCACAAGGCACATACAACACGAACAGTACCATACCCTAGTACCTGCGTCCTATCCAGGTATGACCATGGTCCTATGGACACTCGTTCCGCTTTCTGCTATAATGCCATCTACGACGACCTCCTTTGCGTTCACTATGGCCCTAAAACACCAAGAAAACGGGCAAAATGACTGAAAAAAGGACTACGACCACTATCCTTCACGTGGAAGACAATCCTGACAGTCGGCTGTTGGTCCGGCGAGTTTTGGAAGCGGAAGACTATCGCGTAATCGAGGCTGGAGAGGCTCTCGTGGGCATCGAGATAGCCAAGACGCAACGCCCGGATCTGATCCTGATGGACATCTGCCTCCCAGGAATGGATGGTCTTGAAGCCACCACCCGCTTGCGGGAGATTGAGGGTTTTGAGAGTATCCCGATCCTTGCTGTGACAGCCTATGTCTTGAAAGACGACCGGGAAAAGGCCCTGCAGGCCGGTTGTTCGGGCTATATCAAAAAGCCGATCGACGTGGACAGATTGCCCGCCGAGATCGCCTCGTTCTTGCAGCAATAACCAGCCCTCCTTTGGCCCTGCCTTTGGCATCGACTCCCCACGGAGAAAAGGAACGGGCAGCACAATGGCGGTTAACTTGAACAACACCTACGTTCTGATCGTGGAGGATAATACGCGCAATTATGCTCTACTGGCCCGGTTGTTGTCGTTTATGGGCGTCAAAAAGACCGAATGGAAGCGTTCCGGATGGCAGGTCCTGGAATTTGCACAGGATACGATGCCCAGGCTGGATCTGATACTCCTGGACATCCACCTTCCAGAAGAAGATGGATACAAAGTCTTGACCCGCATCCGGGAGGATGATCATTTTCGGGATACGCGGATCGTGGCGATCACCGCCGACATTACCTCTGAGAACCTGGCCCGTGCCCAGACCGCCGGTTTCGATGGTTTCCTGGCCAAACCCATCGACGTAGACCAATTTCCTGACCAGATCCAGCGTATCCTCGAAGGGGAAACCATTTGGGACCTTGGCTAGGAAGTTGAATGTGCAGCACACACTGGATTCGGCGAGGGCAGATGGCCCTTCGATCAAAACATCGTTCAGATCCACCCCTACCCTCGGGATGCGGGGAGGGTTGGGTAAGACCCTGCTGATCGCCTTTTTGCTCCTGGCCATCATCCCCCTGGCCCTGCTTGCCTTTCTCACCTACAACCAGATCCAACGCGACACATCGCGGAAACTCGTCGCCTCCCTGGAAACCATGGTGGCACTGAAAGAGGCCCACCTGGTTGATTGGGTGGAGAGCCACGAACGCGAACTTGGCCTGCTGGCGGATGCCCTGGCTGTGGACGCCGACCCGGCGGCCCGGCTTGTACAGTTGCGCCCATCGGACTCGACAATAGCCGACCTCATCTTGGTGGATCGAGCCAGCGGTAAGCTGATCGCCAGCACCGTTCCCGGCGGTTTGGAACCAGAAGTATTGGAGCGGCTAACGATTAACGAGCAGAGATTGATGATCGAACCAGCATCCGAAGCAGGCGGACAGCCCCTTCTGGCGATCAGCCACGATGGGCAGGACCGGCGACTCATTGGTCTTTTTCCCTGGGATAGCCTGGAGCAAATCATCGCCGGGCCCGACAACCCCACCAACGGTGTCGGCACCTACCTGATTACAGACGATGCCCTGATGATCTCTGCTGAGGAGCTTGGCCAACTGTCTCCCAGCGAGCAGTTGGCCATCTCTCAGGCGATGAACCGCCAAAACAGGGCTGGCGCGTACACCAACCTGCACGGCACACCTGTGTTTGGCGCCTACCATCGGAGCCCAGAGCTGGAGATGACGTTGCTCATGGAGCAGTCCCAAACCCAGGCCCTGAAGACGGGCAACACACTGACAGCGGTCGTCGTGGCGGCGACCCTGGCCGTGGCTCTCATCACCGCAGCCATCGCGGCCGTCGTCACCCGGCGCATCACCCGCCCCATCGTTCAGCTCACCGAAACTGCGGCGTGGATGGCGCGGGGCGATCTGAATCAACGGGTCGCCGTGGCGCGCAGGGACGAGATTGGCGTGCTGGCCCGAGCGTTCAATCGTATGGCAGCCGACCTGCGTGTACTCTATGAGAATCTCGAGTCCAAGGTGGAGGAGCGGACACAGCAGTTGAGAGAGGCAAACGAGCGCATCCACCATCACGCGATGCAGCTTGCCCTGAGCGCCGAAGTGGCCCGCGTGATCTCCTCCATCCGCGAGATGGAAGAGCTGCTGACCACCGTGGCGCAGTTGATCGGAAACGCATTCGAGTTGCAGCATGTATCCATCTACCTATTCGATGACAGTGGTGACTGGCTTGAGTGGCAGGCCGGCAGTGATGCTTCCCATCCCCAGACCGAACGACAAAAAGTCGGCAGCGCATCCCTGGTCGGTCAGGTGGCGTCCGATGGTCGCCAGCGGGTAATTCGGGCATCCGAACCCCACACCGCTGAGGGTCCAGACCCGGATCAGATACCCCTGCCTTTTGCGACATGCGAGATGGCGATCCCGCTGCGCATTCGTGACCAGTGGCTGGGCGTACTCGACCTGAGGAGCACCCGGCACGACGCCTTTGACGAGGACGACCAGATGGTCTACGAATCCCTGGCAGACCAGATCAGCGTCGCCATCGAGAATGCCCGAGCCTACACCGTGGAGCGGGAGACGGTCAGAAAGCTGAAGGAATTAGATCGGATCCAGGCCCAATTCCTGACCCACATGTCCCATGCACTACGCACCCCACTGACCTCAATCATCGGTTTTTCGCAGGTGATGCTCAGAGAGTTGGACGGTCCCCTCACCGACGCGCAGCGCACAGACCTGATCACCATCCTTGAGAGCGGCCGGCAATTGCTGGGATTGCTCAAGGATATGTTGGAGCTGACCCAACTTGAACTGGGCACTGCGCCCTTTGCACCGGGCGAGGTGGACCTGGCTGAGATCATCGAGGGTGTCATGGCCACGGCCCGGGCACTGGCGCGCGACAAACCGGTCGTATTGCACGAGGATATGCCCCAGGATCTACCCACCCTGTACACAGATGGCCAGCGAGTGCGCCAGGTCATCCTTGCCCTGTTGTCCAACGCAGTCAAGTTTACCGAGGAGGGAACCATCTGTCTGCGCGTTACACCCCACGATGATCATGTTACCATCAGCGTGAGCGACACGGGGGTGGTGCTCTCCCAGGCGGAACAGGCCCGGCTCTTCTCCGATGCACCCTACGCTGATGACGGCCAGGGAAACCTGCATGGCTTTGGCCCGGCTATCAGCAAGCGGGCCGTCGAAAGACTGGGAGGCCAGGTCTGGATCAGGAGCGAGGAAGGGATTGGTTCGACGCTTACCTTCACCTTGCCATTGAGGTTGGTGGAGGGGGAATCGATCTATGGAGCGATGAGGAATGTGGAACAAGCATAGTGCGACCTTGCGCTATACAGCCTTTGGCGTGATGTTTGGGTTGCTGTTTCCTTTGTTCGCCACTCTCGGGGACGTCTTTGTACGGGAACTGCCCCTGACACTTGAGAGCCTCGGCCAAGTCCAGATGAACAACCCCCTCCACTGGATGATAGATACAGCGCCCCTTTTCCTGGGCCTCTTTGCCAACCTAGCCGGCAGGCGACAGGATCAGCTCACCCGTCTGAACCAGGAACTGGCGCAAGAGGCCCAAGAACACAAACAGGCGCTACGCCAACTCCAAACCGTTCGAGCAGACATGTCACAACAAATGGTGGAGCAAAGAGCGGACCTGACCACCGCCATCGAAGTGGGCCGGGTGGCAGTATCTATTCTTGAACTTGAAACGCTAGCTCGCGAGGTGGTCGACCTGGTTCGGGAGCGGTTCGACCTCTACTACACGGGCCTTTTTTTGCTGGACGATCCAGGCGAGTACGCCGTGTTGGAAGCCGGTACGGGTGAAGCAGGCCGTACCATGAAAGAGCGAGGCCACAAGCTGGAGATTGGTGGCCGGTCGATGGTAGGTGCAGCCTGTGCCCAGCGCCGGGCCCGCATTGCGTTGGACGTAGGCGAAGAACCGGTGCGCTTCGACAACCCCCTCTTGCCCGACACCCGGTCGGAGTTGGCACTGCCACTGGTGGTCGGCGCTCGGGTGCTGGGTGCCCTGAATGTGCAATCCACTCAAGCGGCCGCCTTTTCCGAGAAGGAAATTGCCGTGCTGCAGTTGGTGGCCAACCAGGTGGCCGTAGCGGTGGACAATGCCCGCAAGTTTTCGGATGAGGCAGCACTCCTGGAGGCAACCAGCCCGCTGTTTCGCGTTAGCCGCCGTCTGGTCACAGCGGCGACGACAGACGAGATCATCCAGACAATTCTGGACTCGATCGCAGGGACCGAGGCCGATGGGTGCGCCGTGGCCACCTTCGACCTTTCACCCGAGGGAGAGACAGAGACCATCACGTTTCTGGGCGCGTGGAATCGCTGGGGCGTCTCCCGTTTCCCCACCGGCGTGCCCCTGCCCCCAAACACGATCTTTCCAGTAGAGATGGCAAGGGACTTTTTGGTCGTCGAGAATGCAGCCCAGGATACGCGTCTGCCTGAGCCCACCCGGCAGTTCCTGTCCCGGGCTGGCCTGTCGGCTTTGGTCAACATCCCCCTTCGTAGGGGTGATCAAGGTATCGGTTTCATCATCATCGAGCGTGCCAAGGCAGGTTCTTTCTCGCAGGTGGCGCTCCAACTCTACAAAGCTCTGACCGATCAGGCATCGGTCGCCCTGGAGCGTGCCCGCCTGCTGGAAGCGGCACAGCGCCGCGCCGCCCGCGAGCGGTTGACCCGCCAAATAACCGACAACATCCGGGCCGCGGTCACCATCGAGAGTGCCATCCAGCAGGCTCTCCGAGAGATGGGTCGTGCGCTCGGAGCCTCCGAGGTGGTCGCGCGCATAGGCACTGAGGAGCAGCTGTTTTCCGAGCGGGGAGGAAGCTTTCATGAGTAACGAGCCCCACCTGATACCGCAGTACGCCGAGCAGGAAAAGCTCCAGCAGACCAGGTTGCTGCATATCATTCTGTTCGTCACCATCGGGGCAACGGCTGTGGCCCTGTTGCTCTATGCAATGTTGTACCTGTGGGTCCCCGGATTTCCGACCCAATACCTGGTTCCCCTGGTGGGATGTTACATAGCATTGAATCTTCTCGCCTTGGGGTTCCTGCGGCGGGGTCACAAATCCCTGGCAGCGAGTCTGTATTTCGCCGCTACCACTGCGACGTTGCTCGGCATCGTCTCCTTCATCGACGGCATTACGGGACCGACAGCACCAGCGCTGATCCTTTTGCCCCTGATCGCAGCCTTGCTCGCAGGGCATGCTCCGGCAGTCCGGATAGCCATCGGCGTCATCCTGGCCTATCTGGTGGTGGTTGGCCTCCAGGTGATGGACGTACTGCAACCCTGGGCCATACCCGAGCCGGCGTTACAGGTGATGCATCCTGTGCTCCTTGTTTTTGTGCTCACCATCGCGACCTTTTTGGTGACCACCTCCGTGCGCCGGATGCAACAGGCATTGAGAGCATCACAACAGCGGGGACAGGAGTTGGCAAAGGCCAACCGCCAGATCAGGCAAGCCGCCCAAGTCGAGCGCAAGGCCCGCGAGCGAGAGGAGCAGATTGCCGCACAACTCCGGCAGACGGTGTGGGAGTACTCTGCCTTCCTGGAACAGGTGTCCGCTGGAGATTATGATGCCAGGCTAAGGCTGGAGGCGGCCGACGAAACACAGGAAATACCGGAGGACCTGCTAATCCTGGGCCAGCACCTCAATGCCACCGTGGAAACATTGGTGCTGGCTTTGGCGGACCTGCAGGCCGTTCAGCAGCGTTACGTGCGCCAGGCCCTGGATGCCTATGCGTCCGGCGCTGTCCAGCGTGGGTTTCGCTACCGTGCACCTGCAACGGAACCGGGAACCAGGTGGGGACAGGGATTAGGACGGGGCACAGAGGTACAGATGGACAACGACGCCTGGTTACCATCTATGACCGAGGCCGTACGGGTGAAAGATGTGACTATCAACGGGCCTGAAATGGCGCTACCCGTCATCCTACGCGGCGAGACTATCGGCGCTATCGGTGTGTGTCGGGAAGGTGACACTGGTTGGAAGGAAGAAGACCTGGCTCTGGCCGAAGCCATCAGTCTCCAACTCGCCCAAACCATCGAGGATATACGACTTCTGGAAGAAACAGCACGCCACGCTGCCCGCGAGCAGTTGCTGGGCCAGGTCACCACTCGCCTGCGCGAGACGCTGGACGTCGAGACAGTACTCCGAACGGCCGCCGAGGAAGCGAGACTTGCATTGGGGTTGCCCGAAGTGGTGGTCCGGCTGCGGAGTCGCAGCAATGGATCGTCACCTGACCAGGCACAGGATCAGATCCGACGAGTGCGCACATGACACGCCACACACAAGCCGGAGGAAGTCATGCCTGAAGAAGACGATAGAGACATGCCAAGCCACAGAGACCGGTCAGAGAGGGGGAAGAACACCAGACGGTGGTCGACACGCCTCTTCCGCGTTCGGTATATCCGCACCCGGCTACTGATCGCCTTCACAGTAGTGGCCTTGCTGCCGGTCTTTATCCTGGTCGTCGGTTTGGCCATTGGCAGCCTGCAGGGGGTCCGGCAGAGCACTACAGGCCAGTTGGAAGCAGTGGCTGTCCTGAAAGAGGGAGAGATCAACGAGTGGCTGGACAACCTATTGATCGAACTCGAAATTATCCTATCGGAACCGCAGGTGCAGGCTCATGAGAAGGTATTGATGTCTGCTATACCCGGCTCGGACGAGTACCAGACGGCCCAACAGAAGCTGGTCGGCCGCCTACAGCAGATACTTGAGCAAACAGGGCGGTTCGACGAGCTGTTCCTGCTGGATCTTGCCGGAAAGGTCGTCCTCTCCACCGACCCCACCCAGGAGGGTCGGGCTCGCGGCAACCGACCCTATTTCCGGCAGGGCCTCGAAGGACCTTTCATCCAGTCACCATATTATTCTCCAACGGACATGCGCACCTTCCTCCACGTCTCCCATCCTTTCATGAATGAACAGGGAGAACCAATGGCTGTTCTAGTCGGCCACGCTAACCTGGATCATATGTACGGGATTCTGGCTCAGGGGGCTGGCTTGGGCCAGACCGAGGAGACCTACCTGGTAGGAATCAGTGGCACGCTGCTGACCCCCACCCGCAATGGCAAGCTCCATCTATGGGTGAACAGTGAAGGCATCGGAACGGCGCTCGGTCAGCAGGGCGTCGGCTCTGGTTTGTACCAGAATTACGACTGGGTACCGGTGGTAGGTGCCTACCGTTGGCTGCCCAAGCTCAAGGCTGCACTTCTGGCCGAGCAACAACAGGTCGAAGCCTTTGGCTCTATCCTTACCATGTTGGGCATCGCAGCGGCATCAGTCCTGGTTGGCGCCCTGGCCGCCGTGGGGGCCTCGTTATGGCTTAGCCGGAACATCGCCATGCCGCTGACTGACCTGGCAGAGACTGCCACCCAGATTGCGGCCGGCGACTTGGACCAGAATGCCCGGGTAGAAAGGGAGGACGAGATTGGTACGCTGGCCCAAGCGTTCAATAGCATGAAGGGCCAGCTACGAGACCTGATCGCCGGCCTGGAGCAGCGCGTGACCGACCGCACTCGGGAGCTGGAGCGCCGCTCGCATTACCTGGAGGCTTCAGCGCAGGTGAGCCATGCCTCGGCTTCGATACTCGAGACACAGCCGTTGATGCAGCAGGTTGTGGAATTGATCCGGGAACAGTTCGGTCTTTACTACGTAGGCTTATTCCTTGTCGAGCAAGCCGGTGGGGGCATCGGCGACGACTGGGCCGTGTTGCGCGCCGGCACCGGGGGGGCTGGACAAGCAATGATGGCCCGCGGTCACCGGCACAAGATTGGGCAGGGCATGATCGGTTGGAGCATCGCCCACGCCGAACCTCGAATCGCGCTGGAAGCTGAAGAGGACGTTGTACGCCTCGCGAGTCCAGAATTGCCTGATACCCGCTCTGAAGCTGCGCTGCCACTGCGCTCTCGCGGCCAGGTGCTCGGCGCCCTGACCGTACAGCACACCGAGCCAGGTGCCTTCGACCAGGACACGCTGGTGGTGCTACAGATCATGGCCGACCAGGTAGCGGTGGCCCTGGACAACGCCCGCCTGTTCGCGGAACACCAACAGGCCCTGGTAGCAGCGCAACGCGCCTATGGTGAACTGAGCCGCACAGCCTGGCTGGAAATACTACACACCCGGCCGGACCTGGGAATCCGCAGCGACCAGCGCGGCGTCACCAGTGCTAGCGACATCTGGCGACCGGAGATGGAGCAGGCTTTGGACATGGGGCACACGATCCGCGGCAACGGTGGAGATAATGATGGACGGCGAGTGCTGGCAGTGCCGATCACGGTTCGCGGCCAAGTCATCGGCGTTTTGGACACCTACAAGCCAGCGCAGGGCTCCGACTGGGCAGAGGAGGAGGTGAACCTACTGGAGGCCATTGCCGACCAGGTGGGCGAGGCGCTGGAAAGTGCCCGGCTCTACCAGGAAACGCAACGTCGCGCCGCCCGCGAGCAGGCCATCCGCCACGTAACCGAGCGGATGCGCCGTAGCGTGGACGTAGAATCGATCCTGCAGAACACGGTGGCCGAACTGGCCAAAGCCCTGGGTGCCCCCCGGGCCTACATCCGCCTGGGTACAGAAGCCGAATTGCAGCCCAGTGCCGAGATGCATCTCGAACCATCGGGCGAGATGGCTCCTACAAGCACGCCAGGAGACGAATAGACCCCGTGCATTCCAGAGCAATAGGATCTCGATCATGAGCGCAACCATTGCCATCAGCAGTCAAAAGGGGGGGGTAGCAAAAACCACCACCTGCCTTTCCCTTGGTGCCGCTTTGGCCGAAATGGGACACAGCGTTTTGCTCATAGACTTGGACCCCCACGCCAACCTCACTCTCTCATTAGGCCTGCATCCAAAACAACAACGCCGCACCGTATTAGACACCTTGATGGGCACCAGCTCGCTGGTAGGAGTCAGCCAAGCAACCGGTGTCTTTGCCCTTGACATTGTACCGGCCAGCTATGAGTTGACCCTGGTAGACAAGGTCTTCTACGGATTGCCAGGATACCAATTCCGGCTCAAGAAAGCACTCGATAGGATCTTCCAGGATATGTACGACTATGTCCTGCTGGACTGCCCTCCCTCGCTGGCGCCCCTCACACTCAATGCACTCACGGCCGCCGACCTGCTTATCATCCCTGTACAGTGCGAGTTCTACGCGGCCCATTCTCTGCACCAGACAATGCAGTTGGCAGATCAGATGCGCGAACAGGTCAATGATGAACTGGACTACCGGGTGCTGATAACGATGTATGATCAGCGCAACAAGATCAGTCAGATGATACTGGAACAGATGCAAAGTAGGTTGAAGAGTGTACTCTTCAAAACCATCATCCAGGTAGACACCAAACTGAGGGAAAGTCCGGCATTGGGCCAACCAATCACCTGCTATGCACCCAAGACCCGTGGTGCCCAGCAGCATAGGGCTCTTGCCCATGAGCTAAGGAGCCCAGAGATCGTCCAACTGCTTCAGAAGCATAAAGATACAACGAAGCGAGAGGAATCATGACTGACGAGAGTTTGAAACGCCTGCTAGAGGGTCTCTTCACTGATGAACCTACAGAGGCAAGTACCAAACTAACGAGTGTTGCCAAGTCGCATGACATACACGCGCTGGACAAGCTAAGGGCCGGCTTCCGCATGGTCGCCCGGCTCGCCCATGCGACCTGCTCTACCTTTAACTTGGGTGAACTCTTGCCACAGGCAGTCGAACTTGTCCGCAGCGAGTCTGGCTACTATTATGTGGGTGTCTTTTTGGTGGACAGGAATCACAAATGGGCCGTACTCCAGGCAGGTACAGGAGAAGCTGGCCGGCAGATGGTAGAACAAAGGCATCGGCTCGAAATCAGCGGCAACTCGACTGTCGGTTGGTGCATAGCCAATGGGCAAGTGCTTACTGCCTCAGATGTGAGAGAAAAAGGTTTCCACCTTGCCAGTGCCCTTCTGCCGGACACCCGCTCAGAGTTGGCGCTTCCTCTCCTGTCCCGAGGCCGGGTCATTGGCGCGATGACCATTCATGCTACGGAACCAGACGCTTTCTCTGAGGAGGACTTTACCATCCTCCAGACCGTGGCTGACCAACTGGCCAACGCCATCGAAACCACCCATAGGTTCGAGGAAATCCAAGCTTCCCAGAAGCAGGTCCAGCGCCTGGCAGAAATGCTCAGCAAAATCATCGATGCCTCTCCCGGATGGATCTTTGTCAAGGACCGGCAGCATCGCTTCCGTATGGTCAACCGCAGCTATGCCGAGGCATTTGGGCTCCAGCCGGAGGACTTTGTCGGCAAGGACGACTTGGAGATGGGCTGGCCCGAGGAGCTCGTCAAAGGCAACGCGGCAAACGGCATCCAGGGTATCTGGACCGATGACCAAGAGGTCTTGGACAGCAACCAGCCCAGGTTTGAATCCCAGGAATGGGTGCAGGTTGGAGACGAGCGTCGCATGTTCGCCACGACCAGAGTGCCCCTGCACGATACTTCAGGTGCTGTATGGGGTTTGGCAGGCTTTGCCCGTGACGTGACCGAGCAACTGCAACTCGAAGGCATGCAAAGCGCCCGTGTGAAGGAACTCGACTGTCTGAACGACATCGGGCGCAAGACCGAAGAGAACCCGCCGGTACCCGCGTTCCTGGATTGGGTCTCCGATCGTATCCCCTCGGCCATGCAGCATCCGGACCTGTGCAAAGTGGCGATCGAGCTCGAAGGCAGAGTCCACGGCACAGCCGAGGCAGTGGACATGGCGAACCAGATGGTGGCCACCCTGCGCATTGGCGGCGAGGCGATAGGCAAGATCTATGTCGCGTACCGCGAGGAGCGCTGCTTTCTGGACGACGAAAGCGTCCTGCTTGGCGAGATCGGCCGGCGTGTGAGCAGCTACATTGAGAGCCAGCGACTGGCTGAGCTGGCCCAACATCGCACGGTCTGGCTCCAGACCGCTGCCGACGTCTCCCGTGCGGCTGGCACCATCTTGGACCCAGACACACTGGCACAGCAGGTGGTCGAACTGATCCGCGATCGCTTCGACCTCTACTATGCTGGCCTCTTCCTGGTAGATACACAGGGCAACGGGTCTGGCGAGCCCGGCCACTGGGCGGTCCTGCGCGTCGGTACAGGCGAAGCTGGCCGCCAGATGGTGGAACAGGGCCACAAGTTGGAGATTGGGGGGCAATCGATGATCGGCCAGTGTTTGGCCAGCCTGCAACCCTGCGTCGCCATGGATGTGGGCGAGGAGGCTGTACGCTTTGACAATCCCATGCTACCAGATACTCGCACCGAGCTGGCGCTCCCCCTAATCAGTCGCGGCCGTTCCCTGGGAGCGCTGACCATCCAGAGCAGCATACCAACGGCTTTCTCTGAGGAGGACATCTCTATCCTCCGGAACATGGCCGACCACTTGGCCGGCACCATCGACAATGCAAACCTGATCGCACAAGCCCAGGCCCGCGCCCACCGTGAGCAGGTCCTCCGCGAGATCACAGCCCGGGTGCGCGGTTTCACCGACCCCGATACGGTGGTACGGACCGCCGTGCGCGAGTTGGGGACCGTCCTGGGACGTCCCACGTTCATCCGCCTGGGCAGCGTCGAGGAATTGTCACAGCCACCTGCCACACAGCAAGGAGAAGAAAGGCAACAATGACGAGGATCACCTGTCCTGAGGCAGCCTCCGAGATCTGGGAAAACGGACTGGACTCACTTGTCGCGGGACAGCGTTGCAGGGTGATATCCTGCTTCTCCCAAAGCGATAGCGAGGGAAGCCTGTCGAAGGATCTCACCCTGAGCCTTTCAAAGGACAGCGGGAGGCGAGTCGTATGCACCAACTCGCATTGTACATACAGGACAATCTAGACCCCCTGGTTGCAGAATACGGTCAGCACCTTCGGGCGCTTGGCGGATACAGCGAGATGCCTGAACAGGTCCGCCTTGAGTGGGCACGAGATGCCCTGCAATTCGTAGCAACCAGCCTGCAGACCAGGGACCACAAGCTGCGCACCCAATCCGTTGAGGCCATCGCCACTGAGTGGCAGGCGCAGGGACTTGACCTCCAATCGGTGGAGCAGGCCTTGACCTCGTTGGGCGAGACCCTTGAATCCCGATCCTCCACGATCAAAGAGGCCAACTTGCTATGGCGCACCATAGCCAAGGCCCAAGTCGTCCTATCCCGCAGGGTTGTGGAAGAACTTCGGGCGACCAGCAAAGCGCTCCAGGCTGAGAAAGATCGGAGCGATGCCCTATTGGCAGGCACTACAGAGATCAACGAGCTGATAGACCTGCAGCAAACGCTCCAAGAATCGCTTGAGCGTCGCGCCCGCCAGGTGCAGACCAGCACCGAGGTGGCCCAGGAGATCGCTGCCGCCCCTGCCCTGGACAACCTGTACCAGCGCGTCGTCACCCTCGTAAAAGAACGATTCGGCTATTACCATGCTCAACTGTTCCTCCTCAACGAAGAGGAAGCCAAGCTACAAACGGTGGCAGGGTATGGACAGGTCGGCAGGACGCTTCAAGCAAATGGACACTTTATCCCCATGGGCAAGGGGGTTGTCGGTCGGGCTGGCGCCAGTGGCAAGCCACTGCTGTCATCCGACGTGAGCCAGGATCCGGAGTGGCTCTACCACCCCCTGTTGCCTGACACAAGGGGTGAATTGGCCGTGCCGGTAACGCTGCGCGATCAGGTGCTGGGTGTACTCGACGTTCAGAGCGACGTAGCGAACGCATTGAACAAAGAGGATCAACTCCTTCTGGAAGGCCTCAGCGGCCAGATTGCCATTGCCATCGAATCCACCCGTCTGCGCCAGGAAGCAGAAGAGCGGTTGCACGAGCTAGAGCATCTCACCCGTGCCATGAGCCGCGAGGGATGGGAGGCCTTCCGGCGCGAGCGCCGGTCCATTGGCTACCTTTGCGACCAAGCCAACCTCCTCCCCGCCGATGACCTATGGCTGCCAGAGATTGGGCTGGCCACGGAGCGACAGGACCTGGTTCCTTCGAGTGCCAACGGTGGGAGGGCGGCTGTGGCCCCCCTATCGGTGCGCGGCGGCGAATTCATCGGCGTGCTGGGGGTCCAGGACAATCCCCAGTTCCCCTTGTCAGAGGAGGAATTGGCACTGGTGGAATCGGTCTCGCAGCAAGTGGCCCAGTCCTTGGAGAACGCCCGGCTCTTCGAGGAGACTCGGCAGCGCCTGCAGCACCTGACGACGCTTTCCAACGTCGGCCAGGCATTGGCGGGGGCACCGCTCCAGCCGGCAGAGATCGCCGACATCGTGGCCCGCCAGTTTTTTACTGTACTTGAGGTCCCGGAAGTTTCGGTCTCACTAGCAGACCCTGCAAACGAAGACCTGATGCATGTCCTGGCCGATGTGCAGAGCGCTCAGATGGCGGCGGAATCGCCCAACCTCATGAAGGCTTTCCGCCTGTCAGACTTTCCCGCCACTGCCCACGTAATGGAAACTCTGCGCCCACTGGTGGTACACGCCACCGATGCGGACGCCGACCCGGCAGAACTGGCCTACATGGAGGAGTATGGCACCCAGACACTGGGCATCCTACCCCTGGCCGTCAAAGGACAGGCCTTTGGTGTCATCGAGTTGGAGACGGGCCAACAGGAGCGCCACTTCACACCCGAGGAACTCAGCCTGGCGATGACGTTGGCCAACCAGGCAGCCATTGCCCTCGAAAACGCCCGTCTCTTTGAAGAGACAAGAGCACGTGCAGATGATCAGGCAACCCTGCGCCGCATCACGGAGACGGTAAGTCGCTCCCTGGATCTCGGAGAGTTGTTAGACGCGACCCTGAAAACTGTACTCTCTGCGCTGGACTTGGATGCCGGCCTGGTCAGCCTGCTCGACAAGACCACGGGTCAGCTCTACCTGGCGTCCCAGAAGGATGTGCCGGAGCCGATGGTCCAAAAGCTCCAAGAGGATGGATTGGCCGGCACACTATGCGATTATGTCTTGCAAACGGGCGAGACGATTGCCATCGCCGACGTGCGGCAAGGGTCTCCCGTGGATGTCAATGGGGTGATCCAGCAGGGCCTGCTCACTTATGCTGGTACCCCGCTGAACTACAAAGATGAACGCATCGGGACGTTTTGCTTCTTCAATCACTCTGTGCGGGAGATGGACAACCGCGAGGTGGCTCTGTTGGAGGCCGTTGGCGAACAGGTGGCCGTCGGCGTGGCCAACGCCCGCCTGTTTGATGAAGCCCAGAGACGGGCCGAGGAGTTGGACGTCCTGAACGAGTTGGGGCGAGCCCTCACGGCCCGCCTAACGGTGGACGAGGTGTTGGAAGAAGCCTACCGCCAGGCCTCCCGGCTCGTGGATACCACCAACTTTTACGTGGGGCTCTATGACAAGGACAAAGAAGAGATCAGGTTCCCGCTGAATATCACCCAATCCGAGATCGATCGCCAGATCCAATCCATCTCCGCCAATCAGGGTCTCACCGGCTATGTCATCCACCATCGCACCAGGCTACTCATCAAGGAAAATGTTGGCGCACACCAGGAGAGATTGGGAATCCCGATGGTCGGCGAGGAATCACAGTCCTGGATGGGCGTCCCCCTGATGGTAGGTGAGCGAGTGCTAGGCGCCATGGCTGTCCAAAGCCACACGACCCCACGCCTGTACGATGAGCACGACCTCGAATTGATGAGCGCCATCGGCGCTGCAGTAGCCAACGCCCTGCAGAACGCCTTCCTGTTCGAGCAAATCCAGCAGACCGCCCAAACCCTGGCCGAAGAGCGGGCCATGATGCAGGACACTCTGAACGAGCTGGAGCGCGTGACCCAGGCCATGAGCCACCAAGGATGGGAGGCTGTCCGCCGCAAGGCCGGGGCCATCGGCTATCGTTTCAATCAGGGTGGCGACCTGGACGCACAGCGGAGCGACGTGGTGCCAGCGCACGACCTGTGGCAGCCGGAGATCGGATTGGCCGCGCAACAGCAAACGCCCATAGCGCCGAATGAGAGCGACAAGCCTGTGGCCGTAGCGCCCCTGTCTGTACGCGGTGGCGAGTTGATCGGCGTCGTGGGTGTCCAGGACGACCCGGAGAACCCCCTGTCTCGGGACGAACTCGCCCTCGTAGAAGAGCTCTCGCAGGAACTCGGCCGAGCCCTTGAGAGCGCACGCCTGTTTGATGAATCACAGGCCCGTGCTAGGGAACAGGCCATACTCAACGAGTTGGGCCAAGCCCTGGCCGCCAGCCAGGGTGAGGAGAGCGTGCTTTGGGAGACCTACCAGGGCATCTCCCGGTTGATGGGGGCGGAAAACTGTTACATCATGATCTACGACCCGGATGCGCACGAGGTCAGCCTAGCCATGACAGTGATTGACGGGGAAGTGGCAACGCCCCGTACGGTCCAGCCCGTGGAGGAACTGGGACTGACCGAGCACTTGATCACCAATAGGCAACCGCTGCTGATCCCCAACCGGGTAAGCGAACGCGTGGCAGAGTTAGGGTTGGCCTCAATTCCGCTCAGCCCGGGCAGGAGCTCTGTGTCCTGGCTTGGCGTGCCCATGATGATCGGCGACCGGGTGCTAGGAACTATCGTCATCCTCAGCTATACGACCCCTGGCGCGTACGACGAACACAGCCAAGATCTGTTGAGCGCCGTAGCCAACCAGACGGCTCTGGCCCTGGAAAACGTCCGGTTACTGGCCAGCACTCAGGCTGCCCTGGCCGAGGTGCAGGCTACACACCGCACCTATCTGCGGCGCTCGTGGCAGGAACACCTGCACCAGAGAGAGATACTCCAGCGATGTGGATTCCTGTATGACGGTACCCAGAGCGGGCAAGCGGGGGATCTGACCTTGATGCCGGATCTATGGCGGCCAGAGATGGAGCAAGCCCTGAGTGCAAAAGGACCAAACCTGATAGAAAGCGAGGATGAGGAAGCTCGGGCCGGTCTGGCCGTGCCCATTACCCTGCGCGGCCAGACCCTGGGCGTGCTCGGTGTTGAGGACCCGGCGCGCCAATGGACGGAGGATGATGCAGCCCTAATCGAGGCCGTAAGCGAGCAACTAGCCCAGACGCTGGAGAGCGCCCGCCTGTATGCCGACACGCAACGTCGAGCCGAGCAGATGGCCACCCTCAACCGCATCGGTCTCGACCTCACTGCCGGCTTGGAGCTCCAGCGGGTGCTCGAGAGTCTCTACGAGCAATGCCGGCAGGTGCTGACGACCGACTCCTTCTGCGTGGCCCTCTATGACGAGAACACGGGCCTCATCGAATTCCCCCTGCTGACTGGCAGGGACGGCCCCACCAAACTTGAACCAGCGAGGATCCAGGATCAGCCCGGTTTCATCGCTCATATCATCCAATCGGCGCAACCGCTCCATGTACCAGATACACATGCTATGCCAGAAGGTGGGCTTTCACATCCCCACATGATCGACGGACTGCCCGACCGCTCCTACGCCGGCGTGCCCTTGACGGCCCGTGGCAAGGTATTCGGTGTCCTCTCAGTGCAGAGCGACCAGCCCAACGCCTACACCGACCAGGACATAGAACTGTTGACGACGATCGCCACCCAGGCCGCGATCGCCGTCGAAAACGCCCGTGCCTACGAGCGCCTGGTAGAAACCGCCGAGGAACTTCGTGAGGTGGACCGGCTCAAGACCCAATTCCTGGCCAATATGTCCCACGAGCTGCGCACCCCCCTCAACTCAATCATCGGCTTCTCGCGCGTGATGCTCAAAGGAATCGACGGCCCGCTCACCGAACTGCAGCAAACCGATCTCACCTCTATCCACAACAGCGGTCAGCACCTGCTCAGCCTCATCAACAGCATTCTCGATATGTCCAAGATCGAGGCCGGCAAGATGGATTTCTCCTTCGAGGAGATAGACCTGAAGGATGTCTTCAGGACCGTGACCAGCACCACCACTGCCCTGATCAAAGACCGTCCCATTGAGCTGCAAGTCGAGGTGCCAGACGATCTGCCTTCCGTTTGGGCTGATGCCCAGCGCGTGCGCCAAGTGCTCATCAATCTCCTGTCCAACGCCACCAAGTTCACCGAGGAAGGATACATCCTCCTGAAAGCTGAAGCAGGTCCCGAGTTCGTGACCATCAGCGTAGCCGATACCGGCATCGGCATCGAGCCAGAGGCGCAGAAGCGCCTTTTCATCCCCTTCCAGCAAGTGGATGCTTCGACAACCCGGCGTGCAGGTGGGACGGGCCTGGGATTGGCCATCTGCCGCAGCTTTGTGGAGCTGCACGGTGGCGAAATCTGGGTAGAGAGCGAACCGGGACAGGGATCCTCCTTCTTCTTCACCTTGCCTGTCCACCAGATTGCCGTCAAAGAGGGCCAAGAGGAAGGCGAATTCGACCTAGAGCCAGACAAAAAGCTCATGCTCGCCATCGACGACGACGAAGGGGTGATCGCCCTTCTCAAGCGCTATCTGGAGGGAGACGGATACCAGGTCGTCGGCGTGCGAGAACCGCTCAAAGCTCTGGAGACCGCTCGGCACCTCGCTCCGCACCTGACCGCCATCACCCTCGACGTGGTCATGCCCAACATGGATGGCTGGCAGGTGCTGCGGACGCTGAAAGAGGATCCACGCACAGAGGACATCCCCGTCATTCTGGTGAGCATTGTCGAGGGCCTGGAGCAAGGATTGAGCAGAGGAGCAACCGCCTGCCTACGCAAGCCCGTCACCCGGGATGAGATGCTTGAGGCACTGCAGAAAACCACGCCATAGATAGGCGCAGCTTGCACAAGCTGGCACCAGAGAAACCTATGCCATGCCCAAGCCCAAGCAGATTTGGATCGAGTGTTCAGACTGTTACTACCTCGAGCCTCTGAAACGGCCTTTATTCGCCTGCCCCTCCTGCGGGGGTGAATGGCTCGACGTTCGATACGACTATGAAGCGCTAAAGGACAGGCTGCCCGACCTGATCGCCAGGCGACCCTTTAACCTGTGGCGCTATTGGGATCTGCTGCCGCTCCAGAACCCAGCCAACATCCTATCGATGGGTGAAGGTGGGACTCCGCTGCTGCATGCCACCAACCTGGGGATGATGCTCGGCCGATCCCACATATTCGTCAAAGATGAGCGCCAGGGACCCACTGGCTCGTTCAAGGACCGGCAGGCCTCGTTGGCGATCTCGGTCATGAAGGAACAGGGTATTACCGAGGCAGTGGTGGCTTCCACCGGCAACGTGGCGATTTCCTACTCGGCCTATTCGGCCCTGGCCGGCATCAAACTGTGGGCCTTTCTCACCAGCAGTGTGCCGGCCGACAAAATGCGCGAGGTCGCCCTCTATGGCACACAGGTCATCAAGGTCACTGGAACCTACGACCAGACCAAAAAAGTCGCGGCCGACTTTGCCCAGCACAAGGGATTGCACCTGGATCGGGGACTCAAAAGCTTCTCCGCGAAGGAGAGCATGAAAACTGTGGCTTTCGAGGTTGCCGAGCAATTGGGGCCGATGCTGAAGGATCCACACGCACGCTGTGCAGAGCCCGGCAAGCAACCCCCACCATGGCGTGCACCCGACTGGTACATCCAGGCGGTCAGCGGCGGTCTGGGGCCGGCTGGTGTGTACAAAGGATTCAAAGAGCTGTACGACATGGGATTGGCGGATCGCATTCCCAAGCTGGCCTGCATCCAGGCCAGCGGCTGCGCGCCTATGGCCCACTCTTTCAAGCAGGGATTGGAGATCGCCGAGCCGGTCACCAATCCCCAGACCCTCATTACCACTGTCGCCACCGGCTATCCGGGCCTGGCCTACACCTTTTTGCGACAGATCGTGCTGAAACATGGAGGGACGTTCGAGGCGGTCAGCGACGACGAGGCATTTCGCGCCATGCACATCATGGCCAAGATGGACGGTATTTCGATGGAACCTGCCGCTGGTCTCGCCTTTGCCGGGCTGTTCAAGATGATCAGCAGCGGCGCCATCAGACCGGACGATGTGGTGCTGGTCAACTGCTCAGGTCACACGTTCCCGGTGGAAAAGCACCTGCTGGGCGATACCTGGATGCAGAGCCTCGACGCGCGCGACGCCGAGATGGCCGAACCTCCAGAAGAGGGGTTGCTCACTTCCCTAGACAGCTTGGACACCCGCATCCAGCGCATCGCCATCATCGAAGATGATCCCGACGCCCGCCGGCTGCTGCGCCGCGTGCTCCAAGCTCGAGGGGAATACCAGATCCTCGAGGCCGAGAGTGGCCGCGCCGGCATTGAATTGGTGCGCCAGGAGCGCCCGGACCTGGTGCTCTTGGACCTGATGATGCCCGAGGTCGATGGATTCGAGGTGTTGGAAACAATCCGCGCGGACGACAGCCTGAGGAACACCCGGATCATCGTCATCACAGCCAAGAGCCTGACCCCCGGCGAGCGCCGACGCCTCAGTGGCCGGATCGAGATTCTGCTGCAAAAGGGGTCTTTCCTGGACGATGACCTCTTGGAGGAAATCCTGGCCACCCTGCAATAGCGTGGTTGCAGCACGAGGTCAGCCGGTCCATCCTTCGTCTGCGTCGTCGACCGGTGCCTCAGGGAAAAGACTCTGCCACCACGTCTCTTCGTCGGCAATCTGCAGGCTAGTGTCCCGTCCGATGAGCAGAAAACTGAACACAAAAAGTGCCGCGCCTAGCCATTGCACCAGGGTGAAACTCTCACCCAGGAAAGCAAAGGCAAAGATCAAAGCCACCAACACCTCGGCGATGCCCAACAGCGAGGCCTGAATGCCCCCCAGGCGGCGCAAGCCAGCAAAGGCCAGCAGCCGCGCCAGGGCCGTGGGAAACATGGCCAACAACAGGATGAGCGCCCACCCCTCAAGCGATATTGGCGCCGCCGAGCCACCCTGTATGGAGAACGGAATCCCCACCACCACCGCCATAGTCGTCAGAACATACAGCGTGACGGTCCGGGGATCCACGTCGACCAGCGTCCACTGCCCCAACACCAGGTGAAAGCCATAGAGGGCCCCGGCACCCAGCATCAACGTGACCCCCAGGGGATCCTCCAGGCCAGCCCCTTTCCACGTGAGGAGGAAGATGCTCAGCAGTGCCAATCCCAACCTCAGCACTGACATTCGTGAGACAGGCTGCCCTGCCGCCGAAAGAAAGATGAACACCCAGAAAGGATACATCAAATAGAGGAGGTGGCCCAACGAGGCATCCACTCGTGACAGGCCGTTGTAGTACATCAGAGAGCCAATGCCATTGGCGATCCCCATACCCACACAGCCTGCCAGGTTGTGCCAGCCAATCGAGATGTACCGTCGCCAGAACAAAAGGTAGAAGAACCAGAGAAGCCCAGCCGCCAACGCAGTACGCAAAGCCACCAGGGTGGCTGGTTCCACGCCGGCCTGGTAAGCCAGTTTGCCCAGGATCGGGGCAAGCCCGGCAAAGAGCGTGGCCAAAAGCGTTGCACTGATGCCCTTCGCGCCGCGATCTGGTTTGCGGTTCATAAATGCTCTTCGCGTTCGTGGCATGTGCCCGATCGGGCGTCACTCCAGCACCTTGAGGTAATCGAGCACCCGAGCCTCGACTTCCTTCTCGGTGAGGCCATCGGTGGGCAGGTATAGGTCACAGTGCGCGCGAGCGTGCCGCAACCGGTGGTGTTGTTCATCGAGATAATCCTGGTTCCAGCCAGCACCAGCCCGCCCTCGCTGCCAGGCAGTCTCCAGCGTCACGTCCAGGTAGATGAGCAAATCGGGCGGATTCACGCGCTGCCACATGTCGGGCACATACGAATGATCCTGGGCCGCAGAGCTTGCCTTGTATCCCAACGCTCTCAGCCTGGCCGCCAGCGTGCTCTTGCCGGAGGCGCACGGTCCCACGATCTTGATGCGCATCCCTCTTCCAGGCATTCAGATCGGAAAACGCACTGACAGACGTCGCACGTCATCGGGTTGTTGCCGGGGAACAACCGAGATCACGACCACGCTGACGTCATCCCCCGGACGCCCCCGATCCAACTCGACAGCGTGGCTGAGCAAGGCGTCCGCCAGCGAACGGGCACAGGTCCCTTCAGTGCACAAACCGATTTCCCCCCGGATAAAGGCCGGAGCATCCAGCCGGTCACCGTAGCGAACCCCTGCAGAGAGTACACCGTCGGTATAGACGATCACGTGGGTCCCCAGCGCAATGGGTATCTCGGTGATGACGGGCCGCGTGCGACTGTGAATACCGATAGCCTGACTGGGATGGTCCAACAGGAGTAACTCCTGGTCAGGACCTTGCACCACAATAGCGGGGCAGTGACTGTTGCGCGAGATGACAATGGTCCGGGTTGTCAGATCTACCGATACAATGTTGAGCGTTGCCGAAACCTGTCCACCACGCATGGTGCGCAGGTAGTCATGGGCAGCACGGGCAGCCGCGCCATCGCGCACGCCGTCGGCGAGGAGGGATACCGCCTTGCGAGCGACCATGTTGCTGATGGCTTTGGCCGACTTGCCACTGCGCTGGCCATCCACCAGCACCAGGGAAAGTCCGCCATGGGGCCGTTCGATTAACTCAACTGTGTCCCCACTCTCACTCACAGCGTACTTGCTCACCTTGGCGACGGCTGCTTGGAGCTCCAGGTCAGGCGGTAGGTCCATCGTGATCTCCGTGGTCTCGATAGTGGCTCCATTATACCTTACCTATCGCCAACAAGCAAGACCACTCGCCGTAGCTCATAGGGCGAGCGCATTTACGCGGTCAGGACCTTGAGTAGGTAGTCATTGTCCCACCCAGCCTTCTTGCGCCTGCCTTTGAGGCTCCCTTTGGATGACTTTTCCCGTCGTAGCAGATTGAGAGCG
>Ga0180437_10001933_pt1 | contig 34414 bp, 37 predicted proteins | sample SS_ome_4_FD_132410 | JGI IMG/M metagenome (GOLD analysis project Ga0180437, IMG submission 132410) | Hypersaline lake sediment archaeal communities from the Salton Sea, California, USA - SS_3_D_1 metaG | ecosystem: Environmental > Aquatic > Non-marine Saline and Alkaline > Hypersaline >... | reverse complement strand
TGTATCCCCTAATAATAGACAATTATTCCATGTTTCTTCCGGTCAAAAACTTAACAATGATAAAAATATTAGGTCTTTCAATCTTAAAACAAAAGACCCTGTAAACATACCAGTCATTTATACTGATAGTTCTATGGATCTATTTAATATTGAATCTGGCCAAAAGATAAATAAAGGATCAATACAACTACAGGAAAAAAGCATCCAAAAACTACAGATAGATTTAAAAGGCAAAAATAGAAGCAAATATATACTACAGGTCTTATACAAAGACAAAAAACGCGACTTTTTTCATCTTTCAACTGGGAAAAAAATTAATCACAAAATAGAACCCAAAAGATCAAACTTTTCTTCTCAGTTAGGCAAAAGGAAAAGAGATGAAACATATAAACCTCAAAAGAAGCCAAAATTAAATTAACCAAATAACAAAAAAAATAAATTACTAAAATTAGTTATTGGAGAAAAAATGTATATTACAAAGCTGTTTAAGCTCGTGTTACCTGCTTTATTAATACCCGGTTTGCTATACAGCATGCAAACCCAAATGAGTTCGGGAAGTTCATTTCAAATTATTGTCACTGATAATAACCAAATTAATATATTTCAGTGGGGTAATAATACTAAAATAAATCGAAATCCAATCAAACTTCAAAATTTTAAGAGAATTAAGATTCCTGATATCAATGGAAATATACTTACTATTCAATACTTAGATAGTAAAATTAATCTGTTTAATATCCACTCTGGAAATCCAATCAAAGTTCAAAATAAACCAATGAAGAAACGGAGGATCATTGGAAGCATACTTACTATTCAATACTTCGACAATCAGGTTGATCTGTTTAATATCAGCTCTGCCAGTCAAATAAATCAAAGTCCAATCAAGCTTCAAGATAAATATATTAAAATTTTCTATATCAATGGAAATATAGCTACTATTCAATATTCAGATGATCGAGTTAATCTATTTAATATCCACTCGGGCCATCCAATCCAATCTCAAAATAAACCGGTTAAAACTACCTATCTTAGAGGAAACATGTTTGCTATTCAATACTTCGACAATCAAGTTGGTCTGTTTGATGTCAATTCTGCCAGTCGAATAAGTCAAAGCCCAATCCAGCTTCCAGATAAATATATTAAAAATTTCTATATCAATGGAAATATAACTACTATTCAATATTCAGATGATCGAGTTGATCTGTTTAATATTAACTCTGGCAATCGAATCCAACTTCAAAATAAGCTGATTAACGGCTTTTATATTCTAGACAACGTCCTTTATATCACCTACGTGGATAAACAAATTGATCTGTTTAATATTAACTCTGGCAATCGAATAAATCAAAATCCAATCCACCCTCAAGACAAGCAAATTAAGTATTGGAATATCAAGGGAATTGCACTTATTATTCAATACTTAGATAATCAGCTTAATCTGTTTAATATTCACTCTGGTAATCAAATAAATCAAAATCCAATCCAACTTCCAAATAAGCTAATAAAAGATTTTCATGTCGATGAGGGCATACTTACTGTTCAATACTTAGATAATCAAATTGATCTGCTTGATATTTACACTGGTACGCAAATCAATCAAACTCCTGTTCAATTGAAAGAAAATATCGGCCCACAAAATAGCAATCTACTTCCTATAAACTCTCAGGCAAAAGCGCCGATAAACATACCGGCAATGTATACAAATGAAAGTTCGATGCAACAACTACTACAAGAAAAAGAAATCCAGATGGATGATCATTTTCAGCCCACAATAGAAAAAACCAACAATCGCAGAATAAAACCCAAAAGATCAAACGCTTCTTCCCAGTTAGGCAAAAGAAAAAGAGATGAAACATATAAATCTCGAAAGAAGCAAAAATTAAAATCCAAACAAGTTGGGAAAGCTCAAAAACTAGATTAGACGCATAAACTCGGTTCCCGGGTAATAAAACTTTAAGATTTGTTTATAATCAAAAAGCTCCCGCACCATTTGCCTAGCACCCCACTGACACAGGCCAATATGATGTCCATACCCTTTTCCTTTAATAACAACCTGCTTGCCTGTCTTTTTAATTGAAAAACAAAAACTTTTGACCTCCTTAAGAAGACCATAGAGCGTATCGCCAGTTATTTTCCAAGAGCGCTTTCCGTCCCTGATAGTGACCTCTTTCACTAACCCTGAGGCATCTCTCTTGCTTACCCATATAGATCTTATCTGCTTTATATTCGGACACGCACGGGTGAATAGTTTTTGTAAATCTTTCAAACTATAACAGATTTCCCAACTGTATAAACTACATTTATTGCAATATTTGCACGCATAGTCCCTAGCTAAATAAGGAGCTATATCGAAGTTAATACTGCCACTAATTTGGGATGGAATGATACTACCACAACAGGAATCAAACATTGCAACAATAGGCTCATTGTTATGAGCTAAAAAAACGCCTCTTGTTTCTTCTACTGCTTTTCTTAATAGATTATTGTTGCGTTTCATGAATTCGTGACCATGATATGTTTGGTGACTATTGTCATTTTTAATATGATAGAGACGCGTACATTTTTTTGCTTCAATTACTTTCGATATCACATAACTTCTTATGGCAATAGCAAATACTTTATTTACCTCCAATGGCCAACCTGGCCATGATTCAGAACGCAAAACGGCAAAGACATAATCCTCGAGTTCGAGTTTGTTTAAAAAAACAATATATGAGCCCTCTTGCTTCGTCGATCGATCAAGGGCAATGATAAACTCACCCTGATATGACTTACCATTAAAAAATAAATGGCCCGTTTTGGGCTCAATTTTTATCTGATTACGCAGATATTTTTTCCCGTTAATATATATGTTTTTATTGCTCGTTTGAATCTTTATCTCTTTGGAAGCATAAGAAAACAGTTTCGAACATTTATGTGGATCGGATACTAAAAAGCCATCTTCTGATTCTATGGTCCAACAAAAGATATCCTGTAATTTTTTTTTGGCAAGTAGTACTTTGACATAAAATGGATTTGTACGCTGCTTACTTGGAGCATTGATAGCTAGAAACAACATAAATAGTAACAACAGATATATAAATCTAAAGCTGTATCTCATAACTTTGTAATATATTTATAAACTCTTTCGGGAGTTTCTTTTTACTGTCTATCCCAATATTTGCCATCTGATCTGCCTCTTTATTATCTTCACGCAAAACATGCAGAACATTGTAATGTATACCATGTAATAATTTTTTTGCCAATCGATAAAGGGTCATTAGTTCAGGATTTTTGACTTTATAAGAACCCTCTAGTTGCCTCACAAGCAATTGTGAATCAGAAATAATTAAAAGCAAGTCATTGGAACATATATATTTTTTCGCATAAAAAAGACCTAACAGTAAGGCCATATATTCTGCCTGGTTATTTGTTTTTGTACCGATATAACATCCTTTTTTTACAGCAAGCTTATCATTTTTAAGAAGGTATATACCTACCCCTGCAGGACCCGGATTGTTTCTCGATGCTCCGTCAATATAGAGCTTCCAGTAATTAATTTCTTTTGCATCACAAGATGTCATCTTCTCTAATGATTTATCAAAAAAATTCAGCTGTTTCATAGATTACTTTTGTTCTGACTTTGGTTCCGATTTAAGGTATAAAAATCTATAACATCCGCGGCATTGCACCATTTTATTTTTACCTATCTCTATCATATGTTGGTGAGTTATTTTGTAAAAACAGGCACTACAATTACCATTTTCAACTGGGACCACAGGATTTGAAACTCTTTCACGCATCACCGCATACTTTTCAAGCCATTCAGGCTTTACCAATTTTTCTTTTTCAGCTCTGTGCGTATGATGCTCATCCAAGGTAGCCTTAACCTCAGCCATTTTTTTTTCTTTATCTTCTATAGATTTTTTTATTTCCTGATCTTCTTTGTTATACTCAGATTCTTTAATCTTAAATTCCTGTTTTGCCGTTTCTAATTTATTCCAATTGGTAAGTAAAGGTTCTTCTAGATCATGTTGCTGCGTATGAATCAGTTCAATTTCTTTTTGTAAAGACATGTATTCTTTTTGATTCTTAGATCTATCAAGGCGTGCCTTCTTTTCCTTCTCCATCTGGTCCAATTCTTTCATTTCAAGCTCGCCTTCATCAACTTTTTTTTGCAGTTCTTTTAAGCTTAATTTAGTCTTCTGAACCTCAGATTCTAACTCTTGCTGATCAGTCTTTAAATCATGTATCTCTTTTTCTATTTTCTCTATATCTTTAAGTAAGGTGACCGAATCTTGATCGAAATTAACAAGATCAATTAAAGCCTGGAATGGATTCTTGTTCACAAAAATGTCCTCTGTAACAAACATCATTAATGGTGGGCCCACCAGGATTTGAACCTGGGACCTCTCGGTTATGAGCCGATTGCTCTGACCAACTGAGCTATGGGCCCGCCATTTTAAGCCTATAGGGACTCTAGTTCCTCTATAAACCAAAGTTATTTATAGATTATAGTAAATTTAAACATTTGTGAAGCTAAAAACAAACATATTTTAAAAAAATCTTTCCAAAATATACTCATTTGCTAGAATGCTTCCAACTTATTTATTTCTCAATACCGATTATAAAGGAGACCTAAAATGAAAAGTAAGATAGTAGCAATTGTCCTTTTAATAGTAAGCTTTTCTCAGTATAACCCGACACTTGCCAAATATCCAAACGGAGCTACAACCGCAAAAATTGTAGGGTTGTTGCCCGTTAGAAATGAGTCTTTTCTTATAGCACAATGCTTGAAGGGCCTGGCCCCTTACGTTGACGCAATCGTTATATTTGATGATGCCTCAGAGGATAATACTGTAGAAATTATAGAATCTTTGGCAAAGGAGTATAAGGTCGAACAGATAATAAGAAGAAAAAAATGGCATCGTAGCGAGCCTTTAAACAGAAGCACTCTTTTGAAAGTAGGAAGGGCAATTGGAGGAACCCATTTTGTTTATATAGATGCTGATGAGATGTTTACAGCAAATTGTCTAGACAATAATTTTTTACGAGAAAAAATAGAAGAACTACAACCTGGAGATAAACTACTCATGCCATGGATTCCAGTTTGGAGAAGTATACATACCTATAGAGTTGATAAAAAACTTCCAGTCAAGCCATTTGTATTTTGTGACGATGGCATCTGTAGCTACGGAGAATATAAGAAACATTTTATACATACCGGAAGAATGCCCAAAAATATGTCGGGAAAAGAGATTCGACTCTCAAATCACGGCGTACTCCATTTTCAAGCGGTTAATATAAAAAATATGGGAATCAGACAAGCATGGTACCGATGTATAGAAAATATAAGATATAAAAATATGCCCACAAAAAGAAGAAATGCTCGGTACGATCATATGACAAATGAAGATGGGCTGAAATTAAAAAAATGTCCCCAACATTGGTACGAGGGGTACGAGTTTTTTGATGGTTCCGTTTATAACAAAATAGACCTATACAGACGAGCCCAGGTATACCGATGGTTTGATGAATACGGATTTGCATTTTTTGCAGACCTAGAACTCGAAGGTCTCAGCACGCATTTTAGAGATTAGAAACACAAAACAATTGTAAAAATAAAATCTTGACAAGTTGCTCAACAAAGCTATACTTTTACCCATAAGTTTGATTTTCATATGAAAAATATTAACAACCTAAACCCCAAAGGAAGGCTTTATGAAAAACAAGTCAAGTTTCTTTTTGAAATGCGCAACAATTTGTTTGCTTACCGGTTCAACTTTGTGTAGCAAAAATCCGGGATCTTATAAAAATCCCCCAAAAAAATCGGTAACAACACAAAGTAGCACACAATCAAATATACAATCGGAAAACACTGATACTCAACTCAGAGTAAGCCGTAACTGCTGTCCAAGTAAATCTGTCAATATTCTTCCTATGCTTGTAGGCTGGCAGCGTTTTATTAACCAAGCAGACATGGATGAGAGTTATGCAGCTCTTTATACTGCTTTTGAATATAAAAGATCTTTTAATAACAAGAAAAACTCAAAATCTGATACTTTTGTTGCTGATTTAGGTGGCTATGTTGGACTTGACTCAGTTGTAGAAGGCCTCTACTTAAAGCTACGTGCACCGATTATAACCCAACGCTGCTGCAACTATCTACAGAAATCTTCTGACACATTCTTGGGTGGTATTGCCGCTCAATTAGGATATAACTTCCTACTTGATGAAGATTATTTCTTAGGAGCAAATCTGTTAGTATCAGCACCTACCAATAGAAATTCAGATAATTACTATCTCAATGGAAAAAATTGGGAAATTGGTGGCGGACTTTCAGGATCTTACAAGGTCTGGGAAGATGATGAAGATAGCTACCTATCTGTCTATCTTGATTCAAAGTTCTCTTGGTTGAGAGAAAAAACCTGTATTTCAAGCTTGGTTACCGATGCAGCTGATCAAACAGATGTGATTGACGGATACTGCTGTGATACAAAAATAAATCATTTGAAGGCTGATATCGCCGTTATGCTAGAGTATGTCTACAACAACTGGAGCTTTGATCTTGGCTACAACTTCTTGCTTGACTCAGCAAAATGCTGTAACAAACGACATAACTGTATAACCAATAAAATATTCACTCATGTAAGCTATGCGTGGGACGATTCTTATGAGGATGTTGTTCCATTCGTAGGTGTTGGTGCAGAAATAGAAAAACAAAGAAATTGCAGCTCTTACTGTGCCGGCATTTGGCTTAAGGGTGGTATATCATTCTAAATTATTAGATGATACCATAAGTAAGAAATCCTTTAGTCGCTCGCTGTAACCCCATTCGTTATCGTACCAGCCGAAAACATTGGCCATGTTACCACTGGCTTTCGTAAGTAGGCTATCGATAACCACTGAAAAACTATTTCCTTTATAATCGCTTGAAACTAGGGGGTTTCTCGATATATTAAGGATACCTTGTAAGGGTAATTCACGAGCGGCTATTGCAAATGCATCATTTATTTTTTCTTTGTTTAGCTCTGTTTCAGCCGTAATGGTCAAGTCAATAAAGGAAACAATTCCAACCGGAACGCGTATCGCGGTTCCATCAATTAGTTTGTTTAGATTTGGTAATACCTTTCCAATAACCTGAACTGCACCTGTCGATGTCGGAATAATGTTCAGGGCTGCCGCACGAGCTCTTCGTAAATCTTTTCTTTCGACATCAAGTAAAACCTGTGAATTGGTATAAGCATGTATGGTGGTCATAAAACCCCGTTTCACGGTGAATGCGTCATGCAACACTTTTAACATAGGCACAAGTGCATTACTTGTACAACTTCCTAGCGAAACTATCTTGTGAAATTCTGGATTATAATCAAAATCGTTAACCCCTGGAATAATGGTAATATCTTCATCTTTAGCTGGAGCCGTTATAAGTACTCGTTTTGCTCCTGCCTTTAGATGTTTTTTTGCACCTTCTCGGCGCGTAAACTGTCCCGAGGCATCAACTACCCAGTCAATTGAATATTTATACCAATCTATTTTTTCAGGATTAAGCTCACTCATAAGATTTATTCTATGGCTGCCAATCTGCAGTTCATGATTTTTTATTCGTACATCACCCGGATAAGTTCCCATAATAGTATCATACTTAAAACCATGCGCTATAGCCTCTAGATTGGCAGGCCCCACATTTATTGCGACCACCTGAAGTTTTTTATCTGTTTTTTGATCCTCTAACACGGAACGCAAAAAGCTTCTTCCTATTCTTCCAAATCCATTGATTGCCACATTAATCATTTTCTTCTCCTATTTATTTTTACACCAATCCATCACCAGTTTAATTTCGTTTTTCAATTCCTGATCTGACATCAAAGGAGGTTCTATTAATACTGGAATAGATGCAAGCCGTGGATGTAAGATAAAACTTTTGAGAGCTTTTTCTCCTATCTTTCCCTGTCCAAGGGGCACATGTTTATCGATTTTTGAGCCCAATTTTTCTGGTGTATCATTGAAGTGAATTAATACCACCCTCTCCCAAGATATTTTTTTATCCACTAAATCAATAAATGTTTCTTGATATCGTATATCTGCCAAATTATATCCATGGGAGTAAGCGTGACCAGTATCTATGCAAAAATAAAGCCTTTCTGGTTGATCTATTTTTTCCAGAAGTAATCTCAGATCCTCAATATTTCCACCAATTGATGGAGGCCCCTGAGCCACATTTTCAATGGTAAATTTTAGTTCTGGTTCAGCTTTTATGAACTTATTGAGCATCTTTGCCAGTGCATCTATGCCTTTTATTCTATCTTTTGCTCCTTTTGAAGAACCTGGGTGTATAATAACATGAGTAAAGGCAAGCCGTTTGGCAAGTGCAATCTCTTTTTTAAAAAGACGATGAGGATTGTATATAACAGAGGATAAATTTACCCAATAAGAAATGTGGAGGTAGGCATCTTTAAAATAAACCTGACGTAATGCTACAAATTCATTGATATCATCCGAATGCAGTGTAAGAATCTTTCCTGCGGTTCTTTGTGTTAAAAAACATTGAAAAAAATCCACTTTGAGCTCTAAAGCTTTTTTAATAAGAGCAACTAAGTTTTTTTCTATACGTAAGTGTACACCTATTTTTCTCAATGCTCCCCCTTTTTGGACAAATTATTTATATATCATCAAACTCACGTTTTAAAAAAGCTTGATCAAAGTGAGGCTCGAGTACCTTATAAAAATCTTCTTTTACTTTTTTGAAACCTTCTTGAGTATCAGACTCAATTCTAAGGCTCAGTACAGGCTGCGTATTTGATACACGTAAAATTCCCCACCCATAATCCATAATAGCTCTTACGCCATCTATTGTAATTACTGTAACATCATCTCTTGCAATAAACAACGATTTGGCATCTTCTATAACATGATGTTTATTCTTATCGGAACATTTGATTCTCATTTCTGGAGAACTTATTTTTTGAGGAAAGACTGAAACAAGCTGACTTAGGCTTTGTTTTGATGCAACCATAATTTCAAACAATCGCATCATAGCATATAGGGCATCATCAAAACCAAAATATCGGTCAGAAAAGAAAAAATGACAACTTAACTCACCGGCCAAAACAGAATCATTTTCATCCATATTTTTCTTTATTATTGAATGCCCAGAGGGAGACATAATAAGTTTTCCTCCCCATTGTTCCACAAGCTCTGCAAGTCCTTGTGAAGCTTTTATATCAAATACAATAGATGATCCAGGGTTAGCTTTTAATAAAGGTTCGGCATAAATAGCAAGCAATACGTCACCCGATATTAATTGTCCTTCTTTCGTCATTGCTGCCATTCTGTCAGCATCGCCGTCTAAACCTATGCCAACTTCTGCATCTACCGTCTTAAGGGCTTGCTTTACAAAAGACATGTTCTCGGCAACCACAGGATCAGCTTCATGATTCGGATAGTTACCATCAACTTCCTCAAAAAGAACTGTTACATTTTTCCAACCCATTTTTTCAATGAGCAACGGTAAAACAGTTCCACCAGCCCCATTTCCACAATCAACTATTGCTGATAATTTCATTCCAATTAAATGTTTAAAATGATCTTTTAAAAAATCAATATAGGGTTCTATAATAGGGCTTTCGTCATACTTGCCAACCCTATTCGATTCGATTTTTTTACCCTCTTTAAAGTAGCATTTAATCTTTTGAACTTCCTCACCCCAGAGCATTTCTTTACCCAAGCATAGCTTAAGGCCGTTATATTCCTTTGGATTGTGAGAAGCAGTTACCATAATTCCAGCATCAAATGGTCGAGTAAACATTGCAAAATATAATGCGGGAGACGGACATACACCTATAAAAGATACATCCAAACCACTATCCATGAAAGCTTTTGATATTTCTTGCCTAATGGCCAGAGAATGATTCCGACCATCCATTCCAATAGCAACAGTTCTTATAAGAGGATTTCTTTCTTTAAAATAATAGGCAAGTGCTCTTCCCAAATCATACATTCTCTGTATATCCAGATCAGAGCCGACCTTCCCTCGTATATCATATTTTCTAAATACAGTATCCTTCATCGTCGATTACCCAATTCTAACTTTATGTATTCAGAAAATATCTATCTAATTCCCATGCTGTTACTTGCCTTATGTAATCTTTATATTCAGCACTTTTGGCTGCAACATATATAGGATAAGTATGTTTTCCTAAAGCCTTTTTAATAACATCATCGATTTCCAGCTCACTTATTGCGTGCCCGAGAGAGCCAGGTAATTTTTCTATATTACTTTGTCTCAGTTTTTCATCATCAAATGTATATATATTATCTTCTACAGGGAGAGAAGGCTCAAGTTGGTTTCTAATTCCATCGAGTCCAGCTTGTAACATAATTGCAAAAGCTAAATAAGGATTACAGCTAGGATCCGGACACCTTAACTCAGCTCTTGTCGAATCTTCTCTTCCTGGACTATATCGGGGTATTCGTATCAAAGCAGATCGATTTCTTTGCCCCCAACAGATATATACCGGGGCCTCATAACCTGGAACAAGTCTTTTGTAAGAATTAACCGTAGGTGAAAGGATAGCAGACATACTCTTGGCGTGCTTTAATTGTCCTGCAATAAAATAGTTAGCCAATGTACTTAGTTTATATACACCATTCGGATCAAAAAAGGCATTCTTTTTGGTTTTTATATCAAAAAAACTTTGGTGTACATGCATACCGGAGCCATTTACTCCATACAGCGGCTTTGGCATAAACGAAGCATATAATCCATATTTACTGGCGATAGACTTTGCCACATGCTTAAATGTAATAACCCGGTCTGCTTGTTTTAATGCGTTTCCATATTTAAAATTTATCTCATTTTGGCCTGGAGCAACTTCATGATGGCTCATTTCAACTTCTAAGCCCATAGCCTCTAATGCGATTATTATATCCCTTCTGACCCTTGAAGCTAAATCTCCAGGGGAAAAATCAAAATAGCCTACAAAGTCACTCGGTTCTGGGGTAATAGTTCCATCCTCTTTTGCTCTAAAAAGAAAGAACTCCATTTCCGGACCAACATTATAAACAAATCCAAGCTCCTTCGCCTCACTTAAAGCATCCTTCAATATTTTTCTCGGATCACCTTCAAATGGAAACCCATCCGGCTTATAAATATCACAGATAAATCGAGCAACTTTTTCAGTTTCCCATGGTAGCAACGCATATGTGGTAGGATCTGGTTTCAGAAACATATCTGATTCTGCTATTCTTGTAAATCCTTCTATGGAGCTTCCATCAAACCAAACTCCTTTCTCTAATGCATCTTCAAGTCTCTTTATCGTTATAGTCACCGACTTAAGGCTTCCATGAAGATCGGAAAAATGAAGCTGTATAAAGCGAACACCATCTTCTTTTGCCCTCTCTAAAACCTGCCTATTAGTATCATCAATCGATTTAATATGAACAAATATCAGGGAACAAAATAATATAAAAAACGATTTTTTAAACATTTTCATAGCTGTACTCCTATCTAAAAACAACAAATTCCTTTTACAATATATACCTTTATAGCAAGTTGATGATAATTAGTCAAAAAAAAGAGACTTTCTCTAACTAAAGTCTGAATCATACTCTGTAACAAGGTCTTTGTAATTCATAACTCGATCATAGACATTTGGATCGGTAAAAACTTTCTTTTCCACAAAGTCTGCTAAGGTTTGAGGAACATGATTTATACAAAATCTATTATATGCTTCACCATTTTTCATTAAAAACTCCACAATATTACCATATGAATCTTTCTCATCTTTTTTCTCTTGTATTTTTGCAGAGTGCAGCACATAAGCAATATCAAATGGCGTGTATGCTTGGTTATTTAATAAACTCCCGTTTGCGCCCCTTTTAATTAACAGCTTAACAACCTCAAAGTGCCCCCTATAAGAAGCTACATGTAACGGGGTAAGCATAAAATATGGATCGGCTGTATTTAGGAGCTTGCCAATATTACCCTTGGCGGCATTGAGAATCTGTTCTACTTTTTCTACATTGCCTTTATAACAGGCAACAAAAAGCGGCTTCAATCCTTTCGACTCTTTGAGTAAAAGATACTCCACAACAGAAATATGCTCATGTTTAAAAGCAAAAGCTATAGGTGAGAGACCATCTACATTTATACTATCGATTTTCACACGAGAACCTGTTTCAACTATGGCTTTTACAATTTCTAAGTATCCATACCTTGCCGCATAATGCAAAGGAGTATTGCCACACTCATCCACAAGATTAACTTTGGCTCCTTGAGAAATTAAGTAAGCTATAATTTTTAGTTGCATTTCAAGTGTGGTAGGTTCAGCATAATCTAATCCAGTTGAAAAAAGCTGAGGAGTATTCAGTCTATTTAAATAGAGACCAATAATAGCCTCATGCAGAGGGGTATTGTATGTTTTACCTACGAGATCTATCCGCTTTTTTTGTATATCATTAACATTTTTTTTCTTTTCTTCGACTAGATATTGAACTAATGCAAAATTACCTTGAAAACAAGCTTCATGTAAAGAGGTGGTAGGATTATCAAATCTTTTTGCAATAATATCAAAAAAATCGAGCTCATCCAAATAGTTTGCAACACGCCATTTTTGGCAAGCTGTTGCAATATAAAAGGGCGTAAAACCTTTTGCACTTTGCTGTGATCTCTTTATCCCCTTAGAAACGAGATATCGCACCATATCCAGATCCCCCTTAAATGCCGCATAGTGGAGTCCATTCTGCTCGGTATTATCTCGAGCATTTATATCTAATCCTTGTTCCTCAAGAAGATATTTCACAAGATCTAGATTTCCACTGTATACTGCGATATGTAGCAGTGATCTACCTTTATAATCTCGATGATTAGGATTAGCACCTTTTGCCATAAGAATTTTAGCAGCTTCTAAATTTCCTAATTTAGAAGCTACTATTGAATAGCTATCACACACTCCTACATGGCATTCATTTATTAGATGCGTAATAATAGTAGTATTGCCACCCCGTAACGCGGAGTATAAAACTGTTTTGTTTTCTACCGTTCTGGCCCTCGGGTTAGCACCCTTTTGTATACATACTTTAAACTGATCAACATCTCCTTCTTCACAGGCTATAAACAAACTTCTATTCAGCCTACTCAGCTGCACTTGAGGTGGCTGTTGTGTATCATTTGAAACATTCTGATTTAAGCGTGTTTGAACTTGTTTTTGAAGAGCTGAGGCTCTTTGCCTGATGGGTATATCGTTTTGTTGATCTGCAACTTTCCGTTTTTTTCTGGGTTTGAGATCATCTTTCGTATATGTAAGCTTACGCTTCATTCCCAAAATTCTTTTTGGATGAGCAACAACTAAACATACTAAAAACAACAATGATATTGATATTCGAATCCGGTTCACGAACAACCCCCTTGCCTAAGAAAAAACTATGGGACATCTTACTTTGAATAATATACTGAAATGGTAGCAGAAAAAAAATGCGATCTCAAATAATACCCTCATTCTAACCCGAGATTGCAACTAGTAGATTTGATTGATCCATGCTACAATTGCTCATATTAACCTCAGTAAACATAAAGAGGAAAAAATGATTCCTTTAAAGCTACAGATTAAAAATTTTCTTAGTTATGGTCCAGAAGTGCAAACAATAGATTTCGAACCATATCAACTCATCTGTTTTTCAGGTAAGAATGGACATGGTAAATCAGCCCTTTTAGACGCAATAACATGGGCACTATGGGGTAATGCAAGAAAAATAGCCGGAACTGCTAAGGCTGACGAAGGTATTCTAAGACTAGGGCAGACTCAAATGATGGTTGTACTTGATTTTATATGTAATAATCAAAAATATCGTATAAAACGAGAATATACAAAAACCTATGGCAAACCGCTTGTTACACTAGATTTTGGGGCCTATCAAGCTGATGGATCACTCATATCTTTGTCTGAAACTAAACTTCGAGAAACTCAAAAAAAAATAGAACAGACGATACGCCTCAATTTAGAGGCATTTGTAAATTCTGCTTTTTTACGCCAGGGACAAGCAAACGAGTTCTCAAAAAAATCACCGAAGGACCGTAAAGAGATTTTTGCACAGATTCTTGGATTACAAGATTATGAAACCATCAAAAGATTAGCGTTGGAAAAGGCTAAAAAAGCAGTTACTCAAAAAGAGAGCCTCTCAACATACCAAGAAAAAATGGAAATAGAGCTTCAAAAAAGGGATACCATCATTACCCAAATAAAGAAGCTTAAAAAGGAACTTTCCAATCTTTCAGAACAAGAAAAACATATTTTTAATGATCAAACTCAAATAGAAAAAAGCAAAAAGAAATTGCATCAAGATGAACAAGATTATAATATGCTCAAATTCAAACAAAAACAGTTAGAACAGTATGAAAAAAAACAACAAAATGAATTACTGGAAACTCGAGATCAATGGAAAAGTATACATAAAATACAGATAGCCTTACCTGATAGATCGCAGCTTGAGGAAGAAAAAAAGAGCCTTATTGAACAAATAAATAAACATCAGAAGACACTCCAAAAAAAACTCCTATTAAAAGAACAATATCTTAAAAATAAGGAAAATGCCCAAAAAATAGAAAAAGAGTTTTATAATACGTTTGCAAAATATGAACAAGATAAAAAGCTGGCAATCGAAAAACTACAAATAGCCTTATTTTCGGAAGAAAAGATATGGAAGGAGCTACTCAAAAAACAAAGCGAGAAAAGTGATGAGAAAAAACAAGCAGAAAAAGATATCAAAAAATTACAACATACCATCTCTCTCAGTCAAATTAGTAAAAAAGAGTTAGAAACACAAAATAAGCAATTCGAAAGACGTAAAGAATATTATCAAAAATATATAACACAAGGAAACTGGATAAAAAAAGAGCTTACTAGTTTAAAACAAAAAAAAATCCTATCTCAGGATAAAGGCAATCCAAGCTGCCCCCTCTGTGAACAAAATCTTTCTGCATCCAGGAAACGTTTTTTACAAGCAAAATTTGAAACGCAAGAAGCGTTTCTTATGCATCGATTTTCTCGCCTTTCGCAGATCATAAAAAATTTGAAAAAAAAATTGATTGAGCAGCATACTGCGATAGACAAACTTAAAGGAGTATTTGATAAAAATAAATTACATGAAATTCGAATACAGGAGCTCGCAAAGAAGCTAAAAAGTCTTGATCATGATATTTTAGCAATAGGTAAACAGATCAGTGAGGCTCAAAAAAATAAAAAGCAACTTGGTAAATCATTAGAGGATGCTAACAAAGAACTCAAAAAAATTGAAGACGAAGGTAATAGCCGCTTACAAAAAAACAGTACATACAAAAAACTAATAACCCAAATATCCTCCAATGTTACAGAGGCTAAAACATTAAAATATAACGAACAAGAGCACGAAAAAGCTTCCCAAGAACTTAAAGCTATTGAAAATAAACTTACAGAATATGAGACAATGCGGGAACAGATAGCAGGTCAAAAGGAACGCAAGAAAAAGGTCTGCCAATTGTGTAAATCCTTAAAACAGATAAAAAAAGAGAAATATATGCTTGATAAGAAAATCGATCAGTATAAAGATGTAGACCAAAGGAAAGAAGCTATACATGAAAAAGAAACCTGCATAACAAAAAAATTGAAAGAACTAACGAGACAAAAAGGACAGCTCCTCCATCAAAAAGGAGGACTTGAAAATCAGCATCTTAAATTAAAACAACTTGCCAAAGAAGTTGAGGAACAGGAGAAAGTCCTCAAAGCCCTTGACAATGAGATTGCTGATTACAAAACTATCGCAACGGCAACAGGAAAAGACGGGATTCAGGCTCTGTTAATTGAAAATGCGATTCCCGAGGTTGAGCAAGAGGCAAACAGTATTTTATCAAAACTCACTAATAATCAAGCCCAAATATTCATAGAATCTTTACGCGATCTTAAGAAAGGCGGAACAAAAGAAACCTTGGATATAAAAATTTCTGATGCAGCAGGAATAAGACCCTACGAACTCTTTTCTGGCGGTGAGGCATTCCGAATAGATTTTTCCCTCCGAATCGCAATCTCAAAACTTCTGGCAAGACGTGCAGGTACGGCCCTGCAAACATTAATTATTGATGAGGGCTTCGGGTCACAGGATGAAGAGGGGCTTGTCAACATCATGGATGCAATCTATAAGATTCAAGATGATTTTTCAAAGGTAATAATTGTCTCTCATCTTAGCGCCCTCAAAGATCAATTTCCTGTTCATTTTTTCATACAAAAAGGGCCAAACGGAAGCCATGTAAGAATCATTGAACAGGGGTAATAGAGATCTGCAAAAAATCTTTTATACGCTTGCCCATCTTCACACCTGTATTGTTATATTTATCGAAACAATCAACTATTTTGCCCTGTTCCATTAATAAGATGTTATCCTCAAGCTGATTTACCAACATCATATCTTGACTAGATAAAGCCACTGTAATACCTCTTTTACAAAGCTCTTTTAATATTTCGGCAAGATTAGTTGTATTTTGAGGATCAAGAGCAGATGTCGGCTCATCAAGCAAAAGAAGTTTTGGCTCTAGACATAGGGCACGGGCAATAGCAACTCGCTGCTTTTGTCCTCCCGAAAGCTGTACAGGATATGAATCTTTATATACATCCATTCCTAAGATTTCAAGTTTTTGTAATGCCTTTTTGTAAGCTTGCATCTTCGACTTTTTTTTAACAACTATCAATGGCTGGGTACAGTTTTGCAATACCGTAAGATTTGGAAAAAGATTAAAGTCTTGAAATACGATACCTATAATGGATGCCCGCTCTTGTGGTGAGAAGGTCCGGAGATTTTTTCCATTATATACAATATCCCCTGTATAATGAGTTTGCAATTCCGCAATACAACGCAATAAACTGGTTTTTCCAGCACCACTTCGTCCAATAAAACTGGTAATTCGGTTTACGGGTATTCTAAATGAAACATTATTTAGAACCTGCTTACTGTTACTTCGATTGTTATAGCAAAGAACTATATTTTTACCCTTGATCATAAGAAAATCCTCCTTCAGTCCTACTTGAAAAAATATTGAGTACCGATGAAATTGCCAAGTAAATTACCGCAATCATTAAGTAAATCGATACTGGATTTATCTCTCTGGCAACAATATTCATGCCACACCGCGTTAATTCGAGTAGCCCTATAGATGAGATTATTGCAGTACTTTTAAGCAATTGATCTAACTCACCGGTAATGGCGGGTAATACGTTACGAACCATTTGAGGCAAGATGATATATCGTAATGTTTGCAATACCGTATATCCAAGCACGTGGGCTGCATCCCATTGCCCTTGAGAAATAGAGTTAATTCCAGTTCTGACTATTTGACTCACAAAAGCAGCAGAACAGAGGCCTAATGACCCAGTTGCTGTAATAAAAGGCGAAAGCCTTACGCCAATTATTTCTGGCAAAACAAAGTAGGCAATCAAAAGCTGCACATAAAAAGGAACCCCCCGTAAAATAAACGTGATAGCATCCAGAATAGTCGAAAGACCTTTGATTCTCATTTTTTTACATCGCACCACTCCAAAAATAGTCCCTATAGTAAGTGAAAAACAGAGAGCAGACAACCATAATTTTAACGTCATCAATGCACCCTGCAAAAGCAGGGGCATTGATTTTAATAGGATGGATATATTATTCATTCTAGCTTCCTATCTCCCATTTTGTTTCACATTTTTGGATACTATTGTCAGACTTTAAGCCCTGCAGGATTGTCTCTATTTTTCTTGTTAGGTCTTTATTTTCTTTTTTTATCGCAATACCTGTTCCAAAAACTTGAAACTTTTTTGGTACTGGAATAGCAAGCTTTTTGAGTTCTGGACATTTTTTCATAGCCATAGAAACAACCGATGGCTCTAAAAGAGCTGCCAGTGACTTACCATATTTAATATCCATAATCATCTCGGAGGTTCCGCTAATAGGCTTCTGTTGCACAAAGTCTAAACTATCCAAAAATCTTTCTAAGAAAGATCCTGGCTCGACGCATACTTGAGCCTTTGGAAATTTCTTCAAATCTTGGATGGACGTAATTCCTTGCGGAATTTTATTCCAAAAAACCAGATAAAAAGAAGCAATATCTTCACCTGAATATTTGACCATAGATAGCTTTTGGAGCCTACTTTCTGTAATACCCAATCCCGACATTAAGAGATCAATCTGACCTTGCTCAAGTGCGACAAACAGGGGTGCCAAAGATCCAAAATCTTTGATAACAAGTTTTTTCCCCATTTTTTTTGCAATGGCCTCAGCCACATCAACATCAAAACCTTCATAAGCGCCTTGTTGATTTATAACCATAAAAGGTGCCCATCCACTCATCATACCAACGACTAAGCTCTCTTGAGCCAACCTATTATTTGCATTTACCTGGGTATAATATTTTTTATACAGGATAAAAAGAGCAGCAATAAGGCCAAAGCCTAAAATTAAAGACTTAAAAATATTATTATTCATAATCATATCCTATGATTTTTGTTGCCCTAACGATCGAACAGTAGCAAACGTATACATTCTATAACATCGCTAACTGAAAAAGATCTTGAGTCAACAGATTACACAAATTTTAAAAAGATAATTCACTAGCCATAAAAACAACACTATTGCCCTATAGGGATATAGCTTTTATCTCCAATGTAAAAAAAACGCAGTACGTATAGTGAATCAACAAAAAAATTAACTAAAAAAATAATTGGAATTTTGGTGCAAAGAAAAAATTAGCACCCATGATGATGGCAATGATGATGGCCATCATGAATAAGATGAGTATGAGAAAAATCTCTAGAAATTTTTGAAATAAACGTATAAAGCCTTTTGTCCAAGCAGTTCGACTTCTGTCGTAAGCCTTTCGTATTAAACATAAAACCTCCCAAAATATGGGTTCCATTAAAAAACAACTTATAAATAATTATAGACGATATTATCAGATTGTCAAGGGTTTTTCGATTTGAAAGCCAATCTTATTTCCATTATAGTTACGCTGTTGCACAATTTTTTCGAATATTCTCCTTCTATGAATCTGATCTGCAAACCTGACTTCCCGCTTAACTTTCTTCTTAACTTTCTTTTTAGGGCTTACTTTCTTTAGGCAAATTTTTGCGATCTTAGGTCCATTATTTTCTTTTTTGGCGATAAAATCTTGCGTAAACCATTTTATCATACGCCTAGAATAGGGTAGGTTATTCTTCTTAAACCACCCATTTTTAATGAGTATCTCTATAATATCTTCATGATTTTTATTAAAGTATCGTGGGCGATTAGTATAGACCCACTCATCAAAGAGACGAGCTGTAAAATGCGGTTTTACTCGTGTTGTTATATGTGTATCCTGTATAATATTTTTTACTCTATTTTTATCCCCTTCTACTAAAAAATGTAAAAAAAACTTTCTTTTATCAGGGATTTCTTTCTTCAAAAAAAGCTTCATTGCGTGAGCATTCCCTTGAGTAAAGGTTAGATCAATCAAATCATCAAATTTTTGTACAAATAAACTATTTTTACCTATTGTCTCCCCATAGGAATTATATATATGAAAAAAACGCTCAATAAGATCATTATTACCGCCCTTAATTGCCCCTACAAAACCAGAATGAAGGAGCGTAATATACCTTGAAACATACGGCTCCGTAAATCTATCTGCCAGCTCCTTATAGCCTGTATCTTTGGTATAACGCAATAACTTTGGAATACTGATGGTGCCCTTTTTAACATTAATGCTGTCCTTAATTGTGCTATCTTTCCATTTATCCAACTTGAATGATACTTCTTTCCCTTGCTTTACTTGCCAAAGCAAATCTTTTAGATAAGGCATATTTTCTTTTTCTATCAACTTTAAGCCCTCTTCTATCTTATCCAGCTTTAACTGAGGGTTTAGCTGCTCATAAAAGGTAAGAAGGCGATATACCACATAATATTGCGAAGCGAATAAAGATATATAAAACCATTGATCAATTTGCTCCATAAGATCCGGTGACTGCGTTAATAGAATAATATCTATACAATCTACGTATCTCTTGTTGGCAGCAGCTATCCATAACATGCCGGCATTTTTACCTTGATTAAGCTGCATAAATTCAGCACATTTTCCCTGAAAAAATAGATTTGGAATAACATATTTTTTTTCTTTTATGTAATGAGAAATCATCCAGCTTAGTTCGTTCTTTTCAGATGAGAATGCGGCAGTTGCCGCCTTACGCAATTTTGCGTTTAGATAATTTTGTTCAATATCAAAATTTTTTATTATATATTCATACCATTGTATTATCTCATCAATAACATACTTATTTGAAAAAGTTGCAGACTTCATAAGTAAAGTGTCTAGATCATTAGTAATCAAGCGAACAACATAATGAAGAAGAAATTCGACAACTTTGGCATTCCCTTTTTCAGCAGCACAAAAGAGAAGATACTCAAGAACCTCTTCATCAAAACGTACCGTATTGAATATTTCTTTAAACAGCGAAAGAGAGAGAGCTTCTTCCAGTGCCTCAAGTTTATGGCCATCTTGAATACATGTATCATGGTTTTTCAATAAATAGAGGATAATATCGGGCCTTTTTTTAATTGTCGCATATATGAGAGCTCTTCCATAATTTTGCCTGGGGGAATTGCGAATAAGATTTTTAACTTCACTCATATTTATTTTATCTTCCCAGATTAATTGACATAGTAGAAAATCATTACTTTGAGAACGCCTTTGAGCCTTCTCGATCATATGAAGTATCTGATACTTATAATAAAAGATTTTTGTATCGTATTTTTCTGGCTTTTCTTCCACTGTACACTCTGATCTGTCCCTCATAAGCTCAACATTAACCTCATTTGCAAAGTATCCTTTTTGGGCTAAAAGGATCTCTACCATTTTTACATCTTGAGGAGTAAGATTATACCCTTTTTTAAAAAGAAGCAAAACCTCTAAAGGAGTATAGCCAGTGGCATCTGATTCATTTACGATAAAGTCATGATTCAACAATAACTTCGTCATTTCAACTTGATTAGCTCTAGAAAATACCGCTTTATGCAAAAGTGTTCTTCCTTGTGAATCCCGCTCTTTACAGATGTTACTATAATTTCTTAAAAAATAGGTAACAATCTTAACATTTCCGTTCATTACTGCTCTCATAATGAGTTCTCTCGTTATTGCTGCTCCCTTATCTTTCAGCAATTTAACTATTGCAACATTGTCAGCGTCTAAGGATACGGCAGCTATCATAGCTCGATCTAAAATTTCTTTAGATCTCAAACAGGGGAGTTTTATAATTTTTTCAACCAAATCATAATTTCCGTACAGGGATGCAGTTTTGAGTAGCTCAATTACCGTTTCTTTCTTAAACTTGAGGCCAAATAGGTAGTTCACCACTGACCAAAACTGTAATTTGGCAGCAAAAAGAATAGCCCTATCATAGCTTATTTCTTTGTTCTTAGCCGATGATAAAACGCGTCCTATCTCCTTTATATCTGGATCAAGCTCCCGTAGCTCTTCATGTTCGGAAACATATCGCTGAAAAGCAGCCAAATATGCTACTAAAGGAGAGTGTTGCTTCCCTTGTTTCAACAAATTCTTAATGAAACGATAGGCATGCTTGAACTTTCTATGAGAAGCGCAAATTAATGCCTTTTTATAATCTTGGTCTGGTTTTTGCTTGATTATATTTTGCAACTGATTTATAGATGGCTCATGGGTACAATGAGTAAGTAAATCATCCAATTTCATCCCATTCATTTCAAAAAAGAAACTATATACTATACAAGCAGATAACAAAATTCTCATTCTCATAAAGATACCCAAGTTAAATAAATTAATAGATGTAAATAAGAAATCTATTTAAAAAATATCAATTTCCCATATTTTTTCAAAATTGATTTATTGAGTGTAGATCCCACACTTTGGAAAACATAACAAAAATAAAGGCACAGACTCAATAAGTCTCTGCCCGTACCCAGTATTAAACTACTTTATAAGCTATTATAGTTTTCTTTTTTTTCGTTCTATTTCTTCATATTTGTTTTCTATTTTTCGTTTCCTTTTTTTCGAACAGAATGAGAACCCTAACTGCTCCTTTGCACCGTTAGCAAGTAAATAATTATAGATTGCACCATTTTTTTGGGTTTTACTGAGGGCCCTTGAGAGATTCGGCTTTAAGTCATACTTTTTTGACTGTTCTATCATAAATACTACTGCATCTTTATTTTCACACTTAACTGCAAAGTTAATACATTTTTCAACGATATCACAATCGATTATTAATTTATCTAAAATCAACTTCGCGGTTTCTATAGAGCCACTTCGATTAAAAGAATAGCGTGAAAAGTCACCCTTCAAGGCAGCACAAAGAGCTGAAAGCTTAAATTGGTTGATTCCGTGTACTTGCGCATACTCAGCTGGGCCGTATGCTGTTGCAATTATATCGAGAATAAAACAAACCATTTTATACTCGCCAAAATAGGCACACTTAATTAAGCAATACAGGATCGGGAGTTTATATTCTATTACCAGATCTTTTTGAACCTGACCCTGAATCAAGCAATTTTTAAGTAAAAAATGTACCATCCAAATGTTTCCTCTATGAGCAAACCATGCTAGGCAAAAACCATATCCTAATTGATTATCCTCTATCATTCTGGCTACAATCGCAGTCCTAGCTAATGGAATAAATTCCTTCAGTGTATTTTTTTTCTTGTTGATATTAGTAATATACCTATCTTTTACTTGCTCCTGCTTGTGCAACTCTTGAACTATCTCAGATGTATATTTTAGTTCGATATTTCTTCTTATCTCATAAGAATTGACCGTAGTGTTGTAGGCTGATACCTCTCTTACTTCTTTATCAATCTGTTCTTTATTTTTTTGTAGTATTCTGAGAATATCCTTTTTGAGAGTTACTATATTCTTATTGACTTGTTTTATCTTATCTTGGTCTTTTTCTTTTAATACGTTATAGATAGTAAGATCAGTTCGCAATTGCTCTAGTTCGCTCTTGCTTTTTTGTTCTATTGGTTTTGAAGATTGTTTTAGATTAGCTTCAATTTTTTTATCTATTTCATCTATCAACTTACAATTCTTTACATAGGTTGAAATAAGATCTTTAATCCTATTCAGATAGGAACAAGGCAAATGATAATAGGATGGTACTGTCCCGTCAAGATCTTTAATTGCTTGTTCCAGTAAAGCTCTATGAGAATGTAACCTAAGTTGAGATATCCGTTGAGGGTACCCTAATCTTTCCCATGTTTGGTGCTGGTGATTCATCAGTTGAGTAGGATTAATCTTTTTATGTGCCTTTAACGGTTTCATCTCTTCTTTAAACATGGAATAGACTAATCCATTTGCGAATAGCACTAGAAATAGAATAGAAAAAATATACTTTAAAAAATTATATATAAGAGTCATAAGAGCAATTTTAATAAAAATAGATGTTAGGAAAAATCAGATGGTTGGGGAATTCCCCAACCAAATCTGCTAACAATACTCTATCTTTGAACTGTTGCATGAGAGCAACTAATCTTAATTTATAGATTTATACCCACTCAAGCTTTGCAATAGAAGCCGTATCACTTGCTCTTTTACCCAACGGAATAATCCTTGTATAGCCACCAGGTCTATTAGTATATTTAGGAGCAATCTCATTGAATAATTTGAGTAGCGCTTCCTCTTTATAGGGAAGCAACTTTTTTGCTTTTCTTCTGGCATTAAATGTATTGCCTTGACGAGCAATAGTTACCAATTTTTCAGCAAGACGTTGCGTTTCTTTTATTCTAGCTTTTGTTGTCACCAGATGTCCGTACATTATAAAGCTTATTACTTGGTTACGCAATAAAGATCTTTTATGAGAAGGCTTTACATTTAATTTTCTTCTACCAATCTGATGTTTCATTTTTTTAAATACCTCTATAAGTCCATTTAATCTTTATTCTCTTTCTTACTTTTTAACTGAAGAACTCTCTTGATATCATCCTCTTTAATATCCATATCAAAAGAAAGCCCAAAAGCCTTCATGCTTGCCTTCACCTCATTTAAAGACTTACGTCCGAAATTCTTAATCTTTAGTGCGTTCTCTTCATGTAGATTAACCAGATCAAGAATTCTTTTGACTCCTGCATTGATTAGGCAGTTGTGAGCTCGAACAGAAAGTTCTAGTTCATCTATAGGCTTCATGAGAAGTTCAATAGGAACACCTTTTAATCCCAGTTGATCTAAATCAAACTGTTCCGACTCTTCTTCTTCCTCAGGCATAGCTGAAATCTCATTAAACGGTATCTCAGTACTACTTAAGAAACATTCAAGCTGGGTACGCAATACAGAAACAGCATAGTGCAAGGCATCAACCGGATTATCTGACCCGTCAGTATGAATCATAAGCGTCAACTTATCATAGTCTATTTCTTTACCGACACGAGTTTTTTCAATATTAAACATAACTTTTTTTATAGGAGAAAACATAGCATCCAGGTATATGCGATTATCATCCTGTAAAGCTTTACCCTCAGGCCACTTCGCTTGTTTATACCCTCTACCTGACTCTACAAAGAACTGAATGTCCAGTGTTGCACCAGTCGCCACATTAGCGATAATATGATCTTGATTAATAAGCTCCAAATGATCATCGGCAACAATATCTGCCACCCGAGCTTGAGCCTGACCAGAGACTTTCAAATGCATTTTTCCCGGTAATCCAGTTTTACTCTTTACTACTATCTCTTTAATATTGAGCACAAGCTGCATGGCATCTTCAATAACACCAGGAACTGAAGAAAACTCGTTATTTATTCCTTTTATTATAACTGATGTTACAGCAGAACCTTCAACAGCTCCTAATAAGGCCCTTCGTAAGGCATTTCCAAGCGTAATACCAAATCCGGGCTCTAGTGGCTGAGCAATTAATTGGCCATATGTTTCACTAATAGTTTTTTTATCCCAGCTCAACCGAGGAATTATGAGAGGTTGATATTCCTTTTTATCCACTTCCATAGGTTCTCCTGATAATCTTTAACCTAACCAACAAGCAAGCAAATAGGTCAATTATTTACTTAGAATACAATTCAACAATCAAGTGCTCTTCAACCGGCACTTTTACATCGGCTCTCGCCGGCTCACGGACAACTAACCCTTTACGGTCTTGCTTCATAAGCTCCAACCATTCTGGCACCTTTATACCAATATTTAATCTTTTATCAACAACTTGCTCTAAAAAAGCCTTCTTCTCTAAAACATTTGAAGCTAAAGATATTTCATCGTTAACGGAAACCAAAAAGGACGGTGAATAAACTTTTTTTCCATTCACCAATACATGTCCATGAACAATTATTTGACGCGCTTGTCTTCTAGAATTAGCTAACTTAAGCCTATAAATAACATTATCTAAACGTCGTTCTAGCAAGCTCAATAAAATTTCACCTGTTGCGCCCTTGCTTCTAACGGCTTTATCAAAAAAACGTCTAAACTGTTTTTCCCGGACACCGTATATTTTTTTTACTTTTTGTTTTTCATGAAGTTGTTTGCCATACTCAGAAAGTTTTTTCCCCCTTTTTTGAGAATCTTTCTTACCGGCAATATCTTTTTTAGAAGATTGTTCTGTTGTTCCCCTAGCCTTTGTTTTCATGGCAACCTTATTCACCTAATTAATTATACACTATTAACAAATAATCCTATCAAAATTTACACTCTGCGCTTTTTAGGCGGACGACAACCATTGTGTGGTAAAGGTGTCACATCTCTTAATACGGTAATATTGAAACCAGAACCTTGAAGAGAACGTACAACAGAATCTCGTCCAGATCCTGGACCTTGCAAGTTCACCTCTACATTCTTAACACCATAAGTTGTCATATCTTTAGCAAGACTCGATGCAATTTGAGAAGCGGCAAAAGGTGTTCCCTTTTTAGCTCCCTTATATCCAAGCTTTCCAGCACTTGAAGAAAGTAAAACATCGCCTTCTAAAGTAGTAATAGTAACTATAGTGTTGTTAAATGTAGATTTAACATGCGCGACTACAGAGTCTATTTGCTTCTTTATTTTTTTAGACTTTCTCTTGTAAGCCATTATTATTATATCCTTTGTAATAAAATCTACAAACCATTACATGTTCCATTACTTTTTAGTAGCAGCCTTCTTTTTCGCAACAGGAGCTCTTTTTGGCCCTTTTCTTGTTCTCGCGTTCGTTTTGGTTCTTTGACCGTGTACAGGCAATCCTTTTTTGTGTCTTTCTCCTCGATAACTTTTTATATCCTTTAATCGGTTTATATTATCGAAAATCTGCCTTCTTAGTACGCCTTCAATTGCATAGTTGTTTGACATTTCCTTTTGGATAGCACCAATCTCTTGGGCACTGAGATCTTTCACTCGCCTATCACAACTAATATTCAATTTTTTAAGTATTTCTTGTGAGCTTTTGAGGCCTATACCAAAAATGTATGTTAGTCCGTATTCAACTCTCTTGCTCAAAGGTAAATTAACACCTTCAATTCTAACAGCCATAAAATTTCCTTACTTTACCTTCTATCCTTGGCGCTGCTTATGTTTTGGATTTTCACAGATCACACGCACGACACGCTTACGATAGATAATCTTGCAATCCTTACATATCTTTTTAACCGATGTTCTGACTTTCATAAAACGTCCCTACTATAAATAACTCAAAATCTTTACTTCTTATGTCTTAAAACGATTCTTCCTCGAGTCAGGTCATAAGGAGAAAGCTCAATTGTAACTTTATCTCCCGGCAAAATTCTTATGTAGTTCATACGCATTTTACCAGAAACATGTCCTAAAACCTTATGTCCGCCCTCGATTTCGACAAGAAACATAGCATTAGGAAGAGTCTCCCTAACAATTCCTTCAACTACAACAACCTCATCTTTTTTCTTTTTCATAAATCTTTTTTCTCCGCAACTTGATGTCGTGTTAAAATTTTTGGTTCACCTTCTGTTACAACAATAGTATCTTCAACATGAGCAGCCAAACTTTTATCAACCGTTTTAACAGTCCATCCATCTTCTGCTACAAAAACATTATAATCTCCAGCTGTAATCATCGGCTCTATAGCAAACGTCATTCCAGCCCTTAATAGAGGCCCCCGACCAGCCTTTCCATAGTTGGGAATCTCAGGCTCCTCATGCAGCTTTTTTCCAATACCGTGACCAGCAAAATCTCTCACCACACTATATCCATGCTCCTCGACTACACGCTGAATAGCAGAGGATATGTCTGAAAGATGATTTCCTGCTACCGCCTTACTGATACCCTCATCCAAAGCCATCTGAGCTACATCAGCTAATTGTTTAGTTTCGGAAGAGGCTTCTTCTATTAAAAATTGTCTTGCCATGTCTGCACAATATCCTTTCCAAGATGCGCAAATGTCAATTTTCACCAAATCTCCCTTCCCTAAAACGCTTGAGAGAGAGGGAACTCCGTGTATCACTTCATCATTTACGGATATACAGCTTTCATATTTATAACCCATATATCCCTTAGATCTTGAAACAAGTCCTTTTTGCTCAAGCTTTAAAGCAATCTGATTATTTATTTCAAGAGTGGTTATCCCAGAACGAATCAAAGCAGAAAGCTCATCAAAAATTTCCGCCAATAACTTACCCGCTTTTTCCATTTTATTTATAGAAGACTTATTCTTTATCAAAATCATGAATCTTCTATTCCTATTAGCTTTTTAAAATCAAAGATAACATCCTCAATTGGTTTCCTGGCATCAAGCTTTAAAATTTTGCCTATTTTATTTCTATAAAAGTTAGCAAGCGTGTTTTCATGTTCATGATATATTTTAAGCCGCTCAATAACAGATTCCTTCGTATCATCTAACCTGCGCTTCAAAGGACTAGCACATAGATCGCAAATCATATCATCTTTGGGCTTTAAACCTGAGCCTTCAATCATCGAGTAGACGGCCTGACATTCACTACTTTGGCAAACATATCTCTCACAGAGCCTCTCTATAACGACTTCATCTGGAACTTCAAACGTAACCACATGGAGATTCACCCCTGCAAACTTCTCTTTAAGCAGGGAATCCAAGGCTTCTGCCTGAGCAATAGTTCGAGGATACCCATCTAAAATTATATCTTTGCCAGAAGCAAGTTGCTGTTCAAGCCACTGATTAACCATTTCAATGATTACACTATCAGTAACTAGTCTACCAGATTTTATAAAAAAATCTATCTGTTTGCCAATTTCAGTCTGTTCTTTTATATGTTTTCTACAGAGATCTCCCGTCGAGAGCTGCTCCCAGCCTAAATTTTTGGTACAATAACTAGAAACCGTCCCTTTTCCAGAACCCGGAGGGCCAATGAAAACTAAAATTTTTCCTTTTTTCATTATCTTCCCCCACGCCCCTTAAGTCTTCCTGATGTCAAAAAGCCTTCATACTTATGTTCAATAAGATAAGATTCGATCTGGGAAGCGGTCTCCAAAGAAACACCCACAGCAATAAGCAAAGATGTACCCATAATCATAAATGGAACGTTCACAAACATACTTATAATATTAGGAGACAATGCCAGAAGGCCTAAATAAATTGCTCCAACAAGTCCTATTCTGGTCAACAGATAGTTAAAAAATTCTGCTGTTTTTCTGCCAGGTCTAATTCCAGGCAAAAACCCGCCGCTCTTTTTTATATTATCAGCTAATTCTTCCGGGTTAAATACTAGGGCTGTATAAAAAAATGAGAAGAATACAATGAAAACAAACAATAAGACATTATATAAAATACTAGTTGGCACTAACGCGCTGGACAACCACTTCAAAGACGGAAACCTGCTTAACATAGAAGCTATAAATAGGGGGACGTTTAATACAGAACTTGCAAAAATTACAGGCATGACACCGGCAGTATTTATTTTAAAAGGAATATAGGTACTCTGTCCGCCATATACCCGGTGACCAATTATACGTCTTGTATATTGTACAGGAATTTTCCTCACGCCTTTTTCTAAAAAAACTATACACGCAATAATTGCTAAATAAATCAAAAGAATCAGTAACGCGACAATTAAGTCCATATTTCCTTCTTGCACTTGATAGATAGTCTTTATAAAATGGCTAGGGAATCTGGCTATAATACCAGCAGCAATAATCATAGAGCTACCATTGCCAACGCCGTAAATAGAAATCTGTTCACCTAACCACATAACAAACATGGATCCAACACTGAGAGAAAGAATAAACGTGAATTTAAATCCCCAACCAGGATTTACAACAAGATTGTTACTCTCAAGCAGAATAGATAAACTAAAAGCTTGGACTATACTAATAATGAAGGCCAAATATCGGGTATATTGATTTATTTTTCTTCTTCCATAGTCACCTTCTTTTAAAAGCTGCTCTAAATATGGAACAGTAAACCCTAGTAACTGCATCATAATCGAAGCAGTAATATAAGGAGAAATACCCAAAGCAAAAATGGTACATTTTCCCAAGAAACCTCCAGAGAAAAGGTCTAAATAGTTCAGTAAACCTCCAAGGCCAGCAGTAGTTTGTTCCATTAAATTATGCAAAGCTCCCAAGTCTATACCTATTACAGGTATATAACCACCTAACCTATAAATTAAAAGAACCCCTAGAGTAAATAGAACTTTTTTTCTCAACTCCGGAATAAAAAAAATATTTATAAAATTTCTTAGCAGTACCACAACCCTAAATCTCCTTTGCTAATTCTGCCTTACCATCAAGATCTTTAATCTTTTGAGCAGCAGATCTACTAAATGCATCTGCAACCACTGTCAATTTCTTTTCAAGTGTACCATTTCCTAATATTTTGAGAATAAACTTCCCTTTTCCCTTTAGTACACCCTTTTCAATTAACACCTTCTTGTCAACTGTATCACCATCATTAAAAAGATCGCTTAAGCGTTGCAAATTAACCGTTTTTACTTCTGTTTGAAAGCGTATATTATTAAATCCTCTTTTCGGCAATCTACGAACTAGAGGCATTTGACCACCCTCAAATGTTGCCTTTATTGAGCCACCCGACCGAGCCTTCTGACCCTTATGACCCTTTCCTGAGGTTCCACCTCTGCTACCTCCACGGCCAACTCTTTTTCTTTTTTTACACAATGGTGTTAATTTATCTAACTGCGGCATCTTTAACTCCAACAATCTCTTTTACAGTCTTTCCTCTTAATTTTGCAAAACGATCAGCAGATCTTAATTTAGCTAAAGCATTTAAAGCTGCTTTAACTACATTTTGACGATTTGCAGAACCAAGAGACTTAGCCAATACATCTTTGATTCCTAAAACTTCCATTAAAGAGCGAACAGCACCACCTGCAATAAGCCCTGTTCCCTTTGAGGCAGAGCGAATGACAACCTTGCTTGCTCCATGTTTTCCTGTCACATCATAAGGAATAGTAGTATCACGTAATGGCACTTCGATCATTTTCTTTCTAGCTTTCATTGTAGCTTTTGCTATTGCGGAAGAAACATCTCTGCTTTTTCCAAGCGCAATTCCAACTCTTCCTTGCTGATCCCCAGAAACTACTAGTGCAGAAAAGGAAAACCTTTTTCCACCCTTTGTTACCTTGGTAACACGCCTAACGCTTATAACATTGTCGATAAAAGCCTCTTTATTTGAGCTACTTTTCTTACCTTCTGCCATAATTTACTTTCCCAAATTGCTTATATAATCTAAAATCTAAATTTTAATTCCGCCTTCTTTAAGACCTTCAGCTAAAGCCTTAACTCTTCCATGATAGAGATATCTTCCCCTATCAAAGACAGCCTCTTTTATACCCTTTTCGACAGCTTTTTTTGCAAGCTCTTTTCCAACGGAGGCTGCAATAGCTTTTTTATCGCCAGTCAAATCTTTTAACTCCAAAGATGAACAGCTTGCCAATGTTTTATGCACCCCGTCATCTATAATTTGAGCATAAATCTGACTTGAGCTTCTAAACACAGAAACTCTTGGCAAAACAGATCGTTCCTTAATTTTTTTTCTAACCCTAAGAGCCCTTCTTTTGGCTCTCTTTTTTACTTTTCTTTGTATAGACACCTTTAAATCCTAGTATTACGCTGTCTTCGCTTTTCCAGCTTTTCTTCTAATAATCTCTTCCACCCATTTTACTCCTGTACCCTTATAAGGCTCAGGTGGTCTCATAGCTCTTATTTTGCTGCAAACATGTCCCACCAATTCTTTACTGGGAGACTTAAATGTTAACAGTTGCCCACTTTTGTCTATGTCAAGCTTCACATTGTCGGGCAAATCCATTTCTATCTTATGGCTAAATCCGAGGCTTAAGGTAATTTTTTTCCCAGACAAAACAGCCTTATAGCCCAACCCATTTATCTTCAACTGCCTCTCAAAGCCGACCCCAGCCCCTTTTATTTTGTTGGCAAGCAAGGCTCTATGAAGGCCCCAAATTCGGTTGATATTCTTTTCATTCAAAGCTGCAGTTTCAGGTATAATCATAAGCGCCTTATTCTCAAGCTCGGCTTTTAACTCTTGAGGTAAAACATAAACACCTGAATCTCGAGACCCCTTAAAGTGAACCTCTTTACCTTTTATATCGACTTGAACGTTCTCTATATCTATCGGTTTTCTACCAATTTTTGACATAATTATACCTTACATTTACCAAACAGTACAAATGATTTCGCCTCCAACATTAAGGTTTTTAGCCTTTTTATGAGTCATTAAACCTTGATTTGTAGATAAGATAGAAACCCCTAACCCACCAATAATAGGCTTAATGCTATTGGATCCAACATATTTTCTACGACCAGGCCTACTTGCCCTCTGTATCTCATGAATTACAGACTCACTATCTATATATTTCAAGACAACCTTAATAGCTTTTTTCTTAGGATCCTCTTCCATAATGAAGCAATCCTTAATAAAGCCCTCTTCCTTTAGTATTTTAGCTATCTCAAACCTAATCTTCGAATAAGGCGCAACAACAAAAGGCTTAGATACCATCAATCCATTCCTGATGATAGTTAAAAAATCTCCGATAGCATCTACTGACATTGCTTTCCTTCCTCAATTCTTTTCTTAATAATCACAAAAAATTACCAACTTACTTTTTTTACACCTGGCAATAAACCTGCCAATGCATTCTTTCTAAAACAAATACGACACAACATAAAAAAACGCATATAACCTTTTGGTCTGCCGCAGAGCTGACAACGATTCCTTGCTCTCACAGCAAACTTAGGAGTTTTTTTTGATTTTTCTATTAACGCCTTTTTGGCCATTATTTTACCTCAATTAAAATTTTTAAGCCTCGCGAAAGGGCATACCTAATGACTGTAGCAATGCTAAAGCATGCTCATCTTTCTTAGCTGTGGTTCCAATAGTGATATTCAAACCATACATTTTGTCACCAACGTTATATTCAATTTCTGGAAATATAATCCACTCTTTTATTCCCAAATTATAGTTACCGTTGCCATCAAAATTTCTTGTAACTCCTTGGAAATCTCTCACCTCTGGCAAAGCCATATTTATAAGTCGATCCAAAAATTCATACATTTTTTCTCTACGCAAGGTAACCCTTACACCTATAGGCATACCAGCACGAAGTTTAAATCCAGCTATTGATTTTTTGGCCACAGTTCTCACTGGCTTTTGACCAGCAACCTTCGACACAACATCTTCGACACCTTTTAAAACCTTACTATCTTTAACTGCGTCCTTTACTCCAACATTAATCACAATTTTGGATATTTTTGGAACTTCCATTATATTTTTCAACTTAAGATCTTTTTTAAGTTGAGGACGAATTTTTGCGTTGTATAATTCTTCTAGCCTTGCTTTGGCCATAACCTATCCTTAATAACTACGAAACTAGCAGCCTATATTATTTCTTTACATCCTGCACAAACACGAACTTTTTTTTCATCCTCCAAAAATTTTGCTCCAACCCTACAAGGCTTTTTGCAGTAAGGACATATGGGCATAACATTAGATATATCAAACGGTCTTTCTTCGTGCCTTATTCCAGCAGTATCTCCCTGCTTTCGCGCCTTTGCGTGACGTATAACAACGTTTACACCCTGCACTAAAACTTTACCCTTTTTTGGCAAAACTTCCGCCACGGTTCCACGCTTGCCTTTATCTTTACCACTTAAAACTAACACTGTATCATTTTTTTTAATTCGAGCCATATCAATACCTTTATAAAACCTCTGGAGCAAGTGAAATAATCTTATTATAGCCTTTTGCTCTCAATTCTCTTGCTATAGGCCCAAAAATACGCGATGCAACGGGCTCTTTATCTTTAACAATAACAGCCGCATTGTTACCAAACCTTATATAACTTCCATCAGGCCTTCTGTTAGCTTTCTTTGTTCTCACAATAACAGCAGTAACAACGTCACCTTTCTTTACCATGCCACCAGGCATAGCCTTTTTCACTGAACATTTTATTTCGTCACCTAAATGAGCAAATCTTTTTCTAGTACTTCCAATAATATGAATACATTGCAAGCTTTTTGCTCCAGAATTATCTGCTACCTCTAAGTAAGATTCTTTTTGGATCATAACCCACCCCAACTAACTTTTTTGCTTACTAGCGTCAAAGCTTGACTTAACAACACGATCCAAGTACATATATTTAGTCTTTGACAGGGGACGTCCCTCATAAAAATCTATAACGTCACCCACCTTGGCAAGCTCTTTTTCATCATGAACCTTATAATTCTTGGTCACCCTCATGACTTTGCCTAGGATCTCATGCTTATAAGCTCTTTCCGTTTTAACCACAATAGTTTTATTCATTTTATCAGAAACCACAGTACCTCTGAATAAACGTTTTACTTTTTTTTGTTCCTTTTTCATCAAACCTTACCTCTTTGGGATAAACGTTTCTGATTCAAATAAGTCAACACCCTAGCGACATCTTTTCTCAACTTTTTAAACTGAGAGTAATCTTTCACATGAGCGGTCATTGAGTTAAGTCGAAGACTAAAGAGTTCCTTTTTTAATTCATAAAACTTGCCTTCTAGCTCCTTAACACTCATTTGACTAAGCTGTTCTTTTTCTTTGCTCACCTTCACGATTGCTCCTTCTTAACAAATTTTACCTTTAACGGAAGCTTATAAGAAGCAGCCTTACAGATGGCTCGCGCCACATCCTCTGAGACGCCCGCTAATTCAAAAATTATTCTACCTCGCTTTACCACGGAAACCCACCTATCAACATTACCTTTACCTTTACCCATTCTGGTTTCGGCAGGCTTTTTAGTAACAGGCTTATAAGGAAAAACGCGCAAATATAATTTTCCAATTTTTTTTGTTCTACGTGAAACAGTAACACGCATAGCCTCTATCTGTTGTGCAGAAAGCCAGCTAGGCTCTAAAGCTTTAATTCCATACTCTCCAAAAGCCAACTCTTTTGCCCCTTTAGACAGACCCTTCATGGTTCCTTTTTGTTGCTTTCTATATTTAACTTTCTTTGGC
>Ga0180437_10001932_pt1 | contig 34435 bp, 28 predicted proteins | sample SS_ome_4_FD_132410 | JGI IMG/M metagenome (GOLD analysis project Ga0180437, IMG submission 132410) | Hypersaline lake sediment archaeal communities from the Salton Sea, California, USA - SS_3_D_1 metaG | ecosystem: Environmental > Aquatic > Non-marine Saline and Alkaline > Hypersaline >... | reverse complement strand
TCATAAGGTGCTTGCCTACCCACCTATTCAGCCCTATATTTATGGTGGAAAGGGAATGGGATCTCAGGGCGATGGTAGTCTACAGCTAATTGTTAAAAGTAAAGAGGCGCAAGAGAAAGTCATTCAAATTCTTGAAAAAGATTTTAATATGAACTGTTTGCCGCTGACTATCCCCAAAAGCTGATTTTCGTCATGTATAACACATGAGTAGGGCAGAAGCATTACCCGCTATATACGGATCCTTATCATTTTGAAGAATTTTAGCGAGTCGAACGCCGTCTTCCTTTTTACCAGCCATGAAAAAAGCCTTCGTAAGATTTAAAAGGGTTGGTCCATGACTCTCTTCTGACTGCAAAGCTGTATCGAACGCCCTGATGGCTTTTTCAGGTTGGTTGAGTTCAACATAGAGCGCCCCGAGCATTTGCCAATCATATGTGCTCTTAGGTTCGAGTACTACAAGTGCTTCAAAAAATGGAAGGGCGATATCGTATTTTCCTTGTCGAATATAGGCGTAGGCAGCATGACGAAGCTCAGAAGTGTGCGATGTGTCCCATCCTAGAGTCTCTAGCCAATCTCTTCGTGCCATCTACTTTTTACCCTTGTAAAAACTGACCAATACGTCCACCGATATAGCGAAGCATCTGATTGAGATCCCGTATTTTTTTAATACACCCTCTTATAGCAGAGCGCTCCTCTTCCTCCTCTTCATCTTCACATTCAAGCTTGTCGAGTGTCTTTTCTACTGCCTCTTCTGCATCAGCGCTGCCAAATATAGGAATAATGCGGTGGAATGCAAAGGGAGAGCGGCGCTGATATCCAAAATCTTCAGGGGGATAAAAGTGTGCCCAAGGAGCTTGCGTTGTTCCAACACCAAGTAAGAGATCGAGCTCTGAAAGTTTGGGATAAAGATCGACAATAAGGGCTTGAGCGGGGACGGTGGCTGCCTCTTTGAGGTGATACTGCTTTTGGATTCCTTCCAATAGCTGCATTCTTCGCGCATATTGGACATAGATTCCGATATCGAGGCGGTCAATGGTGGTCGCTGGCATTTACGAAGCCCTTTTGTTTCTCTATTTTGCTCTTGTATCGCAAGAGACTTTTTACGGTCATCGAAAAAATAACATGAAGCAGAGTATAATTACCTTTTGAAGTATTTTAAGGATAGCTGTTCGTGTCTCATATTCCCGTTATGCTCGATGAGGTTCTTTCCCTTTTAGAGCCCTGCCAGCTCCACAGTGTTTTTGATGGTACGTGTGGCGGTGGTGGCCATGCCTATGCAATTTTATCAAAGCATGATGAGATTAGAAAATATATAGCAAATGACCAAGATGAGGAGGCGCTTTCTCGTGCAAAGGAGAGGCTTGCTTGCTTTGGGTCTAAGGTAGAATTTCGTCGCAGTAATTTTTCCGACAGTCCAGATCAGCTCTTCGAGGCTATTTTGTTAGATATTGGAGTCTCTTCTTTTCATCTCGATGATCCAGAGCGTGGCTTTAGCTTTATGAAAGAGGGTCCTCTCGATATGAGAATGGATAGAGAACAATCTCTAACAGCAGCTGATATTGTAAACGGGTGGGATGTGAAATCTCTCGAGAAGATATTTGTCGAGCTCGGACAAGAGCGCTACGCTCTTCGCTCTGCAAGAGCAATTGTGAGAGCACGAGCTAAAAAGCCTTTTTCTACAACACTTGATCTTGCAAAGGCATTAGAAGGGGCGATTCCTCGACGTGGAAAGATTCATGTAGCAACACGTATCTTTCAAGCACTTCGCATTGCTGTGAATAAGGAGATCGAGGTATTAGAAGAGAGCATAGAGAAGCTTGCCTATCAGCTTACAGAAAGTGGGCGGTTTTTGGTTATTACCTTTCATAGTGGTGAGGATCGAGTGGTAAAACAAGCGTTTCGTCGCCTTGCTTCAAGTGGGGAATTTGCTCTTGTGAATAAAAAGCCTCTTGTTCCTTCCAGAAAAGAGTGTGTGAAAAACCGTCGATCTCGCAGCGCTAAACTGCGCTGTATCGAACGAAAAAAATTAGGAAAGTCATGATGTCTAGACCGATTCGAGATATTAGCACGCAATACTACATTCAGCAGTCTAGACAAGGTTTTGAGCTAAAAAAGGCACGCTGGTATTCGAGAATCGTCTGCTTTTTTACGAGAAGAAAATACTTTTCTCTCTCCGGGGCTAAATCGTGGCAGCTGGCTCTTTGTGCTGACGCAATTTCACAAAAGGCTTTTTCAGATGTAGAGCGCGCACGAGCACTCCATCAGATTGTCTCTTCTCTTTCCGGTGTTCTTGATAAAGGTCATAGTGAGAGTGTTACAAACCTCATCACTCAAATTGCCAGACATGCACTTCCTAGGGCAGATGATACTGTTACTGACGAGACGGGAAATTTTTACGCTGATGTTATCAACAAAAAAATTATGGCCCAATCAAAGTATGACGAAGAGGGCGCTGCTCTTGTATTGAAAACGACCCTCTATGATCTACTCGAAACAAATCATGAAGCAACCTCAAGAATCATTCCCCAGCTCACAGAAAAATTTACGAATAAACTATTTCGAGAGATCTGTTGGCTTGCTGAAGGCGGAAGAGAGTTGATGGAAACAGTGGAGACTATTGCAGCCCAGCCTGGTTCTGAGAAGATTGTGAGCACTCTATACGAATTTTTTGAGATGGTGCTGGCCACATCAAAAGAGGATGAGGAAAGGGCCTGTTACATATTAAACGGGGGACTTCAAGAGCTATTTCGTATTACTGGTGAAAAAGCACCACAAATCATCGACTTTCTTGCAGCGAAATTTACTGATAAACCGTTATTTCAACAAATCTGTCAGATAGCTGGAGAAATAGATATATCGGGAGATTTTGCCGCGAAGTTTTGCGATCTTGTTGAGACGAGGCCAGCTGTTTCTCATGTATTAGAAGAAGGGGCTCTTCTTTCCCAATTTTTCAAAAAGATACCCCTGGGATCAGAACTTATTCGTCTTGCTCTTCTCTTTCCTAAAATTGCTCAAAAGGAAGTAGCTCCTTTTACAAAAAAAGATGATATTCTTTCTCAAGAGATTTTGAAAGGGGTTGACAAGGCAATAGATACTATTTTTGCGAGCGAAAATCCTCTTGTTGCTCTCGAGCACTATGGTGACGTCTCGAGATGTTGTGAAACGATTTTTCCTGCTATTTCTCGGGATCTGCAGAGACAGCTTCAAGAAAAGCAAGAGAGAATATATGAGAATCGCGAGCAGCTATTTGCTCTTTGTCGGGAGATAGGTGAGCGAGTTGTAAAAAAAGAGATGGATCTTGCTCGCGCAAAATCTTTGATTGAGAGCGCACGGCATCTTTATGCTCAAGAGCCAGAGGCCATTGATATGGCGGTATTAAAGCGGTTTTCTGAAGAGATCAGCCCAACTATTGAAGCTATGATCGAAGCCTTTGAAAGAGATCCAGATCCTGCCTTTGTGGAGACAATTCAGAAAAATCTTACAGATACAATGGAAGCACTCCTTTCTCGTGAAAGGATTGCAAGGATGTTTCCTTCAGTTCGAAAAGAGGAAGATCGGTTATCTACGCTTTGTCGGGAGATAGGTGATCGACTTGTACAGGAGAAAATAGATCTTATTTTTGCCAAGCGTTTGGTTGAAAATATAAAATGCTTTTTTGGTCGAGGATCAGATCTCATAGAAAATATTCTGTTAGAACGATTTTCCGAAGAGGTTGGTCCAACCATTGATGCTATGGTTGAGGCACTTGATCAGGAGGGTGGAGATCCTTTAGAAGAGATCCGAAATCGACTTATGTTCAAGATAAGAGAGTTTATTCCACGGAAAAAACTTGAAAATGCATTCTCATCTCTTCGCGAGCGCGTTTTGGTTACAGAGGGAAGAGGAGAGCGTTTCATTGAACTTGCCATGGAAAGGCTTCCTAGCACAGATATTAAAAAGACCAGAGGACCAATAAACCAGCTCTTTTTTCATGTCAAAGAGCTTGTTGGGGGATTTAGAGCTGATCCATTTGTGAAGAGATATGCAGAGGCTGAAATAAGACGTATAGATTCAGAAAGCTCTCTTGCAGACAAATGTGAGCGATTACATAGGTTTCTCGACAAAATAAAAGCATCTGAATACGCATATGCTGACTTTTCCCATACAACCTTTATCAATGAAGCGGGCACGGCTCTTCGGGATTGTTTTAACAGGATAAAGAGTGAGGATAAAGGAGATTTGGGAGAAAAGCTTGACTCTCTTCTCGATACGATTAACCGAATTTTGCCTAAAGAAAGGGGGGGCATGTGAGACTTTTCCCTTTTATCTACTGTGTTGTGTTGATTACCGCTTTGGTTGCCCTGCATATCGCCCATCACAACTCTTTGACAACCTATCGCATCAAGGCGATTGCTCTTGAGAAAGAGTTGAAGATCGAAGAGGCCAAAAAGAGGGGGTTGGAGCTTGAGATGGCAACCTTTACAAGCCCTCTTCGTCTTGAAGAGGTGGCAAGGAAGGCCCAATACTCGTATCTTCGACAGCCTCCTGTGGATGAGAGTCTCTCGGTTATTCTCGATCCTGCTGCTTGAAATTTTTCTCGAGAAATTGTAATTTCAGCTGAAAAAAGTATTTTCGTTTGTGGAGTAAAAATGGCCTGTAATGTTATTAGAAGCGCGAAATTGTCTTTTTTTGTAGCTCTTTTGGCTCTTTTCATACAGTCTAATTTGTTTGGAAAGGATCCACTTGCCGCAATTCCCCGTTCCGATGCCTCTGGGGTTGTCCTGAAAAGTAAGAGAATTTTCCTCAATGGGACAACAGCTCCCTATAATGCCGCTCTTTTAAAGATAGATGAAGGTTATCTTCTCTTTTTTTCTCATGATGATTGGCTGCCTAAAGAGTCTCTCTATCCAACAGATGGAGTCTCCTCATATACTTTAGATAAGAGAATGGGGGTTGCGCGGCTTGACAAAGAATTTACTCATACAGAGGAGCGAGTTCGATTTTTAACACCACCGAAAAACTGGAAAAAATCGACCGTGAAATGGATAGATCCACGTGTCTTTACCATAAGTGACACGGTCTATGTGATGACCTTTTTTTATAAACGGCATAAATCATCGAAAAATGTCTGGATCTCGACTATCTGCCCAAAAACATTAGCATTTTCAGACCCACAAAATATCCGCACACATACAGACCAAATGGAACGAAATTGGATTCCTCTCATTTCTAAAGAGGTAAATCCTAGAGAGCTTCCTTTTCTCTACACACTCTATCCCACAGTTGTGGGAACGATCGATCTTATTAAGAGAAAGGCACCCCTCTCAGGACAGTCTTTTGACCCTTCCTTTCCTAAAGAGTGGAAATGGGGGAATTTATGCGGGGGATCTCATGCTGTGCTCATGGGCGATCACTATCTAAGCTTTTTTCATAGCCATATTAAAACAACTGAAGAGAAACGCTGCTATGTAATGGGAGCATGTACTTTTGCTAAAGAGTCTCCACATCGCTTGCTCTCCATTTCTCCATATCCCATTTTATTTGACCAGATCTACACCTCAAAAATAGATGGAAAAATTGGCCCTTTAGGGAACCCTGGATGGAGTTCTCATCTTGACAGAGTTATTTTTCCCTGCGGTTTTGTGTGTGAGGAAGACGAGAGTGGTCGGGAAGTTATCCACCTCTCTTGTGGTGAGAACGACGTAGGCATTCGAATTGTCACAATCGACAAGAAAAAATTGCTTGAAAGTTTGGTTCCGGTCTCTTAACAAAGAAAAGGGGGATACGGGCTATGCCAAAAAGACTTTTTTACACGGCTGGTTTATTTTTTTTTACGTATTTTGCTCTATTTGGAGAAGAGAACATCCCTCCCTGGCTCTCTTCTATTCCTCTCTCTGATGCTACAGGAGTTGTGATAAGCAGTAAACGAATCTTTCTCAATGGGGCAACAGCTCCCTATAATGCCTCTATTCTAAAGGCAGACGAAGGCTACCTTCTCTTTTTTACTCATGATGATTGGCTTCCTAAAGAGTGTCCCTATCCAACAGATGGAATGTCCTCATATACCATAAATAGGAGAATAGGGGTTGCACGGCTTGACAAGGAGTTTACTCATGTAGAGAGGCGCGTTCGATTTTTAACACCCCCAAAAAATTGGAAAAAAAAGTGGAAAAACTGGATGGATCCACGAGTCTTTACAATAAATGACACCGTGTATGTTATGACCTTCATTTTTAAGGGGGACAGTCCATCGAAAAATGTCTGCATCTCGACTATCTGCCCAAAAACATTAGCATTTTCAGATCCACAAAATATCCATACACAGTCAGACCAAATGGAACGAAATTGGGTTCCCTTGATCTCTAAAGAGACAAATCCCAAGAAGCTTTCCTTCCTTTACGCACTTTATCCTACAGTTGTGAGAACTATGGACCTCATTAAGCGCAGGGCTCCCTCTTCAGGACAATCGTTTAAGGCCTCCTTTCCACAAGGATGGAAGTGGGGGAATTTATTGGGGGGGACTCCCGCCATATTAACGGGTGATTGTTACCTAACCTTTTTTCATAGCCATTTTCAAATCAAAGTTGCGCCCAACTCTTCCCAAGGGCCGGCTGCAGGAAACATCTACTCTCGACAAGGCACGAAACCCTTATCTTTGTCAAAACAGTCGTATCTTGTTCCTTCCGCACACTCCTTGAAAGGAAATAGGTCGCAGAGTTGGGATTGGCTTAAAACGCCCAACGAGAAGCGCTGTTATGTGATGGGAGCGTGTACCTTTTCGAAAGATGCTCCACACCGCTTGCTCTCCATCTCTCCATATCCCATTTTGTTTGATCAGATCTATACCTCAAAAGTAGATGGAAAAATGGGTCCATTGGGAGATCCTCCATGGACTCCGTTTCTCGATAGAGTTATTTTTCCCTGCGGTTTTGTGTGTGATAGAGATGAGACTGGTCGTGAGGTTATTCACGTCTCCTGTGGTGAGAACGACGTAGGCACTCGAATTGTCACAATCGACAAGAAAAAATTACTTGAAAGTTTGGTGAAGGTCTCATAACAAAGAAAAAGGAGACGCATTCTATGGTGAAAGGGTTTTTTCCTACGCTCGTTTTGGCTTTTTTCACCTATTGCACTTTATTTGGGGAAACAAACATTCCTCCCTGGCTTTCCTCTATTCCTCTCTCTGATGCGACAGGACTTGTGATAAGTACTAAACGGATTTTTCTCAATGGGACAACAGTTCCCAATAATGCCTCTCTTTTAAAGACAGACAAAGGCTATCTTCTCTTTTTTTCTCATGACGATTGGCTGCCTAAAGAGTGTCCCTATCCAACAGGTAAAATCTCCTCATATACTAGAACTAAAAGAATTGGAGTTGCACGGCTCGACAAAAAGTTTACTCATATAGAGAAGCGAGTTCGATTTCTAACACCACCGAAGAGATGTAAAAGAGAAAAGTCAAAGTGGATGGATCCAAGGGTCTTTACCATAAATAAGACCGTGTACGTTATGAGCTTTTTTTGTAAACAGAATAACCCATCGCAAAATGTCTGGATCTCGACTATTTGCCCTAAAACGCTTGCATTTTCAGATCCACAAAATATCCGCACAAATACAGACCAGATGGAACGAAACTGGGTTCCTCTGATCTCTAAAGAGGCAGATCCTAGACATCTTCGCTTTGTCTATGCACTCTATCCCACAGTTGTGGGAACAATCGATCTTGTTAAGAGAAGGGCCCCCCTCTCTAGACAGTCGTTTCATCCCTCTGCTCCCCTAAAGTGGAAATGGGGAGATTTATACGGGGGGACTCCAGCTATATTAATGGGTGATTGCTACGTAAGCTTTTTTCATAGCTTTGTTCGGACACCCGAGAAGAAGCGCTGTTATGTGATGGGAGCGGCTACTTTTACCAAAGATCCCCCCCATCGCTTACTGGCCATTTCTCCATATCCTATTTTGTTTAACCAGATCTACACTTCAAAAGTAGATGGAAAAATTGGTCCTTTGGGGCACCGCTGGTGGAATTCTCGTCTTGACAGGGTGATTTTCCCCTGCGGTTTTGTGTGTGAGGAAGACGAGAGTGGTCGGGAAGTTATCCACCTCTCTTGTGGTGAAAACGATGTAGGCGTTCGGATTGTCACAATCGACAAGAAAAAGTTGTTTGAAACGCTGGTTCCTGTCTCTTGAAAGTAGCAAAAAAATGCATCGCGGCAGTAAGGTCATTGCGGGTCTTTTTTGAGGAGGGCCCTATTTTTTTTGATTTTTTTGTTGTTTTTGTTTTTGTTTTGTTGTACTTGAGTAGATAAAGGAAATAATTAAAATTATGCCTTCTAAATCGGCTTTAATAATAAGGAGCTAATTATAATGAATAAAATGATCCGATATCTATCTCTTCTCTTTGTCAGTGTCTCTCTATTTTCTGATGTTGCTGGGCCGGCTGATTTAGAACATGCCGACATTGTTCGTAAGGCCAAGGAACTCATGGTTCAACATCCTTCCTATAAATTTGTAAGTCACGAGTTAGCAGAAAGGGTAATGATCACCTTTTGTGAGGAGCTCGACCCTCTAAAGACTTATTTTTTGAGAGGAGATGTAGCTGAGTGGGTAGCTCCATCAGATGAGGCGGTCTATTCGATAATCAACGCCTTTAATACCGGTACTTTTGAAAGATTTGAAAAATTATTTAATACGTTCCGTTTAGCTGTTGATCGACGCAATAAGTTCGAGGCTCAAATAGATATTGATACGCTTCCTGAAGAGGGAACATTGCCAATGCACGGTTTGGAGTGGGCAAGTAACGAAGAAGGGCTTTACGAAAGACTGAAATTGCTCCGTGCTATGCAACTACGATCAGCAGATCGGCTTGATAGCGATCTTTATGCAAAAACACTGCAGCGCATTCAAAAAAGGCGTCTCTTTTTTGAGTCACAAAGGATTCCTGCTGATCCTGTTCTTTACAGGCAGACATTGGCAACCTTTATCATGAAGGCGTTTGCGTGTGCGCTAGATTCTCAAACAGCTTTTTATTCTCCTGCCGAGGCAAAAAATGCTCTTGTTGGATTGCAGCAACGTCTTTTTGGAATAGGGGTTGTAATGCGTGATGACTTAGACGGTTTTTCAGTCATAAAGATTGTCGAAGGTGGTCCGGCAGATCGCCAAGGAGGCCTCGAGCTCAACGATAAAATCGTAGCTGTAAATGGAGAGCCTCTCTTAGGGCTCGATGTCATGGATGTGGTTGAGATGGTTCGAGGAAAGGCTGGATCTGCGGTTGCCTTAAAGGTCGTGAGAAAATTTGCTGACGAAGAGGGAAATGAACAGACCAAGACTCTCGAGATTAAAATCAATCGAGGAGAGGTTGTCATGCAAGAGAGTCGCTATAGCTCTCAAACAAAAGATATGGACACTGGAGTCGGTGTCTATCTGCGGCTACACTCTTTTTACCAAGATGCACATACCTCTGCATATGCAGACCTTGCTCGAGAGTTTGAAAAGATTCAGCAAAATAATCGAGTACGAGGAGTTGTTTTAGATCTTCGGTGCAATCCTGGAGGATTACTTACACAAGCAGTTGCGGTTTCCGGTCTTTTTATGGACAAAGGAGTTGTTGTAAGTATTAAAGATGAGATTGGAGGCTTAGGTCATATTCGCAATATCATGACCAAAAAGGTGTGGGATGGCCCCCTTATCATTTTGGTTAATAGAGGAAGTGCCTCTGCTTCTGAAGTGGTTGCACAAACATTGAAAGACTGGGGAAGAGCCATTATCATCGGAGATGATCGCTCATATGGCAAAGGCTCATTCCAAATCTTTACTCTCAATATCGACGGTGTAACAGCCCCTAATCCTCAAGGTGAGTACAAGGTAACTAGAGGCCGTTACTACACGGTTTCAGGTAAGAGTCCTCAGCTTATTGGTGTAGAGTCCGATATCGTAATCCCAGGAGAGCTGCAATTTTCTGAAATTGGTGAAAAATATACGAGATTCCCGCTTTCAACAGATTCGATCTCACCCCAATTTGAAGATACTTTTGAAGATGTAGGGGTATTGCAAAGACCTCTACTTTCTCGTCTATACGCTACATCAAAACAGCTTCGTACAGATGAGTTGAGGCGTCACATTCCTCTACTCAATCAGTGCACGCAAGAGCGTCTTGCTAATAACCACGCTTACCAGCAGTTTCTCAAAAAAGCTCAAGAAAAAGCGAATTCTGGTGTTTGCGAAATAGACGAAGAGTCAAAAGAGAGAGATTTTCAACTCGAAGAGGCGTGGAATATTCTCGAGGATTTGATGAAGGTCTTCGAGGAAAATCATCATGTTCAGCCAGCTGAGGCGGCGTAACAGTTCTCCTTCCTTGCAAAGTAAGGGTTTGGTAAGAGAAAATAGTTAGGGAATTTCCTCTATAGGGAGGCAGTTCCCTCTTTCAAACCCTTTGCTTGTTCTAACATATTATGACTGTTCGTGTTCGTATTGCTCCATCGCCAACTGGCGATCCCCATGTTGGGACCGCCTATATGGCCCTTTTTAACCTTATTTTTGCTCGACATTTTGGTGGGAAGTTCATCTTGAGAATAGAAGATACTGACCAAACGAGAAGTCGGCGCGAGTATGAGGAAAATATTTATAACGCATTGCGGTGGGTCGGTATTGATTGGGATGAAGGGCCCGATATTGGGGGAGAGTTTGGGCCATATCGACAGTCAGAGCGCACAGAGATATACCGAAAGTACTGTGATAAGCTTCTTGAAGATGGAAAGGCGTATAAATGCTTTGCTACTCCAGAAGAGCTTTCTGAAATGCGAGAGCTTCGCTCTAAAGGGTGTCGCAAGGGCTATGATAGACGGTATCGGAACTTGTGCGAGAAAGAGATCAAAGAGCGAGAGGAGAAAGGTCTTCCTTATGTTGTTCGCCTAAAAGTTCCTCTTAGTGGCGACTGTTTGTTTGAAGATGGGATTAAGGGCAAAATTTCTTTTCCATGGGCAGACATTGACGATCAGATCCTACTTAAATCAGATGGATTTCCAACCTACCATCTTGCAAATGTCGTGGATGACCATCTCATGGGAATTACCCATGTTATTCGGGGCGATGAGTGGATAAGTTCGACACCAAAGCACGTCTATTTGTACGAGGCTTTTGGGTGGGAGGCGCCTCAATTTATGCATATGCCTCTTCTTTTTGGAACAGATGGAAGGAAACTCTCAAAAAGGCGCAATCCTACCTCGATCTTTTACTACCGAGATAGTGGGTATCTTCCCGAGGCGTTCTGTAATTTTTTAACGCTCATGGGCTATAGCATGGCCGATGGAAGGGAGTTTTACTCGCGCGAGGAGATTATTACTGAATTTGATCCATCGAGAATTGGGGTCTCTCCAGCAATCTTTGCGATGCAAAAATTGGATTGGCTTAATCAGCAGTATATTATCAATAGTATTCCTCAAGAAAAGCTCTGGGAGCGTATTAAAGAGTGGGGATTTACAGATGGGGTGATGGAGCAGATTATGCCGCTTTGCCACTCGAGAATGAAAAATTTTGGTGAGTTCATGGAGCTCGCCGCCTTTTTATTTATCAATAATTTGCCCTATACAACAGAGCTTTTTTCCATTCGCGATATTGAGCCATCTAAAGCCGCTGAGATTTTGCTTGCAATTTCTTGGGAGCTTGATGATCAAGAGAGGTGGACAGGTGATGGTATGAACGAGGTGTCTCGCGAGGTGGCAAAGAGATTTGAGATCAACCACAAAAAGGATATGATGCCACTTCTTTTTGCAACACTTATGGGAAAAAAGCAGGGGCTTCCTCTCTTTGCTTCTGTAGACCTTCTTGGAAAGGATCGCACACGCGCTCGTATTCTTCAGGCCATTGAGTTTTTGGGAGGGATCTCCTCGAAGCGCAGAGATAAGCTACGAGAGGTTTGGAAAAAGGGTGGACCATGACACTCACAGCACAACTTGTCGAAAGGTACTGCTTAAATCCTTCTTCTCAAAACCGTCAGACGTGGCATCTCGTTTTTGAGACTCAGGAAGAGTGCCCATCCTTTCAACCCGGAGACAGTGTAGGGGTTTATCCTCAAAACAACCCCTTTGATGTAGAAGAGCTGCTTGGTTACTTTCATCTTTCACCAGAGAGCCCTATTGTCGATCCGAAGACAAAGAGAATAGTTCCAGCATGTAGCTGGTTTTCGACTTTTGTTGAGATCAACAGAGTCTCTTCTCATCTTGTTCGATTGCTTGCTCAATATTCTTTGCTCTCTTCTGATAGAGAGTCTCTTCAAAAGCTCATTGAAGAGAGGGCTTCTTTGGGCGCTTATAGCGTAATTCAATTTCTTCGTACTTTTGTTCAAGGAGGGGTGGCCTTTCCTGAAGTAGTAGCTGGGTTTTTACCCCTTCTTCCTCGGTTATATTCAATCTCTTCAGCTCCTTCTTTGAGCAGCAATCGTTTTGAGCTGACCGTTGCTAGAGTACGCTCCTTGTATCCCTCTCATGTTAAGGAAGGGGTTTGTTCAACCTACCTTATCGATCGTCTCCCCTTGCATGAGCATGGCGCCAAGATTTTTTTTCAAAGATCGACGCACTTTTTCTTCCCTTCGACAGATCTTATCATGGTTGGTGCTGGCACTGGGATTGCCCCCTTTCGGTCCTTTATGCAAGAGTGTGGGCTCCAAGGGGAGATGCCTTCTCAATGTTGGCTCTTTTTTGGAGAGCAACGCCGAAATTCTGATTTTTTTTATGAAGAATTTTGGAAAAAGCATGTAGAGATGAAATCTCTTCACCTTTCTCTTGCCTTTTCACGCGATCAAGAGGAAAAGATCTATGTACAGCATCGGATGTGGGAGGAGAGGAAAAAGCTCTGGTCTTGGCTGCAAGATGGAGCCTCTATCCTTGTCTGTGGAAATGCGAAGAAAATGGCTAAGGATGTAGATGTAATATTGGCTGAGATTGCAGTCGAGGAAGGGGAAATGACAAAAGAGCGGGCACTACAGTGGATCCGCGATCTTCACCATCAGAAACGATATCTTAGAGACGTTTATTAAGTAGTCGATCCTAAAAAAAATCTCTCCATTTTTTTGCCGGAACTTTTTCAGGGTAAACAAAAAAAACCCATGAAATTCTTCGGATTTCATGGGTTTTAGTCCGTTAAGACGAATTATTTACGGTTTTTTAGTGTTTCAGTATATCGAAGCCAGAGATTTTGCTCTGTGCGCTCTTCTCGAATTGATTTGATTAATTCTCGCTTGATAACTTTAAGATCTTGGCGGGGCAAGAGTTTTCGAATCATCTCTGTGTCACCGGCTTCGCGGGCCAAGGTGAGTAGACGTTCCATATCGGTATCATTGAGGAGGACTTGACCTTTCTTTTTACGAGATCCTCGAGCTGCGCGTGGCTTTGGTTTTACTGTTATTGGCTTTTCTGGCTCTATGATGAACTTTTGGATAAGTTCAGAGAGACGCTCTGGAAGCTGATGCTTCATTTTTCGGAGTGTAAAGTGATGCATATATCCACCACTTACCATTGGAAGGTATCGACAGATGTCATTCTCTTTCCTTCCACCTACTTTTTTTATGGCCCCAGCAATGAGTCTATCTAACTCAGCGCTTGTTGTTGCCATGGGTTGTGAGCACCCTTGCTTTTTCTCTTGATCTGTAAATGCCATTGCACACCTCTAAAGTTATGATTCAATTTCAAAAAAAAACAATATGACATCATGTTTAACGGATTTTAACAAATATAGTCAATACTGCTTGTCTGCAAAGACCCACCTTATGAGCTTTTACAGAGATCTCGTGAGGTTCATTTTTACACGAAAAGAAAATCAAAGCAAAGTAAAAAGTTGCTAATTAATCAAAAAAGTGAAAATTCCTAGGTGATTCGGTTTCATAATAGGGAGAAAAACCCCCTTTTTTCTATAGATTTGCTGTTTTTTTTACCGCTGATTTGGTTGAGACTAATACTCTCTAGCCTGTACCATATTGCAGATATTTTTTCGTTTTAACCCTGAGATTGTGCTTTATATCGTGAAAAAAATCTTATTTTTCATAGCCATACTACTAATTACTGTTGGGTGTCGACAGCCTGGACGAGATCGATTTCACAGATGGTTAGAAGAAAGTGATAAGTTAAAAGTACTCTGTACAACAGTCTTTGTAGGGGAGTTGGTTCAATCTGTTGGTGGAGATGATCTTAATATAATCGTATTAATTCCTCCTCAAAGCGACCCTCACTCATATCAACTTGTAAAAGGCGATGATGAGAAATTTAGGCGGGCAGATTGCATCTTTTATTCGGGTCTTGGTCTTGAACATCGTGGAGCATTAGCTCGATATCTTTCTTCACACAATGCTGTGCCTGTGACTGCAAAACTCGAAAAAGAAGAGATTATTGTAGATGGTGTGAGTATAGATCCGCATGTTTGGCTTGACCTTTCTTTATGGTCTAAGGGTGTAGATTGTATTGTTGAGACGTTATCGAAAAAAAGAGCGGAGCACAGAAATCTTTATAAAGAAAATGGAAAAAGGGTAAAAGAGACCCTTCTTTTTCTGCACGAGAAGATTTATTCGTTACTTCAGGCGGTTCCAGATGATCGAAGATATCTTGTCACAACACATAATGCGTATCAGTATTTTTCTAGGGCTTATTTGGCAACTCAAGAAGAGAGAAGGTCAGGGGAGTGGAAAAGGCGTTGTATGGCTCCCGAAGGACTTGCTCCTGAAAGTCAGATTAATACTCGGGATTTATATGCTGTTGTAGAATATATTTTTGAACATAAAATACCGATTGTTTTTGCTGAATATGGAATGAATAGAGATTCTCTTGAAAAAGTCGTCAAGAGTGCTCGATCAAAAGGGCATGAGATCTCTATTGCAAAAGAGAGGCTTTATTCTGATTCGATGGTATCAGACGAACAAATGACACACGAAAAGATGTTAGAGCACAATGCTCAAGTAATTGTTGAGGGGTTACATGAAAAAGGAGGGTAGAGCTCTTGATGTTCAAGGCTTGACAGTACATTATGGCTCATCCCCAGTGCTTTGGGATCTTAATGTCTCTGTTCCAGAAGGACATTTGGTTGGTCTTATTGGGCCAAATGGAGCGGGAAAAACGACATTTATTAAGGCTATTTTGGGATTGATAAAGAGGGTGTCAGGAACAGTTCGCCTTTTAGGGAATTCTTTGGAGAGTATGCGGCGACGTATAGCCTATGTGCCACAGAAAGAGACAGTAGACTGGACCTTCCCCATGAGGGTTCGAGATCTTGTTGAGATGGGGTGTTATCCTGGGCTAGGGCTCTTTTGTCCTATTGGAAAAAAGGAAAAGATAGCAGTTGATCGGGCTTTAGAGCTTTTAGACCTCTCCTTTATTGAAAATGAACAGATAGGTCACCTTTCAGGAGGCCAGCAGCAGCGCTCTTTTTTAGCGCGAGCAATAGTGCAAGATGCAGCTCTTTACTTTCTCGATGAACCTTTTGCTGGGATTGATCAGGTGAGTGAGCAGATTTTAGTTGATGTGCTTCGAGAGATGAGAAAGCAAAAAAAGAGCATTTTTATTGTTCATCACGATCTTCTAAGTGCAAGAGAGTATTTTGATTGGGCTGTTTTGTTAAATACAAGGCTCATTGCATCTGGAGAGATTAACCAGGTATTTACTCCAGAGATTCTTCGTCAGACATATGGGCAAAAGCTCTCTCTCATTGAAGATTTGTTGAAAATATCTTCCGACTATTCTAAGGGCCATCATGTTCATGACAGAAATCTTTGATCCACTGTTGCGTGGGCCTCTTTTTGCCTGCACTCTCATGGGAATGTTAAGTGCTCTTATTGGTCTTTTGATTGTCTTTCAATCTCAGTCACTAAAGGGAGAGGTTCTCTCTCATGCTTGCTATCCGGGGATGGTCGTAGGAGCTATTATTGCTTCTTTATTGGGATATGAAAGTTCACATCAGCTCTTCTTTGTATTTGTTGGTGCTATAGTAAGTGCATATATAGGGGCCTTGGGAATAGATCTGCTCGTTCGTAGATGGAGGGTTTCTTCAGACGCAGCGCTCTCTTTTATCCTCTCCTTTTCATTTTCACTTGGCCTGCTACTTGTCTCAGGAGTGCAAAAAAGCTATCCAACTCTATGGAGGAGGCTGCAGGTGCTGCTTGTAGGGCAAGCTGCAACTATGAGTGACCGCTATGTCTTTCTCTCTTTGTTATTGTTAACCGCTACACTGCTTGTTGCTTTTCTCTTTCATAGACAAATAATAGCCTCTCTTTTTGATACAACCTTTTCTCAGGTTCAAAAACTTACAACCCCTCTTTTAACAAGATTGTGTTTATCTCTTCTTGTGGTGGCTATTATCATTGGTATTCGTTCTATGGGTGTTGTCCTTATGTCATCGATGTTGCTCTTCCCAGCGGTTACAGCTCGCCTTCTTACAGATAATTTCAAAAGGTTGAGTGTAATTGCTGTAGTAATTGGTGCTATTGCAGGGGCAAGCGGTGTTTTGCTTTCTCATTATGTGGCGCTCTTTTATGGTGAAAGGCCTCTTTGGCTTCCAACAGGCCCCCTTATCTGTCTTATTCTCGCCTTTCTTTTTGGTGTTGTACTTCTCTTTTCTCCGCAAGAGGGTCTTGTTATTCGCTCTGTTCGAAAAGCTCGCTTTTTGAAACGGTGTTTTTATGAAAACCTCTTAAAATTATTGTGGAAGGAGTGTTCTGAGAACAAAAAGGGTGTCGTCTCTCCTGAACAGATTATGGAGCTTTTTCCAATCTGTTTTTTTCGATTAAAGCGTGCAGTCTGGCGTTTACAAAGAAAGGGGCTACTTATTGTTCACCATGATGGAGCTCTAGAGCCTACTTCTTTGGGGCTTTTTAAGGGGAGAACACTCGTTCGTCTTCATAGACTTTGGGAGCTTTATCTTGTAGAGTATTGTCATATGCCTAAAGAAAGGGTTCATCCAAGTGCTGAGGAGATGGAACATATTTTGACACCAGAAATTGAACGCACCCTTACACAGCTTTTACATAATCCCGATATGGATCCTCATAATAAACCGATCCCCAAGACCTTGGAGGACCTATCATGCGCAGTAGATTAGAGGGTGGGTATCTTTTACTTCTTCAAAGAGCAGAGCGCTCTCTCTTTATTTGGCTGCTTCTTTCTCCACTTGTTTTGTTGAGCATTTTTTTTAGGTTTGTTCTTTTTGTTCGCAGATCTCTATTTGTGCTTTTACGACGTACCCGAAAAGTTTCAGCTCCTATTATCACTGTTGGAAATGTCACTGTTGGGGGGACAGGAAAGACGCCTTTCATCCTTTCTCTTCTTGCACATCTTGATAAAGGGCAGAAAATTGCCTATGTGAGTAGAGGATATCGACGAGAGATTAAGGGTTTACGTGTTGGATATCAGTTTGACCCTAAAGAGATAGGAGATGAGGCGAGCCTTATACAGAGAAGAAATAATAGTGTTCTTGTTGGTATATGCGATGACAAGTGGAAGGCTATTCAGGCACTTGATGGAAAAGTCGATCTCATCATTTTAGACGATGGGTTGCAGCGCTACGACATACCTATAGATTATAAGGTGGCAACTGTTGATTGCCTCTCTCCCGATGGTTTTGGTTGGTTGCTTCCTCGAGGGCTATTACGAGAGTCTTTTTCTCGTCTAAAAGAGGCGGATATTCTCATTCTCACAAATGGTATTGATGCACAAACTATTGAAAGGACTAAAGAGAAAGTAGCTCCTTTTCATCGATCAACTATTGTTACACGACCTACCATTACCCAATTTTTTACATCTGATGGAAATCCATATTCTCTTCTAACAACAACGCCTGTGGCACTTCTTAGCTCGATTGCTCATCCTGAGCGATTCTTTTTTTCCATGCGACAAGCAGGGTATACTGTTGTTGAGAGACTGGAGTTATCAGATCATCTCGATATAAAGGATGAAAAACTGATACAATGGGCAGATCGTATTCAAGCTCTTCACAAGGAGGTTGTGATTGTTGCTACAGAAAAGGATTGGGCACGAAAAGCTACGTGGCCATCTCTTTCTGTACCACTTCTCTTTTCGCATCTTGAATTAGAGATCGTAGAGGGTAAAAAGGAGTTTGATGCATTAATTGATCAGTTGCGTACAATGGCATGCGCATGTGAACAGATATGAGAGTTAGTGTATGAACATGAGTGTTGAATCAAAGTCGTGCGAGAAGATAGAGATCGTCAAAGGACTTGTCGAAGATTTTCGTGCAAATATCGACTACCTTTTTACTCACTTTGACTATTGTCTATTTACCAAACTCATCGATCGAATCTTAACCTGTAAAGGTATTTTGATTTTTGCAGGGGTTGGAAAAAGCGGTGTTGTTGCGCAAAAAATAGCGGCTACTGTCACCTCTTCTGGGACAAAAGCGCTCCATCTTTCTGCACAAAATGCGATGCATGGCGATATAGGAATTGTGGGGGCTGATGACCTTGTCTTTTTACTGAGTAAATCAGGAGAGACAGATGAGCTACTCTCTTTATGTCCAGCATTGCGTTCAAAAGGGGCCTCTCTTATAGCGATTGTGGCCAACAAAGCTTCTCGATTGGTTTGTGCTTGTGATGATCACTTTGTCCTGCCTGCAGTTCGAGAGCTCTGCCCATTTGATATTGTACCCACAACCTCTTCATTAGCTCAGCTTATCTTTGGGGATCTTTTAGCAACCGCACTAATGAAATATAAAAACATCTCTCTTGATGAGTTTATTCTCAACCATCCTGCTGGAAGGATTGGAAAGAGACAGACTGTTCGAGTTCGAGATCTGATGCTAAGTGGTGACAAAATGCCAACATGTCGTCCAAGCAACTGTTTGGGTGAGGTTCTTGTTGAGCTTTCCAATAAACAGTGCGGATGTATATGCATCCTTGATAATGAAAAACATCTTTTAGGGATATTTACAGATGGAGATTTGAGAAGAAGTCTTCAGACCTATGGTGTTGATTCATTAGAGTATCCAATGCATGAGCTGATGACACGAGATCCGCGCAGCATTTGTCCTGATATACTTGCCTATGAGGCTATGCAACTCATGGAAGATGGTCGGCCCATCACAGTGTTGGCTGTCGTAGAAAAGGAAAAATGTGTCGGTGTTATCAAGATGCACGATATTATCCAAGCTGGTCTGTAAGATACACAAATCTTAATCGATCATTCATTTCCTCTTAATTACCTTCTGCGAAACTTTTCTCTGTTTGGAGTACCAAAATGGAGGAAAAGGTATGAATATATTAGATACAACAGCAATAGATAAAACTTCTGTAGCAGAGAGCAGCCCTGTGGAGGGGACCAGCTCTCCCGGCTTTGTAGAAAAGATGTCGGAGTTACAGCAGAAAATAACGAGCGCTGTAAAGCAAGCATTTCCAATTACTGTCACCATTCATACAGAGTGGGTGACACCACCCTTAGATAAGGATGTTTTTCCAGAATATAATCGTGCTCGAGTCGAGCAAGCTTCATTGACTGAGGCTCAAGAAGAGAATCTTCATGTGGAAGAAGAAATATCTGCTTTGGTGCAAGAAGAGAATTCTCCTGTAGGAAAGAAAGAAGAAAACGTTTCTTCTCAAAAAGAGGATTCTCATGAGAAGGAAGTAGTGACTGCTTTGGTAGAAGAAAAGAGTCCTCATGTGGAAGAAGAAGTTGCTTTGGTGCAAGAAGAGGATGCTCTTGTAGGAGAGAAAGAAGAAAATGTTTCTTCTCAAAAAGAGGATTCTCATGAGAAGGAAGTAGTGGCTGCTTTGGTAGAAGAAAAGAGTCCTCATGTGGAAGAAGAAGTTGCTTCGGTGCAAGAAGAGAAAGCTCATGAGAAGGAAGTAGCGACTGTTTTAGTGCAAGAAGAGAATCCTCATGAGAAAGAAGTAGCATCTGTTTCGGTGCAAGAAGAAAATTTTCCTAAGAATAAAGAAATAGCCTCTCTACCTCAGAGCAAGGAGACTCCGATAACCACTCTCCTTTCACGGAAAGAAATGAAAAAGCTGAACAAAAAGATTCGTAAACTGGAAAAAGCTGAAAAATCGAAGCGAAAAGAGCTTTCACATCATCATAAAAAGAGTGATAAAGTGAAGAACGAAAAAAAGGACCCACATCGTCATAAAAAGAGTGATAAACTGGAGAAAGGAAAAGAGAAGCAACATGCTGCAAAAAAGTACGCACGTAAATATAAGACGCAGTATGTAGGTAAAAGGAAGTAAGACAAAAGACTCTTTTTTCTTCTTGAAGGAGCTTTTTTTCTCGAAAAAAAGCTCCTGAGAAGGCTATACTCAACTACCTTAAGTATTGAGGTGGGCAATGTTTAGGATGCTTTCCTGCCACCAATGGTTTGTGCTCGGTATTTTTACAATTGGATATCTGTGTATCATTTTCGAGCATCTAATTGGTGTTAATAAGACAACAACAGCGCTATTGACCGCTTCTTTTTGTTGGATTGCCCATTTTCTCGGACCAATTCCTTTTAATACTGATATTATACAGTTTTCAAAGGGGTTGTCGAAGACCTCTGAAATCGTTTTCTTTCTCCTAGGTGCGCTTGCTATTGTTGAGACGATTCATGTGCATGGTGCACTGAATCTGGTCTGCCGCTATATGCGTGTTCGATCGAAAAAAGGAATGTTGTGGGTAGTTGGATTTGTCGCCTTCTTCCTCTCTTCAGTGCTCGATAATCTTACCACTACCATTGTTATGGTGGTCTTATTGAGAAGGCTTTTAACAAATCGAGAAGAACGATTGATCTTTGGTAGTGTTGTGGTTGTCGCTGCAAATGCGGGAGGAGTCTGGACACCGATTGGTGATCTGACAACAACAATGCTTTGGTCGCAGAACAAAATTTCTGCTCAGGGTGCTATTCAGAGTCTCTTTTTTCCTAGTTTAGGTTGCCTTTTGGGAATGCTTTTGCTCTCAAGTAGAATGGTACATGGAGAGATGCCTTTAGAGAGCGAGAGCCCCTCATCGAATGTACAACCCCATGCTAAAGGAGTCTTGATTTTTGGATTGATATCGTTGGTTGCTGTTCCTATTGCTAGGTGTACAACGAACTTACTTCCCTTTTTAGGAATGTTGACAGCTATGAGCTGTATGTGGCTCTTTACCGACTATCTTCATCGCCATGAGCCAAATACCCAACACCTTCGTATGCCTGCTGTTTTGCCCTGTATAGATCTTGTCAGCATACTCTTTTTCCTTGGGATTTTGTTGAGTGTTAATGTCTTAGAGATCTCAAAAGTCCTCACCTTCTTGGCAGACTGTATTGATGCGGTAGTTCCTACAAAAGAGTGGGTGGCTGTGATTATCGGTGTACTCTCTTCAATTGTCGACAATGTCCCTCTGGTCGCGGCTTCCATGGGTATGTATGATGTGGCCTTATATCCAATGGATAGCTCCTTTTGGAAAATGGTGGCCTACTGTGCTGGTACGGGTGGAAGTATGTTGATCATTGGATCTGCTGCTGGTATTGCCTTTATGGGGCTAGAGAGAGTCCATTTCTTCTGGTATCTTCGAAGAATAACACTTCCTGCGTTCTTTGGTTATGTTGTTGGCATCGCTGTTTATGTACTTCAAACGAGGCTTTTCTAATGATGGTAGAAGAGCTGCAAAACATATTAAAAAAGTCAGCACAAGAAAGTGTAGAGGCTATGGCCTTTTTAGGTAGACCTGAAGCCCTTTCCTTTATGCAAAATCTATCGAAGCTATTGGCAAAGACCTTTTCTGATGGAAACAAAGTTTTAATTGCTGGTAATGGGGGCTCTCTTTGTGATGCTGCTCATTTTGCTGAAGAGCTGACCGGCTGCTTTCGAAAGAAGCGAAGAGCTCTTCCTGCTCTTGTTCTTTCAGAGCCAGGTGCTATGAGTTGTATTGGCAATGACTTTGGTTTTGAAGAGATCTTTTCTCGAGGTGTAGAAGCTTTTGGATCGTCTGGAGATCTTTTTATCGCTTTAACAACAAGTGGAGCTTCTCAAAATATTAAACGGGCAGTAGAAGAAGCCCGGAAAAAAGGGCTTACTGTTGTCTCTCTTTTAGGAAAAGGAGGAGGCGATCTGCTCGATCAGGCAGATCTGCAGCTTATTGTTCCACATTGTACAACTTCTGATCGTATACAAGAGGTCCATATGGCCTGTTTACACATGGTTATAGAGGCGATGGAGCACCTTCTCTTTTCGAAAAAGTAAATGGATCCGTACTTTTCAGCGAATTTCTTTTCATGGTTTTGGGTCTTTTTGTCTCGACTGCCCCTTCTTATTACTTTTCAGTATGAAGAGCTATATTCAGATGAGATTCAGCTTATTGTCATGGCTCTGTTTGCCTTGAGCGCTAGTTTTCTTGGTGTTTTTCTGCTTTTAAAACGCTTGACAATGATGGCAAATGCTCTCACACACACTATGTTACTTGGGATTGTGTTGGCCTTTATCTTTTCTCCAACGCAACCTCCTCCTGAATGGATTATCATTGTGGCTGCTCTATCGATTGCCCTTTTAACAGGAGCACTTATTCAAGAGCTTTCAAGAGTTTGGTGTATTAGCGAAGATGCAAGCAATGCAATTGTCTTTTCCATGCTTTTTGCCCTTGGTATTACGCTACTTTCTCTTTGGAGTAAAGATAGCCATGCAGGCCCAGAGCTTTTGATGGGAAATCCCGATGCATTGCAAGTAGGAGATATTCCTCTTGTCACTGTTGTAGCGCTTTTGTCGCTTACTACGGGTCTTTTCTTTATGAGGGGCTTAAAAGTAGCTATTTTCGATCCGACTTTTGCCACCCTCTCTGGATTTATGCCTGCTCTTTTTAGCCACCTTCTCCTGGCTCAAGTAGCGCTGACAACAGTCTCTGCCTTTCGCGCTGTTGGTTTTGTGATGACCCTCTCCTTTTTCGTCATCCCTGCCTTAATTGCGAGACGTTTGTCTCACAACCTCTCTTCAATGCTCTTGTGTTCGGCAGGAGTTGCTTTAGGAGCTGTTATGGTCTCTGTTGCTCTATCAAGGCATCTTTTTAGTATGCTCTTTCTTCCCGTTGCAACAGGACCTTTAGCTGCAGTCCTTCTTGGAATCATATATATAGCTCTTCTCATTCTCCAGCAGCGAAAAGAAGTACCAGCATAGAGAGTGTTCTTTGTTTGACCGAAATAAACTGGAGCAATATATAATTAACCTTAAACCCCTGATTGTCACCGTATCTCCCTCGTGGGATGGCTGCAGGAAACAATCTACTTTGCATTGCTCCTTGGTAAGGTTTTTAACCTTGCCTAAAGTCGCAATGCTCGTATCTTATATCCTTCGCCGATTCCACGAGGGAGATAGGGTCACAATCAGGGGGGTAATAGTGCTGACTTTTTAGAGATTCAAAGAAATTCAAGGAGAAGAAGAAAATGGGAACAACAACATCTACACCTGCGATAACAGTCCCTAATCTAGTACTAAGCCAGATGCTGTCTCCTGACGTGTATAAAGCTGCGGAGCAAGAGAGTTCGTATCGAAGTATTCCTGAATTAAATATAGCGCTTACTAATGTGGCAAGGTGGGCATTCGACACATACCTTCAGGACCCGTTAAACACGATACCCCTGACGGATCCCGATCGGAACGACGAGATTTGCAGCCACCTTTATGTTCTTTTGTCGCCTTCAGCGAAGGGACCGAAGGTTCCCGAGGAGATTCTAAAAAAAGAGATTTGGGCCAAAGTCAGGATCTTAGGTAAAATGAAATACAAGACGTTGGAAGATCAGATAAAAATGGCATTGCAGGGTTTTGCTGACAAAAAAAAGACAGAGACAATTGGCATTGTTGAGCTGAAGCTATACAATGTCATCGCTTTGAAGGCTGTATCTGCTTTTCGTTCTCTTCCTCGTGCAATGCGTTTTTCATTTTTCCCTCCAATGTTTGATACACGTGTTATCTACAAGTATAAAGAAATATCAACGAGGAGCTGCGTTCCTTCAAAGATTGTTGAAGAAAGTGAATTCTACATTGGACCAGATGGTGTGGGGGTTTGTGGTGTATTTACTAATGATGCGGCGTGGAAAATTGTAGAGCAATATTTTCAGGCAAATGGGATGATCTCTGGTGTCTATTCTCAAGAGCATATTGGTTGGTTGCTTGAAGAGGGGCGAGTATGGCCTCTTTTCAATCATCAGAAAAAGCAGGTAGAGGATAAGATCAACGCCTTTTTGCAGGATCGTAGAGCTTTTTTCTCTCCTCAAGGAGTGGCCGACTGTTTGGCGACAATCTGTTGCACCAATGACCGTATTAGTCAAGAGAGTCGTCTCAGGGAAATTGAGAGCAATGCTGCGATAGGCCTTCGTGGAGACTGTTCTTCCAAATTGAGAACTATACGAAACGTCATATCTGTATGTGTTCAAGAGTGCCAACCTGTCGACGAAGACAGCCTTGAAAGAATTCTGGAAGCGCAAGGTGTATGTAGTGTGGAAAGCGTACAATTAGTTTTTGAAAAGCCACCCAAAGTAGAACCAGCGCCCGTACGCAAAAAATCCTTTTCATTCAAATTGTCTAAGAATAAAGAGGCTTCTAATGGCAATGGCGACGTCGGTCAGCTGTATTAAGAGCTAAGCAATGCACGAAAAGTCTAACTTTGACATAATCATACAATAGTTGTGTGTACAACCCAAGTTGCGCCCTGTCCTTCTTAACTTGTATCTTGTTTTCCTCGAGCAAGCTCTTTTGTTATAGAGGGATGAAGATTCAGCTTGGATGGATCCCTTAATAGATAAGGAGAAAAGAAAAATGGCAATATCAAGCTCGACAATTACGATAGAAAACCCTGACATATTGTTCGAAGAGAGATTCGAGCGTACGCTATATGAGGCTACAAAGAAAGAAGACCTGTATCCACATATTCCCCGCTTGAATATAGTGCTTACTAATCTGGCAACGGGGATGTTTCTCAAATATATTAAAGCGCCGTTATTTAAAGATGATTCTGAGCAAAATTCTATTTCCAAGATAAATGAGGCTCGGGCCAAAGAGATTTGGGATTACATGCAATCTCTTGTTTCGCCTTTAGAGAAGGACGAAACTGTTCCCGAGAGCATCCTAAAAGCTGATCTTCAGACTAAAATCAGAATCTTAGCTAAAAAAATCTTTATAAAAGAGGGATGTCAGATTAAACAGGCATTAAAGATTATGGAGCAGAATAAGCTATATTTCGACCTGGATTTATGTGGTGCCCTTTCTTGGGCCGCAGTATATGCTTTTCGCTCTCTTCCTCGTCAAGTGCGCCTTTCATTTTTCACTCCGATGTTTGATACACGTGTTATCTACAAGTATCAAGAACCAGCAAAAGAGAGGTGGGAACGCCCGAACGTTCGTGAACAAAATGAACTGTATATTGGACCAGATGGTGTGGGGGTTTGTGGTGTATTTACTAATAATGCGGCGTATAAGATTGTAGAGCAATTTTCTAAAGCAAAAGGAATGATCTCTGGCGCTTATTCTCAAGAGCATATTCTTTGGTTACTTGAAGAGAGGAGAGTATGGCCTCTTTTCAATCATCAGAAAAAGAGAGTAGAGGAAAAGATCAGCACCTTTTTGCAGAATCGTAGAGCTTTTTTCTCTTCTAGCGGAGTGCATGACTGTTTGGCGACAATCTGTTGCACCAATGACCGTATTGATAAAAACAGTCCTCTTAGGAACATTGAGGTACATGCTGCGTCAGGCCTTCTTGGAAAATTTTCCCAGCAATTGAAAATTGTACGAAACCGAATGTCTCTACATGTTAATTATGGCATAAATCCCGACAATACCCAGCGACAACAACTTGAAGAAATTGTAGGATCGTTTAGTATGAGTGATGCAAAAACCGTGCAAGTAGCTTTTGAAAAGCCTCCCAAAGTAGAAGCAGAGACTGAGCGTAAAGGATCCTTTTCGTTCGGATCTTCTAAGAATAAAAAGCGTTCTGATAGTAAAGCTCCCTCCTGTGGTGTGCTGTATTAACAGTAGGCAATGCACGAAAAGTCTGAGTTTGACATAATCACCTGACATTACAGATTTAAAGGAGCACTTCTTTTAATGGGCATACTATCGATTTTTTTAGCTCTTATTGGCCTTGGCTTTTTGATCTTCATTCACGAGCTTGGTCACTATCTTGTGGCTCGGCTCTCTGGGATTCGTGTGGAGGCCTTTAGCATTGGAATGGGTCGGCCTATCTACTACTTTTTACATAAGGGAGTGAAGGTTCAGCTTGGATGGATCCCTTTTGGCGGCTATGTCAAGATGGCCGGAGAAACAACTGAGGATCGAGAGGATCCAGAGGGCTTTTTTGCTCAATCACCGTGGAAGCGAATTCTGGTCGCTTTTTTTGGGCCATTAGCCAATATCCTGTTTGCCTTGTTAGCATTCTTTATTATTTGGACTGCTGGCGGACGGGAGAAGGCGTATAGTGATATCACTTCAAGAGTGGGTTGGGTAGATCCGTCCTCTGAGCTGTATGCAAAAGGGGTTCGTCCAGGAGACCGTATTGTCTCATACAATGGGAAGCCACTTTCTGATGCAAGGGACCATGTTTCCGCTGCAATGACAGCAGGCTCATCTCTTCAAGTTGAGGTTGAAAAGCTTCGAAATAGACAAGACAATTTGGTTTTTGAGATTGCTCCCTATCAGCACCCTCTTGTTGTAGATAAAGGGTGGATGACAACAGGTGTTCTTTCTCCAGCGAGCTTTTTGATATGCAATCCTCCCCAAGGAGAGACTGGGTTGTCAGGGGCTACCCAAAAAATTGGTATTCAAGAGTCAGATCGTCTTGTTTGGCTCGATGGTGAGCCCCTCTTTTCGCAAATGCAGCTCGGATCACTTTTAAATGATGGGTGTCAGCTTGTTACAGTTATCAGATCCGGCAAAGTTCTCCATCTACATATTCCTCGTCTTCACATTGATGAGCTTAAATTAGCTCCCGAGATTCGTGGAGAGATTTCCGATTGGAAGTATGAGAGTGGGCTTCATTCTTCTCGGCTCAATCAAGACTATTTTATGCCCTACAATATCAGCTCAGAAGGTGTTGTAGAAGGAAAAATTCCTCTGCTTGATCCTGTAGAGGCGACAAAAGGGGCGCTACGTTCTCCAATAGAGGATGTGCTTTTACAGGGCGATCGCATTACTGCAGTTGGAGGCAAGAGGGTCTTTTCTGCTCCCGAGATCTTGCAAGCATTTCAGGAAAAGCGAGTGATGGTGATAGTAGAGCGTGCAGAAAAGCAAAGATCACAGCTCGACGTTACTGCAGCAGATCAGCTTTTTTCTTCTCTTTATGATTCTGATCAGCTGAGCGATCTTATCGATTCTATAGGCACTGATCAGCAAAAGGAAAAGAGCGGCAGCCTTGTTCTTCTCAATCCAATTGTTCCCAAAACGTTTTCCGAGCTTTTTTCAGAAATAGGGCGAACTCGAGAAATGGTAGCAGTACAAGAAAAAGAGAGAGAGGCCTTGGAAAGGATAGAGGATCCAGAGAGTCGAAAAGCAGCTGAGGAGTCTTTGTTGGCACGAGATCGTCAGCTGTATTTGGGGCTCTTTGGTTTTCATGATGCCCCTGTTCTCCATAACCCTTCCCCGTTGGCGATGTGTTGGTCTATTCTCGATCAGATGAAACAGACGCTTTCTGCTCTTTTTGGAGGCTATTTGAGCCCAAAATGGATGGTAGGGCCTATTGGTATTGTTCATGTGATGCACCAACAGTGGTCAATGGGATATAAAGAGGCGCTTTTCTGGCTTGGATTTATTAGTTTAAACCTTGCCTTTTTAAATCTTCTTCCCTTCCCTGCACTCGATGGAGGCCATATTCTTCTCTCGTTAATAGAGATGGTAACAGGGGTAAAACTTCGCCCTCAAACACTGGAAAAAATTATTCTTCCTTTTGTTATCTTGCTTATTGGCTTTTTGATTTATATAACCTATCACGACATTATGAGGATCTTTTCTAATTTCTTCTCTTAGTATGGAATACAAACCGCGTGGGCGATTAAAAGTTTTTCTTGGCTATGCTGCAGGTGTTGGTAAGACCTACACAATGCTTTGGGCGGTGCGTCAAAGGCAGGCTGAGGGTGCAGATGTTGCCGTTGCTTTAGCGCTTACTCATGGAAGAAAAGAGACAGAGCGTTTGTTAGATGGGCTCGAAATTATTCCCACACAAAAGATCTCTTATAAGGGTGTTGAGATCGCAGAGCTTGCGGTTGACGCTGTTCTGACAAGAGCTCCAGAGCTTGTTGTTGTTGACGAGTTAGCCCACACCAATATTCCAGGCAGTCGCCATCCAAAGCGGTATATGGATGTTGAAGAGCTGCTTGTCGCAGGAATTGATGTCTATACAACACTTAATATTCAACATTTAGAAAGCTATCAAGATCCTATAGAAGAGATTACGGGAGTTTCTGTCCGAGAAAGGGTTCCCGACCGAATTCTCGACTGTGCAGATGAAGTTGAATTAGTCGATCTTGCTCCTGAAGAGCTTTTAGAACGCTTAAGCCAGGGAAAAGTCTATATTCCCGAGCAGGCCGCTCGAGCAGCGCACAAATTTTTTAAAAAAGAGAACCTGCAGTTTCTTCGAGAGGTCTCTCTTAGAAAGACAGCTACCATCGTCGATACAGGAAGAGGTCGTATTAGGGGAGCAGCAGCTCAATCGGTTGTTCCCAGATTGCTCGCCTCAATAGGACCGAGTCCTTTTAGTGAAAGAGTAATACGAGTGACCAAAAGGCTTGCTGATATGCTCAAAGCCGAATGGTTTGTGGTCTCTGTTGAAACACCGGAGAGTGTTGTCTTGCCGCAAGAGACGAAAGATCGAATAGCCGGCCACATACGTCTTGCAGAGGAGTTAGGAGCAAAAGTTGCTATTCTTCCAGGAGAAGATGTAGCAGAGACAATCTATGAATACGCTCTCTCTCACGGTGTCACACAGATTATTCTTGGATACTCTTTAATACCATGGATTAAGAGGCTTTGGTCACCATCTCCTGTTGATAAATTAGTGAAAAAGAGGGGAGGCATCGATGTTTATGTTGTCTCGAGTTGGCGTGATGAAAAAGTTCCTCCAGTAAAAAAAGAGAAAAAATTGCCCACTTTTCTCTCAATGTGTCTTGCTCCATTAGGCTATGTGGCAGCACTTACCCTTTTGCTTGCCCCCTTTGCAACATGGTTGAGGCCAACAGCGGTTGCTTTTGTCTATCTACTCTCATCTGTTCTTGCAGCGATGCTCTTAACTCCCATCTGCTTTTTCATCTATGTTGTGATGGCAGTTTTCATGTTGGATCTTGTTTATATTACAGATCTTGAAGAGTGGTTTTTGCGCGGAGAGCCCCTTCTCTTTTCCTTCACAACTTTACTCGTTGGCACTGTTGTCAACCAGCTCATGACGCGCCACAGAAGGCTCACAAAAGCAGCGGTCGCTCGCCATCGAGAGACATTGAGTTTATATGAGCTGAGTAAAGATCTAGTCTCTACAACAGAGACTTCAGAGATGCTCACTGTTCTTAATGAACATCTTAGATCTTTTGTTTCAGCGGAAGTGATTCTCTTTCTCAAGGAGACTAACGGTGGAAAAAAAATTGGAGGAAGTCCACCTCTTTTTGATGAGACAGAGGAGATGGCAGCTTGCTGGGCTATAGACCACCGTGAAATGGCAGGCCATGGTACAGACACCCTTCCCTCGGCACAAGGCCTTTGGCTGCCTCTAACCGTTGCGCAAAAGCCGCTCGGTGCTTTGGGTTTCTATGCCTCCACTAAAGAGAGTCTTAGGCGCTACCGCTATCTCTTAGAAGCCTTTGCCCGCGTCTTTGCGCTCTCACTGGATCGTGGAAGTTAGCTCTCCTTGCACAGAAGCTCTTTTTTGATTATGGTTGTTACCAGATTTTGGACGGATTATGGCGATTATTCTTTTTCTCCTTTTGACTGTGTCAGCTATTGGTTTTGCCTATTTTTTGCTCTTTGTGGTCGAGGGATCTTCATGAGTTATCTGGGAGTTGCTAGCATTTTCTTTTTTGGACTAAGTGCCTACGTCTTTATCAGCCTCTTGTTTCCGGAGAAATTTGAATGATAGCGGTATTTGGCACTATTGTTTTTTTCTTTCTTCTTGTCCTTTTGCTCGCATGGCCTCTTGGCGGATATATTGCCACAGTTATAGAGACTCCTGAAAGGATCCGGTGGATTCGTCCTCTGCAGCGTCTTGAGCGGTTTTTCTCTTTGAGACTGAAGGGCTTTTATCTGATTGAGATGGGGTGGAAGGAGTATTTCTTTGCACTTTTATCCTTTATCTCTGTTGGTTTTCTCCTTCTTTTTACTCTTCTTCGCTGGCAGGGTGTCTGGTTTTTCTTTGATCCAAATGCATTAAATATGCCATCTCATACAGCTTTTAATACTGCTATGAGCTTTGTAACTAACACGAACTGGCTCTCGTGCATTCCTGAGGTGGAATTGAGCTGTTTGGTGCAGATGATAGGAATTACAACGCAGCAATTTTTCTCAGCTTGTGTTGGTATGGCTCTGTTATGTGCTTTTGCTCGAGGTTTAAAAAATAAAGAGAACAAAAAGATCGGCAATTTCTGGAGAGATGTTACTAGGTTTTCCGTCTACGTGCTCCTTCCGCTTTGCTTTATTGTTTCATTGCTGCTTGTTGCAACAGGCGTTCCTCAGTCGGCCTCTGGATCTGTCCGATACCAGAGTGTAGAGGGGGTTGAGACAGAGCTTCCTCTTGGGATGATCGCTTCTCAAATAGCGATCAAACAGCTTGGGAGTAATGGTGGTGGTCTTTTTCGCGCAAATGGTGCTCATCCATTAGAAAACCCTTCGCCCCTTTCAAATCTGATAGAGTTGGCAGCGATTTTATTGATTCCTCTGGCTCTTTGTCGCACTTTTGCTGACCTTGTCAGAGCGCCACGTCAGGGGATGTTGATTATCTCTGTCATGGCCGTCCTTTTTATAGGGGGCGCCTTTTTGGCTTGCTATGCAGAAAGCTCTCAAATTCCTTTTCTCCCTGAACAGGAGAGGTCTTTTTTTGAAGCTCAAGGAAACATGGAGGGCAAAGAGACCCGGTTTGGCCCCTTTTGGTCGGTTTTGTGGGCAGTTTCGACAACAGCTGTTGCCAATGGCTCGACAAACAGCTCGATCTCTTCCTTCTTGCCACTTGCTGGTGCCATTCCTTTGGGTATGATTCAGCTTGGAGAGGTTCTCTTTGGAGGGGTCGGAACGGGAATTGTCGGAGCTGTTGTTTACTTGCTTTTGGCGGTCTTTTCTGCAGGACTTATGGTTGGGAGAACTCCAGAGTATCTCGGCAAAAAGATAGAGGCAAAGGAGATGAAGCTGGTGATCCTTCTTGCAATAATTCCCGCTGCTCTTGTCTTAACGAGCCTTTCTCTTACGTTGATGCAGCCTGAAGGAAGGGGGTCTCTCTCTTCACATGGCCCTCACGGTATAACAGAGGCGCTTTATGCCTTTTCATCAAGTGCGGCAAATAATGGAAGTTCCTTTCAGGGGCTGCAGGCCAATAACCCTCTATATAATTTCCTTTTGGGAGCCCTTATGTATCTTGGCCGTCTTTTTTCAGCTGCTCTTATTCTAGCTCTTGCCGGCAGCTTTGCCGAGAAGAAAAAGATCGCAGTTGGAGCGGGGACATTGTCAACAGGATCTGTTGCTTTTGGAGTCTGGTTTGCCTTTGTCATCCTTCTTATTGGAGCACTCAATTTCCTTCCAGTCTTTGTTCTCGGTCCAGTTGTCGAACATGTAATGCTCTTTTTCCCAATATATCGGTAGGAGTATATGAGATATAAGCCAGCAGGAATTTCAACATGGGAGTTGGTAAGAGGATCTCTTCCCAAGGCATTTTCAAAGCTACTTTGCTACAAAAGCCTTCTTCAAAATCCAACGCTCTTTGTGGTCTTTTGTGTAAATCTTTTGCTCTCGATAACACTTGTTGTAGAGTGGTGGAAAGAAGCTCCTCAGCTTTTCTATCATGCCCTTTTAGTTGGATCGCTGTGGCTTACCTCTCTTTTTGCCAACTTTTCAGAAGCCATTGCTGAAGGCCGTGGCAAGGCTCAAGCCTCATCATTGCGCTCATTGCAATCGGATACAATTGCAAATAAATTAGAGGGCACTTCCTATGGCTCCCCTACAAGAGAGGTGAGATCTTCACAGCTTCAAGTGGGAGATCTCGTGTTGATCTCCAAAGGGGATACGGTTCCTTGTGATGGTGAGGCTGTTGAGGGAATCGCTCTAGTAGATGAGAGTGCTGTGACAGGAGAGAGCGCTCCTGTTGTTCGAGAAGCCGGTGGTGATGTCAGCGCATTAACAGGAGGCACTGTCATTTTATCGGACTGGGTTGTTATGAGAGTCTCCGCACGCTCTGGCGAAGGCTTTTTAGAGCGCATGATTCAACTTGTCGAAGGTGCAAAGAGGAGAAAGACACCAAATGAAAAGGCTCTCCATGCTGTTTTAGCAGGATTTACACTTGTCTTTCTCGTTGTTGTGGGAACTCTCTCTCCTCTTTTTGAAACTACTGCTCTTTTTTTAGGGGTAGATATTTCCTTGGATTTCTTTATTTCGATCGCCCTTCTTGTCTGTCTGATGCCAACAACGATCGGCGCCCTTTTGCCAGCGATAAGCATTGCTGGTATGGACAGAATGATACGTCATAATGTGCTAGCACTTACTCCTCGAGCTGTTGAAGCAGCTGGAGATGTAGACACACTGCTTCTTGATAAGACCGGCACTATTACTTTAGGAAATCGGCAGGCTGTAGAGTTTATTCCTCTTTCAACCGTTTCTATGGAAGAGCTTGTAGAGACAGCGCTTATCTCCTCTTTTTCTGATGAGACAGCAGAGGGCAAAAGCATTGTCAAGCTAGCTCGAGACCAATATGGATGTGCCAACGAATTTGATACATCTTCGTGGACCTTTATTCCTTTTACAGCGAAGACCAGAATGAGTGGCGTTGATATTGGGGATGAGACATATAGAAAAGGGGCTTTGGATACCATTGAAGCCATGCTTCGAGATAATGGGAAGGAGGATTTTGAGGAGATAGAGAAGGAGGTTGCCAAGATATCACGAGTAGGAGGAACTCCTCTTGTTGTGTTGAAAAACCTGCGCATTTTAGGGGTGATCTTTTTAAAGGACATCGTAAAACCTGGACTTAAACGGCGCTTTTCCCAGCTAAGAGAGATGGGAATTCGAACGGTTATGGTAACAGGAGATAATCAACTTACCGCTGCTGCCATTGCTGCAGAGGCTGGTGTTGATGACTGCTATGGTCAAGTTACTCCAGAGGAAAAACTCAAAATTATTGAGAAATACCAGATGGAAGGCCACATGGTGGCCATGACAGGTGATGGTTCTAATGATGCCCCTGCTCTTGCAAAAGCAGATGTCTCTATGGCTATGAATAGTGGGACTCAGGCGGCTCGTGAGGCTGCCAACCTTATCGATTTAGATAGTAATCCAACAAAGCTTATCGAAGCGGTTGGTATTGGAAAGCAGCTTCTCATGACTCGTGGGGCGCTTACTACCTTTAGTATTGCCAATGATGTAGCTAAATACTTTGTTCTTCTTCCTGTTGTCTTTTTGCCCCTTTGTCCTCAGCTTGCGCTCTTTAATCAGATGGGCCTTTTTTCAAGCTCTACAGCAGCGCTTTCTTGTGTTCTCTTTAATGCTCTTGTTATCCTTGCCCTCGTTCCTCTTGCGCTTAAAGGTGTTCAATATATTCCGATAGATGCCAATCGTCTTTTTTGTCGCAATCTTCGTTTTTGGGGCAGCTTAGGGCTTTTCGTTCCCTTTTTTGGCATCAAAATTATTGATCTTGTTGTCTCTTCCTTTTTTGGAGGGTAGTCTTAGCCTGGTTAGTCTACGTATAGTTAATACGACGCTTGATAGGCGTTTTTTTAATTTTGGAGAAAAAGAAATGGAGCCAACAACATCTGTTTACTCAAGTGTGTCCGAAGTGTCAGCTGTGTTGCCAGAGAATGGATATACAGAAGAGCTGGTAGCTGCGCTGGAAAATGTGACAACAGCGCAACCGATTGAGGATGAGGATCCGGAAGAAAGGCTGAAGCTGATGCAAGAGCTATGGGCCGCTGACAAGGAGCTAGTTAGGCTAGAGAGAGAGCAGGCTGCACAGCAAAACAAGTTGGCTGTGCAGCAAGAGCTGATTGATGCGTTGAAGGAGCTGAATATCTTGGATAAGGAGCCGGATGCGGAGAAAAAAGCTGAGCTAAATGAGAAAGTAGCTGCGTTGCAGGAGGAGCTCACTGTGCTGGATCAGGAGCTAGAGCTGGCTGCAATGGAAAAAGAATTGGCTGCGAAGGAAAAAGAGCTGGCTGCAATGGACGGGGAGCTAGATGCGGAGGAAAAGGAGAGGGAAGCTATCTTGAAGGATAGTGTAGCTGTGTTGCGGGAGAAAGTAGCTGTGCTAAATAAGAAGCTGGATTTGGCTGCGAGGGAAAAAGAGCTGGCTGCGAGGGAAAAAGAGCT
>Ga0180437_10001930_pt1 | contig 34455 bp, 31 predicted proteins | sample SS_ome_4_FD_132410 | JGI IMG/M metagenome (GOLD analysis project Ga0180437, IMG submission 132410) | Hypersaline lake sediment archaeal communities from the Salton Sea, California, USA - SS_3_D_1 metaG | ecosystem: Environmental > Aquatic > Non-marine Saline and Alkaline > Hypersaline >... | reverse complement strand
AGCCCGCGACCTTCATCCCCTTGAGAGGTTTCGACTTGGCATATTTCTTTCTCAAGTGCATCAGAACAGGCATATGTTTCTCTGCATAATCGATCAACATCCTACCTTCTTCAGCAAGTCCAATATCTTTGACCTTATATTCAGTCATCTGAATCACGACTCTCACTGAAAACGCAACCTATATGAATCCTACATATCAATTTATAATGAATCGCACCAAAATGGAGAGGATTATGTGCATTTGATATTGTCTGAAGCAGAACATAACCTCTTGGAGATCCTAGTCCAAAATTCACGATACACACCTGCAATAATTGGTAAACTTCTTGGAAAGAGTCGTAACTGGGTTTCGCGAACGATAAAGAGCCTTGTGAAGAATGGAATAATTCGGAGTTACACAACAATTATGGACCCAGCTCAGGTAGAAATTGCACGAGATACAATCCTCTTCATGAAAAGTAATCCCCGTGAGCAAGAAGTGAGTAAGAAAGTATTACAGATTGAGGAACTAGAATCGTTAGACGGTGTTGCCGGCGATTTCTCACTTATCGGGTTCTTCAGATTTGACAGCCAAGGTGCTTTTGAAGACTTGCTTGATAGAGTGGACCGAGTAGTTGCTAGCTCAGGTTCTGGAAAATATAATCTCGTGCAAGTTCTTACCACTTACAAAAAGAATCGGTTCAAGATTGTGCCTAGAGAATCTAAGGGATCATCTCTCTCATCAAGAGAAATGGAGGTACTCAGAATAATCCGTCGTCAGAAACCGACATCAGAGAAACCGTTTCCTCTGACACAGGAAGCAATAGGAAGACAACTTACACCACCAATGCGACAACCAACAGTTTCCAAAATATTAGAGAAGCTTACAATAAAGCGGGCAATAGTTGGGTACTCTATTGACATCGATTTTAGACTCATAGGTCTGCCTGTGAAGTTCTTTGTCCGGATGAAAGTTCTACCAGGAACTGCTAGCGAAACAGCACAAAGCCTTGTGGATATGGATGAGGTTTGGGATCTTTATCGTACAAGTGAGGACTACTCATTGTTAGCTACTGTTCGGACAGGAAGTATTGACTCATTCAATAACTTTCTTCGAAAACTATACGAGAACGAGTGTGTTCTTGATTCAGAATCTTACATCTCTTTGGAGGAGTGGTTCATCCCTGTCAACTGATTTTGGCTCCTACTAGAATATCCAAGCCAGTGGTTTCTCCAGAGGTCTTTGTCGAAATAATAGATTAGTATTGATAGCCAAGCAAGTATCATGATTGCGCTTGTGAGATAGTTTGCCATCCAAAATGCAGTCCCATTGATTGGTCCGAAAGGTGCAAAAAAGAGAACAAGCGGTCCTACAATATCATATGGATTCACCCATGGCCAGAGAATCGGATTGAACCAGTGCATGGGATAGTCTAGTAGGAGATGCGAGAGAACACCAATTAGGCAGGAAAATACAAGCATGCACGATGGGGTGCAAGCCTCTTTCAAATCATCCTTACTAACACGAAACAACGCGGAGATAATTGGTGGGTACAATAACCATGTGACCAGAGCTGCAAGGATTGTACCCACCAAAACAGCTCCTACTAGACTATGGAGGAAAAGATGGTCTGGTAAACTACTGAAGAAGACCCACATAATAGGGACTTCGATGTCTGGAATTACAGATCCCACTACCACTCCTGGTAGAATAAGCCTCTTGTTTGTCTTCGAGAGACCAAATGCAAAAGGAAAGTGAAGTGGTGTAATGGGCATTGTATACCATCTCTTCATAGTCTAGTTCCAGTTTATATTTAGATACTCTTAAAGAAGGAATATCGTACCAAAAGTCAAGGTGCAGAGAATGGGACTATACGAGTTCAATGGCAAAACACCAAGAGTTGACCCTGAGGTCTATGTATCACCTCGTGCATCTCTGATTGGTGACATTGAGATTGGGGCTGATTCTAGTGTGTGGGAGTCAGCAGTGATGAGAGCAGATATGAATTTCATTCGGGTCGGAAAGGGCACCTCCATCCAAGACAACTGCACAGTACATACTACCTTCATGAACCCAACTATAATTGGAGATTATGTAACGTGTGGTCACAACTGCGTCATTCACGCGTGTGAGATCGGTGACAGGTCTGTCGTTGGAATGGGTGCGATTGTTCTAGACGGTGCAAAGGTCGGAAAGGATTGTGTAATTGGAGCAGGATCTGTCGTTACTGAGCGAACAGTCATTCCTGATGGAAGTCTAGTTCTTGGTATTCCTGGGAAAGTGGTCCGAGAGGTTTCAGAGGCCATGAAAAAGGCATTCAAAGCTGGTGCTGAGCTATATGTAGAACTTGGCAAGCAACACAAGAACTCTGGTTCCGGAAAATCAGAATGAATATCTGCTGGCAACTCTAATATTGTACTCTGTCTACACTTGTTCAAGGAAGATAACCGATGCATCGACGACAAACAATCCTATTTGGCTGGTTCATGGTTTCCATGTTCATTCTCTTAGGAACTGTGTCCGCCCAATCCAGTCTGGTTGCAAACATAACCAGGGACGATGAACATCTCTCTAGCTATAGTTCCAACAGCTACATAGCAGACCTAGAGGCTGGTCACTGGACTGTAGTCATAATTTCAGACTCATTCTGGGATTTGGAAGTAAAAATCACTGTAGCAACCGATAGTGGATATACAAATGTGATTGCTGAAAGTGGAACAGACTTTGGTAACTATCCTCGGGTTGATTTTGACTTGGCTTCCAGCAGCACTGTGTATATTCTTGTAGAGGAGAACTCGGTATACTCTGACACAAGCGGGTTCTACCGCATTGGCGTATACGATGATTCGCACATTCCAGGCTTTTTCGAGTCGCTTTCATTCTTTGATATAGTGATACTGATCTCTATCCTTTCAATCTTGGTTCCAATAATCATCTGTGTGGTTGCACTGAGACGTTCACGTCGAACGAGAATGCATCAGAGAAGAATGGATTCTGTTCTCGTAGAGGCCCCTATGCATGCGATGCCTGATGACTATAAAGGAAGTGTACAAACGCATGGTTCTAGGACAACTACGGTTCGTCTGCCGGTTGAATGTCCTTCCTGCGGTGCACAGGTCTCTCATGAGTCAGTCGATTGGACAGGACCTCTAGAGGCTCAATGCAACTACTGTGGCGCAACAATGCGAGCAACCTTCGAGAGAGTCTAGAAAAAGCATGAGGAGGAAACCCTCCCCAGTCTTTAGTTATTGCTAGTCAAAGATTTTCAATTGCTCATAGCCCTGAAAGACAGACCACAATACCAGCGCATACACTGAAACCTTCTGCCAGAGGGCAGTCCCAAAGTATTCAGATAAGATTCCGAACATGGCGACTATGTGAAGTAGGCACACTATCACAACAATGAAGCCGATTCCTGCATAGATGTTCTTGTATTCACTATTCATTACGATAGCAATTGAATAGCAGAGAATACCAAGCATGATGAGAATAAAGAAGAGCCTCGTTGTGTTCCCATGAATCTCAGGAGAAACATCCCCTGCAAAGATTGCTAGTGCTGAGAGATTAGGTGTTGCACCAAGACCTAGAAGAGTACCCAACCAGCTTAAAACCTTGAGACCTGTGGTTTCTGTGAATAGTGTACGCATGGCGAACAAGAACGGTATTAGACAAACCGCCGCACCGGTGCATGCAGTCACAAACAGGTAGTAGTTCAGCATTGATGGTGTGCTATCAACCATAGTGTGCCCAAGTCTACTAAAAGTGTAATCCAGGAAAGAATATCCACCAGGATAAGTCAACATTGCTATGAAGGTGACAACCACAAAGATAATTCCACCAAGAATTCCCAAATATGCTCCGATTCTTTTCCAAGAAGGCGACATACTAACCACCTCTAAATGGATGTAGCTAGGAATCCTACTTTATACCATTACTTCCTAATAAAGCAAGTAGGAAATCTATTTTCCTCTCTCTTTGAGTTCCTCCTCTAGAAGCACGCGTCTCAGTACCTTCCCAACATTGCTCAGGGGAAGTGAGTCTACAATCTTGACCTCTCTTGGTCGTTTGTAGCCAGCCATCTTGTCCCTTGCCCACTCGATGAACTCCTCTGGTGTGGCTCTTTCACCCTCCTTCAACTGGATGAATGCTTTTACGAATTCATTACTAGGGTCATCATCCCTCGGAATCCCAACTGCAGCAGCCATCTTCACCTTCGGATGGGTGAAAAGGATGTCCTCAATCTCTCTCGGGTATGCTTTCATTCCACCAACATTGATCATCTGTTTCTTTCTATCGCTGATGAAGGTGTATCCCAACTCGTCCATGTAGCCAATATCACCAGTGAGGAAGAATCGCTTTCCGCCAAACTCACGCATCACATTCTCAGTTTCTTCTGGCCTTCTCCAATACCCTGAGAACACCTGCGGTCCATGGATAGCAATCTCACCAATTTCACCAATAGGCATCTCTTTTGTTCCAGTTTCGATATCTACAATTTTGCATATGGTGTCGGATAGTGGAAGTCCAATTGACCCAAATTTCCTGTACTTCTTGTTGGTTGGGTTGATGTGAGTCACAGGTGAGGTTTCTGTGAGGCCGTACCCTTCAAACACTAGCGCGCCAGTTACAGCTTCGAATCCCTTGGCCACCTCTGGTGGTAATGGGGCTGCTCCCGAGCCACAGATGCTGATTTCAGACAAATCATATTTTCTGACATCAGGATGATTGGCGATTCCAGCATAGAGTGCAGGCACGCAATTGAACACGGTGCATTTTGTACTCTCTAGTTCTTTCAACAGATCTGTCAGTGGTGGTTTTCCCGCCCTTGGATCTGGAATTGCGACGAGCTGTCCAGCAAACCAAGTTGCAGAAAGCATACTGAGAGTGAGTCCGTAGCTGTGATACCATGGGATAGCTCCAACAAATACCTCTTCTCCATTCCTGACGCCTCCCTCTCTCCCAATATCCTCCTCCTTCATATAGACCCATTCAGCTATCTGAAGCACATTTGATGTCAGATTATAATGAGAGAGCTCTGCTCCTTTTGGAGTCCCGGTTGTTCCACCAGTATAGATCAGTACTGCTGTTTCCATTGGATCAATGTCGACATGTGGTGGTTTTGGCTCATATTCTGCAAGTATTTGCTCATAGAATAATGTCTTGTCCTCTTCGTAATATGGACTCTTGGGGACCTTCCCGAGAAGCCCTCCAATGACCGCCTTCGCTTTAGAGAGGAAGGGTTTGACGCTACATACAATGACAGTTTTGACATCCGTTCCCTTGATAGCCTCATATGCAGTTGGCGTAAAGGTTGGATGATCAAGCGCAAAGACAATCTTTGATTCAGTGTCATTCAGCTGGAAGTTCAATTCACCCGCTTTATACAGTGGATTACAGGTAACAACCTTTGCTCCTGTCCTCAGAATTCCAAAGAAGATTGCTGGGAAGTGAGGTACATTAGGCAAGAAAATCGCGACACTATCACCTCTCTTGATGCCCTTACTAGCCAAGAAGTTGGCAATCCTGTCTGAATGTTCCTTGACCTCCCTGTATGTCTGTGTCTTTCCCATGAACACGGTGTATGGTAAATCTCCACTCTTCTCTGCTGACCTGTCTAGCATGGCGAACAATGGTTCCTCTGGATATCCGATTGTTGCAGGTGCGGTTTCAGGCCAGGCTTCTTTCTTTTGCCAATATAGCTCGTCCATCTCTCTCAACTCCATAACCTAACGAATTATAGTATCATAACTTAGCTGTCTAGTGTAGCTTCAGTTACTGATATTTGTTGAGGATGCTTTTGGAAAATGAAAAAGAAATTACAAGGGGAGGTTATATGCCTCCCCTTAATCCTGCTATTCTACTTCTTAGCCAGTTCAGCTTCACGCAACTCTCTTCTGAGGACTTTTCCGACAGCGGTCATGGGTAGTGAATCGACAAACTTCACTTCTCTCGGTCGCTTGTAACCTGCCATGTGGTCCTTTGCCCATGCGATAAATTCCTCTTCCGTAGCTGTTTCACCCTGCTTTAGGACGATATATGCTTTGACATACTCATTGGTTGGGTCTTCTTCTCTTGGCAGACCAATGACAGCGGCCATTGCTACCTTTGGATGTTCGAAGAAGATGTCCTCAATCTCCCTTGGATATGCCTTGAGACCACCAACATTGATCATGTCCTTTTTGCGGTCTGAAATCACGAAGAAACCGTCCTCGTCGATATGTCCTATGTCTCCCGTAAGGAAGTACCGCTTACCATTTATGGTCCTCATCACTTCGTCGGTTTCATCAGGCTTGTTCCAATAACCAGTCATGACCTGCGGTCCACTAATAGCAATCTCACCAGTTTCTCCCTGCTTTAGTTCCTTCTTGCCAGTTTCAATGTCCAATATTGTGGCATAGGTGTCCGGGAGTGGAACTCCAATTGAACCAAACTTACGCAAAGACTTGATTGAAGGATTTGCATGAGTCATAGGAGATGTTTCAGTCAGACCATATCCCTCAAAGAGTGTAGCTCCACTCACGTCCTCAAATCTCTTACAAAGCTCAGGAGGTAATGGTGCAGCGCCTGAACCACAGGCTTTCAGACTGGAGAGGTCATACTTTCCAACATTTGGATTGTTTATCATTCCAGCATATAGTGCGGGAACGCAATGCATAATGGTTCCTTTATACTTCTGTATTTCTGCCAGTAGTTCACTCAATGGAGGTTTCCCTGCTCTTGGGTCGGGGATACATATCAATGAGCTTCCCATGGCATAGGAGGCAACCATTGTGAGTGTCAAACCATAGCTGTGGTACCAAGGCAAGGCTCCAACGAATACCTCTTCTCCTGGTTTCAGTTTCTCAGGGGGTCCTCCCTCCTTTGGTTCAAGTTGTACCCATTCATCAAACTGCATGACATTGCTGTAGAGATTGTTATGAGTCAGCATTGCTCCTTTTGGTGTTCCTGTAGTACCACCAGTATAGAGAATGAGTGCAAGATCCTCTTTTGGTTTGATTGATACAGCAGGGGCTTTGGGTTCATATTGCTCAATGATATCATCATAGAACTCTGTGAACTCCTCATAGTAGTCGCCCTTGGGAATCTTCCCTAGGAGCCCTCCTAGAACAGCTTTCGCTTTGGGTAGGTATCTCTTGATACTACATATCACATGAACCTTCACATCAGTACCTTTCATACCCTCATAGGAGGTTGGTGTGAAAGATGGATGATCAAAGACGAATATTGCCTTTGCTCCAGAGTCCTTCAGTTGGAAATTCAGTTCATTTGCCTTATACGATGGATTACATGTGACAGCTGTTGCTCCACTCTTAAGTATGCCAAAGAAGATTGGTGGGTAATGGGGTGTGTTTGGCAAGAATATTGCAACTCTGTCGCCCTTGCCAATACCCTTACTTGACAGAAAGTTAGCAATCCTATCAGCATGATCCTTGACTTCAGCAAACGAATGAGATATCCCATCATATATTGTTGAAGGTGATTCAGGATGTTCAGCAGCAATCTTGTCTAAAATTTGAAAAAGTGGCTCCTCAGGATAGTCCAGTGACTTCTTGACAGTTTCTGGCCATCTCGATTTATGCCATGGCATTTTTTCCATATTCTTCTCTCCTTAGTTTGTGATCTCCAGTCAAATATTGACCAAAGGATAACATTCCAATGGTATACTTGATGTTCATATTTCCTTCTACAAGAAGTTATTGCTTCCAAAAAAGAGACGGTTGCAGGGTTTGATAGCTTCAACGGAACAATTAAGAAACGGAGTGCGGAAAGTTCTGCACTACTGATTGAACTTTCAACTTTTGAGAGAGGTCCTCAACATGAGTTATGAAGGAGTGATTGAGCAGTCAGCCGCTGGATTGAAAGAATTGGTTGAATCAGGTGAGGAGATAATCGGTTACATCTATCCTCATGTTCCCCTAGAGCTCTTTATGGCACATGGATTTACGCCATCGCTTATCCGTGCACTGCCTGGCGCTTCAAGTGGGTATGAAGAGAGCCTTCAGACTTTTGCCTGCGCATACATAAGAAATCTTTACAGCCAACGTGCAAATGGCCAGTTCCTGACTCTTTCAGGACTGCTATTTCCTGCAAATACATGTGACTCTCTCCAGAATCTTAGTGATATCTGGCGGGTCCGGTTTCATGATGATAAGGTATTACGATTGACCTATCCTGTGACAAGGTACAGCCAAGATGAGTCAACAACCAAGTTTTTGGCAGAGGAGATAAGACTTCTTAGTGAAAAGCTCTCGAGAGACTACAATCGACCATTTCTTGCCGAAAGCTACGAAAGTGCAATTGATTTAGTCCAAGAATTTCGAAAAGGTACACAGTTTCTATATTCTGCCAGAGTGGTCAATCCTAGGATTATCTCATATTCTGAGGTAGTACGTCTTGTCCGAACCTTTCTATCCATTCCCACGATGTCCTCAATATCAGATATCAGGGAGGCAGTATCAACGGTGCAGGTTGCGGCTGATGAATTGGGTCTCTTGGATAGTATCGAGTCTGTTAGGCATGCAATCCTTAGTGGCGACTATTCAGGCGTAAGACTTCCCGAAGAACTGGAAACTCCTCGTATTGTCATTGCAGGTGGGATGGTTGAACCTCAAGCAATCGCCGCGCTCATGCATGAAATACCAAACTTCTCCGAATCTACTCTTGTACTAGACAATCTCTCATTTGGATTCAAGGTTGTCTTCACCATTCCTCCTTCCAAGGCGGATGATCCCTTCATGGCAATGGCAAAATCAGTTCTGAGCGCACCTGGTGAACCAACTCATGAAGGTCTCTCATATCGGATGGGTGTGATGAAGGGACTTCTCAAAAACCTCTCTATCCAAGGTCTCATTGTTTGTGAACAGTCCTTCTGTGACCCTGACCAATTTGAAGCGCCTTCCATAGAGAAGGCTGCCTGCGAGTTAGACGTGAAGTCCATCCGTATGCCATTAGATCCGGAGTTTAGTGACCGAGGTCGAATTGAAACACGAATACAAAGTTTCCTAGAAACTCTGGGGTGAGCGAAAAATGACCCAAGAACGAGCGAGTGAAGAAAAACCCTACCGACGTCTTGAAACACAATCGCTTCTTCAACAGATAGCCTTTCGCCATGGTCTAGAGGCAATGGAGGCAAGTGAGAATGGCAACCTTGCCTGGGTGACCTCTGGATTTCCTGTCGAGATTCCAATAGCAATGAATCTAGGTGTAGTCTATCCTGAACAAGCCGGAGCTATTGTGGGTGCCCAGAAAATTGGCCCTGAGGTCTGTGGATATGCTGAAGACCTCGGATATTCACAGGACCTTTGCTCATATGCACGTGCAAGTATTGGATCAACTGAAAAACCCGAGAAGGTTCCCATGGGGTCTCTCCCAACACCTCAGATCCTCCTTGCCTGCAATAACATCTGTGGAACTGTTCTGCGATGGTATGATGCTATTTCAGAAATGACCGGTGCTCCTGTCTTTCTCCTGGATACTCCACCTCTAGAAAAGGTGCAGCTCCCTCATAATCAGGAGTATGTACGTCGTGGTGTTGAGCGACTGATTGAGTTTATTGGTTCACATTTCAATCGAACCCTTGAGGAGGAAAGAATTCGTGAGGTTGCTGAGCTCTCAAGTAGGGCGACAAAACTCTGGATTCGTGCACTTGAAGCCTGCAAGAACAAGCCAAGTCCCTTGAACTGTGCAGACAGATTCTTGACAATGGCACCTGTTGTTTCAAGTCGAGGAACTGAGCACTGTGCTGAGTTTTACGAATCCTTTGTTGAAGAGGTAGAGGACCGTGTTAGGAATGGAATTGGTGCGATTCGGGATGAAAAGATCCGCTTACTTTGGGACAACATTCCGCCATGGCACACTCTGAAATTCTTCAATATATTGGCGAGCAGAGGTGTCGTTTTTCCTGCGGACACATATACACATGCATGGACCGGGAATATGGTGGGCACAGACACATCATCAATCATTGATGAGGTTGTAGGAGTATACTCCAAAGTTTATCTGAACATGGGACTAGATGCCAAGGTCGATAAGATGTGCCAGCTAATCGAGGACTATGATCTTGACGGATTTGTCATGTTCTCTGTTCGGTCGTGCAAACGATACTCTCTTGGACAACTGGTGTCCAAGGAACTGGTCACAGAGAGAACAGGTGTGCCCGGTGTAGTGATAGAGGGTGACATGGTGGACTCTCGTGTGTACAATGCCGCTCAAATCGAAACTCGAGTGGATGCACTCCTTGAGATGCTAATGTGAGGAGAGGAGATCAGTGGACATGGGTGTTGGAATTGATGTTGGGTCAACAACAACCAAGGGTGTCTTGCTAGATAGCTCTGGGAATATAGTAGCCAAATCACTGATGCTTACAGGGGCCTCTGCAGCTCAAGCTGTGGAAAAGATAATACAGAACATCTCGTCCTCTGCAAACATCAACCTCAACGGAGTCCCTATGATAAGTACTGGCTATGGTCGAGCGAGAGTTGAGCAGGCTGAAAAATCAGTCACCGAGATTACATGCCACAGCGTTGGAGTTCATCATATCAATCCTGCCATACGTCTGCTCATAGATGTTGGAGGGCAAGATGCGAAGGCAATACGGATAGGGTCCTCTGGAAAACCTGAGGATTTTGAGCTAAATGACAAGTGCTCTGCAGGAACCGGTCGCTTTCTCGAAGTCATGGCCCGTGTGCTTGATGTTTCCTTAAACGAATTAGGTCCCCTTGCACTCCAATCAAAGAAACCATGTTCAATCAGTAGTACCTGCACAGTATTTGCTGAGAGTGAGGTCATCGGTCACATAGGTGCAGGAGAGTCCGCAGCAGACATCGCTGCAGGTGTTCATGTGTCCATGGTTTCAAAGATCGCTGCGCTCTCGAAACGAGTTGGAGTCAGAGAACCAGTGTGCGTCACTGGTGGGGTTGCTCTGAATCCCGCTTTCAGACATTACCTTTCCATTCAACTTGGCGTAGAACTCTGGATTCCAGAGGAACCACAACTCACTGGAGCATTAGGTGCTGCAGTTCTAGCAATCCAAGAGAGAGGCGACAGGTCCTGACAAAGAAGGGTGAGGAGAAGCTACTCGAACTGATTAAACAGCATCTGACGGACATAGAGTACACAGAAAAGAAGATGTTTGGCGGTCTTGGGGTATTCATCAATAGGAACATGTTCACTGGATTTCATCTGTCAACTCTCTTTTTGAGGCTCGCTCCTGAAGACCGTGAGGAGGCATTGTTTCAGGATGGAATAACAGTCTTTGAACCACGCAAACGAATGGTCATGAGTGAGTATGTAGTTGTCACTGACCCTCTATTGTCAGACAAGAATCTATTGAATAAGCTCTTTCGAAAATCAATCGCCTATGTTTCAAGTCTTCCTCCAAAAGAACCAAAGAAAACGAAGCAGTGAATTGGGTCTTTAGGTGACTCTGATTTGAGATAGAAGACTATGCACTAAATGGTACTGCATCTTTTGCTGCTTTCATCCCAAGTTCAAGAGCCTTCAGATTTGTTTCTTTGAACCTTGGCCATCTCTCAACTATCTGCTGTTTCAGTCCCTCCGGTGTCACAACGCCGGTGATGGCAGTCAGGGCTCCTAGCATTACAACATTTGTTGCTTGCTTCACACCTACATCTACATCTGCAATCCTTGTGGCCGGTATTTTGTAGATCTTTATCCCATCTGGTAGGTCCCCCTCAATATCAACAAGGTCTTCATCTATGATTAAGATTCCGTCGTCCTTGAGACCATCGATATATTCGAGATAAGCAGCACGACTCATAGCGACGAACACATCTGGTTCTTGGACCTTTGGATAGTCAACCTCTACATCATCGATCACGAGCTCACTTTTTGTCGCTCCACCCCTTGCTTCGGGACCATAACTCTGTGTCTGTACACACTGTTTCTTCTCAACAAGTGATATGGCCTCTCCTAGGACAACCGCCATTGTGACAATACCCTGACCTCCAAACCCGCCGAATCGTATCTCATACCGTGGCATTAGACTCACCCCTTGAGTTTGTTGTGCATCTCTCGAAGGACCGCGGTATATTCTGGCTTCACGATGTCCACAAACTCTCCACAGACGATTCTTTTCTCATAGTCAAGTTCAGCCTCATGCGGTGGGAGCCCGTTCTGTATGTCTGCGACCTCGAGTAGGTGCTTGTGCATCTCCAACCCATCGCCAAGGCGGTTCATCCTTCCATACTCTGTTGGACAAGCTCCAATTATCTCAATGAACGAGAACCCCTCTTTCTGGATTCCCTTTTCTATGGACTTTGTCGCTCTACGAGCCTGCACTGCGGTCCATCTCGCAACAAAGGTTGCTCCTGAGGAGGCTGCTAGCTTCACAAGGTTGAAGGGATGCTCAATCACACCAATCGGTCTCGGACTGGTCTGTGAATATCTCCCATGTTCGGTTGTAGGACCAAATTGTCCGCCTGTCATGCCGTAGTTGAAATTGTTGATACACACAACCGTCATGTCGATGTTCCTACGAGCTGCATGAATGAGGTGGTTCCCACCAATGGCTGCGATGTCACCATCGCCACTGACCACAATGACTTCTAGTTCTGGGTTGGCGATCTTCACACCTTCTGCGAAAGCAATGGCACGACCATGAGTGGTGTGATATGTACCAGTCTTGAAGTAACCCGAAGTACGACCTGTGCATCCAATTCCTGAAACGACAACCGTCTTGTGGAAGTCAATTCCCAGACCATCGATTGCCCGAGCAATCATCCCTGTGACAATTCCAACAGAACAACCAGAGCAGTAGATCCAGGGCTGGCGGTCCTCTCTGATGTATTTTGCCATAGGATGCTTCAGGATTGGTGCGGTTTCAGTCATTGGAAGGAGCTCCTGTTCACAAACCGCCTCTGGGGTAAACACGATAAAAGGATTATTGATGTGACCATAGCTTTTCTGAATGCCAATACACTTCAAGAGGCTTGAAATCGTTAATCCTACTAACGATATTCTATTAGTGCAGAATTATCTGGACTTAACCTCTCTGATTTTGTCAAGGATTTCGTGTGGTAACTGAGGCATACCTGCTGGCTTTGTCATGAGATGGACTGGTGTGGTTGCAGCAAATGCTCGGACCATGTAATAGACCTGCCCCAAGTTCTGTTCCGCCACTATGATGTGGTCTACTTTGGAGGCAAGATCTGCAACCTGCTCTTCTGGGAATGGCCAGACAGTCTTCAGCCTTAGCATGCCGACCTTGATGCCTTCCTCACGGGCATCTCTTATCGCTCTCTTTGCGCTCCGAGAAGGCGTGCCATACGATATGACTGCAATCTTTGCATCATCCAGCATGAACTGCTCAAGTTCGATGATCTTGTCAGCATTCTTCAGTATCTTGTTGTTAAGTCGTGTAATGAGCTCAATCTGTATGTTCTCTTTATCACTTGGGTAGCCCCTCTCATCATGGGTCAGCCCTGTGGCGTAGAACTGATACTTTGACCCAAACAGGGCCATTGGAGGTACAAGATCATCATCTGCCTTAAAGGGGAGATAGTCCGCAGGATCTCCTGTTGGCAACCTACGATACTCAAGTTTCAGGTCCTTCTCGTCAGGAATCACCAAGCGTTCTCGCATGTGTCCAACGGTTTCATCCGCCAGAACAAAAACGGGTGTCCGATATCTCTCCGACAAATTGAACGCTTGAACGGTCTGGTCAAACATCTCTTGGACTGAGGCAGGAGTCAATGCAATGATTTGATAGTCTCCGTGGCTTCCCCACTTTGCCTGCATGACATCACCCTGTTGTCCCTTTGTTGGTTGACCTGTGCTTGGCCCACCTCGCATGATATTGACAAGCACGAGGGGTGTTTCAGTCATGACCGCAAGGCCCACAGCCTCTAGCATAAGACTCACACCTGGTCCTGAGGTGGCGGTCATTGCTTTCACACCTGTCCAAGAGGCTCCAATCACACTGGTGATAGAGGCTATCTCATCCTCATACTGGACATATGCCCCTCCAACCTCAGGCATTCTCTGGGACATCCACTCAGCAATCTCTGTTGCAGGGGTAATAGGATAACCGCCAAAGTACCTACAACCAGCACTCAGGGCTCCCTCTGCACAGGCAATGTCCCCCATCGTAAACATGACTCGTTCAGGCATCTTACTTCTCATCCTCCTTTGGAGAGTTGCCTTCAAACTCAGGGATGACAGTCCCTTCTTGAAGCGCTCCTGCCTTGAAAGCCTTCTCGGCCTCATCACGGTCTGCCAAGAAGATTGCCATGTCGGGGCAGATTCGCTCACAGAACTCGCAGTTCACACATGCATCTATATCGCAAGCTGTCACTGGATGGTATCCCTTTCGATTGTATATGTCAGTCAGGCATAGCACTTTCTTTGGACAAAACTCTATACATAGCATACACTGTTTGCACTGCTCTTGGAGGATTACGAGTACCTTCTCTCTTGTCCTCGGAGGTTTCGGTGTGATTGGTTTCCGAACCATTGACATAGATGTTTTCTCCTTGAACCCTTGAGAAGAGTCCACTCTGTGCTTACCTTAACAAATACCTGTTCAGGCCTGACCCATGGCGCACGGTCGAGCTATTTTAGCCTTACCTTGGGGGACCTAATATCCGGATGTGAAATCAATATAGTTTAAGAGTGTATCAGCAATAATCTGGCCTTAGATTTGCGGAGTCGTATGCCTTGATGAAGGAGGACCCAACTGATGACGAGTTGGCAGAGCTCATCAAAGGTAAGACTCTAAGTGTCTACTGGTACATGCTACGTCATCCCCAACCCCTAACAGCTCGTGAGATTCAACGGGGTGCTGAACTTTCAAGTCCCTCTCTGTCGATGCATCATTTGGAGAGGCTCAGACAATATGGACTTGTCGACAAAGATGTTCATGGTCAGTATACCATCAAGCGTGATGTGAGGATAGGTATATTGAACCAGTTCATGGGAAGGGGTAGGATCATGGTCCCAAGGTTCTTGTTCTATGCAACCTTCTACACTTCCCTGACAGCAGCATTGGGATCGTTGTTGTTATGGTTGGCGATAGATTGGTACTCTATAGTTCTTTTCACATTACTTGTGTCTGCCTGCATTGTACTCTGGTACGAGGCACTAAAAGTCTGGAGAGAACAACCATTTCCGGAGAGTGAAGGAGATTGACTGTAAAAAGGAGTGTTAAGAATAAAACAAATAGATTAGTCGTACTGACACAAGGGTTAGTTTTGATTCTGCTATTGGCACCATATTTCACCCTACCAGCTACAAGACTCACTTACAGCAATGCTTTACTCTTCAGACCTGTTGAGATGAACCGTATCCTCTCAGCAGAAATCCCCACACTCAATATAAGTTACACATCTCGCACCAATCCGATTGATACTCAGGTAAAATCTGGTGATGTCATTGCAGGTGACCATGTGGTGTTGAAGGCTCAGTGGACCCCCACCCTAGTCAATCGGTCTAGACTTGAAATCAATGCTCATGCAATTCCTACCCTTCTCTGGCTTGAAGAAAATCAAGCATCATTGGAGATTGATACTCGAGCTCTTGGTAATAATGCAAGCTGTACAATAACCGCAACAGCGTGGCTAAGTAATGGTTCGATAATGGAAGCTGTGTTCACTGATGTCTACATTGGTAACTACTTTATTCCTAAGGTAGTTGTGACTTCACCAAATGGTGGCGAGGAATGGACTGGCGTTCACAACATTACTTGGACTGCATCCGATGTCAATGCTGATGATGAACTTCTCTTTGAAGTCTTCTTCTCCTCAGATTCCGGAGAATCCTTTGAATCCTTGGCATCTTCAACCAATCTTACATGGTTTGAGTGGGACTGCACTGAGTTGCATCAATCTGATGCTTCTCTCATACGGGTACGTGTTTCTGATGGCATATACTTCTCCTCAGACAGTTCAGATAATGTCTTTACAGCGGGAGCAATAGTCACTACATCTCCCACATCGCCAACAACAGGTCCAACAACCACTCCACCTGAGCTGGAACCAAGAATCATCGTGTTCGTTATAATACTCCTCTTCTCCTGTGGAGTAATGGCGCTGGTCGTCTATTATGCGGCTAGGAAATGGCTCTAGTCAAAGATCTTGTCAAGCAGTGGTTGTGTGTTGACTACATGTTTATCGAAACCTAGTTCAGTTGGATTGAGTCCCATCGCCAGACCAAGCAGTTGGGTGTAATATATGACAGGAATCTGATATCTCTCCTCACCAAGCTCTTTGTTCAACTGAACCTGGGCAGTTTCATACTGAAGGTGGCAGAATGAACAGACATTGACAAGGCAATCCACCTTAGCTTCAATTAGGTTGTCAAGTTTCTCTTTGGCTATGTCAATACTGACAGCAACCTGAGACCCTCGTACCCCGCCACCAGCACCACAGCAGATGTTCTTGTCTTTGTACTTGACACTCTGCGCCCCAGTTGCCTCTACTAGCTCATCAAGAAACGTATGACGCTGCGTCTGTTTCCAAGGTCTGTTCTTACTGGGTTTTAGAAGATGGCATCCATAGTGCACGCCCACCTTTATTCCATTAATAGGTCGAGTAACTTTGCTCTTGATAAACTCAGGTCCCAACTCAGCTATGACCTCAATAATGTGTTTTGCTTCAACCTTGCCATCATACTTGAGCCCCGTCCCTTTGAAGACCTTCTGGATCTCCTTCAACCTATGCGGGTGCTCTTGAATCTCAGATAGTGCTTCTTTGAAGGTGCCATAACATCCGTTGCAGCCAGTTATTATATCATGACCTGCCATCTCTGCAAGTGCTAGATTCCGAGATGCTAGAGCCAACCATGTGGGCTCATCGAATGAACGTATTACCCCGGGAGCTGGGCAACAACTTGCTCCATCAAGGTCCTCAAGATGAATCCCTAACTTAGGGAGTACCAAACGAATACTCGCCTCCAGATTTGGAAACCGGTTAGGCATTACACAACCAAGGAAGAAAGAGTAGGTTTGAGTTTCAGTCATCATTAGCACCCTCCACTTTCTGACCCTCAATGAGTTCCTTGAATCCAGTTCTTTTCATTATCTCTTGGACTTGGCTCAGTGCTTTCTTATTCGAATGTGTTGTAGGAGGTAGTTCTTCCAGACCGAGGTCTCTGCGTATCTCTCTATTGGCATCATCTATTGGAACTGCATGACCTGTGGAGAGTAGTTTCTGCGATGCTTTCTTGTGCTGCGGCAACATGAAGCCATGATGAACTGCCATGTTCCTCATGATTATTATCGCATCAGTGACTTTGATCTGTCTGGGACATCTCTCTAAGCATGTGTAACAGGTTGCACAGAGCCAGAGGTCGGGGCTTGACAAAACTTCATCCTTTAGACCCAGAAGCGCTTTTCGTATAAGTTCTCGGGTTCTGAAGGCAGTCCGCCTTCCACTTGGACAGACACTCGAGCAGGTTCCGCACTGGATACAAGTCCGAATCCTGTCAGCTCCAGCTTCCACAATCTTGTCGACGAATTCAGTGTCTATATCTTCGCTGTCGATGGTTTCTCGAGAGATACTATCAGTCATTGCGAGACCTCTATGATCATTAATGGCGCCGCAGAGTTAGCGGAATATAAGGATTGAGTTGTCTGACTAATCGAATCCATACATATCTTGTCCAAGCAATCCGATGTTTCCAATCCGTACATTACTTAATCCTTCTCCCTTTGCAGTTTCAAGTGCTGCTTTAGCGTGACTTGTACTAGTTCGTGGCAAGTCTCTCATTGCATGATGCGGATAAAAGCCAAGAAGCACTGTTGGGATGGTTGGGTCACATTCTGCTATAAACGAACAGACAGTCCTCACCTCAGGGATGTCAATATACCCTGGAATAAGCAAAACACTAGCAACTAGGAATTCCCCTTCTCGATCTCTTCTAGAGATTGCCAATTCCTTGAAGTTGCTCAGAACAACAGTATTGTCCACTCCTGTGATGGCTTTGTAGATCTGAGGTGTCACAGCCTTGAGATCGAACTTGAACGTGCCACCTGTTGTTTCGATGACTTCTGCGATTCTACCGAGCCACTTCTTCGAAATATTGCCATTGGTTTCATAACATACTCTAACAAGTCTGTCCTCATTCAATAGTACTGAGGTTTCCAGAGAGTGCTTTGAGCTGGCAGAGGGGTCCCCGCCAAAAAAACATACACAGGTAGTGAACTCATCAGCTGCATTAGCTAGCTCCCTTGGTGTCATCAATGGCTTTCCGTGTGCCATCATCGTCCGATAGCTTGCATTCTGACAGAAAAGGCAGTCTGAGTTACATGAGCCATAGAAGACTGCAAGGTTTTTCAATCGTTTCTGACCAATTCCCCACTCACGTTCCTTAGTGACACGACACACCCAGTATGCCACGCAGTTCGTCGGGAGTGGGTCGAAATACCATGAAACAACAGCCCGACCAGGATACCTCTCCACAACTCCTTTTTCTGTGGCAATCCTGTTGTGGCAGAATCCAATCTCTCCCTCATTCATCTTGCAATGATTTCCGCAATCTCCGCATATGATATTTCCATCAGCTGGTAAGACAGGAACTAGATGGTCCCGTCTTCGAATTGAGGAGTGCGTGTGAAACGCTATTGATTGAACTCCATTCCTCAGACACTCTGAACAGACACCGACCGATTGCGAGATGATTCTCTCCTGGTCCTTATGGTTTGGACATATCATCGACTTAATCCACTACCTTTTTGTCAATGAATTTTACGACCGTTCGGTAACCTATTTTAACATGAATTTCATCATCAATTAACAGTTGGTGTTAATCTTGACCAGCGCTGAGGACAAACCCGCGATTATAATTGACACTCCCGACGATTCGTTCGTTCAGATGATCAAAAAGATAGGCGGTCCCAACATCCAGAGCTGCTATCAATGTGGCACATGCAGCGGGAGCTGTCCTGCTGGAGCGAGAACTAACTATCTTGTCCGGGGGATTATACGAAAGGCACTCCTTGGTTTGAAGGAACAATGCATCTCAGCTCCTGAGCTGTGGTACTGTACCACATGCTATACTTGCACAGACAGATGTCCGCAGGATGTCAAACCGACAGATGTCATCAAGGCAATCAGGAACATAGCTGTTGCAGAGGGCTACATGCTTGAACCGCACCAGAAAGTCGCCCAGAAAGTTCTTGAAACTGGACACGCGGTTCCACTAGACAAGGAATCTTGGGAGAATCTGAGGGAATCGGTCGGTATTGAACGAATCCCACCCAACGCCAGCGGTCATCCAGAGGCAATCGAGGAAATCAGAAAGATTGCCAAAAAGACTGGATTTGACAAGCTAGTACAGGGGAAGGAGAAACAGGAGTGACTGAGATGGCGAAGAAATCTTTCTATCACTTCCTTGGATGCATCATCCCTCATCGGTATCCAAGTGTTGAGAGAGCAGTGAAGCTTGTGTTCAAGGACTTGGACATGCAGCTTCTTGATATGGAAGGAGCAACCTGCTGTCCCGCTCCTGGTGTCTTTGGATCATTTGATAGGGTCACCTGGGCGACCATTGCTGCCCGCAACCTAACGATAGCAGAGGCAGGTGGTCATCCTGTCACAACTGGTTGCAACGGATGCTTTGCTAGTCTGTGGGATGCCAACTATGAGTTGAAACATGACGAAGAACTCCGAGAAGCTGTTAATGAGAACCTCGCGGTAATCGATAGGGAGTTCAAAGGGACTATTGAAGTCTGGCACTATGTTGATGCGTTATACAGTCATGTCGGACTGGAAAAGATACAAAGTAGAGTCACACGTCCATTCAAGGGTGTTCGAATGGCATTACATCCAGGCTGTCACTGGATGAGGCCAAAGATACTCAAGCAAAAGGATGACTCTGAGCGTCCCCATATCTTCAGAGAGCTGTGCGAAACCTCTGGAGCTGAATATGTTCCATATAAGGATGAACTAATCTGCTGTGGAGCTGGTGGCGCAGTTAGAACTGCTGATTTGAAAATAGCCCTTGGGTTCACAAAACAGAAATTCGACTCTCTGAATGAAGCAGGTGGAGCTGATATGATGATTACGCCTTGTCCCTTCTGTGAGCTTCAGCTTGATGCAGGACAGGTAGAGATTCAAAAGCTCTTTGATGAGGAGTACAACTTGGATATCCTTCATGTCGTTGAACTCCTTGCACTTGCCTTTGGTCATGAACCCGATGAATTCGGCCTGACGACTCATCTGCAGTATATGCAACGAAAGAGTGAGCCCAATTGGCAACGACTTGGTATAGAAGCTAAAGCCTGATCCATACATCACATGTCTTCCATGATGTGGACCATGTTCTCTCTGCCATCCCTAAATCTCCGAATCAATTTCCTCTCCTCCAGAGATGTTAGAATTGTACTGGCAAGAGACTGTGACATGTCAAGTTCCTCGTAGATCTCTCTCTGTGGACAGGATCCACCTTTCTTAATCAGAAACGATAGAATCTCCTCCTCTTGTTTTGAGAGTCTGATTGGCGAAATTATGGTTCTTGTCTTGAGTCGTTCAATGATTTTTGGAACTCGTTCTATAAAGAGAGCAGCCACAGCTCCCAGTACGATCAATAAGAAACCAAACGGGATCATTTGTGAAAGGCTTGGTTGGCTCGGACTAGTCTGTAGAATTTGAGCAGGAATCTTATATTTCACAATGTATGCGACCTCTTGCCCTGGAAGCAGTTGTTCGCTGAACCACACAAAGACTGAACTCTGCCCATCGGTGTGATTTGAAGATGGGTTCGGGAAGAGTGGAGCTGAAACATCGGTCTGTAGAACAGCGTGAGCTGGCAATACTGCTGCAAAGGTTAAGTTCTGAATCTCGTTGAAGGGTCTGATGTAGTATATCAGATGACTGAGATACATTGAACCATCCTCGCTCAAACCTATTTGTTCTTGAAGACACTGTGTTGTTAGATTGAGAAAAAGGGAAAATGATGAACCTACATCAATCGGGGTTAGTGGATATATCCTGACAACCATGTAATTGCTCTCTGGAATGATTATCGTATCAGCTCCAGTTCCGTTTAGTGTTGCCCTTGAAATATTCAGACCTCTCACATCTATCCTGACATCAAAGAAGTCGTATGCCATAACTCCAATATTCCGGACCTCGGATTGAATAGTTAGTGATGTTTCGCAATCCAATCCTAGTATGGCCTTGATTTCCATATTGGTCATGAGAATGTCTTGGTTGCCTACCTGTTGTGCATTGACATATGTCATCGTACTTGTGGATATGACAAACACAAACACGAGTATTGCAAATTTTATAGCGTGCTTTCGCTTGCCCATATAGACCAAATCTCCTATGATTGCCTCGGCTATGAATACTCCGGTTTGTTGAAAGAATGGTGGAGGGAGATGACTCCCTCCTAAGATATCAATGATATCAACGACGTTTGATTGCTAGACTGGCTCCGGCAATCACAATAATTACGAATCCAATCACAGCATAAGACTCGAGAGGAAGATTGAGTAATCCCTGTGGTGGTGTGTAGGGTGATGCACCTTCAACAAGTCTCATTGAGGGATCATGGAGGATTGAACCGCCATCAAAGTTTGAATAGATAAAGAAGAGTAGAAGTGCACTCCCATCAGTCCAGTAGGAGGCAGAAACATCAACAGCCACCTGTGAACCATTGAGTAGGGTCATCACTGCGGTGTCCAACCAGCGATAGAACCCACGAGTGACATCTGTTGTCGCCTCAACAAGAGAGATTTCTTGCATCGTGTCTGCAATTCCGTCATCATCCTCATCGTGATCTTCGAACTCCTCTCCAAGCTGTACCATCACTTCACTGGAGTCATGTTCATCATCGCCAGTTTCCTCGTGGAGTATGAAGTGGTGATCGTACTCCTCGCTTGCTGCAACGTCTTCTCGGAGATAATTCAGGACCGCGACTCTAGAAGTGTTTGAAAGAAATGGGAAGTTGCCAATCTCTATGTCAATCTTGAGTTCCACACCACCAAGTACTGTGTAATTGGCCTTGACACCCTCGTCGTCTGTCACTGTTCCATTATAGTCATCCATGTAGATATGACCATAGAACCGCATAGTCATGAACTTGAACCTGCTGAAATCGTAGTCGTGATCATCATCTTCTTCGCTAGCTAGGAGAGTGTGGTTCTCATCTTCGTCTTCATAACCTGGCATCCAACCTTCGAACCAGTCATCTTCCCAATCCTCACTGAGACCACCCTTTGTATAGGAGGCGTAGACCTCTGTGTTCTGCCCCTGTTCATTTGTTATAGCGCCAGCCTGAAGACTCCATTCAAAGGCGTCTAAAGGTGCAAAGGCAATTGTTTCACTTGGCTGATACACTCCATCGCCATTAGCATCCTCGAACTCCACAATCATCATGTAGTTGACCATGAAGCGAGTTAGAGAGCCATTAGCATCCGATGTGTACCAGTATTGATAGGATGGCAATTTCGGATTCAACATTACAGTCATAATCTCAGTCTGTATCCACACAGTCCCATCAGAGTCTCTATGTTCATCAGGTTCCTTCTCATCATCTTTTGAATCGTCATCACCCTCATCATCACTGAATGTGAACGCATTTACAGTGACAATAGATGAAACGAGTAGGAACAGTATTGAGAGAAGCAATACGTTTCCAAGTAGAGTTGTTCTTTTCAAGTAATAATTCACCGACCAAGCATTTCCTTTTCTATATATAATGACCATTGAGTATACTGCAGGGCACAAGGGCGAAAAAACTCTCATAACACTCTTTTCGTGCAATTACAGTTTATGACACTTCAAAATAGTTCAATACAACACTAGATTGGACCTCATTATCAATCCCAGAGATGAAGGTTCTTAGCTAGCTAAAGTGGGCTCTTGGTGGCAATGAAAACTCAACAATCTCGATTTTACTTAGGTCATCAGTACGCTGCTTATCCTCACGACCTTTTATCTGTGTGAGGTAAGCTCGCGTATAGAGCCTCGTAGCCTTCATAATTGTGGGACGTTATCCGTGTAATATTAAGTGCATGGATAAAAAATAGTTAACTCGCAAGATTTGGCGCCATTCATTGTGACCAGGAATCCACAGCTCGGCTATTGTCCGATGGGAAACATTTTATCGGGCATTTCTGAATCGACGCGATATCTCTTCGGAGTGACGATACAATGGCAGAGTCCATATCGAAACCAGTTGTCATAATTGGAGCTGGCATATCAGGAATGCGCGCTGCACTTGACCTCGCTGAGATGGGAGTCAAGGTGTTCCTTGTTGAGAAAAAACCTTCAATCGGAGGTCATATGTCCCAACTCGACAAGACCTTCCCCACCCTTGACTGTAGTATGTGTATTCAAGGTCCATGGATGGTTGACTGTTCACGTCATCCAAACATTGAGATTCTCGCCTACTCCGAGGTTGCAGAGATTACTGGTAACCAAGGCGCCTTCACAGTCAAAGTCCTGAAACGGACTCGTAGAGTTGATGCAGAGAAATGTACTGGTTGTGGTGATTGCCAGAGAGTCTGTCCAATCGAAGTACCAAATGAATATGATCTTGGGCTTAAGATGCGAAAGGCTGCCTATATTCCGTTTCCCCAAGCTGTACCAAATATCGCCACTATTGATGTAGAGAACTGCATAGAGTGCAAGGTCTGTGAAAAGACTTGCAAGGCTGAAGCTATCAATTTTGACATCACTGATGACACCGTTGTAATCAATGCAGGCTCGATTATTGTCGCGACAGGCTATGAGCTTCTTGATCCTGCCACTGTCCCAGAATATGGTTATGGGCGCTTTCCCAATGTCGTGAGTGCACTCGAGTATGAACGCATGGTTTCAGCAAGTGGTCCCACTGGTGGCGTGGTGATGCGACCATCTGATGGCCGTGAACCTCATCGGATTGCCTTCATTCAGTGTGTGGGCTCAAGAGACATAAATCACTGCTCCTATTGTTCAAAGATATGCTGCACCTATGCGACGAAGGAGGCTATCATCACAAAGGAACATACTCCTGAGGTGCACATCGACATTCTGTATAATGATATGCGTGCGTTTGGAAAGGGCTTTGAGGAGTTTCTTGTAAGAGGCGAAACTGAGTATGATATTAACTACGTGAAGGGAATCCCGAGTGAGATACAGGAGGAGTACGGCACAAAGGACCTCATCGTTCGTCACAGTGATGCGAAGGGACACAACGTCCTCGTTGACAAATATGATTTAGTGGTCCTCTGTCCTGCAATGATACCATCATCTGAATCAATGATGTTTGAGCAGATTGGTATCAAGACTGATCCGTCTGGGTTTTTGCAACCGGATATGAAATCCCTGATGATATCTGAAACAGGAGTGCCTGGGGTGCACATGTGCGGGGCAGTCCATATGCCAAAGGACATTCCTGATTCAGTGGCTCAGGGTAGTGCAGCCGCAGCTCTTGCAGCCCTAGATATTAGCATTCCAAAGGACGAAGGAACAGAAGCGCTTACAGAGCAAGACCTTGAGCTCATCGCAGCCGAGCCGCGCATTGGAGTGGTCATATGCTCCTGTGGGATCAACATTGCTGGAACCGTGGATGTGGCTGAAGTAACGCGGTATGCTAGCCAACTTCCCAATGTTGTCTACTCGGAGAACCTTCTCTATTCGTGTTCTTCAGATGCTCAAGTTGTCATCAAGGATGCTATCAAAGAGCACAAGCTCAATCGTTTGGTCGTAGCCTCTTGTACTCCCAGGACACATGAACCATTGTTCAGAGCAACGATTGAGGAGGCGGGTCTGAACAAGTACCTGTTTGAACTTGCCAACATTCGTGAGCATTGTTCCTGGGTTCATCAGGCTGACAAAGATGAGGCGACATCCAAGGCAATGGATTTGGTCCGCATGTCAGTTGCAAGAGCCAAGCTCCTAGAAGCACAAGAGGAGGCTGTGACCCAGATAGAGCCCTCAGTCCTTGTGATAGGTGCTGGGGTGGCAGGCATGGCTGCTGCCGAGGTGATTGCCAAGAAGGGATTTCAGGTCTACCTTGTTGAGAAGACAGACAAGGTGGGGGGCTTCCTGAATGAACTCACCACTGTTAATTTCGACCACAGATCCGCTTCAGACATAGTTGCTGATTATGAGAGTAGTATCTCTGGAAGGGAAAACATCAACTTGATGCTCAACTCTGAGGTTGTGGGTGCAAAGGGCTCGATTGGTGAGTTTGAGGTTGTAATCAAGACTGGAAAGAAGAAGGCAACTCTGACAGTTGGCATCGTGATTGTAGCTACTGGTGCAGTCGCACTTGAAGAGAAAGGTCTCTATGGTCTGGGGAAACTCCCCGAAGTGATGACTGAGGTGGAGTTCAACACTCGTGTGACCAGTGGTGAGGGTATCGAGGATGGAGAAACCTTTGCAGTCATTCATTGTGCTGGTTCCAGAGAGGACGCGTCTCTGGAAGGCTCACGCACTTGGTGCTCTGGAATCTGCTGTATGGTCGCAATTGAGCATACACTAGAGTTACTAGATAAGTATCCAAATTCGAGGGTTTTCCACTTCTATCGTGACCTTCGGGTCTTCTACGATGCGGAGGATAAGTATCGTGAGGCCCGTGAAAAGGGCGTTGTTTTTGTCAGGTTTGATGGCGAAACGCCTCCTGAGGTCAAGAAGGGTAAAGACAAAGCCCTAAGCATAAAGGTGATGGACCAGGTTTTAGGAGCAGAACTGAACATTGGTGTTGATCATGTTGTGCTTGCCACTGCAATGGTGCCACGGCCTAACAAGGAGGTTTCAGAACTCTTCAAAGTACCACTGAATCTGTCTGGTTTCTTCATGGAGGCTCATCCCAAGCTGCGACCAGTGGACTTCCAGACAGATGGCATTTACGTAGCTGGGACTGCCACTGCTCCAAAGAGTATTGGTGAGTCTATTGCTCAGGGACAAGCGGCAGCCTCCAGAGCACTCATACCCCTGATAAGAGGGATACGAAAGGCTGAGGCAATAGTTTCCGTTGTAGACCCTGAAATCTGCGTGGGCTGCGGGACGTGTGAAATCAACTGTGCCTACAATGCTATTGAGGTCGTGCCAGGTGATGGTGGTCATGACTATGCAGTGACAAATCCAGTTCTGTGCCAAGGTTGTGGAAAGTGTGGTGCAGGGTGTCCTACCGGTGCTATCACCATGAAACATTTCACTGATGACCAGATCATCACTCAGATAGGCACTGCCCTGGAGAACATGTCTGCAAATGAACCAAGAATTCTAACAATTCTCTGCAATTGGTGCTCCTATGCAGGTGCTGACAGTGCTGGTGTGTCTCGTTTCCAACAACCATCCAACGTGAGAGACATCCGAGTGATGTGCACTGGAAGAGTGAGTGTCCAACACATCTTGGAGGCGTTCAGACTTGGGGCTGACATGGTCTGGATATCTGGCTGTCACATTGGGGACTGTCACTATGTTGATGGGAACATCTCATTTGAACGCAGGTTTGCCATTGCAAAGAAGATCATTGAGAAGGCTGGTCTCGAAACGGATAGACTTCAGTTCACACAGATAAGTGCGAGTGAGGGGTCAATCTGGGCTGAAACCGTGAGGAAGTTTGCAGACCTTGCAGACAAGCTCGGCCCAAGTCCACTGAGACCGAGGAGGCGATAAAAGTGACAGAGTCTTGGGGTCAGTTCAAGTCATTTGATGGGAAGAAGTTCAACGCATTGGATGCTGACTTCACAAGAGAGGTTTCCAGACTGCTTGGAGGCAAGGACCTCACTACCTGCTTCCAGTGCGCGAAATGCAGTGCAGGTTGCCCGGTTTCTGACAAGGTGAACATCCAGATTCACGAGGTCATGCGAATGCTTCTCTTTGGACTGAAGGAAGTCCTTGACACTGATATGATTTGGCTGTGTACCACCTGCTATACTTGTCAAGAACGCTGTCCACAGGGGATTGACATCACAGACATACTATTCGGACTAAAGAATATGGCATTCAAGAAGGGAATCACTCCATCTGGATACACTGGAGCTCGACAGTCATTGTACGATACTGGAAAGCTCTATGAGCCCACAGACTGGGAACGCGATGATCTCGAGCTTGATCCTGTGCCTGAATTGAATGTGGCAGACACGAGGAAGATGCTTGATAAGACAAAACTAATGAAGCTGGAGGAGGCTGAGTAAGATGACTCAGAGCTACGAGGTCTTTCTCGGTTGTGCGATTCCGAGCAGGTTCAACAACTACGAGTCGTCTATGCGCGCTGTGGCGAAAGAGCTTGGTATAGAGCTCCTGGACTTTGATGGGGCTTCATGCTGCGGGACTGTGGTCCTCAAGTCAATAGATGAGGGTAGCTGGCTCTCAATGTCTGGTCGTAATATCGCCTTAGCTGAACAACGAGGTCATGATATTGTCACGCCCTGTAACGGCTGTTTTGGTTCCTTGAAGGACACTGATCATGTGCTTCATGATAATGAGTCTTACAGAAAGAAGGTCAATGCATCTCTCAAACCCTTGGGGTTGGAGTACACAGGAAAGGTGAAAATCCGTCACTTTGTTGAGGTCCTCTACGAAATGAAAGATGAGATAGAGAAGAAGATAGTCAAACGTTTAGATGATCTCAAAGTTGCCTTCCATCCCGGGTGTCACCTCATCCGTCCGTCGAATGTGGCTGAATTCGATGACCCAGAGTTACCACAAAAGGTCGATGAGTTGATTGAGCTGACTGGTGCTAAGAGTGTACATTGGGACATGAAACTCCGGTGTTGTGGCTCGCCCCTTCTCATCGCCAGTGAGAGTGTTGCCACGAAGATACTTCAGGAGAAGATGATTTCTGCAAATGGCGCAGGAGCAAACTGCGTTGTCACAAATTGTCCTGCATGTCACACACAATTCGACATCCAGCAGTTGGGTCTGAAGGACGATACGGGGAGGTCCTTGGAGCTGCCAGCATTGTTTGTCACACAAGTCCTGGGTATTGCGATGGGAATTGATCCGGAACCACTAGGGTTTGAGCTGAACAGAGTGTCCTTGGATCCAATCCGCGAGATTCTAGGTATCTAGATAATCATTGTTTTAGTTTATTGTTCCCATAGAAGAGCAGTCCTAATCTCTTCATTGCAGTCCGGACACATTCTCTCTTGCCACTGACCTGAAGATGCCTTTCTCCATCCAGTGAGATGTTGACCATACAGTCCTCAGCTATCTCAGAGATCACCTCTACTGGGATGTCCTCAGGTAGCTTGATACGGAAGAAACCTACATCCCTCTCTCTCGGAATATCTGAGATGTGTACCTGCGGGTCCGGTTTGTACTCTTCCCCTTCTCCTCTGATTGCTGACGTAAAACGATCCTCCCACGACCTTCTGTATTCTACACCCTCTTTCTCCTCAGCCCAAATCATCAGGGTATCTCGAAGGCGTTGTATCTGGATTTCCATCTCCATCTGCAATTGCCTATCAACATCACATTGTTCTCCTGACTTTATCTCATTTTCAAAGGAACGAAGATACTCTAGGCTCATTTTTGAATTTCTGAGGTCTGCATAAGTCAAATCGGGGATGAAGACTTGTTTTTCCCGTAGAGCTCCTAGCAAATCATTAAGAACCATCCATCCAGATAGCAGACCATCTAGAGAAACCACGGTTTCACTCCCTCAACATTTCCGCAGTCTGTTCAAGGAAACTCTTCTCTCTCCACCACCGGAGATCCCTTGCTCCAGTAGGGCAGATAGAGCAACACGCACCACACCCCTCACACCGCATCTCATCAGTGACACTCTTCTTGACACCTGGTGCAATCTCAATCATTGAAACTGCATCATAAGGGCATATCTCTGAATAATGACAAAGGTCACATCCTACGCATAGGTCCTGGTCAACATCAGCTACCAAGAGCTCAATTTCGACAGTCCCTAGATTCAAAGGATTACATGCTGCGTTTGCCGCTCCCCGGGCTTGGTTTATTGAATCGCTCACGCTTTTCGCATAGGTGACGCCGAGAAACACTCCTGGGACTGTTGTTTCAACAGGTCTAAATTTCATGTGCATTTCCAAGAGGAAGCCATCCTGACCACGATTGATTCCCATAGCCTTGACAAACTCATCTACATCATGCGGAGCTTCGAGTCCCAATGCCAAGACAACCATCTCTGATTTTATATTGAGGGTTTCTTGAGAGAGAGTATCGTAAACTGTAACAATTGCTCCCTCACCATTCGGATCCTTTTCAACAGTTACAGGTCTTTCACGTTCCCAGCGGAGATATGACACACCCTTCTGCCTATTCTCTCTCCACATCTCTTCCATTCCTGATTCAAATGGTCGGATGTGTTCCTTATATGCCGAGAAAATTCTGATATCTGGGAACAATTCCTTGAGTTCATGTTGCATCGATAACACTGCAGAACAACACACTCTAGAACAGTATCTGTTACCCTCTCCTGGATTCTGTCTTGACCCAACGCAATGAATGAAGACAGGGTTCTTTGGAGCCTTCTTCAGCTTTTCGTCCTTCAGTCTTCTCTCAAGCTCAAGAGCCGATATCACACCTGGTACTTCTTCCCAGCCATACTCACCCTTCTTAGGTTCATAGAGGTCTGTACCCACTGCAATAACCATGGACCCGATACGATGGACTTCACGTTCCCTAGTTTCTAGATTCTCGACGGTGATGTCATAATTACCATAGGTTCCATCACGATGGACAACCTTTGAATTGAGAAGTACCTTAATCCGCTTCTGTTTTTCTACCTTGGCTTTAAGGTCGTCGACGATATCTTGTGCTGATTCCATTTCTGGAAATAGGCGATGGAGTTCATTCAGCCTGCCGCCGAGTTGCCCCTGTTTCTCAACTAGGATTACATCAAAACCCTTTCGTGTGATGTCAAGAGCTGCAGTCATCCCTGATACGCCCCCACCAACGACCATTGTAACAGGTGTGACTTTGACCTTTTTCAAGGGAACAATCTCATTGTTGACAGCTTTCGCCACTCCACTCCGAATCATATCCTGCGCTTTTTCCTGACGTAGTTCACGTGAGTCCTTTTGGTGCACAAGTGTGAGCTGTTCCCGGAGTCCCACTGGCCCTACCAAGTAATACCCCGACAGCCCAGCTGCTTCCAGAGCACTCCTGAACGTCTGTTCATGTTGCAGAGGGGAACACGACCCAACAACAACGCGGTTCAGCTTGTGATCCTTTATTGCTTGCGTGACAAGCTCCTGTCCTGGATCACTACACATGAAAATATAGTCTGTACTATAGGCCACATTTGGTAAATCCTTAGCCCACTCAGCCAAGCCAGGGGAGTCTATGTAATTGCCAATAATCCCGCCACAATGACAGATGAAGACACCAACCCGTGGCTCATCGCTTACCTCTGCAGGAGGAATCTCAGGTAGTACTTTTGGTGTAGGTACAGGTAAAATCGAGTGAGCCGCCATGGCCGCACCTTTTCCCTCATTCACAGAGTCCGTACCATCTTTTGGTCCATGAGCACATCCTGCAATGTATACACCAGGTCGATTTGTTTCCAGTGCGGCAGCATTGGGATGTTTCTCCTTGAACCAACCAGCTTCGTCAAGGTCTATTTTGAGTATCTTTGCGAGCTCCTCAGAACCCTCACTTGGACGGAAGCTGCAATTAAGAACCACCATTGATATTTTTTCAAGCTCTATGATTTCCCCAGACTCCGTATCTTCCATTTTTACGAAAAGATCATGTGTGTCTGAGTCCTCCTGAATCTCTGCAACCCGTCCTCGTATGAATTTGATGCCTTGGTTTTTCTGTGAATCCCAGAGGAACTCCTCCAGAGATTTCCCCGCTGTCCGCATATCCATATAGGTATAGATAATCTCACAATGGTCCTCTGGATAGTGCATCCTCGTTACCTGTGCCAGCTTGTTTCCAAACGAACAACACACTTTGTTACAGTGATTGCTATAGCCACTAATGTTCTCTCGAACGTCCCTGCTACCCACACAGTTCACAAACATTATTCGTTCGGGTTCCCTTCCATCTGATGGTCGTATCATGTGTGCGTCTGTTGGCCCTGTGGGGTGAGTCTGCCTGTCATATTCTAATGATGTAACGACATTGGGGAACACACCATAACCATATTCTCCATAATCTAGAGGTTTGTACTCTTCAAACCCAGTTGCCACAATTATTGAACCAACCTGGAGATCATACACTTTATCCTCGTCATCATAAATAATGCAATCATTTGGACAGACTGAAGCACATGTCCCGCACCCGATACAAGACTCTTTATCGATTGTAGCTAACAACGGAATCTGTTGTGGGAAATTCATATAGATTGCCTTTCGGAGTGAGAGTCCAAAGTCATACTCATTTGGTACCTCCACTGGACACGATCTGATACACATTTGGCAACCTGTACATGTGTCCGGGTTTACATATCGTGCCTTTTGTCGAATCGTGACTGTAAAGTCGCCCTCTTTCCCTGTCACCTTCTCCACGGTGGAGAGAGGATGGATCTTGATATTGGGGTGTTTTCCAACAAAAGATGTGAGTGGAGTCATTACACATGCTGAACACTCCAGAGCAGGGAAAATCTTGTAGATGGCTACATAGTTCCCGCCGATGGCGACAGTCTTCTCAATCATGTGTGCCATATGACCCCCATCAGCGAGTCCTAGGGCTGCACTAATCCCAGCCATGCCGCCTCCAATGACAAGGACATCTGTTGGCTTGGTCTTATGTTCTGGTTTTGTGGCTGACTCGCTGACCATGAAGCATTCTCCAATATACCGTAGTGACATCAGCTCCATCTGAATGGGCGATATAATCTTTCTGTCATGTGCTTCACAGCGTTAACTTCATTACTTAGAACACGTGTTCCAATTTTATTTGAAACGTTCCCAGCAGACAAAAACAAGAGTAAGATGAGGATGGGGGGAGAGTCCCCTCTCCTCTTTTACTCCTCAACCTTGGCTTCTCTGAATCTGACATAGATGAACACAATTGCGGAGAGGATAATCGCCATCAAATAGAGGATGATTGGAATCCACAGAGGCTCAAGCATGAATAATCTGCTGATATCTCTACCATATCCCCCAAATTGACTAGGCAAGTAGATCCAGAACAAGGCCGTAAGGTACCCTATTATGACACCCGCCTTAATCTCTCTCCTCACCTTGAACGCAAACATGTAGGTGAAAACGAACATGAAAGCGAAGCCTGTGGTAAACATCACCCAGATACCAGTTACAGCCTGCGAGAGAGTAGTAGTAGCCACTATAAACGCGTGAATGCCCACGAGACTCTCGAGAAATACAATCCATCCCTTGTTGATATGAACAACAGTGTATGCCAGTGAGATTTGGGTGAAGAGCAGAAACATGTAGAAGAACCCGCTCAGTAATTGTGGGTCATAGGCCATTGGATGGAACCAGAACGTGTAGACAATTGCCCAAGATATAATGTAGGTATGATTTCTTCTGAAGAACCCCGAAACACGAGCTGTCATGGGTTTGCCCATTTTCCTTCCTAGGAAAAGACCCCTGCTTGGATTCTCGATTATCAGGATGATGACCAACATCAGAATGACTGAACCCTGACTGGTCCAGATTGGTGTGTCCTGCGCAAGCCCATCAAACCATATGTGTGTCTGGACAAGGTGTAGAAAGATAAAGGCTAGATTGATCATGATTGCGGCCCAGTTATACTTTGTGAGACCAGTTGTTGGTCTAGCGCGAAGATGGGTTAGATTCTTTTGTGCCCAGTAAATTGCACCCCAAATCGAGAACTGATGTGCAAGATAGAAGGTCCATACAATGAACATTGTCATGAACTCACGTGTTGGTAGTTTCCAAAAATACCAGTCAGCTCCTGCATCAGGTAGGAGCGTTGCGAGTACAGGGTCAAGGAGTGGTCCTAGTGCCCAAATTAATAATGTAAAGGCCACTGTGAAAACAAGACCGCCAGCCCATGCATAGTATGCTGATTTTGCTACCTTCTCAGTAGTTACTTTAGTTTGCTCATTTGTAGTGGTTTCATCGGATTCAGTCAAAGATATTCTCTCGCGATAATTGGTAGTGTGCCCCCTATTATATGGTTGATAAATGAAACGGTAGAACCCTAGTTTCGGCAGTCTTCACATACCACATATATATCAAGCCGCTGTCCAACGGGTTCTAACTTCATCTCTAATACAATGCGATTCCAATAATCTTGTATTGCCTCTGATTGGTAATCCGATATCTTTCCACATTTTTGACAAATGATGTTGATATGAGTAGAAGTGTTAGGATCGAATCTCGAGGGTTTACTATTGAATCCTAGCTCATGAACTAATTCTAACTTCTTGAGTAGATTCAAGGTGTGATAGACTGTCGTCATGCTAAGGCCAGGATACTGTTTTGCAACTCTTTCAAAGATCATCTCTGCGGTAGGATGTTCTTGACTCGATAGCACCTCCTTGCATATGGCCAAACGTTGAGGTGTGACTTTATGACCCGTCTTGCGTAGCATGGAAACAAGTTGTTCTTTGTTCATTGTCTTATCCATCTCTGGAGTCTGGGTTCAACCAGAAATCTGTAGGTCTTTAGTTTCTTCCTATGTGAGCTAATACTTAAATCATACTAGTTAGTAAATTGTTTTAACTACAATTTAGAAATCATTTTTAGATGAGGAAGTAGAAACATGACAGATTCTAAAAAGAAAGGAAAGAACGAAACACTCACGACTGCTTCGGGGATTCCTGTCGCTGACAATCAGAACTCGATTACTGCAGGACCTCGTGGACCATTATTGGTTCAGGACTTCCACCTCTTTGAGAAACTGGCTCATTTTCACAGGGAACGCATTCCCGAACGCGTAGTTCATGCAAAGGGAGCAGGGGCATATGGAACTTTTACGGTGACACATGATATCACAAAATACACCAAGGCAAAACTATTCTCCAAAGTTGGAAAGAAGACTGAGGTCTTCCTCCGTTTCTCAACTGTGGCAGGTGAACGTGGGTCAGCAGACACTGTACGTGATGTGCGTGGGTTTGCTATCAAGTTCTATACTGAAGAAGGCAACTGGGATATGACTGGGAACAATACTCCGGTATTCTTCGTTAGAGACCCTCTGAAGTTTAGTGACTTCATTCACACGCAAAAACGTGAACCACAGACAAACCTTCGGAATCAAACGATGTGGTGGGACTTCTGGTCCCTATGTCCTGAGTCACTCCACCAGGTCACCATTTTGTTCTCAGATCGCGGGACACCAATGGGCTATGCACATGTTAATGGCTATGGAAGTCACACATACAGCTTCATCAATGCAAAAGATGAACGATTCTGGGTGAAATTCCACTTCAAAACTCAACAGGGTATCAAGAACTTCAGTGCTGAAGAAGCAGCCCATATGACGGCAGAAGACCCAGACTGGGCAACTCGGGATTTGTTCGAGAGAATCGAACGAGGGGACTTTCCTAAGTGGGCTTTCAAGGTTCAAATAATGCCGGAGGAAGAAGCTGAATCTTACCGTTGGAATCCCTTTGACCTGACCAAGGTCTGGCCACATGAAGACTATCCGCTCATTGATGTTGGCATGCTT
>Ga0180437_10001928_pt1 | contig 34466 bp, 32 predicted proteins | sample SS_ome_4_FD_132410 | JGI IMG/M metagenome (GOLD analysis project Ga0180437, IMG submission 132410) | Hypersaline lake sediment archaeal communities from the Salton Sea, California, USA - SS_3_D_1 metaG | ecosystem: Environmental > Aquatic > Non-marine Saline and Alkaline > Hypersaline >... | reverse complement strand
GAGTGGGGGCTCTACGTGGCCGGAGGCAAAGGGGGGACATCGCGGAAGACGCCGGAAGAAGTCTCGAGGTACTGTGATAAGCTGTCGCTTGACCCGGAGCCGCTGGTATTCGCGAGTCGGATGTCGGCGAAGGTCGACAGCGCCGCGGTCCAGGACGGGTATTCCATCTACCATCACTGCTTCCTTTTCACGGAGAAAGGAAGCTGGGCTGTGGTGCAGCAGGGAATGAACGAATCGTCCCGAATGGCACGAAGGTACCACTGGCTCATTGACGGCCTTGAGAGCTTCGTGTGCGAGCCGCACAAGGCTGTCTGCTGCGACAAGAAGGGGGAGGCGTTGAACCTAGTGGCTCGGGAATCGGCAGAGGCGAGGGACGTCTCGACGGAACTCTCGAAGGAGAAGCCTGACAAGCTGGTGGCAGAACTCAAGAGGCTGCAACACCTGGAGCTTCCCCGGCGGCATCAGATTATGGTCCGCGACATCAACCCGGAGCGACTGCAGAGAACTCTCACGAAGACCTATGACCGGTCGGCGGAGGACTTCGAGACACTGCTGGGACTGCGGGGAGTGGGGTTGAAGACGCTGAGGGCGCTGGCACTTATCGCGGAGCTTGTGCACGGGGCTCCCGTAAGCTTCCGCGATCCGGCGCGCTTCAGCTTCGCGCACGGCGGCAAGGATGGAATACCTTTCCCCGTGGACAGAGAGACGTACGACCGTTCCATCGACATTCTGCGGAACAGCATCAACCACTCCCGCATCGAACGAACAGAGAAAGACAGAGCCCTTCGGCGTCTGGCCGGGTTCAGCAAAACCGCAGAAGACGGCTGAGGGAAGTGGACAGCGAGGGCTGGAGTCGGGTTTCTTTCTGACCGCCCGGTCCAATCGCCAGGATTTGAATCTTCGGGTGTCGACGTTTACAATGCTCGATCTTGCGCAGAGAGAGTCTCACATATCCGCTGCACGAAGGAGGAGAGGATGAACGTTCTACAATTGTTGGAGAGGGGGGACCGGGCCGACATTTCCGGAAACCGTCTGACCTCTTACAGCTTCGAGCTAGGCGGCGGGGCGCTCAACTACTGGAACGGAGAGAACATCGGGGGAGACCTGACGCTAGCCTTCGAAGATCTGGTGGTGGAACTGGCGCAAACAGATGGCAGCCCTTTCTTCAACCGGCTCCTGTATCTGAGCTGGCGTCCCGACAGGGTAAAGGGCTGGCACGTCGCCGGGCGAGAACTGGACATTATCGAGCGAAAGACGATCTGGAATGACGTGTTCGTGAGCGAGCTGACGTTATGTTACTGCAACAAGCATTCGGCGGAACGCAGACCTATAGATTTCGATGTGGTCCTGAGAGGATACGGGCGCGGCGATCACGAGATGGGATTTGAGAAGGGGATGCTCCACATAGACGAGCGCGATAACCGCACGCACCGGATTATCGGCCTGGGGAAGGGACTGGAGCTTCAAGCGGAAGATGCGCCACGGCCGGCGTTTCGGATGAGGACGCACGTTGAGTTCGAGGGCTACAGCAGCGAGGTAGAACATGAGGAGCGGACCAAGGTTTACGTGATTTCCTCGTCCGGTGACAGTTACGAGGATGCCCTGCGGAAGTTCAGGGAGGTGGCAAAGGACCCGGAACCGGCGTTCACTAGGAGAATGGCGGAGTGGGAGAGGTATTTCACCAAAGCCGTGCCTGCCTTTTCCTGTGACGACAAGGTGTTTGAAAGGCAATTCTATCATTCGTACTTCGTGCCGTTCGCGAACCTTTATGATTTCGGGCGTGGGTTCTTCCAGCGACCCTTCTCATCGCTGGGCAAGTACAGGCTGCTGCCCCAATGGTACTGGGACACGGGGTTCCATTCGCTCTACGAGAAGTGGCTGAATGACATGCCGCTTCCCAAATCAGGTATCAAGAACCTGCTGCTGTGGCAGGAGGTAGCCGACGAGGTGCGCGGGGAACTGAAGAAGAGGGGGCTGGGGCAGAGAAAGTACGTGCCCGATGACGACCAGCTTCCGTTCACTTTGGACATCAATTCGTTCGTCTTCGGGAAACTGGTGGATCCGAACGTGATCCCGTGGGTAGTCTGGGACATATACCTGAAGGACGGCGACCTGGATTTTGTAAAACGCGTCTACGACCCGCTTCGGAAGTTCGATAAGTGGCTCGAAGAGAATCGAGACGTGAACGGGGAAGACCTGATAAACCTGGTGCACCAGGGCGAGAGCGGGTGGGACAACTCGTACCGCTTTCTGCCGAACAGAATACTCAAGTATGCGACGAGCCCGATGGTCAACGAAGGCAAGACGATGCAGTCCCCGGACTTCAACACGTACTTCTACTTAAGCAGGCTGGTGCTGGCCAAGTTCGCGGCGCTTCTGGGAGACAAGCAGACAGCGAAGGAATTCAGGGATAAGGCCAAGAAGACGGCCGAAGCGATCCAGACGCTATGGGACGAGGAACTGGGGCTGTATATCGATCGGTACGAGGCAGATCACACTCCCCACAAAGTGAAGACTCCCGGCGGGATGGTCCCCATGCTGGGCGCGATCCCTGACAAGGAAAGGACTCGCAGAATGGTATCGCGGCTAACGAATCCGCACGAGTTCTGGTCGCCCTACCCCATTCCGACGTTGAGTATGGATCATGAGCTGTTCAACGTGGATGATGAGTATCAGAGCTACTGGAACGGCAGGATGTGGCCGCAGATAAACTGGGTAATGATCGAGGGTCTGATAAGGTATGGGTATCACGATGTCGCCAGAGAGATCGCCCTGAAGACGGTGGAGAGTTTCGCTAAGTTCGGCCCTTCGGCAGGAGAAAATTACCATCCGATTGAGGGGGGCCCCTTCAGGAAGCACTCCACCAACACGTTCAACTACGGCTGGGGAGGGCTGGGGGCTGACATAATAATCAGGCGCCTGCTCGGCATTCAGGGGTATGCGGCACAGGACATGCTGATATTGGATCCGCTGTTTCCGCCGAGCTGGGACCACGCAGAGCTGGGCAACATCAAGATCGGCGCGCACCAGGTGTCAGTGAGTTACACTCGTTTCAGGGATCGCCTGCGGTGCACCGTGACGCACTGCGGTCCCGGACCGCTGAAGGTCGAGACCCCCGAAGCAGAGGGTGAGGTCTCCAACGGGAGCAGGAGCTTCGAGTTCAGGGACGGGGCTCACGTGGGAACGCACTGGCTTGATTTCCTGACGGATTGAGAAGAAGGGCATCGTCAGTCAGGGGTCCGTGAGGAAGTGCCTGATTCGCTTAGGCTGAGGCGGCGGCTGCGACCTCGTAGACCCTTTCGTTGAACTCCTTCATGCGGCTGACGCATTCCGTGTAGGGTTCATCCTTGTAGTTCTTGAGCCCGGACTTCCTGGTGCGGTTTTCGATGTATGCGCACCAGTGCCAGCCGATTATTTGAGGTTTGGAGTAGGCGCGGGTCGCGAAGTCATGGTATGCCTTTCCCCTTTCAGCCTGGTCGGGCACGTACACTTTCGAACCTGGGCCGACCTTGAGAAGCTCGGTGGGCGCATGAAAGGCGGAGTCGGCGAGGAAGACGGGCTTGCCGAGCATCTCGTACCACCTATCGAGGTCGGCTTCCATGAACTCGAACCGCGTATAGTACTGGACAGAGAGCACGTCGATGGTTGGAGCGGCCTTTTGGAGCACAATGTCTGCGATGCCGCCGTCGGCGTCGTAGCGGTCACCCATGAGAAGGTGATTTGGGTCGTAGCGGCGTATGGAATCGCGAATGACCTCGTAGTAACGTTCGGCGATCTCGCCCAGTGCGGCCTCTCCTTCGGGAGTTGACAGGTCGAGGTCCTGGGCCCAGAACTTGCCGTGACGACCACCGATCCATGCAGGCATGTCGCTGTAGAAGTAGCCGATGAGGTAGGGGTCGTCAGCCATGTCCACGCAGTATTCGCGAGCGAGGTAGTCGCAGTATTCCTCGAAGTACGAGCCGAAGACGTCGGGGAAGGCTGGATTGCGGTCATACATGGCGATATCGGCGAACGGCAGGAGGTGGCAGTATGGCATCTGGGCCCACTTGTACTCCTGGGGGGTCCATGAAGGAGTGTGAGCCATGGTTTTCGCAGCGATTTCCTGAGTCCAGCCGATGGTGTTGAAGCCCCAGGAGCGCAGGTCTTTGACGACGCCGTCGCGTATCCATTTCTGCCGGCTGCCGCCGTAGCGCTCCTTCCAGATGTGGACGTTGTCGGGGTATTTCAACGCGGTGGAGGTCATGTGATTGACGCCCATGGAAATGAAAGCGTGACCCTCGGGGGTGATATACCACCACCGGTCGCCGATCTTCTCGACGCGAAAGAAGCCGGTGGCTTCCGACTTCACCTGCTTATACCCCCCAAAGCAATCCAGGTCTGACATAGTCTCCCTCCTGGTAACTCAAAGTCCGGTTGGTCCCTTTATGGCAACGGCGCGAACAGGGCTTCCGTCCCCTGATTCGATTTTGAGCGGGGCCGCGCAGAGAAACACTCGCTCCCCGCGAAGATGGCGCAGATTGACCAGGGCCTCGATAAGTCCAATGCCCTGCGTGAGCGCGAGACGGTGGAATGCTCCCTCGCCCCCAATGGGGTCCACGGACGGCGTGTCCGTTCCGAGCGCTTTCACCTGCTTCTCCGCCAGGAACCCCGCCACGTCTGTGTGGAACGCCGGAAATCCTTTGAAGTATGTCTCCTCGTAGAGGTGGTCCTCCCAACCAGTCGACACGACAAGGATGTCTCCGGCGCGAACCTCTATCGGCTCCAGGTCCTTAGTCGAAATCATCTCTCCAGCACTCTTGTCAACGGAGGCGACTAAAGCGGGGCCGATGAATGTCTCAACGGGGAACACCGAGACGTCCTGTCCCGACGGGATATGGTGAAGCGGCACGTCGACGTGCGTTCCGGTGTGTGTGCCGATTGTGAGCTTCAGCTCGTTGACCCCGTCCTTGTCGCAGTCGAAGAACCGTTGCGCGGAGTAGAGGGGATCGTTAGGGAAAATCGGGGTGCGATCGTTGAGAGGCACGGACAGGTCGTAGACTTGCACAGGGCACTCCTTTCGCCGCGTTGAGACGGCGGCGGGGACTCAGGCTTTGCCGGCTCTTGAGGCGACCTCGTAGACGCGGGGGTTGAACGCCTTGATCGCATCTGTCAGGTCGGTGTACGGCTCATCCATGTAATTCTTTATGCCGGAGCAGCGCGTGCGGTTTTCGATGTAGGCGCACCATCCCCACCCCACCACGTAGGGGGTCGAGAAAGCTTTCGTCCCGAATTCCGTATATGCCTCGCCTCGGGCCTTCTGGTCCTTGACGTAATTGGGGGCACCGGGACCCGTCTTCAGGATTTCGGTAGGTGCGAGAAACCCCGAGTCCGCGAGGATGACGGGTTTCCCGGTGAGCTTGTGCCAATGCTCGATGCTTTCCTTCATGGGGTCGAAGGGGGAGTTCCAATTGGTGGAAACGAGGTCCATGGTGGGCATCATGGCCTCCAGGATGAAGTCGGGGACGCCGCTCGCGCCCCGGTAGGAATCCCCCAAGAGGAGGTGGTTCTTGTCGTGGCGACGGATTGAGTCGTGAATCACCTGGTAATAGCGTTCGGCGATACGCTTGAGCTTGTCACGGCCCTCTTCGGTATCCATGTCGAGGTCGTCCGCCCAGCCGCGAACGTACTGATTCTCAGTCCAGCCAGGCATAGGACAGAAGGTGTAGCCGATCAGGAGCGGTTCCTCGGCCATGTCCACGCAGACTTCCCTGGCAAGGTAGTCACACCACTCCTCGAACTCTTCCGAGAACACGTCGGGATAGACGGCATATGGATACCAATGCTCGATGTGGGCGAAGTCCATGTGGTAGATGTACGGCAAGCCCGCCCACCGGTACTCCCAGTGATGCCACTCGGGAGTGTGGCGGAAGTCCCTGGAGGCAAGCTCCTGAACCCATGCGATGGTGTTGAATCCCCAGGAACGCAGGTCTTTGACAACACCTTCGCGTATCCAGCGCTCCATGCTGCCGCCGTAACGCTCCTTCCAGACGTGGATGTTATCGGGGTACTTGAGGGCGGTGTGGGTGACATGGTTAACCCCGAGCATGATGAACGCGTTGCCATCAGGGTCTATGAACCACCAGCGTCCGTCGATCTCCTCGAGATAGAAGAACCCCGTGGCACGGGAGGTGACACCGGTCCAGCCGCCGTAGCGATCGATTTTCGGCATTGTCCAACTCCTTCATTGACAGGTTAGAAGCGGATTCTATGAGCGGCGCTAGGGAAGTGTCAAGGTGGCAGAAGAGAGGAAGGCTGACTCCCGCTGGGGGCAATGGAGAATTTGCTTGAAATGAATCACCGACAGAAGTAGAAAGAGAAATGTAGTTCTACCTCGCCAGAGCAACAGGCCAAGCCGGGCCGAAATATGAACGCCAGCACACTGATAGGAATAATCTATGCTGCAGTGAGGGTTGCGGGGCTGGTGGCCTTGGTGGTGTTCGCCATCTTGGAAATCCGAAGGGAACGAAACAGGTGAGTTCCGAGAAGCTGAAGGCAATCATAAAGAGCGAGCTGGAGGCCGAGCAGACCATCCAGAGGGCAAGCGATGAAGCGGACAAGATAAAGGCCGCGGGGGAAGAGGAGGCGAAGAAAATAGAGGAAGAAGCGCGCAAGAGGATGCAGCGCGAAAGGACAGAGGCCGTCGAAAAAGCGAGGCGAGTCGCCGAAGAGAACCGGGCAAGGGCATTCCGCCAAATGGAAGACACATTGGGTAGCTGGAGGAAGAAGTTCGAGCAGAAGCGAGAGGAACTGGCAGACGAGATAGTCAGGAAGCTGCTCGGCGGATAACTATGTCTCTGGGGCTGTACACATATTCGGCGGCATATCCGGTTTTAGGAGCGCTCAAGGCACGGGCGCTTCGAGAGGACATAGTGGCTTCGATGCTGAAGGCGGGTAACGCCGAGGATTGCGTCGATTTTCTTTCTAAGGTCCTTGGGGACGAGCCGGGCTCGACGGTTCCGGTTGAAGTGGAGGGCTGGCTGTGGGGCAAATGGGAGAGACAGGGCAAGGAGCTGGCGCGCTTCACGCGGGGCAAGGTGCCCGTGTTCTTGCAGCTCTTCGTGGGGAAGTCGGATGTCAGGAAGCTCAAGCTGAAGGTTAGGCAGATACGGGCGCGCGAAGGACGCGGGAGTGACTTGCCCGGCGGAAGAGCGGGAGTGTTGATCCGGGACAGGAAACTCGCTGATGCAAGAACGCTCAACGGCGTGGTGAGAGCACTATCGGGAACGCCCCTGGAAGGGATTCTAAGAAAGGCGTTGCCGGCCCTGGCAGGTGACGGGGACCTGCTGCCATTCGACCTAACTCTGGAAACGAATTACGAGCGTGTACTGGCGACGGGCCTGAAGGGATTGGGAGGGGAGGGACGGCGGGCGCGTTGGGAACTGCTGGACGGCATTTGGGGGGTGAGGGACTTCGTCAAGGCACTTCGACTGCGTTTCGGTTACGGACTTGAGCCCCAAGAGGTGTTTCACTATATCGCCTTCACGAGCGAGGAGTTCGGGCCGTCTCACTATTGGGAGATAATGGAGGGCGAGGAGCCGGAAGCGTGCGCAAAGCTGCTTCCGAAAGGAAGGCTGCAGGCAATACTGGCGCGTATGGGGCTCGCCGCGATGTCAGTGAGTGAACTCGAGGTCGGAGCAAGAAGATACGCGCGGCAAATGTCAGGAGTGCGGCAGCTTGGCTCGCCGTTCGCATTAGTGACGTTTCTGAAGTATCTGGTGCACCAGGAAGTGCTGATAGAAGATGCGATAACGGTACTCGGGGCAAAGAGGCTGGAAATGGCAGAAGACGAAGTCCGGCCTCTGCTCTCTTTCGCTCCAGGGGGATAGTCGGTGTTCCGACCGGTCAGGATGGCTCTGGTACAGATATATGCGCTGAGAAGCGAACTCCCTCGCGTTACGACGGCGTTGATGAGCAAGGGCGTTATGCACTTGGAGCGAGCTGAGAGCTTCGCACGCAAGCTACCGGGACTGAGGGCGGCGGATCCAGGAAGCCGGGCAGAGGAGATTGATGGGCTGCTTGACCAGCTGCGGGAGCTAACGCGTCAGCTTGGGATTCCCTGGGCTACACGGAGCACGACGGCAACGTGTCCGCACCTCGATCCCGACAACATCGTGAACGAAGCGAGAAGACGGATAGATGAGCTGCGCGCCAGGAGCGATTCGCTTCTCAGTGAGATCGAGGAAGAGGAACTGAGCATCAATAATCTGGAGTTGCTTTCGACCCAGCTCCAGTCCCTGGGCGAACTCGGAATAAAGGGAAGGCTGTCCACCAAGCACGCATTCATACATCTCGACGCTGGAACAGTTCCCGTTGCGAACCTGACGCCGCTTGAGCGGAGCCTCGAATCGGTTCCGCACCAACTCGAAGTATCACGGCGCGTAGGGCAAGATGTGCTCTTGAATATCGTCACGACGATGAAGCACGCGGAGTCCGTGCAGGGCGCGCTTCGTGGGTCGCACTTCTCCAGACTCAGGATTCCTCCCAAGTACATGAGGGCTCCGGACGCGGTGGAAGAGATCGAGATTGATCTTTGGCAAAGACGTGAACACCTTACTTCTCTGAAGGAGGAGTTAGGAAGGCTGAGAGATGAGATGAAGGAGGATATAGCGCTTTGGAGAAGGACGCTGGTCGCCAATAGAAGCGTGGTCTCCTCCATGTCCAAGTTCCTCCAGACGGATTACTCGTACTACATCACCGGCTGGGTTCCAATGGCGCAGGCCGAGTCGCTGAAGCAAGAGCTTTGCGGCAGCCATTCAGAAGGGGTTGAGATGGAGTACGAGGAGGCAGAGGAGGTAATGCCACAGCAGGAGGTGGAAGTCCCGACAAAGCTCAGCCACCCGGGCTGGATGGAGCCGTTCGCCAACTTGACGAACATGTACGGGTGGCCGAGATATGAGGGGCTGGATCCGACGCCTTTCCTGATGCTGACATTCATGCCTCTGTTCGGCATGATGTTCGGGGATGTGGGTCACGGACTGGTGCTCATGCTGGCAGGACTTGGCTTTTTGGTGGGCAGCCGAAAGGCCAAACAGCTTGCCGGCATAGGGGGGACGCTGCTGTGGTGCGGGATGGCGGGCACTGTTTTCGGAGTGCTGTACGGGAGCGTGTTCGGAATAGACACGCTTGTCCCAGCGGTGTGGGTCAGGCCGCTGGAAGACCCCGCAAGCCTAATCAAGGTGGGTGTCCTCGTAGGTGTAGTGTGTGTCACGCTGGGCGTTCTGCTCAACATTGCCCAATCAGTCAAGAGAAGGGACTGGGGGGAGACGTTTTTTGGGCAGTGGAGTGTGCTCAGCATGGTTTTCTACTATGCGGCGCTGCCCATGGCATGGGTGGTGGTGTCGGGAAGCCAGCTGCCGTTCAGCATGGCCGCGGCCACCCTGCTCTTGATCCTGCCGCTAGTCGGGATGGTTGTTGGCGGAAGAGTTACCGCCAGATTCGGCAAGAGGAGACATGACGAACACCTAGGCATGGTGGAATTGATCTTCAAGCCGATGGAAATGATCATAGGATTCCTAACCAATACGGTGTCGTTTGTAAGAGCGGCGGCGTTCGGGTTGAGTCATGCGGCGCTGCTTTCGGCAGTATACATCACGGCCGACGCGTTGGGCGGAGTTGTCGGGGTTAGGGAGACGAACATCGTGCTCGGGAACGTTCTTGTCATCGGGCTGGAGGGACTGATCGTTTTCATACAGTGCATGAGGCTGGAGTTTTATGAGTTCTTCTCGAAGTTTTTCCTGGATCAAGGCAGAAGATACGACCCGCTCTGCCTTCCGAGATAGTAGTGCGAAAGAATGAGGAGGAGTAGGATGGAGAATATTCGGAAGTGGGGCCTGAGAACAAACGCGTTCCTCGGAGTGAGCGCGCTGGTGCTGCTGGTGATCGGAGTGGTGATACTGGCCTCGCCGACCTCCGCCCAGGCGCAGCAGGCAGGAGGCACGGCTCAGACCGTTTCCCAAGGCGGGGGCCACGCAGGTTACGCGTTCATCGCCGCGGCTGTCGCTGTGGGGCTTTCGTGCATAGCTGCCGGGATCGCGGTTGCCGCGGTGGGCGCGGCGGCCATGGGGGCAGTGGCTGAGAGGCCCGAGCTAATGGGCAGGTCGATCATATTCGTGGGCCTGGCCGAAGGCATTGCGATTTACGGACTGATAGTGGCAATCATAATGCTTGGGAAAATAGGATGAGGATTCGCTGCATCGGCGACGAGACGCTTGTTTCGGCAATGCGGTTGGCCGGCATAACCGGGCGGGTGGTTGCCGAGGAACAGGCGGCGCGTGACGCGCTTGAGGAGTATGCGATCGAGCAATCGATCATACTTGTGGGCAAGGCCACCTACGCGTGGGTGCAGAGAGACGCCGAGCGGCTGATGTCGGAGAATCGCGACTTGAGCATTGTGGAGATCCCGGACCTGAAGGAAGGGCCGCTGGAAGTGGAATCGGATAGGCAAATCCTTGAGAGAGTGCTGGGAATGAGGTTCTAGCATGCCGCAGGAGGAGTTTAGCTCAATCCCCGAACAGATCCACGCTGAAGCTGTGCGCCAGTCCCAACAGCAACTTGAGAGGGCAAGGCGGGTGGCCGAGCGGCACGTGGCGGCAGCCAGGGCGAAGGTAGAGGATATGGAGCAGGAGCTTCAACAGGAACTGGGGCTGCTGCTGAAGCATGAGGTGGATAGAGCGCTCGCAAGGGCTGAGATGGAGGCTAGGAACAGGAAGCTGTCATTTCGGGAGTCCATCTACCAAGAGGCGGCGAACGATGCGATAGCCAGACTCGCGAGCCTCCCTCGCGACGAGGCTTATGCGGCAACCATCACAAGGCTCGTTCTGGAGGGGGTCAGGGAACTGGGGATATCACAGGTTAGGTTACACCTGAACCCACGAGACGCGAGTCTGTTCGGTGAACCGGACCGAACCGCAAAGCTAGCGGAATTCCTCACACGAGGTTTGGACAAGAAGGTGTCGGTGGAAGTCTCCCCCGAAGCGATAGAGTGCGCCGGCGGGGTGGTGGTGAGGTCGCTTGATGGCCGACTGTCCTACTACAACACCTTCGAGGAGATACTGAGCAGACGGAAAGACGAGGTCAGAATAGAAGTGGAGAGAAAGGTCTTCGAGGAAGAGGATGGCTAAGGAAGCAGTCACAGGCGAACTGGTTTACGTGAACGGGCCGCTGGTCCGGGCAAGAGGAATGTCGCGGGCGGCAATGGGCGACCAGTGCGAAGTCGGTGAAATGAACCTGATCGGGGAGATCATAGGCGTTCGGGGCGAGATTGCTACGATTCAAGTCTACGAGGATACGACTGGGCTGAAGACGGGGATGGAGGTCACAAGCCTGGGGCGTCCCATCTCGGTGGAGTTGGGGCCGGGGTTGATCGGTGCCACGTTTGACGGGATCCAGCGCCCGCTGGAGGCGCTCGCCGCGGCCTCGGGGGACTTCATCGGGAGAGGAATCGAGCCGCGGGCGCTCGACCAGGAGAAGAAGTGGCACTTCGTGCCAACTGCGGAGGTGGGAGGCGAAGTCTATCTGGTGGGCACAATCGGTGAGGTCAAGGAAAGCGAAACCATCATTCATCGAATAATGCCGCCGCCCGGGCTGAAGGGCGAACTCGTAGAGGTTGCGCCTGAGGGAGATTACACAGTTGATGAAACAATAGCGAGGGTGCGGGATTCGGAGGGCGTGAGAGAGTTGAAGATGTCCCACCGCTGGCCGATCCGCAAAGCAAGGCCCGTTCTTCGAAGGCTCCCTCCACAAGAGCCATTGATAACCGGGCAGAGAGTTCTCGACTTCCTTTTCCCGGTTGCCAGAGGGGGGGCGGCGGTTGTGCCGGGAGGGTTCGGCACCGGGAAGACGGTCGTCCAGCACCAGTTGGCGAAGTGGTCGGACGCGGACATGATCGTCTACATAGGCTGCGGGGAACGCGGCAACGAGATGACACAGATTCTCGAGGAGTTTCCCTCTCTGAGCGATCCGCGAACGGGGAAGCCTCTGATCGAACGGACAGTGTTGATCGCAAACACATCAAACATGCCGGTGATGGCGCGAGAGGCCAGCATATACACGGGCATGAGCATAGCCGAGTATTACCGCGACATGAGCTACAACGTGGCAGTCATGGCGGATTCGACAAGCCGGTGGGCCGAGGCGCTGCGGGAGATCTCGGGCAGGATGGAAGAGATGCCGGCAGAAGAGGGCTATCCTGCATATCTGGCATCGCGGCTTGGCGCATTCTATGAAAGAGCTGGACGGGTGCAGGTAGCTAACGACAGGGAGGGGTCTGTGACCGTGGTCGGAGCCGTGTCTCCCCAGGGAGGGGATTTCTCGGAACCTGTGACGCAGCACACTCAGCGTTTCGCGAGGACGCTCTGGGCCCTGGATAAGGAACTGGCCAGCCAGCGACACTTCCCATCAGTCAACTGGATGCTGAGCTACAGCGGCTATTCAAAGGACGTGGGGTCGTGGTGGACGAAGGAGGGAATGGAAGGATGGGAGGAGCTGAGATCGCGAGCCATGTCGATTCTCCAGTCGGAAAGTCGTCTGGAGAGGATTGTGAAGCTGGTGGGAGCTGATGCGCTCCCGGACTCGCAGCGACTCCTGCTGGAGGTGGGGAGGCTGATAAGGGACGGCTTCCTGCAGCAGAGCGCCTTCGATCCCGTTGACTCGTTTTGCACGGCTGAGAAGCAGGTCCGGATGATGGGTCTGATAGTGCATTTCTATGACCGGGCGAGGCATATTCTGGAAGCGGGCGCGCCAGCATTGACCATACTGGATCTGGAATGTGTTAGCGCACTGGTGAGAATGAAGAGCACGGTGCCGAATGATGATCTTAGCGGGCTGGATGTGATTGCCCGACAAGTGGACGAGGAATTGGACGAACTTGCTGAGAGATACGGACTGGGAGCATGAGCGCTCAACGAGCGAAAGAGTACCTGGGAATTGAGAACATTGCAGGACCGGTGATCTCGATCGGTGGCGTCGAGGGAGTAGGCTTTGGGGAACTGGCCGAGATAAGAAGCCGGACGGGCGAAGTGAGGATGGGTCGCGTTCTTGAAGTTGACGGCAGCAGGGCCGTCATGAACGTGTTCGAAGGGACCGAGGGACTGAGCACAGGGGAGACCCGGGTACGTTTCGCAGGGGAACCCATGCGGCTGCCAGTATCGATGGACATGCTGGGGCGGGTTTTCGACGGCACGGGGGGACCCAGGGACGATGGTCCTCCCCCGTCCGGCGAAGAAGCGCGTGACGTGAACGGGGCAGCCATCAATCCTGCCAGAAGGGCCTACCCAAGGGACTACATACAGACGGGCATCAGTGCCATAGATGGGACCAACACGCTGGTGAGAGGACAGAAGCTGCCGGTGTTTTCGGGAAGCGGCCTGCCCCACAATGAGCTTGCTGCACAGATCGTGATGCAATCAACCATAGAAGAAACAGAGGGCTTCGCCGTGGTCTTCGCCGGCATGGGAATAAAGCACGATGAAGCGCAATTCTTCACAGATGCGTTCGAGAATGCCGGCGTGATGTCGCACGTGACGATGTTCTTGAACCTGGCAGACGACCCTGCCGAGGAAAGGCTGGTAACACCTCGTTGCGCGCTGACTCTGGCGGAGTATTTCGCATTTGATAGAGGGATGCATGTTCTGGTAGTCATGACGGACATGACGAACTACTGCGAGTCGCTCCGAGAAGTGTCGGCGGCAAGGGAGGAAGTTCCCAGTCGGAAGGGATATCCGGGATACATGTACACGGATCTCGCTTCTCTGTACGAGCGAACGGGCAGAATCCGCGGGAAGGAGGGGTCGATAACCCAGATCCCGATGCTGTCGATGCCCAGCATGGACATTACCCACCCGATACCCGACCTGACGGCGTATATAACCGAAGGACAGATAGTGCTCTCTCATGAGCTTCTTCGCAACGGCGTGTATCCACCCATAGACGTGTCTCTGTCGCTTTCCCGGCTTATGAAAGACGGAATCGGGGAGGGAAGAACGAGGGCGGATCACCCGAATCTGCAGAGTCAACTGTACGCAACTTACGCAGAGGTGAGGCGAATCCGAGCGCTGGCCTCGATAATAGGGGAAGAGGAGCTGTCGGAACTGGACAAGCAGTACCTAGAGGCGGGAAGGGCGTTCGAGGAGCGTTTCGTCGGGCAAGGCCAGGACGAGAACAGACCCATAGAGAAGACGCTGGACCTGGGCTGGCAGGTGCTATCGAGCTTGCCCGCCGCGGAGCTTCACCGGGTGACTGCCGAGCAGGTAGAGCAATACTACGGGGAGGGCATCCTGTAGGATGGCGAGGCAACTTGTAGCTCCAACCAAAGGAAACCTTCTGAGGCTCCAGGAGGAATTGGCGCTGGCGCGGGAGGGCTATGAGCTGCTCGATCACAAGCGCGAGGTGCTGATAAACGAGCTGTACAGAGTCGTGAGCGACTACGCCCGGTCAGCGCGGCTCGTAAACGAGAGACTAGTTCCCGCGCTGGAGCTGTTCAGGAGCGCTGCGGTGAGGCTGGGCGAAGAGCGAAGAGCCAGGGCCCTTACTCCCGAGGTTCATGAGTTAGAGGCAACCCAAGTGGAGCGAAGCGTAATGGGAGTGAGGCTGCCCACCGTATCTTTGGGGGAGGCTCGCGAACAGGAGCGACTGGGCACGTGGGACGGAAACGCGGATTTGGACAGAAGTTACGACTTGCTTTCGCGGATACCCGAATTCATGGTAGAATATATCCAGACAGCGATGTCCGTCCGTCGGTTAAGTTCTGAAATAAGAAAGACTCAACGTCAAGTGAACGCTCTGGAGAGCGTTTTCATTCCTGATTACGAAGAGACGATAACGTTCATAAGGGACGCCCTGGAGGAGGCCGAGCGAGAGGCGTTTTTCCGGCAGAAGAGGGTTAAGGCGAAGTTCGGCAGGAGAGGGGTCGGGGAGGAGAGATGACAAAGCGAATTCTGCTCCTCGTTAGCGGCTCGCCGGAATCAAAGAGAGCTGCGGAGCTTGTAATCCCTTTGGCGAGAGCGCTCAACTCGCAGATAATCGCATTCCACGTAGTGGACGTGAGCGTGGCAAGAAGAATGAGGCATGCCTCGGGCAAGCACGAGCACGAGATACTGGTGGAGCTCGAGGAGACGGGCTGGAAATACCTGTACCTGGTGGAGGAGATGGCGAAAGACGAGGGAGTGAGGATCGTCCTTCAGCAGATGGAGGGTTTTCCCGAAAACAAGATTATAGAGGCGGCAAAGAAGTTCAGCGCGGACATCGTGGCGATCCCTATAAGTAGCAAGAGGGGAGCAGCCATGGATGTGGGTAAATTCGTCGGACGGGCTTTCAGAGAGCTGGAACGCCCCATTTTGATTGTGTGACCGCTTATCGAGGGCCAACATGAAGCTATCCGATTATATCGCCGAGGACCGGGTCATCCTGGACGCTGACGTGGAGTCGCCAGCGGACGTCCTCAAACAGATGTGCAACGCCATGGAGTGCTGCGGGACAGTTTGCGCGGCCGGAGATCTGTACCGGAAAGTCCAAGAGCGAGAGGAGCTGGGCAGCACCGGGATCGGTGAGGGCGTCGCGGTACCACACATCCACACGGAAGCGAACTCGATGGCCGTGGCGGTGCTGATAACGCGTAATCCGATAGACTTCGATGCTATCGACGGGAAGCCCTGCAGGCTCTTCTTCCTGGTCGTATCTCCCGACGAGAGGAGAGCGGAATACCTTCAGCTCATGGCTACCGTGTCGACGCTCATCCAGCATTCAGAGCTGCGAGAGCAGCTCCTTGAAGCCCGAGATGCCAAGGAAGTGATTAAGGCCATCGTGGAGGCCGAGGAAAAAGCGGCCTGCTCGACGAGATAGGGTGTTTGGCGGGAAGGATCCACGGCGGCAGGCTAGCCGGGACGGGGTAGCTCCTTCACGATCCACCGGTTTGGGCTGCAAGCGCCGGAAACAGGTTGCGTGGGGCGGCGTTTCGCGTTATCGTACCTCCCGATATCGGATGATGTGGGGGGTTCGTGTGTCTGGAGGAGGTAGATAATGGCGGTGAAATACGATCACGCGTCCAACCGGTCGTACGCGGAGTGGGTAAGCCGCGAGGCCGCGCTGCGAGATGTGGATGAGAAGGAGATCCATAAGATGGTGGAGGTGGAAGATTTTCGCTTCTGGGTTCAGAAGGGTGGGCTGGGAAGAGAGGATCCCGTGATGGGGTCCAGGGTCGAGTTCGGGCGCCTCTGCGAGAAATTCGATGTAGTGGTGAATTTCAGCGAAGAAACGCTGGAGAAGGTGATCATCATAAGCGGCACGGGGATTACCTGGAAGGAAGGAAGTCCTGGGGCAGTTCAGCAGTAGGCCCCTCGGTGCTTTTGGGGGCCATGAAGATCGCAAAGGGCATTAGGATCAGGTAGTAGACCGACAGAAACACCAGCGTCGCAAGGGCGAACTCCGGGGCATTCGCATGTTTGAAGAGGAGGAAAAGCCCAAGGAGCGAACCTTCGATCGCTGCCGGGCCAAGCAGGGCTTGAATGGGGAGTATTGAGAGCACGACTAGGATGGTCTCGATGAAAGCGCACTGCCAGAAGGTCAGGTGTGCGCCAAGAACGGGCCCAAGTGCCATCGACCACAGATACAAGCAGAGAGCGGCGAGAAGCCACGTGATTATGGAGAGAGAGAACACGAAGGGAAGGACATGACGCTGACGGGGGGCATTCAGGCCGATAAGAAGGTCGCTTGCGTATTTGCGAAGGCTCCTGTCAAGCCGTTCGGGGATATGCAAAAGTGCCATGAGTCGCGCAAGCACGGCGGAGAACCGGTCTTTGAACAGTACCGCGGCGCATATCACGAGCAGGGCCCCAAGAACGATCGCGGCCGCGGGCAGAGAGACGATCACGATGGAGAGGCGGAGCCCAGGCAGTAGAGCAATGGATACGTAGAATAGGGTAGCAGCAGCCGCGAAGTCACCGACTCTTGCCAGCACCAACGATGCTATCCCCTCCCCCACAGGAACTCCCTCTCTCTTCAACATGAGGACGTAAGAGAACTCACCTGCTTTGGCCGGGAGGAAATTGTTGAAGACGTCTTGGAACAGTATGATTCGAAACAGCCCGGCCACATGTAGCCGGCGCCGAAGGATCAGCCGGGCACGGGAAGCTTTCAATAGGACGGCAAGAGCAACCACGAAGAACCCAGCGGCGACCATCCGCAGATCCGATGACCCGATGTCCCTGAAGAGACGGATGGGGCCAACGCGCCAGACAAGGAACGCGGTGAGGGAGAATGCGAGAAGGAGTTGCAGGATCCGCTTCTTCAACCCATGCCTCTGATCAGTTCAGCCGATTGATTGCGGGTAGAGTTCGAGGTATTCTTGCCAAACCATGGCAGTTTGGCAAGAGGGTTTCCCCGATACGACCTCGGATCACAGGCCAGCCTGTCAAGACAAGAGCCGAATGAGGGACGCAACCAGCCGGTGGCGGATCACGCCGTCAGGTCCAAGTGCACGCCGAGGGACTGTGAAGGGTTCTGGAGTGAGGTCAATTGCTCGTCGGGGGCCGGGGGCGCTTCCTGTGCGTCGGCGATTTGCCTGAAGACGCGGATGGGCCAGGGGTAGATTTCGCGTGCGGGCAGTTCCGAGTTCCGGTCCGTGCCACCTTGCTGGATCACGGCGCTACGTACTGTTTGCGCTCGGGATTCGAGTTCGGACAGGTCGAGACCCGGTGGCTCGCCCGTCGTGCCCGCATCCGCCCGGGGCGGGAATTGCTGCGCCTGGGGCTGCTGAGCCTGCGGGGGGACCGGTATATTCGAACCGCCTGCGATCCCAGGTCCGCCGATCCGTGTCATCCCCGTCTCCGTCTCTGGGTTGAGACTCAGTGAAAGCGTAGCAGAACGGGGAGATAAGTCAAGCGCCGCGGGCATTAGGTAGTGTATTCCGCGTTGATCTTCACGTACTCGGAGGAGAGGTCGCAGGTCCAGATGGAAGCCTTGCTCCTCCCCTGCCCCAAATCGAGCCAGAACAGGAGGTCGGAGCCCTTCATCTCTTCTCGAACTCGCTCCTTAGGAACGCCGGAAGGTGCACCGTGGTCAAAGGCGACCTCCCTTCCTATGCGCAGGACGAGTCTGTTCGGATCGATTTTCACGCCGGAGTTGCCTGCGGCCGTGATGATTCTCCCCCAGTTAGGGTCCTCGCCATTGGCGGCTGTCTTGACAAGAGGTGAATTGGCGATCTCGCGAGCGACTGTCTCGGCCTGCCCGGTGGTTCGCGCTCCGGTAACGCGGACTTCTATGAGCTTCGTCGCTCCCTCCCCGTCGCGAACGATCTGCTCGGCGAGTCCGGAGCAAGCGTAGAGTACCGCGTCTGTGAACTCCTCAGACTTCTTGCGCCCTCGAGCCAATTGGGGGTTGCCTGCCTGTCCGTTGGCTAGAAGCACAACGGTGTCGCTCGGGCTGGGGTGTCCGTCGACGGTGATCCGGTTGAAGCTCTCGTCGACAGCAGCGCGAAGTGCTTTGGCGGCTAGCTCTTTAGAAACGCAGAGGTCGGTGGTGAGGAAGCAGAGCATGGTTGCCATGTTGGGGGCAATCATGCCAGCACCCTTTGCCGCCCCCGCGACAGTGCCGCGAACGCTGCCGGCCTGGACCTCCACGGCGACTTCTTTGGGGCGGGTGTCAGTCGTCATGATCGCACGGGCAAAGGCGTGCCCCGCCTGCGAGCCACTTGCCAATGATGCAACGGAGTCCTCCAGGCCCCTCCGAACCCTGTCCATGGGAAGCGGTACTCCGATGACGCCGGTCGACGCAACAAACACGCAATCGGAAGGAACGGACAGAAGGCGACCGGCAAGGCTTGCCATTTCATGTGCGTCCGCGATCCCTCCTTCTCCGGTGCATGCATTGGCATTGCCGCTGTTGGCGATGATCGTCTGCAACTCGCCTCTCGCCATCTGGGTGCGCCCGCGTGTCACGTGCGCGGAGACCACGGCGCTCTGGGTGAATACGGCCGCGGCAACGCAGGGGGAGTCGGAGTGGACAAGCCCGAGGTCGGGCTTCTTGCTGCCCGGCTTGATGCCGCAAGCAACACCAGCCGCAGAGAATCCCGCGGGCGTAGTGACCGAGCCGTGGATTTCTTTGATCACAGCAGTCCCTCGGTTTCGGGGAGGCCCAGCATCAGGTTCATGTTCTGCACGGCCTGACCGGAAGCGCCTTTTACCAGGTTATCGATGGCGGAGACCAGCACCGCCTTCCGGCCAACCACCTTGCAGCCAACGTCGCAGTAGTTGGTACCGAGGACATCTTTTGTGCGAATCGGTGCATCCGCCCGCACCCGAACGAAAGGCTTTCCGTCGTAGAAGCGTCGCAGGACCTCGAGCAGCCGCTCCTCACGAGTCTTCTTCTTCAGGGTGGCGTAGGCCGTTGTCAAGATGCCCCGATCCATAGGAATGAGATGCGGGACGAAGACAGGCTCAACCGACGTCGCCGCAACATCAGAGAGAATGGAGATCAGCTCCCCCGTATGTCGGTGAGTACCGATGCTGTATGCGTGGACGCTCTCGTTGCATTCGGGAAAATGGGTCGTTTCGGTGGGCTTTCTGCCTGCGCCTGAGACGCCAGACTTCGAGTCGATGATGATGCCATCGGACTCGCATATGCCCTCCTTAAGAAACGGAGCCAGGGGTATTATGGCGCCGGTCGGATAGCATCCCGGGTTGCCCACGATCCTCGCCTTCCGCACCAAGTCCCCGTAGAGTTCGGGGAGACCATAGACCGCGTAGGGGAGATTGTCGGGGTCCTTGTGCTCAATGCCGTACCACCGGGAGTACTCGTCACCAGACGAGAAGCGATAGTCGGCACTCAGGTCTACAACTCTGATCTCCGTCCGCAGGAACCGGGGTAGAACGTCCATGGTTACCGTGTGCGGCAGACAAGCGAAGAGGATTTCGGTGTCGCCGGGCATGGCAGTCGGGTCAAGTGGCGATAGCTTTAGATCGCAGGCACCACGCAGCGAGGGAAAGATAGTACTGATCGGCGGCGGGTCGGCACGGCGAGAGCCGAGGTAGGAGAGCTGCACTTGTGGGTGCCGGAGAAGTATCTTGATTAGCTCGAGGCTAGTGTAGGCCGTAGCCCCAAGTATGCCCACGTTGATCATCGTGCATCTCCAGAAGGGAGCGCCCTGATAACGTTCCGGGGATTATAGCAAAAAAACCGGCTGCGCGCGCCAAGCGTGCAGCCGGCTGAAGTTGTTGGAAAGGCGACCTAGCGCTTGGAGTACTGCGGACTCTTGCGGGCCTTTTTCCTGCCGCACTTCTTACGCTCGACTTCCCTTGCGTCCCTTGTGAGATAGCCACCCGCGCGAAGAATGGGCTCGAGGCTATGGTCGGCGGATTTGAGCGCGCGCGCTATCCCCAGGACAACTGCGCCAGCCTGGCCCGACATTCCTCCACCTCTGACGTTGGCGAAAACGTCATACCTCGTCAGAACTCTAGCCGCCTTAAGTGGCGCCCTGACGGCGTTCTTGTCTCTCTCGCCGGCGAAGTACTCATCGACATCGCGGCCATTAACCAGAATGATACCATTGCCATGACGAATCCTGACCCGGGCAACGGACGTCTTGCGCCGCCCAGTTCCCCAGTAGTAGGTCTTCTCCTCAGCCAGTGCCTCAGCGGTTTCCGGGTAACTGGCTTCCGGCTGCTCAGCGATACTTGCCGTGTCCTCTGCCATGCGTGTCAGACCTCAATAGGTTCAGGTTGCTGCGCCTCGTGCGGATGTCTCGCCCCGGCGTAGACCTTGAGCTTGGATACCATCTTCTTGCCGAGAACCGTCTTGGGCATCATCCCTCGCACGGCGTGTCGGATGACCTCCGTGGGCTTCTTCTCTAACATCTCCTGCAAGGGAGTTTCCCTGAGACCGCCGATGTATCCCGAATGTCGCCTGTAGACCCTGGACTTCTCCTTGCCGCCTGTGACGCGCACCTTTGCGGCATTCACCACAACGACGAAATCACCCGTGTCGACATGGGGCAGATAGGTGGGCTTATGCTTCCCCTGGAGGATGCGGGCGACCTTGGCCGCAAGGCGGCCAAGCACCTTTCCCTCGGCATTGAGCACGTACCACGTTTGCTGGGCTTGCGCCTTGCCACTCATATTGCGGTCCCGTAAACCAATTCGGAAAAAAGCCCGGCTGTCCGGGCCATTTGCCTGAAACAACAGTTTAGTGATTGTATCACCCTTCTACCCGCCTGTCAACGGCACAGGGCCCGATTGTATGCAACGCACCCCTACCGGGACGCCATGGAGGACATTATTGCATCATGGGAGTCGGCGAATCGCTTGACGCCGTCGACCTCGAGGCGCGATGTGACCTCGTCGAGGCTTATGCCGAAATCGGCCAGCTTCCGGATGATATCTTCTGCTTTGTCGATATCGCGTTCGACGGTTTGCTGCACCTTGCCATGGTCCTTCAAGGCGTCGTAGGTGGCCGGGGGCAAGGTAGTGACAGTATCCGGTCCGACGAGCTCCTCAACGTAGATGAGGTCATTGTAGGCTGGGTTCTTAGTGCTGGTGCTCGCCCACAGGACGCGCTGGGGCCGTGCGCCTTGGTTTTTCAGGAGTGAGAATCGCGAAGCGGACAGAATCTCTCGATACTTCCGATAGGCGAGTTTGGCATTCGCCACGGCGGCATTCCCAAGCAGCTCCCTAAGTTGTGCCACCTCTGAATCGGATTGGGTTTCCGATACCCGGTCTTCCAGAAGGCCGTCCACCATGGTATCGACCCGGCTGACGAAGAAACTGGCTACGGAGGCAACTGAGTCAAGAGGTTTGCCCTGCTGCGCTCTGGCCTCGAGTCCGCCGAGATAGGCGTTGGCTGCCTGCTCGTACCGCTCGATGGCGAAGAGCAACGTCACATTGACGTTTATCCCTTCAGCGATCAGGGCCTGGATAGCCGGAATCCCCTCCTCGGTGGCAGGTACCTTTATAAGGACATTCTGCCGACCGACTGTGGCAGCTATGCGCCTTGCCTGCGAGATCGTTCGCTCGGTGTCGCGCGCCAGATGCGGGGATACCTCTATGCTCACGTAGCCATCGATGCCCTGCGTCGTATCGTAGACCTCACGGAAGCAGTCGGCGGCCATCTGTATGTCGCGATAGGCAAGCGCGTAGAAAAGTTCTTCGGGATCGGTCATCCCTCTTGCCGCTGCCTGCGCCATGTCATCCTGGTAGTCGTCACTGTCGGTTATGGCCTTGTGGAATATGGTGGGGTTGGAGGTAACCCCGCTCAGCCCATCCTCTTCGATCATCTGCCGAAGCTGTCCCGAGAGGATCATCCCCCGGCTGATATTGTCGAACCAAACGCTTTGGCCGAGCTTCTGCAACTCGATTAACGGATTTGAGGACACGCTATCGCCGCTCCTATCAGACTATGGCGTTGGATCAGGGAGAAACGCTCAGAAGCTTCCTCACCTGCTCGGGGTACTTGGCGATGAACTTCAATTCGTCGACGGCAAGGGGCTTCTGTTTGAGAACGTTTGCGAACCTTACAAGCTCCAGGACATCTCGGGCCTCGGCCTCGTTCTTGAACCGCACCTCCAACCGTTCGTACACGTTTCGGAAGCCCTTGATGCCGCTGTATTCGCCGACGACGATCCTGCTGCCGGTTTCCACGATTTCGGGGTCGCCCCGGCCCAGTTCCTCATAATCGTACAACTCATAGTTCCTTCGGTCCTTGAGCACGCCGTCCGCGTGGATGCCGGAAGAGTGGGCGAAGGCATTGCTGCCAACACCGACCTGATTGATGGGAATGGGCACGCCGAAGGCATAGGAGGCGTATTTTGCCAGGCGCCAGCTTTTTGATAGATCGACCCTCTCGTCCAGCCGATACGTGTCGGAGAAGCCAGCGGATTTTTTTATGGCGAGAACGACGGCGAGAAGATCGGCGTTTCCCGCTCTCTCGCCCATACCGTTCACGCAGGTATTGATGTAAGCATCAACGCCAGCATCAATCGCAGCTCTGGCGCCCGCGATGGAACAGGCTACAGCCATACCGAGGTCGTTGTGGCAGTGCACCTCCACGGCCATTCCTGTCTCGGAAGCCAGTTGCTTGACCCGATCGTGTATGGTGAACGGGTCGTCGTACCCAAGCGTGTCGCAGTAACGAATCCGGTCGGCGCCGTGGTCCATGCACTGCTTCGCAAACTCCACAAGAAAGGGCATTCGGGTACGAGAAGCGTCCTCGGCATTTATGCCAAGGGTCAGGGCACCGAGTTCTTTGGCTTTGTCGAGCCCCCCTGTAGCCATGTCAATTATGTCGCTGCGCTTCTTGCGTCCGCCGAACTTGCCTTTGATCATCTGGTCTGAAGTGGAGATCGACAAGTTCAGGTGCCGGAGGGTGGTTAGCTCGAAGGCGACCTCGACATCGGACTCAATTGCCCGGACCCACCCACTCAGAATCATGGGTGACAGCACGCCCATCTCGGCCAAGTCGACGTTAGCGTTGAGGTAGTTCGTCTCGTGACGAGTGGTCGGGAAGCCGCACTCGCTCTGGTAAACGCCCATGTCGTTGAGATACAAGTTGATCATGGTCTTTTCGATCTTAGCTAGACCGAGGTGCGCCGTTTGGACGCCGTCGCGGTTGGTGACATCGATTATGTGAACGGTTCCTGCCATTTTGACCTCAGTTCACGCCTGTCGTTTTCGCTCGCGCAGGTCCCTTGCGGCATCCGCCATGATGCTGAAGAGGGCGGGAAGGTCCTCTTCTTCGACACACGAGAATGCGATACGTATGTCGCTGGGACCCGATGCAATCACGCCAACGCCATAGTTGTCGAGCAAGAAGCGCCTGTACTCCTCCGCATCGAGCTCCTTGAGCCTGAGGCACATGAAGTAGCCGGAATTGAAGGGATAAGGCTCCCATATTCCCTCGAAGGAGGGGCTCGAAAGGATTTCCTTCACTCTCAGGGCCCGCGCCTCGAGGAGCTTCCTGTTTTTTTGCTTCTGTTGATCATAGCCTGTATCGTTCATTGCGTGCAACAAGACAGATTGCGATGGATGAGCGCAGTTGGATACGCAGCTCCTGATTGCGCCTGCGACCTTCTTCTCCAACGCTGCGTAGACCTCGGGCTCTCCGCCACCGGCCTGCACGCTGAAGGTGAGGAACCCGATTCTGAATCCCCAGACGAAATCTTCCTTCGTGCAACCGTCGGCCTTTATCGCCAGTAGCCTTGGATGCCCCTGTGCAAGAGCGGCGAAGAGGGACTCGGCCAAAAGGCCCTCTTCGTAAAGCAGCCCGAAATAGGCATCATCGCAGACGGCGACAACGTTGTGGCCTTGTTCGGCAAAACCCGCGAGGGCTGCGACGATTTCCTCTGCATCGCGAGAGCTTACTGAATAGCCGGTCGGGTTGTTGGGGAAATTGAGCACAACCACGAGGTTCTCGCCACGGGCGTTGCCCTGGAGAGTCTCGCGAAAGCCGGCGACATCGAAGCCGCCGTCGGCCGTGAAAAGCGGGTAGGTCTCAACCTGCGCCTGATACCTGACTCCGAAGATAAGACCGTAGTTTCCCCAGTTCTGACAAGGCAAGAGGACAACATCGCCCGGATCGACGAATAGATCCGCGACCAGGCTCAGACCGTGGGTTACTCCGGTGGTGACTATCGGCAAGCTGAAGCTCTTCGCGGCAAGCCCGGGGTTCTTCAGTTTGAGGCTGTCGCCCCACTTCTTCCGAAGCTCCGGCTTTCCCGTGGCCGGCGCATAGGGATACAACTCGTCGCCAGGAACGTTCCGGAAATGCGTTGCCACGGACGGCAGAAACATGGGGTGGCCGGACTTGGTGGCAATGCCGATGGTGGCGTTGAAGCGATGCGCTTTGGCGTTCGCTTCGGCGGTTTGCGCCAGGATTCCCTTGGGGAAGTATAGTCTCTTGCCCAATTCGGAAAGCATGCGATAAACGGGCGAAGAGTGTTCGCGTATGATGCTGTTGAGTTCCTGCGCAAGCGGGTGCATGTCAACTCCTAGCAGTTGAGCAGTCCCTGGGTAGCCCGTCAAGAACCAGCGCGACGCTGTGGGATGATACCAGCGGCACGTGGGTCGGTCAATCAGCGGCTACGAATCCAATAGTTGCCTTCTCTTCGCAAGTATTTCGAAGGGCAGGCCCTTTATCTTCGAAGCGTTGGCGCACCAGCGCTGATCGAACCCTCGCGCCTTTATGGACCGAATCTCGGGGGAGAAGAGCGACGTGTCCGACTCTCTGCTGACGATGGTGATGTTGCCTTTGTAGAGCCTTAGCGCGTACGAGCCATTGACCACGCTTTGGGTAGCTTCGACGAAGGCATCAAGCGCGGTCTTCAGCGGATGGTACCACTCGCCGTGATAGACCATGTATGCCCAGCGTGCGTCCACGCCCTTCTTGTACTGGATTTCCTCTTTTGTCAGGCATTGCTGCTCGAGGTCGCGATGAAGCTTAAGGATCACGTGGGCAGCGGGGGCTTCGTAGATCTCCCTTGATTTCAGGCTCATGATGCCGTCTTCGAACATGTCGATCAGGCCGATACCGTTTCGGCCGGCAATGACGTTCAGCTCGGAGATGAGTTCGTCAAGCGCAAGTCGCTTGCCGTTCAACTCGACGGGTATGCCCTTATCTAACTTGACGCTTACCTCTTCGGGCTTGTCGGGAGCCTTCTGCGGGGGGACAAGCCACATCCAGACCGAGTCGGGAATTTCCTGGTTCAGGTCGATGGCTCCTGACGCGATGGAGCGGCACCACATGGTTTTGTCATCTCCGCCGGTGATCGTCTCGGTTACGGGAACACCCCACGCCTTGCACAGCTGTTCTTCTTCGCTTCTGGTGAGGTCGAAGTCCCTGACGGGCACGAGGATCTCGAGTTCAGGTGCGAACATTTTGAAAACGTTGTGCATGCGATACTGGTCGTTTCCCTTGCCGGTTGAGCCTTCAACCAAGCAGTCGCAGCCATGCTTGAGCCCTTCGAGAGCGACTATTCGCGCGACAAGCTGGCGAGTCATGGAGGTGGAGACTGGATACCCGTTGTAGTCAGAATTCGCCCTTATGGCTTTGGTCAACCACTCGCCGGTGAATTCGTCCTTGGCGTCAAGGGTGGTCACGTTGATTCCCAGCTTTGCGGCCTTCCGGAGCGCCTCATTGATTTCGTCCTGCCCCTGACCGATGTCGATGTTGATCGCCACTATCTCTTCGACCTTGTACTTGCGCCGAAGGAGCTCTACCGCCAAGCTGGAGTCGAGACCCCCTGAATAGGCCAAGGCTGCCTTCTTGACTTCGGGAACGGCTGTAGCCTCAACTTTCGCGACAATCTCTTCTGCTTCCATTGGGTGTATCCTCCGTCGGTCGGCCTAAGCCGAATATCAGAAGTCCATGGCCTTAAGTACCTTCTCGTCCAGGCCCGCGCACTGGATCGACAAGTAGTACTTGCTGGACTCGATCTGCGCGCGCAGGAGATCCTTCATCTCATCCAGACTGCGGTGGGTGAACGGGTTAAGCTCGCGGAGCCTCTCATCGGGTAGGCCCGGCACTTGGACGGGGACCAGCACTTTCTCTCCCCAAATGGGGTGAGGCTCATAGGTGACTGCTCCCCGAGCAGCCTGATGGATGAAAAGCTCGGTCTCCTCGATAGAGGGCCCAGTGCCTCCTACGGGATGCCTTCTTCCGTTTCTATCTTCGAAGAGCACACTGGGCACGCGCACTTTGGTTCCGCCAAGCTCACCGTCTGTCCACTCGTATTTGCACCCGACGCCGCCTGTAGTATTGAGCTGGTAAACATCGATGGGATTGTCGGTGCCGTGCCTCGCCGCAAGGTAGGAACGGAAGCGGTGGACATGATCGGCGTTGCTGACCCCCATCGTGAAAGGCAGGCAGTAGCGGCTGGCGTACTTTGTCTTTCCGACGCCGGAAAGGCTCTGGGCCGGATGACCGACCGTCCGCCCGTCTGCCAGAACTTTGGCTGCGAAGTCGGGGTCGTCGACCCTGAGCCACGCGAAGTCAGCCAGATGCCCGGGGCTCACGAAGACAGCGAAGTTAAGCGGCTCGCTGGAATCCACGCTTCCGTCGAAGTATCCGGTGTCCTCGAGCCTGAATACGCTGCGGGCGTTGCGATTCAACTCGCCACAGTACTGGAACAGTTTCCCTTCGAAGCTTACGTCACCGTTCTCGTCCCACTCTGTGTTCTCGTGCAAGGCGTGCGGGGACTTGCCGGCGTTCCACATGGCCACCTGGTTCTCGTCCACGTCCTCCGTCTTCGTCCAGGAGCCCTGTTCCGGGCTGTAGACACCATCCTCAAAGACAGCGACTATGTCGTCATTTCTTATGGCCTGTTCCGACACGAATTCCAGCAAGTTCACACCAAACTTATCGACGAACCACTTGTTCACCCGGTCATTCACCACGTACATCCCGTGCGTGGACTTGCCGCTTCCTGTCAGTCCCCAAGTGCACATGACGATGCGTTTGCTCGATCCGTCAGTCTTTCTGACGGTGAATTCCTTGAGTGAAGCGTGCTCGCCGGTTCCTCCACGCCGATAGGCGTGACAGATCCAGTGACTCAGAAAGCCCTTCTTGACTTCTCCCTGGTAGGAGCTAACGGTGATGATGCTGTATCCGTGATTTGGGAAACGGATGACTCGTAGCATCTCGTTCGTGCCCGGGACATTGGGGTTGTTGATGTAATGGGGGATGACGAACAGCTCCGCATCGGGCTCTTCGGAGGGCTCGCCTGGGAAATTGAGTTCGCCCCATCTGTATGCTATGTCGGGGAACTGTGGGTCACAGTAGAGTCGCGAGCGCATCTTTGCGGGGGAGTTGGGACTCCCCAGGTTCCTGTCCACCTGAATCATCGGCCGACAGAGCATGTACTCGAGGACCGCGAGCATGAGCTTCTTGTGCTCTGGGCGGAGGTCGGCTTCGGAGTCAACGACTACGCTCTGCGAGGCGCTGCGATGCCATATGTTGGAGCACCACCCCCAGCTCCCGTTCCGGTACTGTATCCCGTAGTTTTGGGCTCTCTCCAGGAGGTCGTCAGGATTTCTGCGGAGTGCGGCTACGCCGACTTTCTCCTTTTCGCGCACGAGCTGCTGAAACAGTTCGCGGAAACGGGCAATTGTGATCTGGTCAGTGGTTATTGGCATCCTTGGCTCCTTAACTTCCGGTAGGCAACTGAGGTCACGCCTTGACTTCCCCGTGCGATGCGCTAGGCGCTCCCTCTAACGTTACCATAATCACCGCGCCCCCCGAATCTGCATCCATGTGAAGGAAGGAGTGCGCTACTTTCCGCCGTACGATGTCCGCAATCTTCGACTCCAGCTCGGCTTTACCCAGTTCAAAAGCGCGGCTGTAGAATTCCTGCAAGAGTTCCTCGCGGTCTTTGCCCACTTCCGCCAAGCGCTTCTCCGCCGGCGACATGATGCCACGGAGGGTGATGACAACCGCATCAGGCTGAAGACTCACGGCGACAGAGCACGGTGCGCCGGACATCCGGCCTTTCTGGAAGGCCGCCACGGCATCGGCTATGCTACGGCGAATCCTCTGCTCTTGCGTGCTTTGAGTTTGCGCCATACTGTCCCCCCCATGAGGAAGCCGGGGCAATGTGCAAGAAAAACCGGCAGCCCGCACTACGAAGCGATGCTGCCGGCTTATATCAGAGCAGGTCCAGCTGGACCCCCTCATCATCCGCCGGTCTTGGCCGGATCATGTATTATACAGCCCTAGCGCACCTCGTCAACCCCGGGAGGGGGGTCTACCGGTCCCCAAAGCGGGGGTCCCGTCGAGGGTGAAGAGAATCACTCGCTCGCCGGTGGTTGTGCTGATGTCAGTGTGTAGGCTCTGAACCGCCTGCCCAGTGAGGTCTTCGATCAGCGCTTCGAGCAAAGGTCGGGCCCTTTCGAGGAGCTCGCTCCTGACGCGCTTTATGAGGTCGCGTCCTGTGCCGCCGTCGTCGGAAGTGGCAAGCTGCTTTTCAGCAGGCATGAGGACTCCCCTGAGCCGTACCAGCACCATCTCGTCGATGAGGTAGGTCTTAGCCTCTTCGGGCCCTCGGCCCATGAACTCCCTCTCGAACTTGATGACAGCTTCGCTGATCTCGGCCTCAAGTTCCCCTCTGGTTGCTCGACTGCGCACGCTTGGTTCTCCCGGTGGTGTCTGAGCTTGCACCTTATGCGATCGGAGCGATGGCATATGATATTAGCTGGTGGAGGATGAGGCAAGGGGAATAGGGGTGTTGGCACGCCCCAGGCTTGCGCGAGGGACTTCGGCCGGAGAATGTCGCCGCGGGGCGGCCACCGCGCAGAGGGAACGAGGCGGCTTCGTGAGGAGACCTCTGTGGGCGCGAGGCAGCCAGGGACGGTGCGGCAGCACTGTTGCGCCAAGAAAACGTCGGCCGACCACAATCTAGCTTGCATGTTGATGTGGGGGGGTGGTATACTCCCGTGGTCGGTATGGTGAGGAAGGTCCCGTGAAGTAAGGAGGAGTGTATGATGCAAGCGGGTGGACTTCTTAGGCAAGTGGGTTGGCACAAGGTTGCGTGTCTGGCCCTGTCGGCAGTTCTTGTGGCATTTATAGGGTACGGTTGTGGAGGGGAGAGCGCGTCCGTCGGTGCACCGTATCCATCGGGTCTCTCTGCGGCGAGTTCGCCGGAGGAAGTGGCCAACGTGTTCATACAGGCGCTGGAGGGAAACAGCACTGATGCCCTCCTAGGGCTGGCTGCGGCGAAGACCGAGGCCAAGATGAGAAACGAGTTCTTTAAGTCCCTGGGATCAGACCAAACGACAACTGCAAAGGAGCAAGCGAGCACGATGGTAACGGACTGGGGGATTGCCTACGGGGTCTTCCAGAAGGGCTCAGCAAAGGTTGCCGATTCCGAGACCACGGGTGAGACCGCGAAAGTGAAGGTCGTCGGGAAGAAGGCAGAGGACGGGACTCCTGCCGAGATGGCAGTCCGCCTCATTCGAGAGGACGGCTTGTGGAAGGTTCAGCCCGAGGTTAACCCGTAGCCAGCGGCTGAGACGGACAAGCCGCACGAGCGAGCAGTTTGGTTGGCTTGGTGCTTCTGCTTGAGCGGGGCGGGAACAGCAAGCTGGGACGTGCAGCGCGTTTGATGCCGGCGGCGTGGCGGGAATCGGACTTCTCCGCCACCGGCTCCTTCGCTATACGGCTGGAGCGACACCGACGGCGGAAACTAGCGTGTTCTGGGAGACGGGCTCCCTTCCTGCGGGATAGGGAGCCCGGACACTTCCAGGAGACGGCTCCCATAGATATTGTTCCCCCTGAGCGTTCGACCAGGGGTAGTTCATTAGCAACGATCCGGCGACAAGGAGTCAGGCAATGAAAATGCTCGCTGTTCCACTAATGATCGCGGGCGTCGGTATGGCGTCCTGGATTTGGGCAACTGCCTGGGCGGGAACACCCCAGGGATCGGCGCTACTGGCCATCGGGGACGGGACCGTCTCGAAGGGGGATCTGAACGGAAGAGACCTGCCGCTGGCGAAGGCGCTGGAAGCGCTTCCACCGACGGGCGGACGCATCAACATCCTGCCGGGAAGCTACGAAGTGAGCCAATGCGCCACAGTGTCAATCCCCAACGTAACCATCTCAGGCTTGGGCAATTCCACACAGATAGTCGTCAAGAGCCAAGAAGGAACGGTGGATTTCGTATTGGCAGACGAGAACGCTTCGGGGTTCTGCATCGAGGATTGCGCTTTCGCCTGGTCTCCGGCAGATGGCGAGAGAGCGTTGGTGGCGTGCAAGGGCTCAAACTCGCGGGTCCAGGATTGCTCTTTCTCGCTGGGGGAGTCCGGGAAGAGAGAGGGCTGGGCGTCCTTCATTACGTTTGGGGCAAAGGAAGGCGCGATTCAAGGACTGTGGGTGACCAACGACATGTTCACGCTGGGCGATTGGTGCAGGGGAGTGAGAATTGAGCGAGCGGTGGGAGTGCACGTTGTGGGAAACCGGTTCGAGGGACAGCTCGGCGAACCATCCCAAGGCGTCTACGTGCGCGACTGCAACCAACAGCAGTACGTGGGGAACTCTATCAACGCCTTCGGGAAACGCAACGGCCCCCACGCAAGCTACGGGATACTGATAGACAACGTGGCAGGCGATATGGGGCATCTCGAGATGGCGGGGAACCACCTGCACACGTTCTTCGGAACCGGAACCTGCGCGGTCAAGTGCGTGAGGACAGTATATGCAAGCATAACGGGTAACGTGGTCGGACGCTGCCAAGGATGGGGGAATTCGGCGGTTCATCTATCCGAGACCAGTGCGACGAGCTTCACAGGAAACCAGATAGAGAACTGCGACGGCGGGGACGAGGGCATCGTGGTGCTGTTGTCGGGGGTCTCGAACGGAGTGAGCATTTCGGCCAACAATTTCTCCGACAACTACGTGACGGACTTGGGAATTGAAGCCCCCAAGAATCGACGGAGTTCCGGTGTGGCAGTGCTCTCTAACCTGTTTAATGGGAAGGCTCACCCACGCGAGCGCGCCATCGAGGTGAAGGGGGGCGAGTTCGACAGCCTATTCATCGCAGGGAACACGTTCAACAGCTATGTGGAGGCTGACCCGATCAAGGTCGAGGAGTCGGAAGGCATTGCCGTAACGGGGAATATGGTCCTCTCCCCTACCCCGACAGAGGTGTGGGAGGAAGTTGTCAGGACCAGGCGACGGAAGTTCGACCCACCGGCGGAGTAGCGGAGCCGTGTCAGGCCTCGACGTGCTCTGCTGCGATCATGGCAGCGCCGAGAGCTCCCGTTAGCTGCGGTTGAGGAGGAATCAGAGGTGCAGCCCCGAACTCGCTGCCAATGGCCGTCGCCATGGCCGCGCTGAGCGCCAAGCCGCCCGTGAATGCCAGCGGCGGCGTGGATTTCACCTGCCGTGCCAGCGTGCCCATACGTCGGGCAACCGCGTCAAAGACGCCACGGGCCACGGCCGCGGGCCGGCGGCCGCTTTGAAGCAGCCCTATGATCTCACTCTCGGCAAACACGGCGCACATGCTGGTTATCTCGACACCGGTCCGCGATGTGAGGGCAGCCTGGGACATTTCATCAACGCTCATGTTCAGCTTCGCCGCCACGAGCTCAACGAAGCTCCCCGTGCCCGCTGCACAGCGGTCGTTCATGGCAAAGTCAAGCAGCTTCCCCGCTTCATCCAGCGCGATGATTTTTGAGTCCTGTCCTCCGATGTCGATGATCGTACGCGCATCTGGCAGGACCTCGCGGACCCCTCGGGCGTGGCAGGTGATCTCTGTTACTTGCTGGTCTGCGAAGTCGCAGTACCCTCGGCCGTATCCGGTAGCCACAACGCGGCGCACCTCGTGGGCGCATCGTGAGAGCACTGTGTCGTAGAGGGAGCGGGCGGCGCTTTGAGGAAGCGGGCCGGTGTCAGCAACGGCACTGTCGATCACGGCTCTCTCGGCGGCATCCCAGATGACAACCTTGATGGTTCGAGCCCCGATGTCAATCCCGCAGGTCACGGGGGCTGTCGGCTCGTCGGTACCGTCTTTGCTTCGTGAATGTGTTGCCTTTGCCGGCACGCCAGGGGTATCAGGTGTCATATGCTAGGCTCCTGGTCATCTTGGTGCTTCCAGAGATGATACCGCGGGAGGGCGGGCGAAGCCACTGCGGAAGGAAGAGAGTTGCCCTCAGAACCCCGCCGTTGAGAAGGGCCGGGCGAAGGGCGTCATCAGACAATGGTTATTGGGCGACGCCCAGGTTCTCAAGCCTTTCTCTCGCATACTCGGCGTAGCTGGAATCGGGATAACGATCTATGAGGCGCTGGTAGGCGTCACGCGCCTTCGGCAGGTCATTCAACTCTGTTTGGTAGACGGAGCCCAGGCAGTAGAGCGCTCCCGCCGTTTCGGTACTGTCCGGGAAGTCGCGGGCGATGCGTTCATATTCCGCGATGGCCTCTTCGTATCTGCCATCCGCTTTCAGGTATCGGATTCGCTGCATGGCCCACACGGCAGTGTCGGGGTCGTCAGGGAATCGCTCCAGGCCAGTGGCCAACATGTCCGCGGCGTCGGAGTAGTTTCCTCTTCCGGCCATCGCCGAGGCGATGAGGTCCACAGCCTGAAGTAGTTTCTCTAAATTGCCGGGGTAGTCCTCCTCGGCCTTACGCAGGCATTCCACGCCCATCCATTCGACGGAGTCATACTCCCTAACCCTCGCGTATGCTCTGCCAAGCCATCTGACAGTGTCAAAAGGAGCAGCCTGAAGGGCATCCTGTTCAAGTGGGTCCACCACCAGGGACCGCAATACCGCGACGTATTCTCCTACCGGTCCTTCGGTGGCCGTCAGGTCTCCAAGCCACTGCAGAAGGGGTTCGTTGACGAGACGGCGCTCGATCGCAAGTGCCGCCGCAAACTCGAGAGAGCTACAGAGTTCGACTGCGGTCCAACCATCCAGCATAACCTGGTCGAACACTTCGGAGGCCATCTGGATGTTCCCTTCCCCGACGTACGCACGAGCGAGGTAGAGCCTCGCTCGCTTCTTGACGGCCTCGTCCGCCATCGACTGGATGACTTCCTCAGTAAGACGAACCACCTCTCCAAAGTTCCCCCACATAGACGACAGTTCAGCCAACTCGACCTTCGCCTTACCCGCGATCGTCGGGTCGGGGCAAGATTGTGATATCTCCCCGAGCAGATTGCACATTTTCGAAGTGTTCACACCCCTGAGGGCTCTCGCCAACGCCAGGCCCGCCTCGTACCCCTCAGAGGCCCCCTTGCCGCCTGCAAGGGCTTCCATGCAAATTTCCCACAACTCCTCCAAGTCGGAGACAGGGGCACACCTGGAAGCGCGCTTCACCAATTCCCACTTGGCCTTCCCGGCTGCGGTGTTTGCGGGGTCCGCTTCCAGGACATTGGCAATCCACTCCATGCCGTCGAGCACGCTGCGGAGCTTAAGGTGGCACAGTCCGAATCGGTCGACAGCCTCTATCGCTGCGGCGGACTGGGGGTATTCAAGTAGGATGGCTTGGTATTCCGCGAGGGCAGCTTCCATGTCCCCTTTACCCCACAGCGCGATTCCTTTCATGAGATGCGCTAGGGCGAGAACGTCCGTGCCCGGGTCGTCGGAAATGATCTGCTGGAGCATGGCAAGAGCATCGTCGTACTCTCCCGCTCCGAGCATGGCCTTGGCCATCAGAATGCGCGGGTCATTCTGAGCGAGTTCATTGGCCAGTGCCTGCCAGACAGCATCATCGGACTCGTCAGACTCAGGGGGTGCGTCCTCTTCGAGGACATCACTCCCTTTGTCCGGAGTCGCGGCGCGGGGCTCGTCTGCGGTAGGACTAGGCACAGGTGTGGCTGCAGTCTCTGAGGCATCCGGGGAAACGTGTTCGCCGGGATCCGAGTAGGCGATGGGGGCTGATTCGGCTTCTCCCCTGAGATCTCGGGAACTCACGAGGTGCCAGACGACGAGGACGGATGCAACGATAACCGCGCCCAGAGT
>Ga0180437_10001925_pt1 | contig 34476 bp, 32 predicted proteins | sample SS_ome_4_FD_132410 | JGI IMG/M metagenome (GOLD analysis project Ga0180437, IMG submission 132410) | Hypersaline lake sediment archaeal communities from the Salton Sea, California, USA - SS_3_D_1 metaG | ecosystem: Environmental > Aquatic > Non-marine Saline and Alkaline > Hypersaline >... | reverse complement strand
CTTGGAAGGCAGGAGCTCTACCAACTGAGCTACCCCCGCGTTTTCGTAGCTATTTTAGCCCTAAAAATCAGCTATGTCAAAGGGGGAGTACCTGCTTCGCTAAAAACGGGGCCACCGAACTGGACAACCTCATCGGCGGCTACGCCCTGTGCGCTCGGTTTTCGAGAATAGCCTGCAAAGTATTTTGTGGGACGCTAACTAGAAGCTGCGGGATGAGATAGCGGGGAAGATGATTAGAAAAATGTTAGCAAAATTAAAAATGATCCCCGGGCCGATTGGCCGGGGTCTATTTAGCTTCGTTTTATGGTAGCGCATACGGGATTCGAACCCGTGATCTCCGCCTTGAGAGGGCGGTGTCCTAAACCACTAGACGAATGCGCCTCTTACCTTGAGATAGCATACATTCAAATCATGTGTGGTGTCAAGGGAAGGATTAACAAGCGCGCCCGGAGGGATTCGAACCCACGACCCTCGGTTCCGAAGACCGATGCTCTAATCCGCTGAGCTACGGGCGCCTTTTCATACTTTACGAGACATCGGCGCGGCGATATCCGCTATGCATCGAATCAACAGGCGTCGGAAACAGATTATGGGTGAGCGGAGGGATTCGAACCCTCGATCTCCAGGGCCACAACCTGGCGCCTTAACCACTCGGCTACGCCCACCACCTGATGCCATTTTAGCATAACAATAGCGCAGCAACCACACTGCCCTACTTCGACAGCTCTTGCTCCAGGGCCGGCAGCAGTCTATCGTAGGTGCTGTCGAGTTCCTCCGGTATCAACCGCGTTCCACCTAGCACGGTCATGAAGTTTGCGTCCCCTGACCACCTCGGCACAAGGTGCATGTGCAAATGGTCATCGATACCGGCACCGGCAAACCTTCCCATGTTCATCCCCAGATTGAACCCCGTCGGCTTCATCGCCTTAGTGACGGCAGCGACGCTGGCCTGGGTGAATCGCATCATCTCCCGCAGCGTTTCCCCGTCCAGCCTGGTGATATCCGCCTCATGGCAGTATGGGACGACCATAATGTGACCGTTGGTGTAGGGATAGAGATTCAGCATTATGTAACATTGTTCGCCGCGGTGCAGTATGTAGTTCTCCCGGTCTTTCGATTCCTGGGGCTTGGAACAAAGCACGCACTTGTCGGGTTTTCCCCCCAGTATGAACTTCAGTCGCCATGGTGTCCACAGAATGTTCACGATTTGTCCCCTATCGTATCTACAGCTCGCAGGCAGGATGATTCTAACACACCGCTTGTGCCAATTCAACGTCGCCGGATATACGTGTGCTATAATAGGGCAACAATGCCGGGTGAGGAGTATTGAAACGGTTGGATGATGTACTGGTAGTGGGAGGCGGTCCGGCGGGCAGCTACACGGCTCTCTGCCTGGCGCGGTCCGGGCATTCCGTTTCGGTATTCGAGGAGCACCGGGATATCGGTATGCCGATGCAGTGCACCGGGATAGTGGGTGCGGAATGCGTGGAGCGGTTCCCCCTCTTCGATCGATCGATACTGAGGGAGTCGAGGTCGGCGAGATTGTTCAGCCCCTTGCGGAAGGAGATAAGGCTGACACGCAATGATACGCAGGCGTATATCATCGACCGCACCGCGTTTGACTGCACCCTTGCCGAGACGGCGAAGGGCGAGGGCGTCAATTACTTCACCGGCGTCCGGGTGAAGGATGTTTCGGTTCTGGATGATCGGGTGAGGGTCGATACGGAAGGGGGAAAGACCTATGAGGCCGGGGCAGCGGTCATCGCCAGCGGGTTCTATTCCAGACTGCCGCGCAGGCTGGGGCTGGGGAAGTTTGGCGATTTCATGGTGGGGGCGCAGGCCGAGGTGAACATCGCCGGCGTGGATGAGGTGGAGATCTACTTCGACCAGGATATCGCCCCCGGCTTCTTCGCCTGGCTGGTGCCCACCGCATCAGGCAAGGCTTTAGCGGGGCTGTTCTGCCGACGGAACCCGATAGGTCTGTTGAGGGAACTGCTGAAATCGCTAGATGAACAGGGTAAAATCGGTTCGCCGGATGTCGATATAACCTCCGGTGGCATACCGCTGAGGCCGCTGCGCCGGTCGTACTGCGACCGGGTACTGGTGGTGGGCGATGCCGCCGGGCAGGTGAAGCCGACGACGGGCGGGGGGGTGTACTACGGCCTGCTGTGCGCCGGTATCGCGGCGGACACGCTGCACCGGGCCATCGTCATCGACGACCTGTCGGCGAGAGCGTTGGCGCAGTACGAGAAGACGTGGCGCTCCGCGATCGGGCGGGAGCTGCGAGTGGGCTACACAGCGCGGCGCATCTACGAGCGTATGAGCAACCGAAGCATCGACCGCCTGTTCGACCTGCTGGAGTCGCGGGGGATACGTGAACACGTGCTCGATTCGCCCGACGTTTCGTTCGACTGGCATAGCAAAGCGATACTGGAGGCGTTAAAATATGCGGGGCCGTGGCGCCGCCTTTTTCATCGTTAGTTAGGCTTAATAAGGAGGAATGAATTGAAGGTACTGGTAACCGGTGGAGCGGGCTTCATCGCCTCGCACATCGTGGATGCGCTGATAGACCGGGGTGACGACGTTGTGGTGGTGGACAATCTGTGCGAGGGCAAGCGGGAGAACGTGAATCCAAGGGCGAGGCTGTACCAGATCGGTATCGGGGACCCGGGTCTGGCGGAGGTGTTCGACAGGGAGCGGCCGGACATCGTGGACCATCACGCCGCGCAGATAAACCTGCGGAAATCGGTGGAGCAGCCGCTGTTCGACGCCGAGCAGAACATACTGGGCAGCCTGAACGTCATCGCTAACTCGGTGCGCTGCGGCGTACAGAAGCTGGTATATTCGTCCTCCGGCGGCGCCATCTACGGCGAGCCGCAGTACATACCCGTCGATGAGAAGCACCCGGTGAACCCCGTCTCGCAGTACGGCGTCTCCAAGTACTGCGTTGAGCACTACATTGAGCTGTACTCCCGGCAGAACGATATGGACTACACCGTCCTGCGGTACGCCAACGTGTACGGCCCGCGGCAGAACCCCTTCGGCGAGGCTGGCGTGGTGGCCATATTCGCCCGGCAGATGATGAAGGGAGAGCGTCCCTCCATATTCGGCCCGGGGGACAAGACGCGGGACTACATGCACGTCTCCGACGTGGTGGCGGTGAACCTGCTGGCCATCGAGAGGGGGAGCAGGCTCATCTGCAACATCGGCATCGGGGTGGAGACCACCGACCAACAGATATACGATGCCGTGGCCGGGGCGCTGGGCTACACCCAGACCGCCATCTACACCGAGGTGCGCCCGGGGGAGATCCAGCGCATATGCCTGGACTGCGGCCTGGCGCAGCGGGAGCTGGGGTGGAAGGCGCAGGTGCCGCTGGAGAGGGGCATCGCCGATACCGTGGCGTACTTCAAGGAGAAGGGGATATAGGTTTTACAGTCGACTGGGGGCGGTTATTTCTTCTTCGGCTTCTTGGCCGTTGACTTCCTCTTCGCGGGGAACCGCTCGTCCACCAGGCGAATAAGCAGCTTCAGGTATGGGACCACCTCTTCCCTGCGGTACGGGTTGGACTCTATCGATTCCAGTTCGGCCTTGACATCCAGAATGCCCTCTCCTGGGATGCCCTCCTCCCCTTCCTCGGGCATCACTATCCACCCGGTGCCGTTGCAACTGCGGCACTTGAGGTAGATGGTAGCGGCCTCGGTGGAGCCCTCGGGGGGTTTGGCCTTCAGTTTCCCCTTGCCGCCGCACGCCTGACACAGAACGATCTTAGGCATATCACTATCTCCCGGATGTCAGTATCACCGATGTTATCGGTTCAACCCGCGTGTCCGTTGTACCACAAAGTCGCGCGGGAGTCAAGGCGGTTCAGGCTATCAGTGCCGGAAGCTTTCAACTTTCAGCCTTTTGTTTTAGAATGGAATAGGGAGGTGTGGAACCGGTGATGAGCGACAACAGGGATAGGATTCTCGAACTGGAGCGTGAGATCGCCGAGATCAAGCGCAGGTGGCCGCCGCACTCTGTGCCCCCGCAGTTGCTGCGGAGGCTGGATGACATGGAGGATGAACTGGAACAGGCGAAAAAGGAGGCCGGATGAAGATATCTGTCTGCGGGAAAGGCGGCAGCGGGAAGAGCGCGATGGTTACGTTGATGGCCGGCGCCATGCGGCAGAGGGGATACGGGGTGGTGGTCGTAGATGCCGATGAGTCGAACTCCACGCTGCACCGGATGTTGGGCTTCGACAGCCCGCCCAGGCCGCTGCTGGAGCTGGCTGGCGGCAAGAGGATGGTAAAGCAGGCGCTGGGTCCCAAGGATGCTTCGGCGGACACCGGGGCTGATACCAACGTGCTGTCCCAGGATCGGATAGCGGTCGCTGATCTCCCTTCCGATTTCGTGCTCGACAGGGATAGGATCAGGCTGATAGCTGTGGGCAAGATACTGCAGGCGCTGGAAGGTTGCGCCTGCCCCATGGGGGTGTTGAGCCGCGAATTTCTCAAGAAGCTGCGCCTCGGGGACGATGAGGTGGCGATAGTGGATACCGAGGCCGGCGTCGAGCACTTCGGCCGGGGGGTGGAGACCAGCATCGATGCCGTGCTGGTTGTGGTGGAGCCGTCGTTCGAATCGCTGCAGCTCGCCGAGAGGGTGAACGCCCTCGCCGATGGCATAGGGATAGCCTCGATATGGGCGGTGCTCAACAAGGTGACCTCGGACGAGATGGCCACCAGGCTGAGCCAAGAGCTGGACAGGAGAGGGCTGGAGGTAGCTGGCACCGTCCACTACGACCCCCGAATATTCGAGGCTGGTCTGGAAGGTCGGCCGCTGGACGGCAGCAAGGCGGCAGAAGAGGTCTCGGATCTGGTGGGTGGCATCTTTCCGCAAAGATAAAGGATTGGAGGTCACGATGTGTTTATCTACCGCTTATGTCATCGACAACGGCCAGAAAGAGGAGGTCATGAACGATGTGGCGTTCCTCAGGGCGGAGGACAACGGTTTCATGCTCACCACCCTGCTGGGGGATAACAGGTTCGTCCAGGGCCGCATAGAGAGCATAGATTTCATGAACGAGCACTCGATAGTGTTCACTAAGTGAGGCGATGATGGCGAAGGTAATAGTATCCACCGGCCGCGGAGGCACCGGAAAGTCCACGTTCGTGGCCATAGCCACCAAGTACCTGCCTGCCCCGTTGCTGCTGTTCGACATCGACCCCGACATGAGCCTGGGGGCCATGCTGGGGGTGGACCTGGTGGCGGAGGGCGTCAGCACCATAGCGGAGGAACTGTACGATATACAGACTAGCAAGCAGCTCGGGACGATGTCCTCGGTCACGCTGCCGGACAAGATCAGCTACATGCTGGAGGTTAATTGCCGCTATGAGTCGGACAGGTTCGACCTGATATCTCTGGGGGCGAAGTGGACCGAGGGCTGTTACTGCGCCCCGGACGACCTGCTGAAGGCGTCTATCCCGCGTCTGGCTAAGAATTATGCTACCGTTGTCGTGGATTCGCCTGCCGGACTGGAGCACCTGAACCGCAAGATAATCTCGGACATAGACGACATGTTCGTGATATCGGATGCCTCTAACAAGGCCATCGGCCATATACAGAGGATCAAGAAGATAGCCGAACAGATCAAGGTGGCCTACGGACGGCTGTTCGTGGTGGGCAACTACGAGTTCGATGATGATATGGAGGGGTTGATACGTCAGACGGGGGAGGCGTATCTGGGCAAGATAGACTTCGATGCCAATGTGAAGGAATACAACATGAAGGGCAAATCGTTGCTGGAGCTGACGGATGACTCGCCGGCGTGCGTATCGGTGCGGAGGGTGCTGGAGTCAGCGGGCTACTCCATAGGGGGTGAGTAGCGGTTGATAGAGGGTAGCGCGGTATAATAATCCGCAGAACATCGCGATATGCAGATGGGGCCGTATTATAACGGCCTCATTTTTTATGTGTCCTGTGCCCGGCTATTGACAATTGGGCAAATGAGGTGTATTATACACATAATACATAAGATACACAGTATGCATATCCTGCACAGGTGGAATTGAGGAGATGGCCCGCACCAGACGTATCGATATGGTGACCAGCCCCGCGTTCGACAGCCTGCTGGCGGAGGCACAGTGGCGCACGTTGAAACGCGGCGTGCCGATATACAGCCGCACCCAGCTCATCGAACTGGGTGTGGCAATACTGGTCGCCCTCGAACAGCACCTGGAGTCCAGCGGCTACAAGCAGTTCCTGCCGCAGGAGGTGGTCGAAGGAATAGGGATGAACTGGGCGACGATCCGCGGCTCGAAGCTGGGCTATGATGCGGTTCCCGGCAATGAAGGTTGATAAGGTAATGGGTGAGGCGATGTCAGACGAGGATAAACGCGAGGAGCAGGATCGAGTTCCCCCGGATGACCATCCTGAGGCGTCTCTACCGCGGCCTTACGGTATGCCCGGCGGCGGGATCGACGACTCGTTCTCCTCTGCCGCTCGTCTGCTGGATGCCATCGACAAGCAGAACAAGCGCCTCAATGAGATACGGGATGCCGTCGCCAATGTAGACTGGTCATCGATTCGCCTCGCCGGTCTGGGCCTCGGTGTGTCTGGGGGTGGGGCATGGACGCGGAGCTGGGAGACGGGGGATGCCCAGGAAGGCTGATTCTGCCGCTATCGCAGCCTCGCTATCACGACCGCTATAGCTATCGCCAGGCCGGCCAGCATGTACAGGCTGAACAGCGATAGAAACAGATACTGAACCACCAGGTAGAATACGGCGAAGCAGACCACCACGCAAAAGCATCCGATTACTTGCAAACCGATACCGCGCTTGCGGTTGGTAACTCGGCTTATCGCTTCCCCGATGGCGTAGCCGATGGCGGCCGATATCAGCAGGGTGAACAGTATGAACGAACTGGCCTTCACTATGAGGGCCCACAGGAACCCGGCGGCGACGGCTATCCCCAGTCCGACAATCAGGGCGATGATATATCGACTCGCTGCTACCTCGTAAGTGGGCAGGCGCTTAAGGTTGGCGCATTCGCGGCACCTGATCCCCACCGGCGTGCGCACCATGCACTTGGGGCAGACCGGGCGTTCGCATTTGCCGCAGCACAGGTCGGTGTCTATCTCGGGATGCTCAGCGCATTTCATTTCTTTTGCGGCGGGCCTTGATCGTCGGCCGAATCGCGGTAGATCCATGCCTCCCGGTCGCGCGTGTCGCGGTCGAAGAGCAGGCGGTAAAGCATCACCCGTTTCCACCGGTCCCGGGGCAGGGGTCGCTCGGCGAGGATCCGCTTGGCGATCAGTATGAGCAGCATACCGAGCAGGCACCAGGTCCTGGCCATCCATCCATCGGGAGTGTTGACCAGCGGCCCCGCGGGCAGGGCGAGGCTGGCCGGTACTATTATCACAGCTGTGATAAGCATGGACAGAGGGGAGTTCTTCAGGATACCGTGCAGGGGGAAAACGACCAGGTTGTATACGAGGAGCTCCCACGGGGCGAAGATGGCTATCACCCCTACCACCGTGGCGAACCCGCGTCCCCCGCTGAACTTAAGGAATATAGACCAGTTGTGGCCGGCGATTGCAGCCAACCCTACCAGGCCCTGGGCCCATATGGGGAAGTCGAGCACCGGATAGGCGATGGCCACGGGGATGGCTCCCTTGAAGACGTCGAAGAGGCCCACGGGGAAGAGCGCCCAGCGGGCCACCGAATGCCATACGTTAGAAGCGCTGGCGACCCCGCTGCCGTGTTTCCTGATGTCGATGCCCCTGATCAGCCGCCCGGCTATGTAGGCCGTAGGTATCGACCCGAAGAGATAAGCCCCGATGGTCAGCAGTATCAGCTGATAGATCGGCATAACTGATCCTATTTCATGTCAGGGTGGAAACGAGCCACGTGATCCACTTCCGCCTCAGCTTGCCGGGAAACAGCGGAGTTGTGTGCGAACCGCCGTCGACCAGCATCAGTTTCTTGGGCTGCTTCGCCCTTTCGTACACGTGCAGTGCGGCCTCATAAGGGATCCACCTGTCCCCTTTACACTGGACGAAAAGCTTGGGATGCTGCCCTATCCTCTCGATGTTTGCGCTGGGGCTGAGCTTAGCCCACGATTTCATCGTTTTATCCAGCTCGATCCGCATTCGATAACCCCGGATCCACATCCAGAGGCGGAAGGTTATCCCGGTGAACCATCCTCCCATCGGTAGAGAGCCGCTATGGGGATATTCGATGACGACGTTGCCGGACTGTGATGCTTTATCGTAGACCGGTGCCCATGTATCGGCCAACTGCCCGTCCATGTCCCCGGGGCTGGATATGAAAACCGAGGCCCGCAGGTTAGTTATATTGGTGGCAGCCTGTATGGCGGCGAGGGCTCCCATGCTGTGGCCTACCAGCCCGGTGCGGTCCGGGTCCACGCTGGGGTGGCGGCGCAGGTGTTCGACAGCGGCGATAACATCCTGTGAAAGATAGCTGTCGAGGATCCCTTCGCTCTTCCCGTGGCCCCGAAAGTCGAACGTCAGAACGGTGATGCCGTGACGCACCAGCCTCTGGGCGCTGGGGCTCATGGCGCGGTGGTCGGAGGCCATCCCGTGGCACATCACCACGCCGGGGAATGGGCCGTCCCCTTCAGGGATGAGGATCTCACCGTGCAATCGGCCGCTGCCGGCGGAGAATTCGACCGTCTCAACGTGCCATTTCATGGGATAGTTGACTCCCTCGCGCGCCGTTCCGCCAGCTTGAGCAGGCGCTCGGCGCATTCGATAGGTACCTCCGCCCCGCCCAGGGGCGTCTCGTGGCTGCTCCCCAGGCCGTGGAAATCGCTGCCGCCGGTGGTTATCAGCCCGTAGCGCTCGGCGATCTTGGCCAGTTTCTTTACAGTATCGCGATGGTATCCGTCATAGTAGGTCTCCAGACCTATTAGTCCCACTTTCTTCAGCGATTTCAGGAATGATTCCAGCTCGTCGACATCCTCCGGGTGGGCTAGGACAGGCAGCCCACCCGCCAGTACCACCAGCTTCACCGCCTCCTCGGGAGAAAGGCGTTCCCTCTCGGCATAGGCGGGGCCGTGCCGTCCGATATATTTGATGAACGCTTCCTGCAGCGAGGGGATATGCCCCCCCTCGAACATGGCCTGGGCGATATGTGGCCTGCCCACAGAACCACCGCCGGCCAGCTCCATAACCCGCTCCCACGAGATACCGATTCCCATGCCCGAGAGGTTATCGACGATCTTCTTTGCCCTGGTTTCACGTGAATGGCGCAACCGGTTGAGCGAGCTCTCCAGCTCCTTGCTCTTGTAATCGATACAATAGCCCAGTATATGGACCTCGCCGGTCTGGGTATCGGTGTTTATCTCCATTCCGGGGATCACCGTCAAGCCGGGGAAGGCGGTACCTGCCTGCAGGGCACGCGAGATGCCGGCAACGGTGTCGTGGTCGGTGATGGCTATATACTTAAGGCCCTGTTCCGCCGCTCGCTGTACGATCTCTTCCGGGGGCAGACGCCCGTCAGAGGCCGTGGTGTGAATATGGAGATCTACCTTACTCGCCATCTGCGGCCAACTCCCTGTCGATGCGACTGATGGCCGTAGCCTTGCCGCTGGATCGGTCTATGTCTACCAGCACGGAGTTCAGCATGGAATCGCCCTTGCCGACTGATATGCGATGGGGTAGCAGGGTGAGGAATCTATGGATCACGGCATCGATGTCGTCACCGATGACCGATTCCGTCGGGCCGGCCATCCCCACATCGGTGATGAAGGCGGTGCCCTGCGGAAGCAGGCGGGCGTCGGCGGTGCCCACGTGGGTGTGCGTGCCCAGAACCGCGCTAACCCTCCCATCCAGGTAGCGGCCCATGGCCCCCTTCTCCGAGGTGGCCTCGGCGTGGAAGTCCACAATGATTATCGGTGGCTTGCTATTTTCGACCTCCTCCAGCAGCCGATCCATCGCCCTGAAGGGGCAATCAGAAGCGCCGATGAAGGTTCGCCCCAGCAGGTTGACCACCATCGCATCTCCCGTTATCAGGTAACCCCGCCCGGGGACCTCTGGCGGATAATTCAGCGGGCGCAGGATGGCGAGCCCGCTGTCGAGGGCGGGCAGGATGCTTTTGTGGGACCAGATGTGGTTGCCGGAGGTGATAACATCGACGCCTGATTGGAACAGATCATCGGCGGTCTCGGGGGTCAAGCCCAACCCCCCGGCAGCGTTTTCCCCGTTGGCTATGATGAGGTCCACCTGATTCTCCCGCTTGATCTCGGGCAGCAGGGTGCGCACCGTCCGCCGTCCGGGCTTGCCGATGACATCACCGATCATTAGAATGCGCAACGTCGCTCCTACTTGGCGTAGTCCACCGTCCTGGTCTCCCTGATGACCGTGACCTTTATCTGCCCCGGGTATTCCAGCGTTTCCTCGATCTTCTTCACGATATCGCGGGTGAGCCTCATCGCTTCGAGGTCGTCTATCTCTTCGGGCTTCACCATGATTCGGATCTCTCGCCCCGCCTGTATGGCGAAGGATTTCTCCACCCCTTTGAAGCTGTTGGCCACGCTCTCCAGTGCCTCCAGGCGCTTCAGGTAGTGCTCCAGCGACTCCCGGCGCGCCCCCGGACGGCCCCCGCTGATGGCGTCGGCGGCGGAAACGATGAAGCTGAGAATGCCGCTGAAGCCCTCCTCCCCGTGGTGCTCGGCCACGGCAGCGACCACCTCCGCCGACTTGTCCCACTGTTTAACCAGATCGGCGCCGATCTTGGCGTGGGGCCCTTCCACCTGGAAGTCCACCGCCTTGCCGATGTCGTGCAGCAGTCCGGCCCGTTTCGCCAGCTCGACTTTAACCCCCAGCTCCGATGCGATCATGCTGGAGAGCTGGGCCACCTCGATGCTGTGGCGGAGCACGTTCTGTCCGTAGCTGAAGCGGTACTTAAGCCTCCCCAGCAGCTTGGTCAACTCCGGGTGCAGCCCTGTGACGCCAGCTTCATGAACCGCGTTTTCCCCCTCCGCCTTCATCGTGGCCTCGACCTCATTCTGGGCCATCGCTACCATCTCCTCGATGCGCGCCGGATGGATCCGTCCATCGCGTATAAGCCGCTCCAGCGCCAGGCGGGCCACCTCGCGGCGTACCGGGTCGAATCCGGATATGGTCACCGCTTCCGGCGTGTCGTCGATGATGAGGTCCACGCCGGTGGCGTTCTCGAGGGCCCTGATGTTGCGCCCCTCACGACCGATAAGGCGCCCCTTCATTTCGTCGCTGGGCAGCGGCACCACCGACACCGTGCTTTCGGACACCACCGCGGTGGCACAGCGTTGAATCGCCTGGGACAGTATCTCCTGCGCCCTCTCGTCGGCCTCCTGTTTGTACTGGGCTTCGATACTGCGGATGCGGCGGGAAACATCCTCCTTGGCCTCATCCTCTACTGCGCTGATCAGCAGTGATTTGGCCTCGGCGCTGGATATGCCGGAGATGAGCTCCAGCTGCTGAATCTGCTTCTGTTTCAGCTCCTGAAGCTGGTCACGGAGGTCGTCCAGCTCTTTTTCCTTGCCGGCCAATCCGCGCTCACGACGTTCCAGGTTCTCGTATTTTTTATCGAGGTTCTCTTCCTTCTGGGCGATCCGTCTCTCCTGGCGGTGGATCTCGGAACGGCGCTCGCGGATCTCTGCCTCCGCCTGCGACTTGATCTTGATACCCTCCTCCTTGGCCTCGAGCAGGGTCTCCTTGTACTTCGTCTGTGCCTCGGTGAGCAGAGCCTCCACCTCCGTCTTGGCGGCGCTTATGCGGCGGCCCATTACCATGCGCCACACGACGAAAGCAACCACAACACCAACCACTAGTCCACCCACCGCTGCCAACACTATTGGCAACAACATTTCTATCTCCCCTTTCATCAGGAGCTGTTCGCAGCTCTAGATTATGTAAGCTATATTGAATTCCCCATATTAAGCCTATATCCACTAAAAAGTCAAGATATCTGGCGTGCCTCCCGCCAGACCCGCTCGACGGTGCGGTTGGTCACCTCGTAGCTGAACCCCCGCCTTCTTAATGCGGAGCCCAGCTTGCGCCTGAAGCTGTCGTAGTCGTCTTTCTGCAGGCAGCGCTCCCTCTTCTTTGCGGCCCGGTAGGCACTGCCCTCTTCATCCAATCCCTGCAGCGCTTCGCTGATCACCTCTTGGGAGACCCCCTTTGCGCTCAACTCCATCCGCAGTAACCGCTGGCCGCGGGGATTGCACGATTCCCGGTTCTCCTTCCAGAACGTGGCGAAGGCGAAGTCGTCGATGAGCTGCCTCGCCGTCAGCTGTGAGATTACGCTGTCCACCACTTCCCGGTCGAACCTGCTGCCGAGCCTCAACCTGATCTCGGCAGCGCTTCTCGGGCGGTAGTTGAGCAGGCGCAGGGCAGCCGCGCGGCATTTCTCAATAGAGTCGCCGGTCGTCAGCTCCGCTATCTGGGAATCGGTGAGCATCTGGCCCGGTACAAGACGGTTATGGTCGACTACCGCCTTGCTCAGGCTGAAGGCAAAGGCCCCATCGAGGAACACGTTCGCCCGGTCCTTCCCTTTCCGCTGCGGCTTGATGTCCGTTACCGTTTTCATAAACACAAAAAGGCTGGATTACCAGCATCCCAGCCTTATGTTTGAGTTTTCGGTCCCCGGGCGAGCCTTACGGATTTTCGGTGCTTACGGGAGTTGCCTTTGAGGATAGAGCTTTCTCTCGGATCTGCCGCTCCAGCTCCTCCGCCATCGCAGTGTTTTCCTTGAGGTAGGCTTTCGCATTCTCGCGTCCCTGCCCCAGACGGGTGTCCCCGAAAGAGAAGAAGGCACCTGTCTTCTGTACCAGCCCCATCCCCACACCCAGGTCTACGAGGCAGCCCTCGCTGCTGATGCCCTGGGAGAACATGATGTCGAACTCGGCGTTCCTGAAGGGAGGGGCGACCTTGTTCTTGACGATCTTGGCCTTGACCCGGCTCCCGATCGCCTCGTCCCCCTTCTTGATGGTCTCCAGTCTCCGCAGGTCGATGCGCACCGAGCTGTAGAACTTGAGCGCTCGACCACCGGGTGTGACCTCGGGGTTGCCGAAGAAAACCCCCACCTTCTCCCGTAGCTGGTTGATGAATATTACAGCGGTATGCGACCTGTGGATGGCAGCGGATAGCTTCCTCAATGCTTGGGACATCAGGCGGGCCTGAAGTCCCACGAATGCGTCTCCCATATCTCCCTCTAGCTCTGCCCTGGGGACCAGGGCAGCCACGCTGTCGACCACTATCACGTCTACCGCCCCGCTCCTTACCAGAGCTTCGGCGATCTCCAGCGCCTGCTCCCCTGTATCCGGCTGGGAAATAAGTAGCTCCTCTACTTTGACACCGAGATTGGTGGCATAGCCGGTATCGAGGGCATGCTCCGCATCGATGTATGCCGCTGTGCCGCCGCTCTTCTGGGCCTGTGCTATGATGTGCAGCGACAGTGTGGACTTGCCGCTCATCTCCGGCCCGAAGATCTCGGTGACGCGCCCCTTGGGTATGCCCCCGATGCCTAAGGCGAGGTCCAGAGAGATAGCGCCGGTGGGGATGGCTTCAACGGCCAGCTTGATCGCGTCCTCCCCCAGGCGCATGATCGCGCCCTTGCCGAACTGCTTCTCGATCTGGCTCAGCGCCAGCTCCAGGGCTTTCTCCTTCTCGGTTGCCATTTGAATTCTCGCTGTCAAGTAGAGCTTTCTAGCTGTATCATAGCACAGGGTTTTTATCAAAACAAGGTTTCTGTCAACCGTAGAAGTTACACGTGATCCAAAGCAATATCGAGCAATGGGCAGATTCAATGTGAAATGTCATCGTCCGGCTCGACCGGATGATCCAGGTGGGTGCTGGTGGTTATGGATTGCCCAATCAAGTCGGGCAATGACGGGTGTGGCACTAGAGATTATGTCTACTGGTATAAGTTTGACCGCTAGTTATTCGTGAAGTATACTCAATTCATAGTGATTGGCTCCGGAGACCGGGTGAAATAATGGACCTGGCGATATTCATTTTTCTGGTTGTTACCATCGTGATCTTCATGGCGCTGCGTATCTACTTTCACCGGCGGCGCAGCAGGATGACAGACGTAGAGTTGGCGGATGATGAGAAGGATGCTCTTGATGGCGAGATCGCGGTTGAAGCTGCACGGCAGTTGAAGGCTGTCGCCCCGGCTCAGGAAAGCTCGCTGGAAGTGGCCGAGTCGCTTGTCCATGGGGCAGTGCAGGTGGAGGTATCCCGCGTCCGCAAATCTTTCGGGGGGAAAGATGTGGTTCATGATGTCTCCTTCAAGCTGGTATCGGGGGAGGTGTTCGGCCTGGTGGGTCCCAACGGCGCCGGCAAGACCACTACCATAAGGATGCTGATGGATATAATCAAGCCGGATGGGGGGGATATAAAGGTCTTCGACCATCCGGTGAATGATGGAACTAAGAACCGCATCGGATACCTACCTGAAGAGAGGGGGCTGTATCGGAAGATGCGGGTGAGCGATTCGCTGGTCTACCTCGCCAGGCTGAAGGATGTTGAGGCCGGGGTGGCCAGGGAACGCGCGGAGGAGCTGTTGCGGCAGGTGGACATGACCGCTCACCAAGGGAAGAAGGTCAGCGAGCTCAGCCGCGGGATGGGACAGATAATCCAGTTTCTGGTCACCATTGCCCACGATCCGGACCTCATAGTCCTCGATGAGCCGTTCGCCGGCCTCGACCCGGTGAACCGCATGCTGCTTAAGGGCATAATCCTGGAACTCAAGGCGCAGGGGAAGACCATCGTCCTCAGTACGCACATGATGAACGAGGTCGAGGAGCTGTGCGACCGCATACTGATGATAAATAAGGGACGTGTGGTGCTCTACGGCAGTCTGGCGGAGATAAAATGGCAGTACCGCGATAATTCCGTGCTGGTAGCCGGCGAGGGATTGGTCGGGGAGATCGATGGGATCAGCGGCAAAGAGGATCACGGCAGTTATACGGAACTGTTTCTCGACGGCGGCACCAGCCCGCAGCAGGTGCTGGAGCAGTTGATAGCGAGCGGTATGCGCGTTGACCGCTTCGAGGTCTCGACGCCATCGTTGAACGAGATATTCATCCAGGCGGTGAAGTGTGAATAAGACCTGGATAATTGCCCGCCATGAATTTTCCACCACCGTTAAGAGGGTGTCCTATGTCCTGCTGACGGTGAGCTTCCCCCTGCTGGCGCTCATCGGGCTGTTCGTGTATCAGGGGGTTGTGCTTCTCGCGGGCGACGAAACGCCCGCAGAGGATATTAAGATCGGCTATGTGGATCAGACCGGTATCTTTAACCGGTACACAGACCCCGATGGTGCTGTCTTGATTTCTTACGATGGGGAAGACGATACCCAAGGAGCGCTGCTGGCCGGGGACATAGATGAGTATTTCATCATTCCTGAGGACTATCTGGAAACCGGGCAGGTATGGAGGTTCACCACCAGGCGGGAGCTGGAGGTTCCCCGGGACATTATGGGGCTCATCGAGGATTTTCTTGTCGCCAACCTTTTATCAGGGGAGGTCTCCGATGAGGTTATGGAGAGGGTTAAGTCGCCGCTGATACCCTTTTCCTTCGGGGTTGACCCAGAAACCGGCGATATTCTGCCCCCGTTGGATATCTTTATCGCCTTCGGGCTGCCGTATATCTTCAGCATACTGTTCATGATCTCGCTCTTCGCCACCTCCGGCTTCCTGCTGCAGGGGGTGAGCGAGGAAAAGGAAAACAGGCTGATGGAGATACTCCTGTCCTCCGTATCGGCTAGACAGCTGCTGACGGGCAAGATTATTGGGCTGGGGGCTGCGGGGCTGTTGCAGATCACCGTCTGGTTCATTGCCGGAATTATTTTCGCTACCCTGGCTTCGGCGTGGATCGCGCCGCTGGCCAACCTGACCATCCCGGCCGACCTGATAATCCTGGGCATTATCTACTTCATCCTCGGATATCTGCTCTACGGCATCATCCTGGCGGCGGTCGGCTCCATCGGGGCCAGCGTCAGGGAGAGCAGCCAGATGACCTCGCTGTTGGTGGCGCCGGCCATATTGCCGGTGCTGCTTATCGGGATGTTCGTAGAGAACCCGGGGCATGTGGTGTTCACCGTGTTTACCCTTCTGCCGATCACTTCCCCGATAGCGACGGTGATGAAGCTAAGCATAGGGGAACTCCCCATCTGGGAGTTAGTCGTCAGCATCATTCTACTCGGAATCTCCATCTTGGTAGCTATGTGGATGGCCAGCCGCATCTTCCGCACCACCCTGCTGATGTACGGCAAGCGCCCCAGCTTCAACGAAATCTGGCGCTACATCCGTGAGGGTTAGCCTTTCCATCTCCAACGTCCCATACCGGTTCTGACCATTTCAGTACTTAACAATGAATCGGCGCGGCATCGACTTGGCGACTCTACGATGGTAGAATAATAATCGTGAACAGAAGCGAGGAACAAGTTTACGACGTGATTGTTGTCGGTGCCGGGCATGCCGGCTGCGAGGCGGCGCTGGCGGCGGCACGGATGGGCTGCAGGACGCTGCTGCTCACAATCAACCTGGACAACATCGCCCTCATGCCGTGCAATCCCTCCATCGGCGGGCCGGCCAAAGGCCATCTGGTGCGGGAGATCGACGCTCTGGGTGGGGAGATGGCGCGTAACATCGACCGCACCTTTATCCAGATAAGGATGCTCAATACAGGGAAGGGCCCCGCGGTTCAGGCGCTCCGCGCCCAGGCGGACAAGAAGCTGTACGGGCTGGCCATGAAGCACACGTTGGAGCGGCAGGCAAACCTGCATATCAAGCAGGCCATAGTCGATGACGTCGAGGCGGGTGATGGCGTTATGCGGTTGCGAACCGACCTCGGCGCGATGTATTCCGGCAGGACCTGCGTGCTCACCTCCGGGACGTCGCTCGCCGGCAGGGTGATCGTCGGGGACAGGAGCTATTCGGCGGGGCGCTCCGGCGAGTTCGCCGCCGAGCGGCTGTCGGACAGCCTGCGCTCCCTCGGCTTCACGCTGGGACGGTTGAAGACCGGCACCCCGCCGCGCATCGACGCCCGCACCATCGATTTCGGCAAGGCTATCGTCCAGCCCGGCAGCGAGGTGCCGCTGTATTTCAGCCTGTGGGGCGACCGTGAAGGCCATTCGCCGTTCCCTGCCCCGAACCCGGTATACCCGCTGGCTCCGTCCGCATGGCGTCCGCAGATACCGTGCTATCTGGTCTATACCAACGAGAGGACCCATGAGGTGATCCGCAGTAACCTCGACCGGGCGCCCCTGTTCACCGGGTTGATACACGGGGTGGGTCCCCGCTACTGCCCGTCGATAGAGGATAAGATCGTCCGCTTCGCCAGCAAAGGTTCACACCCGCTGTTCCTCGAGCCGGAGGGCTGGCAGACCGGCGAGGTTTACGTTCAGGGGGCAAACACCAGCCTGCCCGAGGATGTGCAGCTGGAGATGCTGCGCACCATACCGGCGTTAGCGAATGTGGAGATGGTGCGGGTAGGCTACGCCATAGAATATGATTACGTTCCACCCAGCCAGATATCGGCCAGCCTGGAGACCAAGCAGGTACCAGACCTGTTCCTCGCCGGCCAGATAAACGGCACCACCGGCTACGAGGAGGCGGCGGGGCAGGGGCTCATCGCGGGGATGAATGCTGCACTCAAGGTGAAGGGCAGGGCGCCGGTTATCATTCGCCGGGACCAGGGCTATATCGGGGTGATGGTCGACGACCTGGTGACGCGGGAGCTCACCGAGCCCTACCGCCTGCTGACATCGCGGGCGGAGTACCGGCTGCTGCTGCGGCAGGATAACGCCGACCTGCGGCTGTCCCCCATCGGCTATGCAGCGGGACTCGTTTCGAGCGAGCGCTACCATGCGGTAGAGGAGAAGAGAACGGCGGTCGCTGCGGAGCTGGAACGCCTGGAGAGCAGCTATATCAACCATGCGGAGCGGAGCGTGCGCGCCGTCGAGTTCCTGCGGCGGCCGGAGGCGGACTATCGGATGCTGGTGGAACACGGTTGGGACCCTGCCGGACTTAGCGGCGATGCGGTGGCTCAGGTGGAGACGGAGGCCAAGTACGCCGGCTACATCAGGAAGCAGGCCAATCAGGTGTCGCGTATGGCGCGGCTGGAGTCCTGGGGCTTCCCGCCGGGCTTCGATTACGATGCCGTGGTCAGCCTGCGCTACGAGGCCTGCCAGAAGCTGAAGCAGATGCGGCCGGCAACGCTGGGGCAGGCGTCCCGCATCGATGGTGTCACTCCCGCCGATGTGGCGATACTGATGGTTAATCTGGAGAGAGGAGGCAGGCAGTGAAGGACGTTGTGATGTTCTGCGGCAAAGGGGGGGTGGGCAAGACCACCTGCGCTGCCGCCACCGCACTGCACCATGCCTTGATGGGCAGGAAGACCATCATAATCTCCACCGATCCTACGCCATCGCTGCACGATATCTTCGAGATCAGCCTCGAAGCAAAGCCGGTCAGGGTCGTTGAAGGGCTGTATATGGACGAGATCGGTGCCGATGAGGTCAGGGATATGTGGGACAGGCGGTTCGGGGCCGAGGTCTACGAGGTGTTCTCGTCGTTCGTGGACATAGGCTACGAGGAGTTCGTCGATTTCGTCGCCAGCATGCTCCCCGGCATCAGGGACGAGTTCATGGTGGATTACATCAGGGAGTTGAAGGCATCGGGGGAATACGATAGGGTGGTGTGGGACACCGCGCCCGCCGGCCAGACGATGGGGCTGCTGCGGATGCCCTCAATCGTCAGCGAGCACCTCAAGCCCGCCCCCCGTATCTATGCCGCGCTGAAGTCCACGGGGAAGGGCAGACGATCGGTGCAATCGGTGATCCGGGGGTGGGAGGAGCTGTCGAACCGTGATATCGCCTTCCTTCAGAATGAAGTCGAGTTCAACCTGGTGACCATCGCCGAGGCGCTGGCGGTGCGGCAGCTGGACGCCATCTTCAGCGAATTGCAGGTTTACGGGCTGGCGGTGGACAGCATAGTAGTCAATCAGGTCGTGGAGCGCCCCGACTCCGAGTTCCTGCGTCGCAAGGCCGATATGCAGCAGGGCTACCTCCGAGAGATCGCTGAGAGGTATGATGGCAGGCGGCGGATCCTTCCCCTGTTTCCATACGAGATGAAGGGGTTGAAACGGCTGGAGGAGGTGGTGGCGGTGCTGTTCAGCGATGGGTTAAGCTGATGCCGCAGGGCCGCTGATATTGCATTTAGGCGACTTATGATATAAAATATAGTTGTAATGCCTATATATGAGTTTCTGTGCCCCAAGTGCGATTACAAATTCTCGCGCCGCCGCCCCATAAGCGAGTCGGGCGAGGAAATGCAGTGCCCCAAGTGTCAGACGCCGGCCAAGAAGCAGTTCTCCTCATTCGCTGCTGTGTCCAAGGGGCCCGGCGGCGGCACCATGCCGATATCCGGAGGCTGCGGCGGTTGCTCCGGGGGCACCTGCTCAACCTGCGGCAGCTGACCCCCTTCGTCTCCTGTCCCTGAGCACGAAGAATCCGCCGATACCGACCAATATAAGGCTCTCTATCGCTATAGCTGTGCCGAGTAGCATCGACGTGTCGGAGAAGAAGCTGGTGGTGAAGATTCGAGGCAGGTATCCATCGAGTATCCAGTAATCGTTACTGAAGAAGATGCGATGAAACCAGACGAACAGCCAGTCGAAGTCCGAGATGCCTGCAATCGCTATCGAGATAACGGATAGCAGGGTCAGTATCCCGCCGCCGAGCACCATCCGGGCTAATGGGATCAGGAACCGCCGTCGCAGCCACAGGAACCCGGCGGTGATGAACAGGGCAATGTACCCGCAAACGGCCTCCTGCAGGCGGTAGTTGATGGCAATCAGACCTTTCACGTCCCGCAGGTGCAGCATCTCGCGTTCGCTGAATATGTCCAGCGCTTCGCCGACCTCCCCGGAGTTGAAGTAGTTTATCAATCCCAGCGCTGTATCGTGCAGCTCCTCCTCGCTGATGCCGGTGTCGCGACTCACATTGTATTTGACGAAGCCCTGCTCGTGGAGCTGCAGGTCGTTGACCGCCCATGTCAGGTTGCTGGTTACCAGCAGTAGCGGTATGCAGAGGATGAACAGGGCAATCGCGATGTAGACCAGGGCGCGCCAGTGCTTGCGGTCGGGCATGGCTCAATCCTAGATGGGTTGGATGCGGGTTGTCAATCCGCGGTCGTGAATTTATAATGCGTGGAGATGGCGGATATAGGGAAAGCGAATTGAGCGATTCGGTCAACCTGGGTGATTCGGGCGAATTCGACGATCTGGTGGCGATCATCGCCAGGCTGCGCGGCCCCGGCGGATGCCCTTGGGACCGCGAGCAGACCCATTCATCCCTCAAGGGCAATCTCACCGAGGAGGCATACGAGGTTCTCGAGGCTATCGACAGGGGGGATATGCAGGACCTCTGTGAGGAGTTGGGGGACCTGCTGCTGCAGGTGGTGCTGCATGCCCAGATAGCCAGCGACGACGGCGATTTCGAGATCGGCGATGTCATCCGCAGCATCAGCAAGAAGTTGATCCGTCGCCATCCCCACGTCTTCGGCGATGCCGAGGCGACGGACGCGAAGCAGGTAATCGCCCATTGGGAGACGCTCAAGCGGGAGGAGGGCAAGGGCTCGCTGCTTTCCGGCCTGCCCCGGGATATGCCAGCCCTGTCCTATGCACAGGCGTCGCAGCGCCGCGTGGCCCGCGTCGGCTTCGACTGGAAAGAAGTGAAGGACGTGGTACACAAGCTGGCCGAGGAGGTTGCGGAGTTCGAGGCGGCGGCCGAGCATTGGCGGAAGGTGGAGGAGTTCGGTGATATCCTGTTCACCCTGGCCAACGTGGCCCGCAGGCTGGATATCGACCTTGAGGCTGCGCTGCGGGGAACGAACCAGCGTTTCTATGAGCGCTTCTGCCTTATGGAGAAGCTCTGTAAAGAGAGGGATATCTCGCTGGCTCAACTATCGCTGGAGGAGATGGATGCCCTGTGGGAAGAGGCGAAGAGCAGAGTGATTGAACAGCCGGATTAGAGCACAGAGTGATTGGCGGGCTTGATCCAGCTTTAAACATCAGCGCTGCGCAGGAGAGGAGTTCTTCCCCGAATCATGTTGTCCCTTGTTATGCTCTTCCCATGCGTACTGCCACTCTGCCGGCCCCGATGTATTCCCCTGCCACTGATACATGAACTGTTCCCATTCGAGCTCAAAATTCTGCCATGCATTTTGCCATTCCACTGAGCCGGGCTCTACTTCTCCCTGGCTCTGGTTCATAAACGCGCCCCACTCGAACTTGAACTCTTCCCACGTCTTCCCCAGTTTCTTGCCGCTGCCGGATGACTCGATGGCTTTATCGAGTCCGTGCATGGTCCTCAGTCTGGCGTTCTCAATGGCATCGCTGGCTTCTTCGGGGATGGTTTCCGGAATTTGATCGAAGGCGATGCGGAGCCTCTCGCGGGACCCTTCCAGCAAAGCCACGGCATCTTCAGTCTGGTTGGCCGCAGTAATCATCGAGTCAAGCTCTCGTTCGTAATTATGGAGCAAGCCTGAAACCTCGTCGATTTTCCCTGTCCGGGCCTTTTCATTAACCTGTGCCATGTGACGAACGGCGTTCTCCAGGTGCGCCGATACCATGAGCCGGTTAGCATTCTCCAGACCTTCCCCTGAAGCGTTCAGGGCAACCCGGACGATATGCCGCGCCTCGACTTGTAGCCGGTTGCAGCTGGCGTTCAATTCACCCTGGTGATAAACCATCCTCTCCTGGAACCTGTTCAGCAGCCCGGAAGCATTGCCTCCCTGGTTGATGTATTTCTCGGCGGAATCAAGGCCCTGCTGAATGTGGTGCTGGTAGCTCTCCATCAAACGCTCGACAAACCTGCTTCGCTCCGCAGGCAATCTTGCCAGTTCATCGATGCGGTTATCGGCGATCTGCAGGTGTGTCTCCGATTCGGTTTGATCGGAAGAGGCAAAGAATAACCTAGAGCTCTCGATGAATGTCTTTTCCGGGTAGAGGATGTCTCCCGGCAACGCATCCTGCGATGCATATGCGGTGCCCCCCCCAGTGGATGCCACTATTAATGCTATCACAATTACAATTGCCGCCATTTTGAACCTCCTCTGGCTGAGAAGCGGTGCTTTCATCAAGGTATAACGCACGCGGAGGTTTTTTGTTACAGGTTGCTGTGCGTGAATATCGGCTAGCAGTCTAGACCTTGCCCTTGATATGAAGGCGGCTGTTGGGCTGACCTCTGGCGCAGGTTTGATGGTGACAGCCAGTTTCAAGAGGGGCTCCAGTTCATCGCTCAATCGGGGGTATTGCTTAAGGCAGTCCTCCACGCTGGACCTTCCCGATTTGACGTCTTCGATACACCTGGCGAGGATATCTTCCTTCTTAGCGCTCATTGACCTGTATCCTTATCCAATATTTGCTTCAGCCCTTTCAGCGCGCGATGCTGAATAACCCTTATGGCGCCCTCTTTTTTCCCCAGGAGCGCAGCGATCTCTGAGTACTCGAAGCCCTCGATGAAACGGAGGATGATGACTTGTTGCTGTTCGGGCCGCAGTTGCCTGATGGCCTCCTGCAGCCGCTTCTGTTCCATGCCGACCGCAGCCATCTGCTGGGGGTCAGTTGCCGTATCGGCAGTCATGATATCGTCCTCCAGCGTAGATTCCATTCTCCTGGATCGGTAGTGATCTATCACCAGGTTGTGAGCTATAGTGAGCAACCAGCCCACAAAGGGCTTGTTGCTCACCTTTCTGAATTTGGGCAGTGCCTTCCATCCCCTTAGAAAGACCTCCTGTGTTAAATCCTCGGCAACAGAGATGTCGCTCACACGGTAAAAGATATACCGGTAAACGCGCTTGACGTGTATGTCATACAGTCGTGCAAAGCTCTCCGCATCGCCCTGCGCTGCCTGTTCAATCAGCAGGGCTTCAGTTCGATCCATCACGTTCGCGGTGTGATCCACACTACTCCTTATAAAACGTAGAAACAGCGGTTATGTTACATTTTATTTCATCGATAAGGATAAAACTAGTTAATCAGGCCGCTATTGCAGATACAGGACGCCCTAGGGGAAAAGGAGAAGCGGAGCATCGAGGGGTGAAATCGGCCGCCTCGCATCCTGCCCGATGGTATTGTAGAGGCTGGTCTGCAAGATGAAAAGTCGGGGCGAGAGGATTTGAACCTCCGACCTCAGCGTCCCGAACGCTGCGCGCTAAACCGGACTGCGCTACGCCCCGTAGCCCCTAGTATATCCCGTGTTAAGGATATTGGCAATAACCTTCCTTGAATCGCTTCTGGTGCGCTGCTATACTGAGTAAACCATGAAATACTGCGTGTTGATTATCGACGGGGCTTCGGGGTGGGCACTGCCGGAGCGGGGAAACAAGACCACGTTGGAGCTGGCTTCGACGCCCAACCTCGACCGGATGGCCGCCGCGGGCTTGATGGGCATGGCGCGCACAGTTCCGCCGGGGATGGAGCCCTCCAGCGCCTGCGCCTGCATGTCGGTGCTGGGCTACGACCCCAGGATATACTACCGCGGGCGCAGCGCCATCGAGGCGGTTAGCATGGGGGTCCCCGTCGGGGAGGGAGAAGTCTTGTTCCGCTGCAACCTGGTCACCGTCCAGGACGGCAACATGCAGAGCTACTGCTCGGGGCACATATCAAGCGACGAGGGGAGAGAGCTGGTCGCAGCGTTGGGGGAAGAACTCGGCAGCGACAGTATACGCTTCTACCCCGGGGTCGGCTACCGGCATATCTGCAAGATCGCCGGGCATGAGGGTGTCCTTTCCGCTGTATGCACCCCCCCGCACGATATCCCCGATAGGCCTGTCGCCGAGTACCTGCCGCAGGGACCGGGGAGCGAGATGCTGCGTGAACTGATGGCTCGTTCACAGGAGATCCTGCAGGGGCATCCGGTGAACGCGGAGCGCAGGGCACGTGGCGAGATGCCGGCGACCATGATCTGGCTGTTCTGGGGCAGCGGCCGGGTGCCCCAGTTGCCGCCGTTCAAGCAGGAATACGGCCTGGATGCCGCATTAACGTCGGGGGTCGACCTGCTGCGCGGCCTGGCAACGATGGCGCGCATCGATATCCTCGATATCACCGGTGTGACCGACGGCCCGGACAACGATTATGCGGGCCAGGCGGACGGCGCGCTGGGGTCGCTGGGAGGCCATGACCTGGTCGTGATACATATAGAGTCCCCGGACGAGGCGGCCCATGCCGGCTCCATAGATGATAAGGTCGAGGCAATACGACGCATCGACCAGGATGTCGTCGGCCGAATCTATGGATGGAGCGATGACGACCTGCGCGTGCTGGTGATGCCGGACCACCCGACCCCGATAGCGGTGCGGACTCACGTATCGGAGCCGGTGCCCTTCCTGCTATGGGGCGCCGGGATCGAGAGCAACGGGGCCAAGAGGTTCACCGAGACAGAGGCGGGGAACACGGGCGTAACCGTCGAGGATGGACATAACCTCATGGGCAGGTTGCTGAGTTCATGACGATGGTGGCCACTGCTGGAATATGCTAAACTGTAGGGGCATGGTTCAGCCTTTCAACCTGGCTTCGGCAGCAGCGGGAGATACGGGAGAGAGAACGCGATGTTCCTGAAGATCAGAAATGTCAGGGCGCATGTATTCTTCGCCGATAGGGATACGCTGCCGGTGTTCGTGGACAACAGTTTCTGGGCTTCGGGCGCGAGCGGCATACCCAACACCTTCATGGGGCTGGTGGAGGAGAACCTGAAGAGCACCAGGAAGCCGTATTTCTCCATGATAGTCGACATCATGGGGACGAGGGTGGGCGATATAGCGTTCCTCTATGAGAAGGAAGTAGGATTCCACGGCGTTTTCAAGATAACCGGCAGGCCATTCTTCGACCCCACTCCGGTGGGGGCCATCGGTGAGGCCATGCCGATACGGGTGGAGATAGAATACCTTAACCACTTCGCCGATCTGGTGCCGGAGGACCTGCTTTTCTCCACCAAGGAGTACGAGACCAAATCGTGGGGATGGTTCTACAATACGGTGCACGGGTCGCGCGGCGTCACCACCATAAACCCGGAGTGCGCCGAATCCCTGATAGAGCTGCTGGTTAAGATAAACGGCAGTGCCGTAGCCGGCAAGCCGGCCCAGATAAAACCCTATGTATCTAAAAACAAGGCCGAGCTGATGTTGCCGCTGGGCAAGGAGGGCAAGGTATACTCGGAAGATACGATGCGGGCCTGGCTGATCTGGAATATCGATAATGCCAACAAGCGGGACCTCAGGGACATATTCGGCCCTATCGATGACCTGGAGTGGTTCGCCAATAACGTACCCTACTACGTAACCAAGAAGAACAATATAGACATACTGTGTTTTCATAAGAGCTCTACATATACCGGCCTGCCGTTGAGGTATCGCTTCACTGTGGCGGAGCTGAGGAAGGATATCGCCAGCGCCGGGGACGTATCCCAGTTGATCAGCTACTCCAAATGGGTAGCGGGGAGGCTGGCCGGAGGGGAGATCGAGACGGTGCAGCCGATCTTGATCGCTTTCGATTTCAGCGAAGGGGCGATAACCAAGGCGCGTAACAGCGATTTCAACGACAGGGGTATCAGGTTCATCAGATACCAGGTCGAGGCTAACGATCTGGTGTTTGAGAACGTGGACATACAGGAATAACAGTCTGTTGTGGTAAAATCATCATTATCCAGGCGGTGCTGATATATGGCTATTGTGGTACAGAAGTACGGCGGCAGCTCGGTGGCGGATGTGGACAAGCTGAGGAATGTGGCGCACCGGGCCGCTGCCGCCAAAGACAAGGGCGATGACGTGGTGGTGGTCGTTTCCGCTATGGGCAAGACCACCGACCAGTTGCTCCAGCTCGCGCATCAGATAACCAAGTATCCGGATGAGCGTGAGCTCGACGTGCTGCTGTCCACCGGGGAGCTGGTCTCCAGCACCCTGCTGGCGCTGACGCTGAAATCAATGGGATATGCATCAATCAGCCTCAGCGGAGCGCAGGCAGGTATTCAGACCGACGCGGTTTACAGCCGGGCGCGCATACTGCACATAGAGGCGCAGCGCATCTTGAGGGAACTGGACGATGGTAAGATCGTCACCGTCGCCGGCTTCCAGGGGGTTAATCCCCACATGGACGTTACCACCCTGGGGCGTGGCGGTTCGGATACCACCGCGGTGGCCCTGGCCATAGGACTGGGGGCGAAGATGTGCGAGATATACACCGATGTGGAGGGGGTCTTTACCACCGACCCGCGCGTTGTTCCCCGGGCGCGCAAGCTCAAGGAGCTGGGCTACGAGGAGATGCTGGAGATGGCGGGCTATGGAGCGAAGGTGCTGCATTTGCGCGCTGTGGAGATGGGCGAACTGTACAATATGCCGATCCTGGTGGCTTCCAGTTTTTCCGATTGCCGGGGCACACTTATTCACGGAGGAGCTGCAATGGAAGTACGAAACAAGGTCAGGGGGATAGTCCACGATCTGAATGTGGCCAAGGTTACCGTCCTGGGGGTTCCGGACAAACCGGGTATCGCCAGCGCTATCTTCGATTCGCTGGCTAAAGAGAATATCAGCGTGGACACCATCGTCCAGAACGCCAGCGTCGAGCGCATAACCGACCTCACCTTTACTGTGGCCAAGAACGATCTGGATAAGGCTATGCGTGTGGTCGAGCCGGTGGTAAAGGATATCGGCGCCAGGGGCTGCGCTGCCAATGCCAGGCTGGGGAAGGTGAGCATCGTCGGCACGGGCATGCAGAATACGCCGGGCTTCGCTGCCAGGATGTTCCGCGCCCTCTACGATAAAGGGATCAATATCGAACTGATCACCACCTCGGAGATAAGGATCACCTGCATAATCGATGAGGAAAAGGTGGAGGATGCCGTTCGCGTATTGCACCAGGTATTCGAGCTGGACCGGGGGGAGGATGTGCTCTAGGCTCGCCTGTGGCCTTGCCGATACAGATCGCAATTCACCGGTTGCTGACTAAATGGTAGCGCTGGGGTAAAATAGGGGCATCGCCCCCCTTGACAATTGAGGGAGGCATCCTTTACAAATAACTCAGAAAGAGTGATTACGCGCTCATGACACATTACCAGGCAGGCGAAGCAAGGATAAGACGGCAGCGTACCCAGGAAGCCATTTCGCTGGCGATGCAGGGGCGCTGGGACGAGGCTATCGATGCCAACAGGAGCATCATCGAGATTTTTCCCAACGACCTCAATGCGTATAACCGTCTGGGAAAAGCCCTGACGGAGATGGGGCAGTATGCTGCGGCCAGGGATGCTTATAGCCAGGCGTTGAAGATAGATTCCAAGAACAGTATCGCTATGAGGAACCTGCAGCGCCTAACCTTATTAAAAGGTACGCGCCAGTCGTCCGGGGAGGGACATGCTCGGGTTATCCCCCAGATCTTCATCGAGGAGACGGGGAAGACCGGCGTGGCCATACTGGAACAACTTGCCCCCTGGGAGGTGCTGGCCAAGCTGGCGCCCGGGGATTCGGTTGAACTGGTGGTCAAGGGGAAGGGGTTGTTGGCGAATAACCAGCAGGGGGAATATATAGGGCAAATCGAACCGAAGATGGGGATGCGCCTCGCAAAACTGATCGAGGGGGGCAATCGATACTCCGGCACCATCGCCAGTGCAGCGGACGGCGAGGTGAAGGTTATCATATCCGAGGTGTTTCAGCACCCCACTCAGTCGGGACGGCTCTCCTTCCCTGCCAAGGGCGATGACGGTTTCCGGGCTTATGTTAAAGGGAGCATCCTGAAATACGAGCTGGGGGAGGAGGGGGGGGTGATTGACGATAGCGGTGAGGTCGTGGAGATGGAGGAAGAGGAAGAGGTTCTGCCTGACGGCATGACGCTGCTGACGGCCGGCGCAGAGGGGGAAGAGACAGCCGAGGGCGAGCCTGAATAGGTGGGCAGTTCAATTCCCATGTTCATTTGCAGTCGTTCGTCTGACGTTATCGTTCGGGTCTTAGCCACTATAAACATGCACAGCATCGGGTTGCCCGGAGGGTCTGCAGGTACCGGTTATTTCATATCATGAGGAAAGCTTGAGTCGCAGGGGGGATAGATGGACATCGGAGTGGTAAAACCAATAGACATCGAAGAGGAGATGCGGAGCTCCTATCTGGATTATGCGATGAGCGTCATCGTCTCCCGCGCGCTGCCCGACGTGCGCGACGGGCTGAAGCCGGTGCAACGCCGTATCCTGTATTCCATGGGTGAGCTGGGGCTGGCCTACAACAGCCCGCACAAGAAGAGCGCTCGTATCGTAGGGGAGGTGATGGGGAAATACCATCCCCACGGCGATTCCCCGGTATATGAGGCCATGGTGCGCTTGGCACAGGACTTCTCAATGAGGAATGTGCTGGTTGATGGGCAAGGCAACTTCGGCAGCGTGGACAACGACCCTCCGGCGGCGATGCGTTACACTGAGGCCCGCCTTGCGCGGATATCGCAGGAGATGCTCCGCGATATCGATAAGGAGACGGTGGATTTCGTTCCCAATTTCGATGGCAGCCTGAATGAGCCGACGGTGCTGCCCGCGGTCCTTCCCAACCTGCTGATAAACGGTGCCTCCGGCATCGCGGTTGGAATGGCCACCAACATACCGCCTCACAACCTGGGTGAGGTGGCAGATGCAATCGTTTACCTTATAGATAACCCCGAGGCGTCGGTGGATGAGCTGACCGATTTCGTCAAGGGGCCCGATTTCCCCACCGCGGGGATCATCTTCGGCCGCGAGGGGATCAGCAATGCCTATGCCACCGGCAAGGGGCGGGTCATAGTCCGGGCCAAGGCGGATATCGAGGAGGCGGCCAAGGGACGCCAGCAGATAATCGTGACCCAGTTGCCCTATCAGGTGAACAAGGCGGCGCTGGTGCAGAGGATCGCCGACCTGGTGAAATCGAAGAAGATGGAGGGGATCAGCGAGCTCCGTGACGAGTCGGACCGGCAGGGGATACGGATAGTTATTGAGCTGCGCAGGGGGGCCCAGCCGGAGCAGGTGTTGAACAACCTGTTCAAGCACACCCCGATGCAGTCGGCGTTCTTCGTCAATATGCTGGCCCTGATCGACGGTCAGCCGCGGGTGCTCAGCCTGAAGACTGCGCTCCAGCAGTATATCAACTTCCGCCAGGAGGTCATTGTACGCCGCTCGCAGTTCGAGCTTCGCCACGCTCAGGAGCGGGCGCACATACTCGAGGGCCTCAAGATCGCTCTCGACAACATGGATCGGGTCATTGAAACTATCCGCCAGTCCGCCAGCGCCGAGGCGGCGCGCAAGAACCTGATGGAGTCATTAGGGCTCACCCAGGTGCAGGCCCAGGCCATCCTCGACATGCAACTGCGGCGTCTGGCCGCCATGGAGCGGAAGAAGATCAACGATGAGTATACCGAGGTGCTTAAGACCATAGCCTACCTCGAGGACCTGCTGGCTAACCCGCGCAAGGTTCTTTTCCTGATCAAGGAGGATATAGCCGAGATCAAGGAGAAGTACGGCGATTCCCGGAGGACTGAGATCGTGGAGGAGGAGCCGGAGGAGTTCAGTGAGGAGGATCTGATTCACCATCAGAAGATGGCCATCGTCCTGACTACGCGGGGCTATATCAAGCGGATGCCGATAGAGACCTACCGCGTGCAGCAGCGCGGGGGCAGGGGGGTCATGGGCATCGCCACCAGGGAGACGGAGACCCTGCGGCGGTTGCTGGTGGCCGATACCCTCGACACGCTGCTGTTCTTCACCAACCGGGGCCGTGTGTACTCGCTGAAATGCTACAAGCTGCCGCTGGAGACCTCCCGCGTGGCTAAAGGGATACCGCTGGTGAAGCTGATCTCCATCGGCGAGGATGAGCTGGTTACCGAGATACTGCCGGTGACCAACTTCGACCCCGGGGATTTCATGATACTTGCTACGCGGAAGGGGCTGACAAAGCGGACCTCGCTGGGCGGTTTCTCGGCGGTGCGTTCCAACGGGCTCATCGCCATGAAGCTGGCCAAGGGGGATGATCTGGTGTCGGTGAGGGTAGCCCACCACGACGATGATGTGGTCCTGGTCAGCGAAGCGGCTCAGGCGATAAGGTTCGCGATTTCCAGCCTCAGGGTTGCCTCGCGAACCAGCGGCGGGGTGCGCGGCATGCACCTCGCTCCCGGGGACCGCGTTGTATCCATGGATGTCGCCACCCCTGAAGGCTATATGCTGGTGCTCACCAAGGACGGCTACGGCAAGTGCAGCAGACTCATCAATTACCGCAGTCAGGCGCGCGCCGGCAGCGGCATTAAAACCCTCAGTTCGAAGGTGGGGAAGGTGGTAGCCGCCAGGGTCATCGAGGCCGAGGACGAAGTGATGATCCTGTCCTCTCACGGGGTCATCATCCGCATGAAGGGGGAGAACATCCCGGTTCAGGGCAGGATAAGGAGAGGGGCGAGCATCATGAAGCTGGATGAGGGGGATGAGGTTACCGCAATAGCGGCGTTATGATGCACTTGGAATCCTGTCAGCGTCCCGTGTCAGCCGCAAAGCTATTGACATATATCTGCTGTAACGTTATATTTGCTCAAGGGTATTGACATTTGTTTCAAATTATGTTACACTCTCGCAATTTTATAGGGAATGTTTTCCCGATTGGGCCGGAGCCAAATCGAGGTATTGATGTGTGGTTCCGCCAGCTAAATTAAGGGGGACTGAGAAATGAAGAGAATTGATTCGTTGTGGCGTGTTTTGGTGGTGCTGCTGCTGATAGCCGCGATTGCGCCAGCAGTGCTTATGAGCGGGGCGGTTGTTGCCGACGCCCCCGGTCCGCAGGACCCGCCCGATACCTATATGGACCCCATCCCGGAGTACGTGAATGCCAACTTTATCGATACCTTGATATGGCTTACCGGCACCTCCATCTGCGCCAAGGCACGGGTAGTAGCCGCCGTGGAGGTGCAGATAATCCGCGACTCCGACGGCTACCGCTGGGACGATGCCGGTGCCTGGGTGAATAACCCTGACCTGTGGATCCCTGCCAACGTCCCTGGCCCCATGTGGGGCGAGAATCAGTGGGACTGGGAATATCTGGGCGGGACTCTGCCCGCCAGCGGCGACTTCCAATCGAGCTGGTCCTATACCGTTAAGGCCAGGGCGATAGACAATGACGGTATGAAGGACCCGGTGGCGGTGGAGGATACCTTTATCTATGATAATGCAGACCCGGATGTGAGCTTCACCACCGTGTTCCCCGGCACGATCTACGATAAGCTGGACGAGATCAAGGGCACCGCCAGCGACGACGACGGCGATATTGACCAGGTGAGGGTCAGGATACAGAATCTGGCTGATAATACTTACTGGAACGGTCTCTTTTGGCAGGCGAACCCGGACAGCGTATGGATCGGGACCGACGGGACGTTGAGCTGGGCGATATCCCGCAATACCAATCCCCCCCTGCCGGAATGGCGACACAACACCGATTATGAGATAGATGCCCAGGCGGCGGACAAGGCGGACAACCGGGATACCAATATGGAAGGCCCCCGCAACTTCCTCTTCCGCAAGCAGCTTACCGCCAGCTCCAGTAAGCCCGGCATTTATATGGATTCCATACCGAAGTGGTCCAACGGCGTAGGTTTCTTCAGCGGCACATCCAAATCGATAGCCACTAGGACGATAACCGATGTCAGGATAATGATACAGGACAAGACCGAGAACCCCGATGTGTGGTGGGACGAGACCCTGGGAGACTGGAACGAGACCAAACCGGTGTGGCCGCGAAACATTGGCGGCGCACCTTTTATGGTAGACATGTGGGGACAATACGACTGGGGATTCCCTTTACCTTTCGCCAACCCGAATTTCTATTGGAAAGACCGTCACGAGTATGCGATCCAGGTGTGGTGCACAGATTCGGTGGGCAAGACGGCCACCACCTCAACCGTGAGCTTCACCTTCGATAACGTGGACCCGGCGAGCGTAATAGACGCCTTCGACGTGAAAGTCTATAACCACTGGACCAGCCTCACCGGCGTGGCTGAGGATGGTCTCGGCGGACAGATCGGGATGGTGGTGGTGCTCATCGAGCGTGCCAGTGATGGACTGTTCTGGAACGGCGCCGGTTGGGGGGCGGTAGAGTGGGGAGATGTGGCCGGGGACTGGTGGGACTGGGTGTTCGCCGAGCCCAATAGCGGGAAGACCTTCAGCTCGGTGAAAGAGGAGTGGAAGGTCACCTCCGCCACTGCGCAGGAGCTGCCCCCGCTGAAGAACGGCGAGACCTATCATCTCTACGTACACTCGCTGGACAAGGCGGGCAACGTGGAGGCCACCGCGGAGAAGGAGTTCACCTTCTACTATGACATGTCCGATACGGCTCATGTGACGCCTACCCCCGAGCCCAGCGTGACCCAGAGCCCGGCGCCACAGCCGACATCAACCGGGCCACAGCCGACATCAACCGGGCCTACAGAGACGGAGACTCCGGAGCCTACCGCTGAGCCCACTGCCGAGCCCACTGCCGAGCCTACGGCAGAGCCTACAGCCGAGCCTACAGCTGAGCCTACAGCGACACCAACAACGACCCCGTCCGACGGTGGCATGAAGTGGGTGTGGTGGCACTACCTGCTCATCGGGCTGGGCGCGGCGCTGATCATCGCCCTGATCATACTAATCATGGTCAAGCCCGGCGGCGGTGGCGGTGGAGGTGAGGCTGAGGGTGAGGCCGGCGAAGAGATGGCGGAGGAAGAGGAACTTTAGCAAGTTCAAGCTTTGATTGTCTGCAGCGGCTGGAGGGAAACCATCCGGCCGCTGTTCGTTTGGGGGCTATATGCCGGATATCGGTGATACAACCTAACCAATCGGGTTTTATTACGTTTATTATCTAATAGGGTATTGACATTGAGTATAAAGTGTGCTACAATCTCCCAATTTTGGACAAGATGAGGTATAGCTAATTAGGTTCATTCTCTATCGTGGTTGCCTGTGCGGAGCGGCGAGCATTCCGCGGGTTCAGTCTATCGGCTGGATGGGTCAGTATAGTGGGTCTGGCCGCCGGTCTTTTGTTTAATACGAACTGAGGCTAAAGGAGAAGAGGAAATGAAAAATAGGATCGATCTCGTATGGCGAGTAGCGGTAGTGACGCTTCTTCTGGTGCTGGCAGTGGCGCCGGCGGTGCTGCTCGGCGGCAGCATGGCGGCGCTGGAGCCGGGAGACCCTCCGGACACCTACCTGGACCCCATACCGGCTTATATCGGCGCCGATTTCGCCGATGACACGCCGTGGATAACGGGCACCTCCATCGCCGCCCCGTACCGGGCGGTAACCGACGTGTGGGTGCAGGTCATCAACAACTCCGACGGCTACAGGTGGGACGGTATCGCTCTAGACTGGGTGAACGACGTTAACCTGTGGAACCCCGCCACGGTAGCCGTTGTGTCTTGGGGGCAGAACCAGTATGACTGGGAGTACGATACGAATTTGCCGCTCTCGACCGATCTCTACAGAGGCGTGTCCTATACCATCAAGGTAAGGGCGGAGGACGACGACGGGTACCTCGACCTGTCCCCCGCGCAGGACACCTTCACCTACGATAACTGGCTTCCGGACGTGAGCTTCACCACTGTGTTCAACCTGATCATGTACCAGAACGATATCGCAGGTATAAGCGGCGCCGCCCATGACGACCACAGCGGGATCGCCCAGGTGCGAATGAAAATAGAGCGCAGCACGGGGGAGTTCTGGAACGGGTATATGTGGGATGTGAGCCCGGCCGGTTACTGGATACCGGTGAAGACCAGCGGAACGGGCAAGGACGTGACTTGGAGCATAGACCAGAACTCCGTCCCGCCCCTGCCCCAGTGGGATAACATGGAGTCCTATCAGGTATCGGTTCAAGCCCAGGATAAGGCGGGCAACTCCCGCACCGAGACGGCAGTTTTCACGTATCGCCACAAACTGACGTCGGCGGGGGTCTATATGGATCCCCTGCCGCAATATGCCGGGGGGAATACTTACTTCCTATCTAATGGTCTTATTACCGGCACCGCCAAGGCGGAGCACCCCCTGTTGCAGAACATAGTAACTGTACGGCTCAAGATCTATGACGAGACCGACAGCGTTTACTGGGACGATACTGCTGGTGCATGGACCGGCAGCGACCCGCCGTGGGCCGACTGCGTAGATGGCAGCCCATCTCTTACGCTCTTTCCACTGGATAACCACTGGGACTGGCAGGTGACGTTGCCTGGGGGGATGACGTTGGTGGACGGGCATACTTACAAGGTGATGGTGGGGGTCATGGATGACAACACACCCACCGCCCATACCTATGGGTCGGACTGGCAGAGTTTCACCTTCGACATAATCCCGCCCGGCAGCAACATCGATCCCTATGATGCGGATGTCTATAACCGCTGGACCTATCTCACAGGAGAGTCCTCAGACGTCGGTTCGGTGATGGACGCGGTGCTGGTGCTGATCAGGCGCGTCCG